>Ga0222647_1000036_pt1 | contig 64895 bp, 66 predicted proteins | sample AntAcemetagen333_FD_179864 | JGI IMG/M metagenome (GOLD analysis project Ga0222647, IMG submission 179864) | Saline water microbial communities from Ace Lake, Antarctica - #333 | ecosystem: Environmental > Aquatic > Non-marine Saline and Alkaline > Saline | place: Antarctica: Ace Lake...
TGATTATCAGCAGAATATACAAAATAAATAACAAAACTACAATGCTAAATTTCTGATTACTAGACTTTTATACAGAAATAAAAATAAACACAACACCTAAGTATTCTTAATGCGTTTGCCCTGGATTTGTGTGGTTAGGGACTAGGAATTATCCCGATACTTTATATTTGTGTGATACAAATGGTATCATAAAACTCACTTGTAGCTCAAAACATTAACAAATATTTGACTTTGTAAGTCAATTTAATCCAAGTCAAATGTTAGTTTTTTGAATAGCTAGTCTAAGTATGATTCTCAAATGAAAGAAAACAAAATATTCATAAATAATTTTTATGAGCAAGCTGCAGCATTTCGTGTTACCTCTGATAATTCAGCAGAAACACACAAAATGGTTACTGGCCTTCATCCTCAGATAGAAGACAACTTAGCCAAAAGAATAATTGTCTCTGAAATATTCAAAGGGCTGTTATTACACGACAAAATTGTGTTTAGCACAATAAATTTATTGAATATAATAGATGCCTTTGGGATAAAAGACACAATTAAGTTACTAAAGACGAATAAATTTGAGTTAGTAGACGACAGTGGTTTTACTCTTGTGTTAAGAGAAGAATTAAACAAAACATATTCGCTTACAGATTTACAAAATTCTGGAAACGGAGGTGAAATAAAAGACGGTATACAATGGATAGAAAAAAGACTATGGCACAAAAAGAAAAACAATGACGAACTAAAAATATTGCTTCTAAATGCCGAAAAATGCAACAATCTAATCAATGTTAATTCAATAAGAAAAAACGTGGTAGTATCCCATAGTTTGTGTAAACGTGTTTAGAGTTATCATCAAATTCAACAGATGATATTAATAAAATAGATATCTTTAATATCCTTAGACTTTGTAAACTTAACAAAACTCTAGTTTATTCATCCACAATGGGAATAGACAACTTATCTATTGATGCTGCTGTTAAACCTATCTTAGGTGTTAAATTATCGCCAATATCACAGTCTTCAATTTCTTCTAACTTATACGACTCTTTTTTTAAAGGTATTTTCGATAAGAAAAAGGTGCCTGACTTAACAGACTTATATATAAAAAGGATTATAACGATTGATGAATTTATTGAAATTATAAGTTCACTTAGTAGCTCTCGATTTCGGGACTGGATAATGGATAAAGACTATAATCCAGAGGCTTTATTAAAGGATATAATTAGCACTAATCCAAGAATCACTAGCAAAGTTCTAAAATATATCAGATGGTTAATTCCAAACGCTGTAGGATTGATATCTCCAGCCACAGGAATTCTAGCATCTCTTGCAGACAGTTTTATTTTTGATAAAATTTCTAAAGGCTGGCATCCTAACCTATTTCTAGATGATTTTCTAAAAGTTCGAATTGATAGGGAAATAGAAAAGCATACACAAAATGAAAGGATAAAGGCTATTAAGATTAGATTTCCTAACATTGGTAGAAACGATGAATGTCCTTGTGCTAGCAAAAAAAAATTTAAAAAGTGCTGCGGGAAATAATAATAACAGGCTTACCGTGATTAATTCTAAAAAGTATAAAACTTACTATACAAACAAAGGACTTGTTCCAATAAAATCTATACAAGAGCTTGGTTCTATTATGGAATCAATCATTAGTCGTGTTTAACTAAAACCGTTTTATAGATAAAGAATTGATTTCATAAACGGGATATGAAAGAATTCGAAGTACTTTGCACACGCATAGAGGAACTGCTGCTCGTAGTAGATAATGAAACGTCTACGGATGATAAAGACTTCATAGAGCTGGACTTACTCTCTGACCTAGTGGCAGATTATGAAGAGGAGCATATTCCGGTGACTCCACCTACTCTGGTAAAAGTGATAAAACTAAGAATGTACGAAATGGATCTCAACCAAATTAAGCTTTCTGACCAACTCGGTGTGAGCAAGTCTCGAGTGAGTGAATACCTCAATGGCAAAAGTGAACCAACACTAAAAGTGGCTCGACAAATTTGTGTAAAGTTAAATATCGATGCCCAAACGGTTTTGGGTGTTTAAGTAATGGGATTCCAAGACTTTATATTTAAGCTTACTAAAACTCATAAGATTTATTTGAGTTAGTAGCGAGTTGTCCAATCACCTTCCCAAAGGGTTGGCGAAAATTCAAGATAGACATTCCAACAGCATTTTATGATGAGAAAAATAATGCCGGAATTACAATCTGTAACTATGAGATAAATGAATCTACTATAGAAACATACACATCTCTATTAACAGATGAATATTCTTTAGAACTCACTGATTTTCTAGACCTTTTCAAAAACAAACACTCTGCCGTAGCTCTGAATAAAAAGGAATCAGATTATTTTGAGTATCGCATATTAAAGCTGCACAAAACCAAGTCATTAATTGATATTACCATTGCAGGAAAGAAACAAACTCCTGATAATATTTCATTGTTCAAGGAGTTTGAGTCTTTGGTGTTGAATCTAGAGTGATAACTGCTCCAAAATAAGTTCCCCTATCTCCTCACCTCTAGTCAACGCCATCACTCTTCGACTAAGGGTGACAAAAACAACAGCATTTCTCTAACATATCCGTACAAATTGAATATATTTTTGGTGTATTATGCAAATAAAACTGGTGTATATTGAATATATTTTTGGTGTAAATTGAAAATAGTTGGTTATATTTGTCATGTAATGAACTATAAAAGGACGCTATATCTTATCTTCAAAGAGTACCTTACTAAGTATCCTATCTTGGCTATTACCGGACCTAAGCAGTCTGGCAAGACTACTTTTCTGAAAACTCAATTCCCTGATTACGAGTATGTCTCATTAGAAAACATAGACCATAGAGAATTTGTAAAACGAGATATAAAAGGATTTTTAGCTCGGTATAGTGACAGAGTCATCTTTGACGAAGTGCAGCAAGTACCCGAACTATTTTCGCAGCTACAAGATGTAGTGGACTCTAGCCACAAAATGGGGCAGTATATTCTGTCTGGTTCACAAAATTTTAATCTGATGCATAACATCACTCAGAGCCTGGCAGGCAGAGTGGGTATATTTAAAATGCTACCGTTTGACCTCGCAGAAATGAAAGAAGCCAACTGGCTAGCAGATGATCTTTCTACGGCTATGAATACTGGTTTTTATCCTGCCATATTTGATAGAAAGATAAAGAGTGATAAATACTATGCTGACTATGTAGAAACCTATGTAAAACGTGATGTAAGCCAGCTACTTAATGTACAAGACCAACGCACCTTTCGTAATTTTATAAAACTATGTGCAGCGAGAGCCGGGCAGCTACTCAACTATAGTGACCTAGCTAAAGATGCAGGAGTGAGCCATACTACGGCACGCAACTGGCTGTCTATACTTGAGACTAGTTTTATCGTTCATTTTCTAGATCCTTATTACAAAAACTATAATAAACGTGTGATAAAAAGTCCCAAGCTCTATTTCTACGATACCGGGCTTCTCTGCTATCTGCTGAATATCAAAAGTGGTCAACTAGCTCCTTCTCACTCGCAGTATGGGCATATATACGAGTGCTTTGTTATCAATGAATTGCTCAAACAAAATGAGCATCAGATGATGCTGAGAGAATACTGGTTTTGGCGAGATAGTAAAGGAAAAGAGATAGACCTTTTCTATACCGAAAATGAGCAGACGCATATAGCAGAGATAAAAGCTACGACTACCATCACCTCTAAACTATTTAAAGCAATGGATGATTTTGAGCGGATATCTACAGATACTATAGCCTCTAAGACATTATTCTACGGCGGAAAGGAAAACCAAAATAGAACCCATCATGCTATAGTAGGATGGGATAAATTGGACTGGCAATAGAGCGGAACGTATTGAAAATATTTTTGGTGTATTCTGCAAATAAAAGCGGTGTATATTGAATATATTTTTCAATTAAACAAGGATTATCAATGCAACAAATTCAAATTAACAAAAGCACACTAAAAAATTTAAAAATGAGATATGTCTGTGCATAGACGTTTTAAAAAAATACTACTCTTTTTCCTTTTTGTCTTAACACAAAAAGAAAGAAAAAAGTCAAGGCTCTATAGTATTTTTTTGATTTTACTACGTCGACTACACGAAAAATTAGAAGGTGCTAATTTCTGCACAAATCACACCCCGTAGTCTCGTCCTGCAGGAGCTGTATATATCATCTACCAAGTACTCCAGCACTCAGTAATTTTTTACGTTTCGTCTTCCTTGAAAATATAAAAATCCTATAAGGCCATTTTAGTAATCGACATAGTTACTTTACTGACCCCTAGCTAGTGGCAGCTTCCACCACCACGGACACGTGTAGCTGGTTTTACTTTTCCGTTCATTACCCATCTATATCCGTGTATATTGAAAATGAAAGTAGTGTATTCTGCAAATATTTTTTAAATAAATAACAACTATTGATTAGTTATGGAATAAAACTAAATCTACGTTCCAGTCCAAACAACGAGCCCATTATTCTTGCTAATAATCGCCATATACTTCAACTCAAACGAATCTGTAAAATTCATCTTGCTGAATATAGCCGAGTCTGAACCTTGCCCTGGAAAGAGATAGAGTGTATGTTGAGCTTGTGCTGCCATCAATACAAATGAAACGATGTAGAATAGAATAAATCGCATCCGATGGTTGCAGTACGTACAGAAATGTATAAGGTTACTTTCTAACGTAAGAGGCACTGTAGCAGTCTGCACAATCTACAGGTACTAATTGTATGGTATCAGTAGAAAGAAAAGACAGCCCGCTCATTGATGTTTCGTCTCCTTCCAACTTCAGAACAAGATACTCTCCCCAAGAATCAGTATTTGCAGTTATGGTGAAATCACCTTTATCCTCTTTCTTATCATCTCTACAATATCTAAACTTCCCATTTTTCTTAAACTCTAATTGCCGAGTTTCTCCCTGGCTACTGGGTGTAATCTGTCCTGTACCAGAGATTCCACCTACTGACTCTAACCACTCCCACTCGCCTATTATATTTTCAGACTCAGGTGTAGGTAGATCTGCCTCTTGGCATGAGAAGAAAAGGACGAAACTGAATACAAGTAAGATTGATTTTTTCATTATAATTATTCGTTTATGATACTATTTTATTCTGATGTATTGTACATAATCTCCCTGATCTTTGTTAGACCTTATGTATGAATTCACTGCTAATGTTCCTGGACCGTTTCCATCAATACGCACCAGGATATTATCAGCATTTGAATGTTCTAAATGAAGTTTTAAGAATAAGCTTTGAGTTTCTGAAATTATATAATAATCGCCTTTCAAGACTCTTTTTTTATTTACGAACTCTAGATATTTTCCGTTTTCTTTAAATTCCAATTGCCTAGTCTCTCCTGTATTTTCTGGAGTAGGCGTCCAGTTCTGTGACTGCAAGCTCGAAGACTCCCACTCCCAAGCACCAAGTAGCTGTTTGCTATACTCCGACGGAAATTTTGCTTTTTCACAGCTACTTAAAACTAGCATGAGAACTAAAAGACAATAAACTTTCATTGTGTCAAATATAAAGAAGAACAACATGAAAAAAGCCCTTCGCACGGCGAAAGGCTTTAAACTTAAATTTCGACTTAAAATTAAACTTACAGCGTGCCTACATTATTTACTCTTCGGTACATTCCGCTTATAGCGGAATACTCAGAGAGACAACTGGCTACAGCGTGCCTACATTATTTACTCTTCGGTACATTCCGCTTATAGCGGAATACTCAGAGAGACAACTGGCTACAAAGTACCTACGTTATTTACTCTTCGGTACATTCCGCTTATGGCGGAATACTCAGAGAGACAACTGGCTACAAAGTACCTACGTTATTTAGATCGGCGAATGCTTTCTCTAATCGAGTGTTGTACGTTAACTCACCTTCTCTCATCCACTTACGTGGATCATAGTATTTCTTGTTTGGGATATCATCTCCATCAGGATTACCTATCTGAGTACTTACGTAGTCTTTCTTAGAAAGCATGTAATCTCTCACTCCTTCTGTGAATGCATATTGCGTATCGGTATCAATGTTCATTTTGATAACACCATGTGAAATGCCTTCTTTGATCTCTGCAGGTGTAGACCCAGACCCTCCGTGGAATACAAAATCTATTGGGTTACTTCCTGTATTGAACTTCTCTTGTACGTGGTCTTGAGAATTTTTTAAGATAATTGGAGTCAGCTTTACATTACCTGGCTTGTATACACCGTGTACATTACCAAAAGCCGCTGCTATCGTAAATCTTGGACTTATTTTCATAAGCTCTTCGTATGCATACGCTACTTCGCTAGGCTGAGTATATAATTTACTGCTATCTACATCCGTATTATCTACTCCGTCTTCTTCTCCACCTGTGATTCCTAACTCTATCTCTAGAGTCATCCCCATTTTGCTCATACGCTGTAGGTAAGTTTTACAGATTTCTATATTTTCTTCTATAGGCTCTTCAGATAAATCTATCATGTGCGAGCTATAGAGTGGCTTTCCTATTTCTGCGAAGTGCTTCTCACTAGCATCTAACAAACCGTCTATCCAAGGAAGTAGTTTTTTAGCTGCGTGATCTGTATGCAATATCACTGTAGCACCATAAGCTATAGCTAGCTCGTGTACATACTTAGCTCCTGCTACACCCCCTGCTATTGCAGCTTTTTCATTCTCATTACTTAATCCTTTTCCTGCAAAGAACTGTGCTCCCCCATTACTAAATTGGATGATAACTGGAGAGTTTAGCTTTGCTGCAGTCTCTAAAGCTCCGTTTACTGTGCTACTAGTGGTTACGTTTACAGCTGGCATAGCATAGCTATTTTCTTTTGCGTGTTTGAAAATTGCTTGTACTTGGTCTCCTGTAGCTACCCCAGGTTGTATGTTATGGCTCATAATTAGTTTTTTTTATAAGTGAGCAAATTTATGAATTTTTTGGTAGGAACACGCCTTCCATAACGGCGGATTTCGCCCCGCATGTCCATACAAAGAAGTACTCCTATAATTGTTCAGAATCCTCATCCCATTTACTAATGTTTTCATCTATGTACTCTGAGATAGCATTATACTCCTCAACATTCCTAATAATTCTATCGTTGTATCTAGGTTGCCAACCAAAATCTACAAAGCCAAGTTCTTTTAAGCGTCTAGTTATTCTACCCTTGAAATGGTTTACAAATGCACCTAAAGAACCTTTCGGCAAAGGACTAATATACCCTTTCCTTTCAAATCCATCTCCTAATGGCAGAATGCTCGGTGAAGCTTTTTCTGTGACCTCTTCATTTCTTAATTCAACAATCAAATGAATATGATTTGGCTTTATGACATATTTGGGATTACTATGTTTTTCTTATGTTTGATAGCCATATTGAGTTCGCTTAAAACAATCTCTATTTGCACACATTATTTTTACAAAATAGGCATCATTTGATGCGTAATTATATCCAGGAAGACGATATTGTTTTATCGTTTTGAATGGCATTCCTAATTTCTATTATTTCGTAGGAACACGCCTCAGAGGCGTGTTCCTACGAAATAATGTTTCCCTTACTCAAACGTTTGCAGATCCACCAACTTCTTATAGATTCCTTCTTTATCCATCAATTCTGCATGAGATCCTTGCTCGGCTATTTGCCCTTTGTCTAGGACCACTATTTTGTCTGCATTTTGAATGGTACTCAGTCTGTGTGCTATCACGATACTCGTACGGTTTTGCATTACCTTTTCTAAGGCATCCTGCACCATTTTCTCGCTTTCGGTATCTAAGGCACTAGTAGCTTCATCCAGTATCAGAATAGGCGGCTCTTTGGCTATCGCACGAGCTATACTCATTCGCTGACGCTGACCACCACTCAGGTTCATTCCTTTTTCACCAAGATTCGTGTTGTAACTCTCTGGCAGTTCTCGCACAAACTCGTGGGCATTGGCCACCTTAGCGGCATTCATCAGTTGATCTCCACTTAGATAGAAATCTCCCATTTTTATATTGTTGGCTGCGGTATCGTTAAAGAGTATCGCATCTTGTGTTACTATACCCATCATATTACGTAGCGAGTTCAGCTCTATACTTTTGATGTCTTGACCGTCTATGGTGATACTTCCACTATTGAGCTCATGGAAACGAGGAATTAAATCTGCAAGTGTCGATTTGCCACCACCACTAGATCCTACTAGAGCTACAGTTTCTCCTTTATTGATAGTTAGATTTATACCTTTTAGTACCAATGGTCCATCCCCGTAGGAGAAGTTCACATCTGTAAGTTGTATCTCCTTGCTAAACTCTGGAGCAGGAAGTCCATTCTTATTCTTTTCTACCTCTGCTGCCAGTACGTCATTGATTCTATCAAGTGACGCGGCACCTTTCTTCAGTCTAAAAAATGCTTCTGAGATCGCCTTAGCCGGTGGAATCAACTGTGAGAATACTGCGATGTAACCTATCAAAAACTCACCTGTAAGAGCAGAGTCCGTATTGAGAATAAGCGACCCACTGTAAATGAGAATACTACTCATTACGATACTAGCCATAAACTCACTGAGTGGAGATGCTAAAAACTCTTTTCTATTCAACTTCACCATCAGTCTAAAGTGTTCGTCATTTAGCGTTTTGAAACGGCTTTCTTTATCCTTAGTAGCACTGAATGCTTTAATAATCTTGATACCGTGCAGACTTTCTTCCAAGTGAGAAAGGACTTCTCCCATTTTCTCTTGTCCCAGTTGAGCAGCATGTTTTAGTTTCTTTCCTACTCTACTTATTAAATAGCCACTGATAGGCAAGACCACGACCACAAAGAATGTAAGCTGATAACTTATAAAAAATAAGGTCACTAGCGGAATAAGTATAGCTACAGGATGCTTGAAGTATAACTCTATGACTCCTAGTAGACTCCACTCCACTTCTTTTACATCATTGGTAAATCGAGATATAGTATCTCCTCTTTTTTCTTTATTGAAATAGCTAAGTGGTAATCTGAGAATATGATTATATAAGGTCTCTCTGATATCCCTCACCACTGCACTTCGCACATAGGCGAGATTATAAAATGAGAAATAAAGGAAGATATTCTTCAGAAAGAAAGCGATAATAATACCGATAGAGAAATAGAGTAATGCATTGTACTTTCCCCATTCCAGTATCTTTAGACTCATTTCATAGTCTAAAAACTTGAGAAAATCAGAAGGACTTGTGCTGAATACGGCAGGAATTAAAACAGCGTCGTCATCCTTAAAAATTACTTTGAGAAATGGTATCACCATCCCTATACTTACTACATTAAATATAGACGTGAGCACATTGAACCCAAAAAATTGAATGAGTTGAGATCTGTAGCCTTGGGCTAGTTTAAATATGTCTTTGAATTTAATCAAGGTGCGAAAATAACACCTCGTATTCTATCCTACGGAAAAAAGAAATCTCCTGAGATAATACCTGCAGAAAACTCATCAAGGCGAATCCCATCACTAGAGTATCTGTAAATGGTACTTTTAGAAACAAAATCTCGCGTATCAGACAGATAAACATCTCCACTTCTAGGATTTACACCTACCGCATAAAAGACTGCATTAGATATTTCTAGCCAAGTTTCGGGCTGACCTCCCTCATTAATTCTGAGTACCCAAACTTTATCTGATACAAAATAAACACTATTATTTTTTTCGGCATAGGCTAAGGATGTAGGAACTCCCGCTACATCTATACCTAATACTGTGATATCAGCTTCCTCTATTCTCAAAGAAAATAACTTAGCAGATTCATTCTTACTTTCATCCCCTTTGCACAATATCCATAACACTCCATTTTTATCTTTTATAATACTCTCTGGCTTCTCTCCTACTGCTATACTATCCTTGAGCTGATCCGTATCCGTATCTATACCATATACTTTATTAGAATTAGGAGCTGTATACCAAAACATACCATCTAAAAGCACAGCTTTTTCAGCCCATTGACCCGTGACTATTTCATTAGTCACTGTATTAGACTTCAGGTCCAGTATTGAAATTTTATTAGCATACAGATCTGTTACATACGCCTTACTCCCATCTATATCATATACATATCGTGGAGACACAAAACCGTCTATAGTTTGAGTCTCATTGAAGTTAGTGTCTGTCACCACTACCTTTCCTGAGTTATTAATTACAAAATAGTAACTATCATTTATTCTCGAAATACTTTGAAACACATTACCTAGTGTAGAATTATTTACGCTCGAATAGACCTCATTTTCTATGGTTTTAGAACCTTCGTGATATACCGATAGTGTACCTTCTCCCCAGCCAAAGTTTCCTTGATTAGCGATAAGTACTTGAGACCCACTGAAAACATCTGGAAGTAGCTCTTCATCTGGTTTACATCCATTGAATATGAATACAATGAGGCTTAAGACGACTAGTAAACGATAATTTTTTGCACCCATATCTGATTATCTTTATATATGGTAACAGTGTATACTCCAGCCGTATAAAGAGTCGCTATTTCTGAAGAAAATGAAGATAGCTCACGGCCATTCATGTCTCTACAGCTGATCCGGCTTCCCTCCCATTCAGATTTTAGTTTCAACCTATTACCTATTCTTACTGAGTTAGATATCAAAGGATTAGCTTTAGCGTACCCTTCAGGAGAAAGAACAGAAAGTAAACTCCCATTCACTACAGCCACAGCATCTAGATCAAAACCACTACTGGCAAATGGCGTAGGCCAAGGATCATTGATTATTCTACCTTTACTATCTCTAGTACCAAAACTATCATTTATACATCCTATCACATCTACTATTCGGATGTAGCTCACTTCTTCTAATCCAAGTTCTTCTAAATCAAATAAAGTACCATAAGGTGCTTGATGTTTTCCTGCTAAATTTTTTATTCTTTCGGGATCAGTATATGCAAAGTTATTTGTCTGAAATGAGGTATCACTGAGACTTTCACTCGGAAACCGTACGAAATCCGTACCATTAGTACTTACTTCTACGTGAGCTAACTCTAGGTAATACGAAAGTCCCACTTTAAATCCATTTTCAAAAATAGCAAAGTCATAACCGTTTGTATTTACTATGGGTTGACTAAAAGATAAGGTAACAAACCCTCCATCTCCTAAACTTAGTACGCTCCCATCAAAAGGTCCTACGGCACTATTACTAGTGCCGATTGTAGGATATCCTTGTGCTGTATCATTTATCTGTACTGGGCCTAGCATTACTTCAGCAGCATCTGCCCAAGCCACTATACTAGCGTCATCCTTATGTACAGATTTGCTGCCTGGTTCACCACCAGCTCCATCGAATTGGGCGTGAGTGCCGAAAGCAGCAAATAGTAGTATTATAGAGATATATCTCATTTTTTAATAAACTTCTTAGTAGCTATACCTTTATCAGTATACACTACCGCAAAGTAAACACCTGAAGTCAGAAGAGTTAGGTCTACACTTATATTTTTAGAAGTATACTCAGCAGTATAATCGATTAGTAATCTTCCATCCATACCTATTATTTGTATCTCATTGATAGTTTCTTCCGCGGCAAAGTTAATTTCCTCTAATGCTGGATTAGGAAACACGTTTACCTCTACTTCATTGATAAACCTTTCTATATTTGCTATCTCAAAATCATACGTCAAACAGAAAAATGCAGGAGTATTCATCCCAAAAGAACCATTATCAGAAGATTCTAAACTAAACTTAATCTTATGGTAAGATTGATTCTCATTATCACCATAAGATTTGATTTCACTCCAATCCTTTAGTATAAAATCTTGGCTATTGTCATCAAACCTAAAGTCTGCTAGATATATAGTATCCGTTCTAAGTACACTATCTACAGCATCTACATAATTTACAAGTAATCTAAAGAAATCGGCATCATCTCCGGAGTCTCCACCAAACTTCTTGCTAAATCCACTACCATTCTCCATATCTAGTGCAGCGTATGCACTATTAGTCACAGATATAGACATAGGCCAAGGTGCAGCTCTGCGAGTCTTGAATAACATATCTTTTCTTCCTTCTAAATACGGTGAGCGTATCTCAGTTTTCTGACCTCCTGACACAAAGAAACTAGGTCTTTCAGTATTGATACAACTAAACTGGTTTCCAAAACCGGCGGTAGTATTATCTAGCTTACTGCTATATGACCATCCACTCCAGCTATTCCAGTCTGGATTATAGTTGTTATTAAAGAATAAATAACCTGCATTAATACCTCCAGCATTATCAGATCCATTGTAAAAAGTGTCAACTCCAATTGAAATAAATGGATCTGCACTTTCTTCAATACTGACTGCATTAAAATCATCCATACATACATAAGCAGGAGTATTCAGTCCAAATTCTCCCATATCACTACCCTCATATCTGAAGCTCACACTATCTATCTCGATATCGGTACTCTCTTCACCATTGAAATCTACAAACGTCCAATCTTTCACAATGTAGTCTTTGCTATTATCTTCAAATCGATAATCTGCAAGGTAAAATATGGTACTGTCTACCAATTCATTAGCCAAAAATGAGCGTATAATTACTCTCAAGAAATCCTTGTCATTTCCCTCATCTCCGCCAAACTTCTTACTAAAACCACTTCCTTGCTCTATATCACGAGCAACATAGGTAGCATTGGTAAAGTAAGCACCAGAAATTGTAGTTGCTTCATCTAGTTTAATATATGCACCATTGCCAGTACTTACCATATAGTTACGCGTACCACTTACACCCTGGCCAGTGATAGCACTGTATTGGTTACCATAACCTGCGGTTATCGTATCCGTCATATTGGAAAGTGCCCATCCACTCCAGCTTCCCCAAGTTGGATTATAACTATTGTTTAAAAATCTTCCATAGTGGGTGAACCCACCGCTTTCATCTGCTCCATTATTGAAAGTGTCTGATTTTGCTAGTGATAGATTGTCGAATGTAGAATATACACGCTGATGCTCGAACTGTGCGTAGCCGATCATAATAGATGCTACAGCTAATACTGCTAATAATTGTCTTTTCATTTTTTGAATGGTATTATATAATTGATGTTAATTTTAAAAATTCTTCCTGGTAATGGAGTACGTGGCTGAGTAAAATAGGACGTATCTAGTAGATTACTGGCTACAGTACCTATTCTAATATTTTTCCACTCGTAGTATCCTCCTAGCTCATACAGCTGGTACGGTTCTATAAAACTACTATTATCACTTGCCACATAATTGGTACTTACTAACTGGGAGTTTATGTACACGCCAAAATCGCTATGCACCAATGTAAGTGTTAAATTTCCTGTAAGTTGGGGAGTGAAAATTAGTTGTTTATTATTTCTAGTATCCTTTTCATTATCAAACTGATACGTAGCACTCACCCAATGTACATTAACCTGAGTAAGAAGCTTTAATTTTTTAAGTTTTTGCTCATGGTTAGCAGTAAACACTGCACCATAAACCATCACGTTGGGAATGTTCTTAGGTGAAACTTCTCCAGATCCTACCCACTGAACCCAGTTTTGAAAAACTCCCGCGTGTGGGTTTAGAGTTACTTGTAGGCTTCTTCCATACCGCCCCACTTCTGCATCTATTTTATAGCCTTGCTCGGGTTTCAGATCTGGATTACCTATAGCCTCTCCTGGCATATACCAATACAACTCATTAAGCACAGGCAAGCGGTAAACCTTATTTACAGATGCAGACCAAGTATACACTTGGGCAAAATCTCCTTCACTTTTTAACTCTCCACTAAATGCTTCTTTACCTTCGTAAAATACCGTGTTTTGTGACAGACTAAATCTTACTTTATCATAGGACTTTCTAAGTTTCAGGAAGACTATAGGTCTATTCCACACTGCGTCACTCGCTAAAGCTTCTGAAGTATATATAGCACTACTTTGACCTATTCCAAACTTGGCGTACCATTTGTTTTTAAAGTACTTACTACCAGAAGCAGTCGTATTAGAATTGAACACCCGACTATCAGTTTGAACACCATTTTGGGCATTATCAAAAACGATTTGTTCCGCCCATATCTGATTCGAAGCCTCATATACCCAGTTTTCAGAGGTCTTAATTTTATATTTATTAACCATCATAGCGTTGACATCTAATTGTCTACTATCGTTAGTTAGATTTATCTGAGGAGGTACTCCTCTTTCTGACCCTTGCAGATACAGCGTATTCGTCCAATCACTATGAAGCCACTTGTAACCAATCGTCTGGAGTAGACTAGCCCGTTTAAAGTCTGTATTGGATTGTAAACCATCAATACCGTAGTGTTCTAGGCTTACCTCATTTTCAGACTGAGTAGCTACTCCACTGATGCTATAGCTCCATTCCTTCTTATTTTGAACGTATTTTATGTTCGCAGATAGCTCTTTTTGACTACTTGTACTAAGCCCGATATAGAGTCCATCTTCTTGAGATAAGGAAGAAAGACTTATCGCATCACCCATGCTTTGTGCTCCCGTAGTACTAGCATCAGCTTGATTTAATGACACTCTGCCAAAGTGAGCAGCATCTATGAGACTGAGATCCATAGTCCCATTCATACTACTCTGCATATTGGCACCATTTATCAAGATAGGAGTCTGTTGGGTCCCTAGACCTTTATAGCTAGGAGTACTTAGCATTCCCGCCCCACTGCTACGTATAAAGATTCCACTTTGTTTTTGGAGTAGCTCCGCAAAGTTCTGATTCGGATTGGCCTTCAATAATGTGCCTGATATAAGCTCTTTACCCTCAAGCTGTTTGCGTACTCCTACTGTGATAGAATCTAAAAATATAGGACCCATTAGAGCACCAGAGTCCAGACGGAGCACACGTACATCATCCACCTGCCCCATTGAGGTGCAAGTGATAAAAATTGATATGACAGCAAAGGCTGTTTTCACTGGTTTGTGTTTTATTTTTTCAAAAAAACAATAACCACAGGAATATAAATACATAAAAGTCTGGTGCAGGCACCACTGGCTCTTACAGCTTCTTTTCCCGAAAGCATATTGAGTACTATTAGCATAAGCAGGTCTTCTGACTTAGTTCCTGAGGTAGTATCCTTCCCACTCGCCTGGGCGAGCAGTGGATTAAGATTTACCACATCATTAACAGAACAATACAGCTGCGGGTACAGTGGAAGAATTAAACTTCGCTTCCCTTAACTTTTGCTACTGCAAGAGTAAAGTAAAAATATTAACTCACTAACGAATGTTCACATAATGATAATTTTCATTTTATTTGTTAATCTATTTTAATTTAGTCTAAATAAATATGATCAGAGAGCGGATAAAAACAGAAACAGCAAACAAGCATAATGATGTAGAAGCCGCCGGATACAGCGGACAGATTATGAGTGGTACGCTTACCCTAGATGAGTATAAAATACTTATTTTAAGCAACTTAGTACTTAATAAAGCATTTGAAAAACAATGGTTGTCACTGAAATTTAATCTGCCTGCAGAGCTTCTGTTGGAGCAACGCAGGAAGACAGAATCACTAAAGAAAGATGCTGCATTGCTAGGTATTACCGCTACTGAATCAAATGAGATCCTATTCCCGATAGAAAATTATGAATCATTTATGGGGGTATTATACGTTTTTGAAGGAAGTATGCTAGGTGGAGCTATTATACATAAGCAGCTAAAGCAGAATCCTAATTTAAGTGAGTTAGCTGAATTTCATTTTTACTCCTGCTATGGTGAAAACCTAAGCATAATGTGGAAGACATTTTTGAGCCATCTTAACCAGATAGAAGATACTGCCAAAGTAGACGAAGCGATAGCATCTGCCAAAACAACTTTTGACATCACTAAGGACACTTTCACACGAATGAGTCAAGCAGCATTTTAAGTTTACTCTTGAAATAGGTGCAACTGCAATATATTTGCCCTTTATGGCAACAACACAAGACTTATCAAGAGGAATGTTTCTACGTTATAATGGCCAACTCTGCCAAGTAGTAGAATACCAACATACAATGCCAGGAAAAGGCGGTGCTTTTTATCAGGTGAAAATGAAAAATGCCATCACAGGCAAGTCTATGGAAAATAGATTTAGAAGTGGCGAGAATATAGACGATGTCCGCGTAGACCAAATAGAGATGCAATATCTTTATAAAGATGGTGACAATCTGATGCTGATGAATACAGAGACCTTTGAACAAGTGGGAATACCTGAGACCATGATGGGTGAGCAGATGAAATTCATCAAAGAGGAAATGATACTGAGTGTATACTTCGATGAGGGAAACCCTATAATGGCAGATGCACCTAAACACGTGGTGCTAGAAGTAACCTACAGTGAGCCAGGCATGAAAGGTGATACTGCTAATAACCCACTTAAGCCAGCCACACTAGAGACTGGAGCAGAAATAAACGTTCCTCTTTTTGTGGAGAGTGGTACAATGATAAAAGTAGATACACGCACAGGCGAGTATATAGAACGTGTGAGATAACCTAATTATAATAAAAGCTCCCTTAGTGAATAGCTCAAAAGCCTTGATTCCGTAAGGGAGAATCTATACCCATCCTTCTATTTAAACCATTTCTAGTACTCCCAAAACTTGATTGAGTACTTTTTTACAATTGGGAACTTCTGTATTCATAAGTTCCCAAAATAAATGCTTGCAATGCTCTAGTTAAAATACAATAATTTAAAAAATATTCATAGTAAAAATTCACATAGGTAATCACTTATTGAATGCTAATTAAATCAAGACAATACCTTACAATGTTAAAAAAAAACAGAATAGTGGCTTTCAAAACATTGAGATACACGGATCTTTTTACACCTTGAAATATAAATCTATAATTAATAGTAGAATGAAATATAATTAGCAACTTGTGCTTAAGAGTAATGATTCAGCACTTTTAATACAATCCCTTTGAAAACTTCTAGAAATCAAAAGAATAATTGCGATGTATATAAGGTGTTTAATTCAGGTAAAAGATTAAAAATACGACAAAAAAAATCTTGATTTTCAAAAGATATGAAAATCCGGCGTCTAGTCGTTCAAAGGACTAGACCTTTTATTAACCCCCATTAATACTGCAAATTAAACGTCGTTTTTATTGTCTCACAATAGTTAGTTGTAGCCCTATTACAAAAAAATAGTTGTGTTTGCAAGCAAACCCTGAAACGTACACGTAAACGAGCAAAGCAGGAAAAGGAATAAAACGTACACGTTTTATATGAATTTAATTTATTTTGTAGTCAAATATATTTCAATTTAAGTAATGAATGTTTTAAGCTCTGAACACAACTTTCTCGGTATAACCGAAAAAGAACTCCATAACTATACGCAGTCTAAAGTAGTCATACAGCAACTGCCATATGAGTATACATCTTCTTATAAAAAAGGCTCTAAAAAAGGACCACAATCAGTTATAAATAACTCACACTACGTGGAATTTTATGATCCAGAACTGGATGATGAAGCGTATAAAAAATGTGGAATAGCCTGCGTAGAACCATTAGATTTCAGAGGAAGAGTAGATGAGGAAGCGATAGAAGCTATCTACCAAGATTCTAAAAAACACTTAGCTAATGATAAATTTCTAATAAGTATAGGTGCAGAGCATACGGTAACTTATGGTATTTTCAAGGCATTTCAAGAGAGATGGAGTGACATCGGAATACTACAACTGGATGCACATAGTGACTTACGCTTAGAGTACGAAGGTAATAAATGGTCTCACGCTAGTGTGATGGCTCGCATACATGAACTAAAACCAGAGATATTTCAAGTAGGTATACGTGCTCAATGCATAGAAGAATCTCAACTTATAAAGTCAGCAGATAATATACACTGCTGGTATGCTCATCAGATATATGAAGATGATGCATGGATAGACGAGCTAGTAGCCAAACTACCCAAAAACATGTACATCACCATCGATACCGATGGCTTTGACCCAAGCATATGCCCAAGTGTAGGTACTGCCGAGCCTGGCGGACTGCAATGGTACCCGACGCTAAAACTGCTTAAAAAAGTATTTGAAAAATGTGATGTGAAAGGATTTGACATAGTAGAACTCAATCCTATATCTGACAATGACATTACTGCGTATACCATGGCACAACTCTGTTATAAGCTTATAGGTTACAAATACTGTCTTTGAGGCTAATTTCCTTTTCTTTGCAATGAAGAACATGCAAGTATATTTAGATAACGCCGCTACAACGCCAATGGATGTTCAAGTCATTGAAAAAATGACTGAGGTCATGCATGATTGTTATGGTAATGCTAGTGCGATCCACGGACAAGGAAGAAAAGCAAAAGCAGTAGTAGAAATGGCTCGTAAAAATATAGCTAAACTTCTAAACTGTACGAGTTCAGAACTGATATTCACAGGAAGCGGAACGGAAGCCGATAATATGGCTCTACGATGTGCTGTGAATGACCTTAACGTTACGCATATCATCACGAGTAAAATAGAGCATAAAGCAGTATTAGATACTGCTATGGAATTGCAAACTAAAGGATTGGCTAAGGTAAGCTTTGTAAAACTGGACGTACTCGGTAGAGCTGACCTCGATGACTTAGAAAAACTAAGCAAAGAAAATCCAGGTAGTCTAATAAGTCTCATGCATGCCAACAATGAGATAGGAACTCTAAATGACATAGTAGCTATCAGTAAAATAGCTCGTGCTAATGATTGCTATTTTCACACAGATACAGTCCAAACTATTGGCCACTACCCTATCGATCTTCAAGATTGGGATGTAGACTTCGTAGCGTGTTCTGCTCATAAGTTTCACGGCCCAAAAGGAGTAGGATTTCTGTACAAAAACAAATCCCTCCGAATCCGCCCGATAGTAACAGGTGGAGGACAAGAAGGATCTATGCGTGCAGGTACCGAAAACGTAACAGGTATAGCAGGCCTGTCCAAAGCACTAGAAGTAGCTCATAGAAATATTGAAGTAAAAATAGACACTGTAAGACGCATAAAAACATACTTTAAAAAGCAGTTAACCCATAAAATACCTGCAGTTTGTTTTAATGGAGATACAAGCGATGAAGGTGGATTGTATACCGTACTGAATGTCTCACTACCTCCTTCTGATTCTGCGTCTACGCTTCTTTTCATGCTAGATATGAATGGGATCTGTGCCAGTGGAGGATCTGCGTGTAACAGTGGTGCTATAGGCGATAGCCACGTGCTCAATGGGATCAATCATCCTACCAACCGCTCTGCGGTTCGCTTCTCGTTTAGTAAGTTTACTACTCGCAAAGAAGTGGATTACGCAGTAGAGAAACTAGCGGAATTGCTGTAGGAAAGTGCAAGTTAGAACTCAAACTTCAGTTGGTATCATTCTGCTATTAATGATATCCTTATTGGGATGCACTAAAAGCCACCATAAAGAGGATTTTATAGGTCAGTGGGAAGGAAGATCATTGACTATTTACTATCCTGATAATCCAAGTTTAAATGTTAAATCTAAAATTAAATTATTATTATATGATAATGATAGCTTTCTCTTAACAAGTTCAAAAATTCAATGTAGACAACCTGATTTTGGAAAATTCGAAGTTGTTTCTAATCAATTACAGCTAAAAATGTACAGTCGGTTTGAGGATGTAAACTATACAGAAACATTCAATATTATATCTCAAAAAAATGATAGCTTAGTTTTAAAAATCAATACTATTGGAATATAAACTTCACTTTGGCTAAAAAAAAGCCAATGAATAGTAACGTCTGGATTTACTGAGTTTATCCAAAACCAAATCAGGCTCTTGTACCAAACCTGACTTCTTCTCATTACAGAAAACTGTAACCTACTTCTAAACTGAAGCAACATAAAGTGCTGGAGCTAAATTCCACATAATAAAACTTTCAATATACTACCTATCAGCCTCTTACTTGTAACCTATGACGTAAGTTATGAAACCTAAGTTACTCAATATTTGAAATTTACCTTGTACTATTGTAATATTAAAACAGTATGAAGCAACTATTTATAGTATTGATGACCGCAGCAGCCTTTGCTGCCTGCAATGCTCAATCCAACGGAGTTAAAAACCTTACTCAGTTAGACCTTGACACCAAACTCCAAGATGAAAGCGTAGTACTAATAGACGTACGCACTTCTGCAGAAGTAGCCAGCGGATACATACCCGAGGCCGAATACTTTATAGATATCAACGAAGCTAATTTTGAGCGAAAAATAGCAGATCTAGATACTACTAGGACGTATATAATATACTGTCGCAGTGGAGGTAGAAGTGAAAAAGCGTCTTCTTATATGGTAAAAAATGGATTTTCTAAAGTCTACAACCTAGAAGGAGGTATCCTAGGCTATACCGGTGAGCTAAAACAATAAGTTAAGATGAATACCTCCTCCCTATCAAGTACACTAAAAGGAGTCTTACTGTCCTTAACAATAGCCGTGTCTGCTTTTGTCTTCAGTAATATAATCGGTTTTAATGAGATTCTCCTAGCATTGGTGATTGGTATTGTACTTGGCAATGCAATTAGACTTCCAGAGTACTTAGATAATGGCATAAAAACTGCGAGCGGTCGATTTTTAGAGTTTGCTATCCTCTTGATGGCATTTAGCATAGACTATGGAAGTTTTTTAAAACTGGGATGGGAGACTATTCTCATAGTGGTAGTTACTATATCCGCAGTCCTTCTGCTGACCGCTTGGCTAAGTAAAAAAATGAACTGCCCAAGTACTGCTGGACTATTAGTAGGATTTGGTACAGCTATATGTGGTTCCTCTGCCATAGCAGCTCTAGCTCCTAGTGTGAGTGAAGATAAGAGTGATATAGGCATCTCTATGGCCGTAGTCAACTTATATGGTCTTATAGGTATGCTACTGATTCCACTTATCACGCAAGATTGGCTCACAGATGTACAAAATAGTATTCTTTTAGGTTCAAGCTTACACTCCGTAGGCAATGTGGCTGGTGCAGGCTTTGCCATGAGTGAAAATATAGGAGAAATGGCAATAACTGTAAAACTAGGACGAGTGGCGTTGCTCACGCCGGCTCTCTTGATTTTCGCCCACTTTACTGCTAAAAAATCAGAATCTCAAACAAAGAGAAAACTTAATCTGCCGTGGTACCTGGTTGCATTCATATTAATATCTGTTCTAGTATCGTTCTTCCCATTACCTGCAGATATCTTAGGTTACTCTAAAAAAGGAAGTAACTTTTTACTCGCCACCGCAATGGCTGCCATAGGAATGAAGGTTAGTTTCAAAACGCTACTAAGTTCTGGTAAAAAAGGATTGGTCTTTGGGGCAATACTTTTTGCTGCACAGCTGGTGGTCATTGCAAGTTTAATGGCTATGTTTTTCTAAAATATTTCAAACACTAAGGTATGTTCTGCTTTTCACTGAGAGCAACGGCTTCTTTGTAAATAGCTTCATTTGGCAACCATTAGTATAAGAAAGAAGCCAAAATCATTTAACTTCTCATATTTGATTAAAAAATACTTTCACAAGAAGATTAAAAAATATTTATTAAATTGGAGCGTGATAAATTCAACTAAATTTAACTTTGATAAAGAGCCTCCGAGAGGTTTTAACTTCCTACAACCTTCTCAGTCTCTATTTCAACGTCATAAAGTGGTTCTATTTATTGTTTTATTATTTGAATTACTATTTATTTCGATTACGGTAACAAATAATTCAATATCAACAGGTTCATTTTATACATTAGCACTTCCGATTGTCATTTTTACCATTGCATTCATTCTAGATAATTTGGAATCCAACTATAATGGATGGCACTTAAAGAATGACCGGATAATTCTATTCTCCAATAAACTATTCTTGAGGAAAAAGAGAATAGAAATACAGTTTACCAACCTACAAAATGTTGAATATAATCCTCCCGGAAGGTGGGGTTATTCTATAATATTCAAAACTAGAACATCTAAAATAATAGTTCTCAAACCCACTGTTAGCAGGTTTATATCAGCGTATATTCTAAAACACCTGAATATGAAGGGAATTCCAATACGATTCCGCCAATCTGACAAAGAAATTAAACTTTATGTCCAAGGAAAAGTAGATCACTTGCGTAACAAATCAGATAAACATAATCCGAACAAATAACACTACTAAGCTACTTCGTTCTTACTCATTTTTTTACAAGAAAGTGCATTTAACTACTATCATCTTTTCTCACGATAAAACCAAAAAGAGAAAAAATAGGAGGACTGGTATTGATTTAAATATTTATTTCATAATTTTATGTTTACTCAATGATAAAAAGTATAGAATAACAACCGAAGACCGATGCCAAAACTGACAAATACAAGATGAATCTCAAATACAATCCCGATACTTGTAGTATGAAATATATTGTAGTACTCGGCCTATTCTTTTGCTTTTGTTCTGCTCCGCAAAAAGTAGATAGTACAGGAACCGCAGAACAGATAGAGTCTTTGATGAATCAATGGCACACAGATGCAGCCAATGCTAACTTTGACAGATACATAGGACTAATGGACAGCTCCTGTAACTATATAGGTACCGATGCTACCGAAAACTGGATGCGTGATGATTTTGCTGCCTTCTGCAAACCGTACTTTGACAAGAAAACAACGTGGGATTTTACTACCATGCAACGAGACATTCGGATCAACGAAACCAAAAACACCGCTTGGTTTGATGAGATACTGGATACACATATGGGCACCTGCCGTGGCTCTGGTGCTTTAGAACTAAAAAACGGCAAATGGAAACTAATGCAGTATGTACTGAGTGTGGCTATCCCCAATGAAAGTATGAAGGAAGTGAAAGTGGCTAAGCATACGGCGGATTCTTTATACAAACTCAAATGACAATCTCCAATTTAAGCATAAAAGTATAAAATCAATTAATGCATCTCTTCGCTCATCCCGCAAACCCTTCTAAAAACTGCCTACCACAAGACGGTACGGTAAACTATCATGGAGGGATTATTCCTGAACAAAAGGCTATTCGATATTGTACCATTCTACTCCGCACTATAGATTGGAAAAATGATGAGTCCGTTATCTTTGGTAAACGCATCATCACCAAAAGGAAAGTAGCTTGGTATGGCTCAGAGCCATTTGAATACACCTACTCCAAGGTCACTAAAAAAGCACTACTCTGGACACCAGAACTACTAGAGATCAAGAAACTAGCAGAGCTACACTCTGGCGAAACATACAACTCTTGTTTGCTTAACTTATACCACGATGGTTCTGAAGGAATGTCATGGCACAGTGATGGCGAAAAAGACCTCAAAAAGAATGGAGCAATAGCTTCTATGAGTTTTGGAGCAGAACGAAAATTTGCATTCAAGCACATAAAAACCAAAGAAGTGGTGAATATCTACCTTGAAAATGGAAGTTTATTAGTGATGAAAGGAATTACTCAATCTCATTGGTTGCATAGATTACCCCCTACTACAAAGGTGCTTACGCCCAGAATTAACTTAACTTTTCGTACTATTTCTATGTGATATTTTAGGTAACAAACTGTTTCTCAGTATTTTTCTTAAAATAATTAATTATAACTGCCTGAAAATAAGGGCTATTCTTACCTTTGCAGTGAATGAAAGTAAAAAACCTGAAATGGGGACCAAGCGGTCCTAGACCATTACCTCAAGGGTACAAATCTTGGTTAGCATATTGGGTAAAAAACTATGGCGGTGTTGCCACTGTATGTACAAATAAAGATTGCCCAAACAAAGCAACGGTTGGAGGACACGTGATGCCTCCAGATGGTAAGCGTAGTAACAACTGGTTTATTATTCCACTTTGTGACGACTGCAATTCTGCTACTTTCAAACAAGAGTTTGACATAGAGAGAAGACACTTGGTAGGCATCAGCAACCAGCTTTCTTAAGAATACTCTTTCAAATTAAGGTTATAAAAATAACCTTCTATCCCACTATCTTCGAAGCTTTGAAAGATATTCTTCTCATAACACCACCTTTTACCCAGCTAAATACGCCGTATCCAGCTACTGCTTATCTCACAGGTTTTTTAAATACCAAAGACATTTCGTCTTTTCAAATGGATCTAGGTATAGAGGTAATCTTAGAGTTATTCTCCAAAGACGGACTAAAGCAAGCCTTTCAGCACACCATTAACAATGAGGATATTGAAAGTGAAAATGCACAACGCATCTACTCACTAAGAGCAGATTATATAAAAACCATAGATTCTGTTATTGGCTTTTTGCAAGGCTGCAACCCGAGTCTTGCCCGTCAAATATGCACTGAAAATTACCTGCCTGAGGCTAGTAGATTTACAGACCTAGATTACCTTGAGTATGCTTTTGGTTCTATGGGAATGCAGGACAAAGCAAAACACTTAGCTACACTGTATATAGAAGACCTTACGGACTTTATCAAAGAATGCGTAGACCCAAATTTTGGTGTTAGTCGCTATGCAGAGCAATTGGGAAAAAGTGCAAATTCATTTGATGAACTCTATGAGGAACTCAGCTATGAGTTTTCCTACATAGATACTATTTCACTACAGATACTGGATGCACGATTGGCAGAGCATACGCCCAAACTGGTCTGCCTATCGGCACCTTTTCCAGGTAACTTATTCAGTGCATTGAGATGCGGTCAATACATCAAAGAGCATTTCCCAAATACGCGTATAGCACTAGGCGGTGGATTTGCAAATACCGAACTACGAAGTATTACTGACCCTAGAGTATTTGAATTCCTAGATTTCATAACCCTAGATGATGGCGAACTTCCTATAGAACTGCTTCACCAATTTACGACTACAGCAGATGCTAAACCTATCTTCAAAAGAACTTTTCATTTAGAAAAAGGAGTAGTCACCTACAATAACTTTTCGCTACGCCAAGACTACAAACAAATACATCTAGGTACTCCAGACTATGCTAACCTGTTACTAGATAAATATATCAGCGTGATAGAAGTAGCTAACCCAATGCATAGCCTGTGGAGTGATGGCCGATGGAATAAACTCACTATGGCACATGGTTGTTACTGGGGAAAGTGTACTTTCTGCGATGTATCGCTAGACTATATAGGAAACTATGAGCCCCTTACTGTTCAGCTACTTGCAGATCGAATGGAGATTATCATTGCCCAGACAGGTGAACGCGGTTTTCATTTTGTAGATGAAGCAGCACCACCAGCTCTGATGCGTGAACTTGCTCTTGAAATCCTAAAACGAAACTTAGACACCACGTGGTGGACAAATATTCGCTTTGAAAAAAGTTTTACCAAAGATCTTTGCATCCTACTAAAAGCCAGTGGATGTATCGCAATATCGGGAGGATTAGAAGTTGCTTCTGATAGATTACTCGCTCTTATAGATAAAGGCGTGACTGTAGAGCAAGTGGCACGTGTCACACGTAACTTTACCGAGTGCGGCATAATGGTACATAGCTATCTGATGTACGGTTATCCTACGCAGACGGAGCAAGAGACCATAGATAGCCTAGAGATGGTTCGCCAACTCTTTCAGGCAGAGGTAATCCAATCTGGATTTTGGCATCAGTTTGCACTTACAGCTCACAGTCCAGTGGGATTGAATCCTGATGCATATAATATCACACCACACCTAGAACCTATCACCTTTGCCAATAATGATGTGCAATTCACGGATAGCACAGGCATAGAGCATGAGAAGTTTGGTTTCGGGCTAAAAAAATCACTTTATAACTATATGCATGGCATCTGTTTCGATACGACGCTCGCAGATTGGTTTGACTTCCAAACACCAAATACTGCCATAGCTCCCGATTTCATAGCTCACTGCTTAGAGTCAGAAGAAGAAAAACTACCAAGGTCTACCGATAAACTAATCTGGATAGGGACCACACCTGTAGTAGCAAGAGGAGAAGATTTTATATCCATAACGCTGCATAGTAAAAAAGCAAGTGAGACGCTTGAGTTGGATATCGAACTTGGACAGTGGCTGGTATCTTGGCTGTCTGAAATGCACTACTCTGCAAAAAAGGTGACTACCTTCAAGCAATTGAAAGACTCCTTCGAAAAAGACTATGACGACATAGAAGCCCTCTGGTTTAGTGAGGAGATGGATGTAGTGCGGGAGTTTGGGTTGCTGGTGTTGTAAGAAAAATAAAAAAACCCTTAAGAAGGTAAGGAAGTACTATTTCGAGATTCCAACCGCCAGCAAATGGAATGACGATAATCTATAACTTTTTATTAGGGACTCTTCGCTACGCTCTGAGTCAAGATTCAGACCGAAGGGAAAAATCTCATCACTTACAGTACTAAGAAGTCGTCAGCCATTAGTTATCGGAGCCAAGTGGCATGCTTGGAATCTTATTTTTATCCAAAACGGTATAACTTTGTAACATGAAATCATATTTTAAAATTCCATTTCTATTTCTTTCCTTATTCTGTTTTTCTAGCTTTTTGCCTAACCAAGAAGACCCAACCACTAGGAGTAATGACGAAACAGCTTTAATGCTACAAGAACTTATAAAAAAACACAATGTGAACATTGTAGAAGTCATATTCAGAAAAAGACTGTTTAAATCTGTTGAACCTTATAGTACTTGGACATTCCCTGGTGGGAATTATATAGAAGTAGAAGCTAGAGCTTATAACCTGGATAACTTAAAGTACTTTGAACTTGAGCAGTATGAGACTAGGATAGAAGGTAAAGTGAACATTCTAGTATTAAAATTTGATTAAATAAAGTAGTGATAAATACAAAGACATCATAAACTACGAACTAGCCAATGGCATCACTGAAGAATACTTTAAGCAAGTGGCAAGTAAGATAATCAGTGTATGGACCTATCCGCCGTGTAGGATAAAAGACCTACCCAACTCTGATAAGTGATATCTAGCTCCAAAATGGAAACTACTAAAGTAAGAATGTGACTTAATTAAGTAGTTTCCGTTATATATATTCGCAGTATGAAAAAGATTTTAATACTCACTATCGCACTAATAACTTTTGGCACAGCAAACCTTTCCGCACAAACTGTAAATGACGTTCCCATATCTGAAATCAATGTGAAATACATTCAAATAGTAGGTACATCTAAACTATTAAGTAATAAGGTGACTATCCAAATTGACTTTGGACAGGAGAATAAGATTTTCTCTGCTAAAGATACTCAGGTTAAGGATAGATACGGTAGGTTAGTTGTATTTAACTCAATGATAGATGCATTAAATTTTTTTAGCTCAAACAATTATGAATTTGTAAATGCTTATGCAATCACCATAGGTAGTCAAAACGTATATCACTATTTACTAAAAAAGTCATAGCTAAACTCTAATAAGTGGCATACTAACTCCAAGATGAAACCAACAAAAGTCAGAATGTGACGTTGATAGGGAAGTTTTAAGGGTAAAAAGAATAGGGCATTAAAAAGGTTGGAGTCTCATAATTCCCTTATCTATTTAATAGCAGAAGTTTGTATTTGAATTTGTCCCGATAGCTATCGAGATGAGTTTAACACTTGTTCGCCGCGGCAATTGAACTTCTAAAGTAGCTCCCACTCAAACGTAGGATGACCGGATTGCCCGATCGCGTTGAGGAAATTTACAAAACGAAGCTTGTACTTAAACCCTGCATTACTGGATATAAGATATGTTTTGTCTTCTATTATCTCGTAAGCACCTTTAGCTAAATTATAATTTTTCCAAGCCCAGCCGATAGTATTCTTTTCACCTGAGAGTCGGACTACATCAAACATTTCTTCCTTTACCTCGCCAAAGGGTTCATTTACTTCGTACGCTAAGGTTTTCCCCTGTATAGCACCATATATCAGATAGTCTTGAGTGATATTATCTACCGTAACTAAGTCAGTGTACTTACCGAAGGCTATATCATACTCCTTCTCAGTGGGTAGGTTTAGCGTTTTCTTATCTCGGATATTGTAATAAAAAGAAGCTTGGTTTATTTCTTCAAAATCCGCATTACCAGACCCAATTTCATTCTGCCAAACCTTGATCCCATCGGCAGTACGTTCAAAACGAACAGAAGTTAACCCAATAGGGTTAAACTCATTATCCAAACCATAGTCTACTACATAAATCTGATTTTCTCTAAGCTCCCACTGAGTCAGTGAATCATAGTTATCGTACGTGAGATTTCTAAAATCTAAACCTACAGTATCTTCTAGCCTATCCCAACTCTGACCAAACTCAGCTACTTGGATACTTCGGAAATAGTTGAGACGAATCACGTCTTCGTCTACATAAAAATCCCAATCCATTGGATCAGCTTCAGCCACTATCTCTGCATTATCAAGCGAGTAAAAGGCAACTTTATTTTTGTACTCACCTGCATCTAGTATCACAGACTTATTTATTCTAGGTGTGGGCTCTACTGCATCTTCCTTAGGGAAACAAGCCGCTAAAAACAGCAGTGATAATAGACTAGTCTTTTTTAAATAATTCATAGCGTACATTTATAAAATAAGTTCTTCCTGGACTTATAGAGATAAAATTGGTGCTTGGTGTGTGTGCTCCTACTTCTGTAGTATTGGCATTGATATTAATCACACCCAGCATATTTCTAGCCCCTATGGTCAGACGTAATTTCTTATTGTTAAAACTCTTATTCAGTGTGAAATCCATCATAGAATATGCATCTTGCTCCCGTGTGACCAAATTGGCACTATCCGTATTGCTAAACACGCGAGATACTTCACCAAAGTAATTGAAAAATAAATTCATAGACAAGTTTTGCTTCTTCCAAGTATACGTTGGGTTTACGACTACCTGTGGGGAGAAGAAAAATTCTTTTTTGCTTCCCTCCACGCCATTGTATACACCTGTATAATTGAATGATGCGTTGAACCTAAATTCCTTATAAATTACATTTTGACTGACACCTCCACCTACAGTCTGAAACTTGCCTATGTTGCCATACCGAGCCTGAATAGGCCCAGTGACTATCAACTCAATTTTGTTTTCTATATTATTATAAAATCCATCGACCGTAGTACTCATCTGTGTTTTCCCTTTGGAATAATACTGTAGATAACTTGCTGTGAATGAGTGTGAAGTCTCAGATCTCAGTGTACTATCACCAAACACTTCGTGTCTACTGTCATTGAAGTCCAGATATAATTCTTTGAGCGATGGAGCTCTGAAACCTTTGCCATAAGACACTTTTATAATCTGAGAATTCGGAAGATTAAACTTGGTCTGGAGTGAGTACAGTAGCGGTGATTCAAAGGCAGAGTTATATGCATATCGTATTCCTCCTCTGATAAGTGCATGGCTGGTCAACTGCTTCTCTGCACTGGCAAAGAGTGCTGCATCTAGCTGCTCTTGTTTATCATTTTTAATTCTGTTTCCTGTTCCAATCTCGTAGTTACCATCAAAACCTATAAGTGTCTCTATTCCGAGTGTTTTAGACTTATCAAATCCGAAGATGGTTCTAAATACAGATGCATTAAAAGTTTGTGTATCTTGCTCCTCTGCTCCGGCGACTAATACATCATCTAGCGTTACTAAATCGCGGTAATATTTATTTTTTATTCTATTAAAATTATTGTTGCCTAGAATCATCTGTAGGCTAGACTTGCCTATTTGATTGGAATAGCTCAGACTATTATCAAAACGCTGGTTGATGTAATGCTGATCTATAGCAGCCTCTTTATAGGGTAAAAGTGGAGATCCTCTATCTAGTAACTTAGAGCGAAGTAACTCGCTACGCACATTGATAGTGGCATTCTTGTGCTTATAGCTGTACTGCACACGACCTGTATATTGCTCTTTTGGCATCCAGTCAAATGTTCGATCTGCATTATCTGCACTCCAACCGGTAAACATCGTTCTGCCACCACTTACAGTAACAAAATGTTTTTTATTGAAGGACTTAGAAGCTGTACCTGTGAGTGCATACTGACCATCAGTTTCGTAATTGGTATTCAGATTAAAGCGTGGATTAGTATTGGTATTATTCGTGATGATATTGATAGTACCTGCTAGTGCATTACTCCCATATATAACAGACATTGGTCCTTTTATCACTTCTATCTGCTTCACATTTTCTAGGTTAAATTGCTCTAGGTCTAGCTGATTCAACAAGCGACCTATTACTGGCACTCCGTCGATTAGAAGCTTGACATTATCTCCATCTATTCCCATCATATTGATACCAGATGAACCTATAGCATTATCACGACTCATACGTATGTTGTTTTCGAAAGCTAGTGCATCTCGTAAATCTACCGCTCCAAGCTCTTCTATACGTTTGGCGTCTATTTTAGAGATATTGAGTACAGTGTTACTTAGTGACTTAGAGGAGTGAATATCTGTGACAATGGCCTCATCTATCATATAATAGTCTCGCTGCAGCTGTACAATATACTTTATATTAGGCTGTACTACTAAATTTTTATTGACATACCCCTCAGCATACAATACTACGTTCTGTGAATTAGCTGATGCAAAACTAATCTCAGCATTCGTGGAGAATAACTCTAGTGTATCCTGATTTTTACCTACAACTAAAAGACCATAATCTAAAGGCATAGAAGTCTCGTTATCTACCGCCGTAATCAAAATTTGTCCCCACGATACCGCAGGGACAAACATCAATATAATTAATATGTATACTGTTTTATTCAAAAATTACACGTTGTGTACTTACAGCATTTGAAGTATTTAACTGCAAGAAATAGATTCCTTTAGCGAAATCTGAAGTAGAAATACTCTGTTTTGAATTAGCAGCAACATTACTTTCAGCCATCACGGCTCCTTGTGCATTCATTAATGTAATAGTTAATGCTTCATTCTCCTTGTTACGGATGTTTAATACATCTTTAGTAGGGTTAGGATACACTGTAGTATTTAGTACAGTCAACGTTCTAGCACTCGCTACACCAGCTTTTATTTCTTTAGTGTTGAAGAAATAGTTGGCAGTTCCCACTGAATAACCTGTAAACCATAGTTTGTAGACTGCTCCATTTATAGTTCTTACAAAAAATGTTTGATCTGGCGTGATATCATATACAAATGTCACTCTATTAAATGACTTCCAATCGTATCCTATTTCAGTGATTTCAGTATTCCAATCTAGCTCAGTAGTGTCATCACTACTTACGTCTACACCTGTTCTTTGGGCTACTTCACATCCTGCATTTATTTTGACACCAGCTACCGCCATATCTTGGCTCACTGGTCCCATTCTCACAGTAGTAGTATATTTGGTGAATAGTATGTCCCACTTACTAGAAGCTGGGTTTTCAAACACAAAATCTCCGGCGTCCAAGTTTACTAAAGCAAAATTCTTACCCATAGACTCTGGATCGGTTTTAGCATATTCATATACTTCCAAGTTACTTCCGTCTAAGTTAGCTGTTCTAAATTTATACACTCCAGTTGGTGACATTTGATCAATCACCACTTTCAGATAGTCACCAGTTTTAGTTTTTAGAATAAATATTCTATTCCCATTTATATCGTGTTTGTTCTGGTCATAGATACCCCATCCGTAGTCTGGGTGCACGGTACCTTGATTAGCAAATGCACCAGAACTCCAAGTAGTCTCTGAATTGTAAATATTCTTAAAGTCAAAACCTGCAGTGTCCACTGAAGACCAATCTGCAGTATCTGCGCTGTATAGATATAGTTCTGTGCCTCCATTATCATTGATAATGATACTCGCTCCTCTCATATCTGTGGTAAGACCAATATCCCAAGTGGCTCTATTAAGTTCTGTTATATCCTGCGTTTCAAAATCGTAGTATACATCCATAGCTCCACCTCGAGACAATACAGAATCGGCAGTTTGTGCGTTTCCGGCTAAGGCTACTAATACTAAGAGTGTCGTAAAAATTTTATTCATTGTTTTGTTTATTTATTTAGTTGCAAAGGTGTGTCGAGACTGAATGACTAAATAACCAATACAGGAATAAAAATACCCCGAAACGAAAAGACGGTATAAGCATTGTCATAATTATAAATGCTCAAAATCAAGTACTTACCTAGACCAAGCAAATTTAGCTTATTTTTGTTTGAATAGAAATAGCCCAAAAGTGAGTAACGAGTCCATAGCTTTAAAAATACTAAAAATAAGCACACAACCTACTGATTATCAATACACCAATGGTACCATCTGCCTATTTATAACAGATATTGGCGGTGTAGAAATGCCGATGGGACAACGCAGTGTGCCACTTCCTCCTCATTCTGTGTATTTATTTTATGATCAAAAAAGAAGTTTTAATCTTGCTTTTGTAGCGGAGGAAAACACGCCTTTCTGTATAATTAATCTGAGTATAGATACACTGCACCAAATTATAGCTCAAGGCACGGACGAACTCAACTTCTCGCAAGCAGCTATTTTTGAAAAGGAACAGTATCATCACTTCGAAGAAGCGAGCACTACAGTACGCAGATGCATTTATGAGATACTGGAAAACCAAAACAGTCATCTGTTGAAAGAAGCAAAGAAGTATGCCATACTGGATGACTACTTCAATGCAAGCAGAAGGCAAACATCTTACAAGTGCCCATTTCTTAATCAAAAAGAAAATGTAACTAAAGTACGTGACGCCAAAAAATTTCTGATTCTTGATCTGCAAAACTCACCTACTATAAAAGAACTTGCCAAACACGTAGCTCTAAATGAGCATAATCTCAAGACTGGTTTCAAAGAAATATATGGCAAGACGATACATGCCTTTGTGAAAGATTATAAAATGAGTAAAGCACGTGAACTGATTATTAAACGAGAATTTCAGATAGCAGAAATAGCAGATCAACTGGGCTATACAAATGTGAGCCACTTTATAGATGCCTTTAAAAAGAAGTTTGGGGTGACGCCTAAGAAGTTTGAACTGAGTTTAGGGTAGCCTTTAATGAATAAACTGATAAGATATCTTTAATCCTTTTAGGAATACTTTACTTGCAAATATCTTGTGAGTGTAATTGCGGTAATACCAATCTCTCATAAGCAGTTACATCATTTATAGAACTGAAAATAAAAGAATGGAATATTCACGAAAAGAAAATAGTTGCATCTACCATTTCAAAATAAAAAAAGCACAGTAGCCTTGATGCTCTAAAAAGACAACTACTCCCAGATCCAATATAAAGTTTATACTGCAACATAAATTCACGCTCCATTTAAAGAGATTGCATTCTTCCTGAATCAATTATGTCGTATTCAACTGGAACCTGGATTGCTTTCTTCTGTTGTAATAAATGGTTTTTAATGCCCATTAAAACCTTGCAGTATCTGTCTTCCAGAAATATTCCAAAATGCAGTTTACTTTCAAAAGAGCTGTTTAAATAGGCGTCAATCCAAAAAAAATAAGACTCCTTAACTGAATCTACTCTGCAATTTAATCCGAAAACTACAAATGCCAAAGCAATGAGTGATGAATTCTAAAGGCTTAGATTCAAGATTTTAAAAAACAAAAATCTTACACCAATGAGACTCACTATTTTAGAAAGTGAAACTCAGCTATCACTTTCTATGAGTTACAAATACTTATTATTATTATAGGCTAAAAAAGAAGTCTAAAGGTTCTTTAAAAAGAGGAAACGGTTCCATATTGGGCATTGATAAAATGCCAACAGTACTTCCATAAAAGTTTTAATGGACCTTTGGATAAACTGTAATAATCGGTACCAAACGACGATTTTTGCCTTTATATTAATAGTACGATTTTAGTAAAAAAGAACAATAAACGGCCCAAAAACAGCTTAAAATTAGCAAAAAGATGATTTTTTTAACTAAATATAGCCCAAAATAGAAATAAAAGAGTAACTTTGGCATATAATAAAATCAGCACATAACTGTAGTACATACTATCGCATACTTCAAAGCTGACAAGTTAAAACACCTTATCTTTCACTTCCAACAGCACACTCCCGGTGTTTGGTTTTCTCCTACTGTCGCGTACTTATGAAGGTATGCAAAATCACTGTATTGAATGATTAAATCTACTTTTCAAAACAGTTAAGAAAAACAAATTTTGAAACAAAAAATAACAATAGATAATACAGCGTCACGCCAATTATTCCAAAGAAGGAAAAATAGTGTGGCAAATGGTATAAGTGTATTTAACGCAGCTACCGTAACCAGTGCCCAGGGTGCCACTATCACAGATGCGGACGGCCGTGAGTGGATAGATTTCGCAGGAGGTATAGGCGTATTAAACCTAGGACACTGCCCTGATGAGGTAGTAGCAGCCATCCAAGAGCAAGCAGCTAAGTACATTCACACCAGTTTTAATGTAGTGACATACGAGCCTTATATAGAGCTTTGCGAGACGCTTTGTGAAATACTTCCACATGGCAAAAAAACCAAAGCCATGCTGTTAAGCACTGGTGCTGAAGCTGTAGAAAACGCTATTAAAATAGCACGACAAGCCACGGGCAGACAAGCTGTGCTTTGCTTCACAGAAGCTTATCACGGCAGAACAATGATGGCCATGACTCTCACTAGCAAAATCGACTACAAGACCAACTGTGGACCATTTGCTCCGGAAGTCTACAGACTCCCTTTTCCTAATTTTTATCGCTATTCTGCGGGAGCAAGTATGGAAGAATTTGTAGAACTAGAACTCGAACACTTAGAAAACAGTGAGAAAAATGTAGTAGATCCTCGGAATGTCGCTGCCATTATTATGGAGCCTGTGCAAGGTGAAGGCGGATTTAATCCTATCCCTCAGAAGTACTTCGAAGGGCTACGAGCACATTGTGATAAACACGGGATTATGCTAATAGTAGATGAAGTACAAAGTGGTTTTGGGCGCACCGGGCATTGGGCTAGCTGGCAACACTATGGCATCACTCCAGACATAAGCACCTATGCCAAGTCTATGGGATCTGGCATGCCTATAGCTGCGGTACTGGGCAGAGCAGAAGTAATGGACTCAGCCGCACCGGGCACTATAGGCGGCACATACATGGGTAACCCTGTATGTTGTGCAGCTTCACTAGCCACCATAAGGCTAATGAAAAAAATAAATATCAATAATATGGGTAAAAACCTGGGAAAATTGATAATCACAAGATTCATTGCCTTACAGAAAGACTACTCAGAAATTGGAGATGTAAGAGGAATCGGTGCTATGATTGGAATAGAGTTTGTAGTAGATAGCGATCCTCAAAAGCCAGACGGAGAGCTTTGTAAAGCCATAGCAGAAAGATGTGCGAATAATGGCCTAATTATTATCACAGCTGGCACATATAAGAATGTGATACGGATTTTATCTCCATTAGTCATCACTCCAAAAGTCCTAGAAAAAGGCTTAGACATCTTAGAAAAAGCAATCATTCACGAAACAAACTTAAAAAGAAATAAATAATATATGACACCATTTGCAATAGCAGGCATCCAAATGAACGTATCCGCAGTGGTACCTAATGTAGAAATGATGAAGATAAAGTTAGACATCACTATGAATCTATACCCTTGGGTTCACATGGTGGTATTTAGTGAGTTATGTGCATATGGACCATTACTTTATAGTGCTCAGGAGATACCAAATGATTTTGAAGCAGAAATGCAGGCACTCGCAAAAAAGTACGGAATTTGGCTACTACCAGGATCTATTTTTGAAAAAGAAGGTGATAAGATATACAACACTACATCCGTGATTAATCCACAAGGGGAACTAGTCTCTCGCTATAGAAAAATGTTCCCATTCTACCCATATGAGGTAGGCGTGACTGCAGGCACTAATTTCTGTATTTTCGATGTACCTGATGTAGGTCGATTTGGGCTCTCCATTTGTTATGATATGTGGTTTCCAGAGACAGTGCGTACACTAGCGGTCATGGGTGCTGAAGTCATCCTTCATCCTACCATGACGGGAACCATAGACAGAGAATTGGAGCTCTCCATAGTGAGAGCTATGGCTACTGTAAATCAATGTTACGTATTCGATGTAAACGGTTTAGATACAGGAGGAATAGGCAAGTCAATAGTTTGCGGTCCAGATGGCAGAATACTCTACCAAGCTGAAGGCAACGAAGAGATATTCCCCATAGAATTAGATATAGAACGTGTAAAACGAAGTAGAGAATTAGGTGTATTACGTCTAGGTCAGCCACTTAAGAGCTTCAGAGACCACATTCACTCTTTTGATATATATCAACCAGACACTGAGCTCCCTTACCTAGACTCACTAGGTCCACTTATAAAACCGACACAGCTGCACTCACTATCTGATCTAAAAAAGCAAGAAGCGGAACTCATTAAAGTAGCTAGGCCTATACCTGCAGCCGGGTTTAAAGGAGTAGAATATAAGGTGAAATAACATCCAACTAATACGCCAAGAAGCGGACTCAAAAGTGAGAAGCTGCTCAAAAAACAGATAGTTAACATAATAAAATAATTAAAATATGGGATCAATATCAAACAAAAAAAACACCAAAGTAAAAGCACCTAAAAAAAGCCTGTTAAAAAACTTCGCGAGTTGGTTTGAAATCCCCGCAATTAATTTTGACCAATCACTTCAGTTTTATAATTATATTTACGAGATGGACATGGAAATAAGAGAAAATGGCGATTATACTATGGCATTTTTCCCCGCTAATAAAGGAATAGGCGGAGCTATAGTATGTGGACCAGGATCTGTCCCTAGCGAAAAAGGCTCACTACTCTATCTCAATGGAGGCAATGACCTAAACAATATACTGGCAAGAGTGATAGAAGCTGGTGGGCGCATAATTATGCCCAAAACACTAATAAGTAAGGAGTCTGGCTATTTCGCCCTTTTTATAGATATAGAAGGTAACAAAATGGCATTTCACTCCAATAGATAAAAGATGATTAGAGACAGAATAAAAAATGCACCGTACTATAACATAGGACAGTTCCGCGTCAATAATTGGAACTTTTTAAAAACAGAGTTAGAGGAGTTAAATAGGTGTGAATCAGATACTGATGCAGAGAAAAACCACCTCACTAAGATTAAGACTTTATTACTATCCCTCGCTAGCGTAGAAAATCACTTTGCCTTTCCCGGCATTGGAAAGTTAAACCAATTACAAAGCTGTTTTGATCTAGAGGAGTATACATCCCTTGAGCACGCTGTAGTAGACGTAACTCGCTTGTTAGCCAGCGATTCATTTATAAGTAATCCAGCGTTTCTAGATGACGAGAGCAACAGCTTATCATCATTAGACGAGAAAGACACCGCTACTTCCGCTACTAAAAATTACTTTGAAGTACTTTTCGTAGAAAATCTAAGCGAAGAATCAGAAATCGAAATAGGACACAAGTTAAAAGAACTTCACGACCCCAATGATCAGTTTGCCTATGGAGTAGTATTCCAACGTAGTTTTCAAGATGCCCTGATCACTCTTTTATTTAACACTAATATACAAGCTGTAGTTGTTCGATACGCTCCACCATACCTATCCGCTAGTATCAGTGAAGACATAATACCGTATATACAGACTATTCTGCAAATAGACCTATCCTCTCATTCAGAGGTGAACTTGGGTCCATTATTGGGCAAACTAACTAAGCGATTTAGACCAGAGCTAGACACGTACTATGTGACAGATACCTCACTCAGTCAACTGACAGATAAGACACTGAATGTGTTTAACCGTATTTTTTACCGAAAAGAAGATCTGCAAGAGATACACCTTAGTATTTTGCAAGGAATACGAGATCGCTATGAGACACCTTTTTTCACAGCATTAAAAACGTATAGCCAAAAACCTACTGGAGTGTTCCATGCCATGCCTATATCACGTGGAAATTCTGTTTTCAAATCTCGATGGATAAATGACTTCGGTGAGTTCTACGGAAGAAACATGTTCTTAGCGGAGACCTCTGCCACCACAGGCGGACTAGACTCACTACTACAACCCACTGGACCGTTGAAAAAAGCTCAAGAAATGGCTAGTGATGCGTATAGATCTGAGCACACCTATTTTGTCACAAACGGTACCTCTACCGCTAATAAAATAGTATTGCAAGCTCTGGTACAGCCCGGAGATGTGGTACTTATAGATAGAGATTGCCATAAGTCTCATCACTATGGACTTATGTTGTCCGGTGCATTCCCCGTCTATCTAGACTCCTACCCTATAGAAAAGTATTCTATGTATGGTGCTGTGCCTTTAGAACTCATTAAATCTAAATTGGTCAAGCTAAAGGAAGCAGGAAGATTAGACAAAGTAAAAATGTTACTGCTGACTAATTGCACTTTTGATGGCATAGTATATAACGTACAGCGAGTAATGGAAGAAGTGCTAGCTATCAAACCAGACATGGTCTTTTTATGGGATGAGGCGTGGTTTGCATTCGCTAGTTTTACCTATAACTATAAGCAGCGTACAGCTATGTTTTCTGCTCATAAGCTAAAATATAAGTACTCTACCAGTACGTATAGAAAAAAGTATGAAAAGCATCTAGAATCCTTAGAAGAAGGAGAACGCCCTACTATGGCAGACCCTGATTTAGTACGTATACGAGTTTATGCTACACAGAGTACACATAAAACGCTCAGTAGCTTTAGACAAGGATCTATGATACATATACACGATGAAGATTTTAGAAGAAAGAGTCAAAGCACTTTTTTAGAAGCGTATATGACACATACCTCTACCTCACCTAACTATCAGATGCTTGCCTCGTTAGATGTAGGCAGACGACAAGTCCAGTTTGAAGGATACGAGATGGTAGAACGCAGCGTAGAGTTAGCAATGCTACTTCGATCTAAGGTAGATGAAAACCCACAGCTCAATAAATACTTCGATGTTCTTACTGTAAAAGACTTTATACCTACCAAGTACCGAAATACTGACTTAATAGAGTATTTTAGTAAGGAAAATGGATGGAACAGAATGGAGGAAGCATGGATCGAAGACGAATTCGTATTAGATCCTACAAAAATAACACTACACATAGGTCGCACAGGTATAGATGGAGATACCTTTAAAAACTCCTACCTCATGGATAAATACAATATTCAGATTAATAAAACCTCAAGGAATACGGTGCTATTTATGACTAATATAGGTACAACCAGAGGCAGTGTCACGCATCTCACAAGTGTACTTCTGAAAATATCAAAAGACCTAGACGAAGAAAGAAAGTCATTAAATAACAGAGAAATAGAAATATACACTAATAAAATACGCTCCCTTACCAAAGAAGTCCCTCCGTTGCCAGATTTTAGCCATTTTCATATTTCTTTTCAAGCTGTGCCAGGTGTTCCTGGAGGTAACCTGAGGGAAGCCTTCTTTCTTGCTTATGATGAGGATAACTACGAGTACATTCCATTAGAAGAATGTCTACCTGTGATGGCTTCAGGAAAAGAGCTGGTAGCCTCTTCATTTGTGATACCCTATCCACCAGGATTTCCGGTATTAGTACCTGGTCAGGTCGTAAGTGAAGATATTATAGCATTTATGCTAGCACTGGACGTGTCAGAAATACATGGATACAGAGCAGACCTAGGACTGCGTGTCTTTACACAAAACATACTAAACAGACAGCACACTGTAACAGCAATAGGCGCTATGGGCGGAGGAATGCCTAAGATCTAGAGTTAATCAACTAGAGTAAAAATAAGATATGCCAATAAAAAAAACAGACGAAAAACGAATGATCAAAAAATCAGCAGCACAAAGTGCAGCCTCTTTAATAGCAAAAGCATCTGTAAAGGCTAAACCTGCAAAAAGAAAAGTAGCCAAGAGAGTCGCCAAAAAAGTTATTCCTACACTTAATGGGATATCAGATATTAGAAGGTTCTTTCATAAAAACGATACTCCTATCTATTTCATTGGGGCTACTAATTTTAACTTACTAGGTGCGGATGAATGGATAAAGGGTTTTAAATACATCTGTCATTTAGAGTGCTTTGACGGACTACATCCCAATGTGTTTTCTCCAGTGACGGAGATACCACATGATGAGTTCCAAAACATAGAGGATATCAACAACTACTTACTCCAGCACCCAGAGGTTAAAGATTATGTCAAAACTCGTTCTGTAGGCAAAAAAGCGGGTAAAGCAATGTTTTTAATGTTTGATGCCAAAACAGAAGTGCTCGCTAAAAAACTAGGCCTTGAGGTAATGTTTCCGACGGCTAAAATGCGCACATTCCTAGATAATAAAGTTAATACCAATAGAATAGCAGAGAAAGCTGGGGTAGCATGCGTACCAAACGTACTCTCCAAGGTGAAAGATTACAAAGACTTGTGCAAAGTATCTAATCATCTAGGTACGGACCTGGTAGTGCAGACGCCTTTTGGAGACTCAGGCCATACTACTTTCTTTATCACTAATGAAGAAGAGTATAGTAAACACGCTGAGGAAATAGAACAGGAAAAAGAAGTAAAAATCATGAAACGTATCAACTGCAGAGGATCTGCAGTTGAAGCTTGTGTTACTAGACATGGCACCATAGTAGCTCCACTTATGACAGAGTTGGTAGGTTTCAGTGAGCTCACACCATACAAAGGTGGCTGGTGCGGTAATGAGATATATCCAGACGCTTTTACTCCACAGATCAGAAAAAAAGCTGCTGAATATACGCAGCTATTTGGCGATCAGTTACGTAAAGAAGGATACAAAGGCTATTTTGAGCTTGACTTCCTTATAGATAAGGATAATGGAAAAATTTACTTAGGTGAACTAAACCCTAGAGTCACAGGAGCTAGTTCTATTACTAATCACGCTGTGTTTGCTTTAGCAGATGCTCCACTTTATTTATTTCACATACTGGAATGGATGAATGTAGACTATAAACTGAATGTGAATACCCTAAATAAACGATGGGCAAAACAAGCCAATACAGACACTTGGAGTCAGATAGTAGTAAAACATACCGAGGACACAGTAGAGTATGTGAATCAAGCACCTGCCTCTGGGATCTACAAGCAGTACGATAATGGGCATATTGAATTTAGCCGTATGGATACACACCGTAGAGCAGTAGAAAGTGAGCAGGAGGCATTTTTTCTGCGTATTACCAATGTAGGAGACTACCTATACGAAGGAGCAGATATGGGTATAATAGTAAGTAGAGGTAGAATGATGACAGACGGTTTCCATATCACAGAACGTGCTAAGAGTCTGGTAAAAGCATTTAGAGCTCAGTACTCATCTACCATAATGACTGATAAAAGAGCTGCAGCTGAACTGACAGGTAGTTTGTATAAGTAAACGTGCCATTAACTTTAGAAAACTACCATCGTTTTAAGTGAATCTAACTTACAAAACAATAGCAGAACCTACCAAAGCTGGTGCCAAATGGCAGCAGCTTTTTCATACTGCATGGCCTACCTATAAATCTTGGCTAAAAGCAAGCAAATTTGCATCTCGGATATCGCTAGGACAAAGAGAAACTGCCCTCAAACGGTATATGCCTAAACTGAGGGATACTTATGTGCATTTGTGCTCACTTCTAGATACTGATGATAATGAGTTGGCTAAAAATTTCTTAACTGGTTACTACCCTCCCGCCTATGTTGGTGCTTGTACTCAAGCTGTAATACGTACAGACAAAATCCAGTTAGTACGTAACTATGATTACCATCCTCGCCTACTAGAGGGCACTCTTTTTCTAAGTATGTGGAATGATAAAAAAGTAATAGCCACTTCTGACTGTCTCATAGGTGCCGTAGACGGCATGAATGATTCTGGTCTGTGTGTTTCACTCACTTTCGGTGGCCGTAAGCAGATTGGTTTGGGATTTGGTATCCCCTTTATTTTAAGATATGTTCTAGAATTTTGCAGTACTACCAGTGAAGCAGTATCAGTGCTCAAATCAATCCCATCACATATGTCATATAATGTGACAATAGTAGATAAAAAGGGGAATTATAAAACGGTATTGCTCGCACCAGACAAACGTCCTGTAGTCAGTAGTGTTACCTTTGCTACTAATCACCAAAAGAAGGTAGACTGGGCAGAAAATGCAGCATTTAACCAAACGCTCAAACGCTCTAAATTCTTAAAGTCATTCCTCAAAACTAAAAACTTGAATGCTGCTGAACTAATAAAAGCATTTCTCCACTCCCCTTCATATAATAGCACATACAAAGAAGGTTTTGGGACACTATACACTGCAGCCTATGAACCAGAGACGCTTACAGTACAAATTCTCTGGCCAGACAAATCGATCGAAAAAAGTTTCGACTCATTCGCTGAAGAAAAAATACTAATACGGTATAAGCAAGAAAACTTGCCTATCAGAAATAGCGGAATCAATGAGCAACCTGAAACACTCGACTTTAACTGGCAAGACGCCATAGTAGAATCACTAGTAAGTGTATTTCACAAACAAACTACTGAAACAGAAAAACAGAAACTAAAAGCGAATTTAATGCCAGATAAGCACATAGCTTGGGAGGCTGTAATAGAATACTGGAATCAACCACTCCAGAAATAACGGTTCGCTAATAACAAAAGAAAGTAATGAAATTTAAAAGTATAAATCCATACAATAACGAAGAACTAGCCACTTACACTGCCCTTACTAAAGGTGAACTCATTGGCAAAATAGAAAAAGCAGAACAACAGTTTCCTGCATGGAAATCCACTAACTTAGCGTCTAGATGTACTATTATGCGAAAGGCTGCAACAGTATTAGTAGAAAATCAAGAGTTATATGCTCGCATGATCACCTTGGAAATGGGTAAGCCTATTACGGAATCACTTACCGAAGTAAAAAAATGTGCTTGGGTATGCGAATACTATGCAGATAACGCAGCAGATTTCTTAAGTGATACCATCATAGAAACAGATGCTAGCAAAAGCTTAGTAAAAAATAGTCCAATAGGCACCGTACTGGCCATTATGCCTTGGAACTTCCCTTTTTGGCAAGTATTTCGTTTTGCTGTACCTACCATGTTAGCAGGCAACACTGCATTGCTAAAGCACGCGTCTAATGTTTTTGGAAGTGCCGAGATGATAGCGGATGTATTCACCAAAGCAGGAGTGCCTGATGGAGTATTTCAAAACCTCATAGTAAATCACGACGCTACAGAGACCATACTAGCTCACGAGAGCGTGCAAGCTGTAAGTCTAACAGGAAGTGAGCGAGCAGGATCTGCTGTGGCAGCCATAGCAGGTAAACATATCAAAAAATCCCTATTGGAACTCGGAGGCAGTAATGCTTTCATCGTGTGGGAAGATGCCGATATAGATGCAGCTGTTAAAACTGCTTTGGTAGCTCGCATGCTCAACTGCGGACAGAGCTGTATAGCTGCAAAACGATTCATACTACTTGACGAAATCTATGATGAATTCGTAGCCAAATTTACAGAAGGTGTGCGTAATTTGAAGTCAGGAGATCCAATGCATTCCGATACACAAATTGGGACTTTGGCTCGTGCAGACTTAGCAGACGAATTGCAAAAGCAAGTACAAAATTCCATAAAAAAAGGAGCTAAGCTTATACTCGGCGGAGGACAAAAAGAAGCTTACCACGAACCTACTATACTGGGAGATGTAGTGCCAGGTATGGCGGCATTTGATGAAGAAACATTTGGTCCTCTAGCGGCTATGATCCGGGTAAGCTCTATAGACGAAGCTTTTGCACTTGCCAGCAAATCTGTGTTTGGGCTTGGTCTTACAGTATGTACTCGAAATGTAGAAAAAGCTCTGACTTATGCTGACAGTATAGCGGACGGTGGATATTTCATCAATGAACTGGTAAAGTCTGATCCACGCCTACCCTTTGGCGGTACAAAAAAATCAGGATACGGTCGTGAGCTTTCGCTAGATGGAATGCTTGAGTTTGTAAATCGTAAAACGGTGTACGTGAAATAAAGACTCCGTTTTTGATTCGATGCATCCTCGATTTACTAGAGAAATAGCTACAAGAATGTTAGTTGTTATATATCCAATATATTTGAAGGAATGAAAAATGCATTAACATCTTTACTTTTTATATTTTGTACTGGTAGCGTATTCGCTCAGTCATTTCTGCAGTCACCCATAGAAGGTACTCAAGGGGAGGAATGGATCATAGTAAACTATGTAGACTGGGATAACACGGGATTCCAAGACCATAATTGCGGCTCAAAAAGCTATGACGGCCATCAAGGAACAGATTTTACCATCCGTAGCTTTAAACACATGGATCAAGGTGTCAAAGTATACGCCGCAGCAAGTGGCAGAGTCACTTTTACCAAAGACGGAGAATTTGATAGAGAAACAGATGGTGACGTCACCAAACTACTGGGAAATTATTTAGGTATAAAGCACACAAATAAATACTACACCTACTATGGTCATTTACGAAAAAACAGCATATCCGTAGCAGAAGGAGATAGTGTAACCGCAGGAGATGTAATAGGATATGTAGGCAGCAGTGGCAACAGCACAGATCCACACCTGCACTTTGAGGTATGGTATGATAGTATATATGTAGTAGACCCATTTAGCGGAACTTGTGGTAATACCGATTCCCTATTTATAAACCCACCCATGTATGATACTAGCTTTAGAATATGGGATAATGGAATCCATTTAAAAAATGACTTGACTATAAATGATTTAAGAGAGCGTATCACAACTGTCGAAAAGCCGTACACAATAACTCCTTCTTCAGATTCATCTCTTAATTTTTGGGCACATCTATTGGGATTAAAAAAAGGAAAGGAACTCAGTCTTACTTGGTATACACCAAATTCAAATAAATGGTTTAACTACACATTCACATTAGACCAAGACTACTGGTACTACTACTATTGGAGTCATATAAACCACCAAGAATTAGCAGAAGGTGAATGGACTGTAGAACTAGAATACGACGGCAATAAAGTAGTAAATGAAAGTTTCACCGTAAGTAAAACAGCCTCTCAGGCAAATTTAGCAAGGACAAATATTTGTAACAATTATGCTAAAACTAACCTTACAGAGCTATTGGCAAATCCACAACTGGAAGTGAACTTATACGATATGCAAGGCAAATCTGTAGACGCCTCCTACCCTATAGCTCCTGGCATATATAGCATTAGCATAGCAGACCAACATGGTCTATGCACGCTAAAAAGAGGAATGAAATGAAATGAAAAATAGTATCTAATAAGTCTAGCTTAAATGGATATATAGCAGATAAAGACGGCAAACTAGAGTATCTACAGACTCTCCCAAATTCTATTAATAACACTATGGATTACCACTCGTTTATCTTAGTAAAGATTCTATTAGCCTGGGATATATATTAGGGCGTAAATAGACTATCTTCCCGCGAAACCAAAGTAGGGTCTACTCTGTTTTACTTTTAAATGCTTTACACACTATTATATATTTTGATACACACCATGTCTCCTTCCATTATTTACGATTTTCAAAAAGACGCTTCTACCACCAACTGGCGAGTAGTGGATGACGGAGTTATGGGCGGACTGTCACAAGGCAAACTACAGGTAGACGATGATGGACACGGGGTCTACTCTGGAACTGTATCTACTGAAAATAACGGCGGATTCTCCTCTCTCAGGTATCGCTTCAGCACTATGGAGGTATCTGAAAATCACAGTGTAGTGCTTAGAATAAAAGGAGATGGCAAAATATACCAATTCAGAGTGAAGGATAAAGTAAACCAAGACCACTCGTACATCTACAATTTTCAGACTAGCGGAGAGTGGCAGACTATCGAAATACCATTAGAGGAGATGTATCCGACCTACAGGGGCAGAAAACTGAATATTCCAAACTTCAAACACTCGCAGATAGAAGAAATCGCATTTCTTATCGGAAACAAAAAAGCGGAGAGTTTTGAGTTACTCATAGATAAGATTGAGTTGAAGTAGAACCGAAATTTAAAATTTTGAGTTAATGTATGAGTACAATTGTAGCCTTCCCAAAAAATAGGACGGAGCTGATTTTTATAAAGATTTGGTTTTGAGGTCATGTATGACATTGAAATTAATTTCGTCATCAAATTGAGGCATAAATTCTGCGAGTAATTTGTCATCCTGTCCACTGTGCATGCTGAGTTTGGGATTATCCAAAGACCAAGTAATAGTCTTACTACCTATAGTCAAATTACATAACTCGAAATCTTCACTCGTACAACGGCAGAGTATTGAAGTCAAGTCTTCTTTTTTAGGATATACTCTACTGTAGCCTCGTTAAACTATTCTAATTCTTGTTTTACACGTACAATATTGTCCGATTATAAAAACGTATACTCCTTGTTTGCATCTTGTGCGTAGTAATTGTCAAAAGGAGTTCTTCTCATACAGCAATGATTAAAATAGGGCTAATCTAAGTTCTACTGAAATATTCCGTATTCATTAAGATCCAAAGCACTAAAAGAAGATGTAAACATGAAATCTAAATTATCGTAACTAGTGCCAATAATCATTGATTTTACACCATTACCTTTTATTTGGTCTACGACGCACGTCAAAATTCCATTGGGGTCTGTATAGAAAGAATAGTGCACAGTATACATCCAGCCAAAAATAGAAGTATGTGTGATAGAAGCGTACTAGATTGTCAAAATCAAAAGACTATTAACAGCAAATTTGCCTTCAAAACATTTGGAAGACCCTCCGTTATCTTCATCATAGCGAATGAATCGTTTAAATTTTTCTATTCCAGCCTTTTTGCTTTTAAGTCGATCAAAAACGTGTATTAATGCCAATATTTTTACTTAAAATTAAGCTTTTGTTTCTTTTATTTTCAATATGGGTAAATAAAGGATTACGTTAGTGCCAATAATGATAAAGAGTAATCCAAAAGCAGTAAGAATTTCCATAAAGTTTTTGTAGTAACTGCTTAAGATTATCGCTGTTCCGACCCCAACTAAAAGCCCAAGAAAAACACGGATTAAAACGACTTTGTACGCGACTTTTTTTCCTAAATAAAAAACCTGGAAGCTAATGATGATTTCAGAAAATGTGTAGAAAATAAACAGAAAAGCAGTAAAGTTGACCAATGTTTCTAACTTATGACAAAAGAAAAAAACAGAGAGTCCATAGGCTAGCATTACCAATGCATGTATTTCATGATACGCATATTGTACTTGCTTCTTTTGACGGTAGTAAGCAGATAAAAAAGCAAAGACAGCTCCAACAGTGAGTATAGTGGCTAATGTTAATTTAATTGTTTCAAAGTTGTTATTCGTTTGAACTAAGAGAAATAGACCTGCTAAGATTATAGCTGTACCATATAGATAGGTAGTAGATTTACTTTTCATATTTTAATTATTTATTTTAACTTAGTAGTGATTGGTTGTGAGTTGACATCCACATTCTAGTTAGATCTCATTTATTTTTTTGCTCCAAAAGGAGAAACCCAACCAAAAATACAGATGTGGTCATAGGTGTAGCTCCTATCAGTACAAAACGGGTGAGAACCTGATTTAGACTTTTGCGAAAATGCCCAATGGAATCAGCAGAACTGCTAGAGCCAATCTTAAAATGAACCTGAGAACTCTGAGAGTAAAAATAAGGACCAAAAATAATAACACTTTTATCAAAATCCTTAGCAGAGACTCCAAGATGAATTAACTCCAAAAACTTGAGAGAGACAGTCGCGTCACCAAAAGGTCTAGCATCATCATCTGCCACAAAGGGTTCTCCATTAACTAAATGGACCTGTGCGTTAGCACCCTCAAAGGTAGACGGAAATAAGGCAATTTTATCCGGTTCCGCTATCGTTTTACCTTTGAAGCTATCAGCTGAAAAGCTAGATGGTATACGTATTAATATATTTGTCATTTTACTAATTTTTAATGAGTTTGCGGTAAATGATTATCTCTTTTACAACTATTTATCTCGTACAAACGAACCAAAACTATGTACTTTCTATTACTAGTCAGTTTACATCCACAGTGATTTCCATAGTGATTTTTGACTTAATAGAGCGAATCCATTGTTTAAACACTCTTTAGAAAGCAGATTAATTTTTCTTGCACCTCTTTAGCGGGGTGCGTTAAGTTAGGATTCCCACCTGAACCTATTGCTGCATAAGGATCAATAATCGCTATTTCAACATCACCAGATTCTAATTCACGAAGGGTCACATTACAATGCAATATTCTATTTATACTTGGTTCTATACTTATCACCGTTTGGGCATAAATGGGACTACAGGCACCTAAAATTAAAGGAGGCAAATAATCCTTATCCAATTTCTTTTTCATGGTAGCTTGTATGTCAGTTTCATTAAGAACACCAAAACCTTCTTTTTTAAGTTCGTCTTCTACCTTTGGGCGAATAGCTGCTATTTTAGTTCCTTTAATTAACTTCGAATTATAATACATTAAATTTTATTTGTTTAATTATAAATGAGTAGTTCCATTTTCTTTGGGTACTAGACCTATTACGCACATTATTAGACACGTAGCTAAACATCAGGTTCTTCTTGGCTCTCACTATTTTGATGATTAGTTAAGACAGAGTTCAAACCACCTGCTCTAATTTCAGTATATCTGATTTCGCCACCAGTGGTCCCAGTCTGCTTAGCATAAATAAGCACGATTAATGTGAACGCTATGATCACAAATGAAAATAGTTTAGAAAATGATTTATTTTTAAAATTCGCCCATACCCCAATTAGTGAAAGCCCACCTAAAATATAAAGTAATAAAGAGAACATTTCGGCAGTTTCTTCACGGACTTCAATAAGTCGTTCATCTATTCCATTAAGTCCTTCAATTGGTTCTACTGCACCTTCTTCTATTGAAAGAGCACCAATTGCGGTGATTCCACCTAATATGTATATGCAATAGGCGGCACTTTTTCGAATTTCTGATTTGAATAAAAATCCACTGATCGTTATCAATAGACCTATTGCTGGAATGATAATAGGTAGATGGTTAAGGACTAGATGCCAATGTGCTTGGTTCATGACTTATTTTACTCTTGGTGGATTATTAACTTGTTCTAAAGAGAGCTTCTGTGTGCAGAAGAACCAATCATAGCAGAGAATTCCATCTGCTAAGTTTTCTATTTTTTCTTTGGCTGTACCACAAGAACCCGGTGGAGGTACTATTACATCCTCTCCAGGCTGCCAATCGGCAGGTGTAGCCACTGCATAGGCATCGGCTGTTTGCATAGCGATTAAGGCTCTTTTTAGTTCGTCAAAATTTCTACCTAAAGAAAGTGGATAATAAATGAGTGCACGCACCATTCCTTTAGGGTCTATGAAGAAAACTGCTCGAACTGCTTGCGTAGTACTTTCACCCGGCTGTATCATGCCGTACTTTTTGGCTACTTCCATAGAAATATCCTCTATCAATGGAAAGTTCGCTTCTATGTTTTTCATCCCTTTGTATTCTATCTTTTCTTTGATAGTCCTGAGCCAAGCTATGTGACTGTATAAGCCATCTACAGAAAGACCTACTAACTGACAGTTAAGGGCAGAAAACTCTGCCTCCCGCTTGGCAAACGTCATAAATTCTGATGTACAAATAGGTGTAAAGTCTGCTGGATGGCTAAATAAAATCACCCATTTACCTGCGTAGTCCGAAGGAAAATTAATATTTCCCTGCGTGGTTTTAGCCTTAAATGCAGGAGCTTTATCTCCTATTCTAGGCATACTTATGATTTCTAGTTCTTTATTTTCGTCCACTTCACTTTTATATATTCAGTATATTTTATTCCGTTATTTATGCAGCTATACACAGTGCTAAACCGACTTAAATGATAACGATTCTTAGATTGAATGGGATTTTTAGGACTTATACAGTTTATATCCAACGACAAATTTCAAGCAGACATTTTTGTATCGTGGCGTATTAGATGTTCCATCACCTTTGTTGTTTTGAATGTCCCATCCCGCTCGTGCTCCTATTACAACATGCCTCAGATTAATATCTAGTCCACCTACTATACCAAGTATGTTTTTCCGAACATCGTCTTGTTCAAACTCTCTTTCTTGAGAATAACTAGTAAGTGAGCTAGTGAACTCATCTTTCTGTTTTAGCAAGTAAGAGTATTGTGGTCCTAATAACACTGTAATAAACTCACTAGGCTTGAAGGCTACAAGTACAGGAATCTCGAAGAAAGTAGTTGTTCTTTTGAGATCATAATTACTACCTAATAATCTACCGCTTCCTTGAAACCCCTTTTGGGTTATCAACACTTCAGGCTGAACACCCAGGTATTTCCCTATAGGAATCATAATAAATGCCCCTCCAGTGAGTCCGAATTTTGCATCTGTATCAAACTCTTCACCTTCAGAATCATAGACATTAGAGTTACTTATTCCGACCCGAGCTCCAAATTGTAATTTCTCCCTATTATCGGTTTCGTCATCTTGTGCATAGGCTATACTTACTAATAATAGCAGTATAGCAGTGTACGTTATTTTATATATCATAATACGTTATTGTTAGCTAAGTCTTTTATGGCTGTGCTTAGCTCATCCATATCATAATTAAACTCAGATTTAAATGATTCCCACTTTTCCTTTCCATCAGATTTATAGTCATCCATTTTTTTTCTAAGGTCACTATTTTTTTTATCTAACTTAGCTATTTCTTCTTTATACTCTTCTGTAGCCTCCTCCTTATCTTCTGCTATTCTACTATTAAACACTGCTAAGCTTTTTTGATGAGCATTTGTTTTAGTCGTGGCTTCTTCTCTGTACTTTTCTAAGTCTGCCAAGTAATCTTCAGTAGCCACAATTGTTACATCTTCTGTATTTCCCTTTTTTTGAGTAGAAGAGTTGCACCCTATTAAAACTACTCCAGCTATTAGAGTGACTGCCTTTAATGTGTATCTTAATTTTCTTTTCATGATATGATTTTTCCTTTATTAGTTTAACTATTTTAATTTGTACTGGGATGAAATACCATTACTTCATTTTCCCTTTAATGTCTGATTTTAATCCGATTACAATATTTTGTACAGTTTTACACCACTCCTCAGTTTTAGCCTGGAAGATATTTTTATCTTGCAAAGATTCTATAGATTCTACAAACTCCTTAGCGGATTTGTCCCAACTAGCATCATCAGCATTTTTTAGCTGCTCTAGCTTCAGCGTTAGCACTTCCCTTTTGTTTCTAGTTATATCTACTTCTACTTGCAGTTCGTTTATTTTTTCATGATGACTAGCGATATGTTCGAGTGTGTCTGCCTCTGCTTCATTTAGCTTTGCTCGTAAATGTTTAGCATTGGAATCTGCCGTCATTTTAAAAAGTTCTTTTTGATTCATGTTTATTTTGTTATTCATTACGTTTAGTAACTAAGTTATTACCTTACAAAGGTCGCTACGTTGGGAAGCCTAAGCGTTACATAATTGTGCATTGAAGTTGCAAGATTTAGAGGTAAAGGGTAGTGAGAGTTCGCATTAAAAACAAGCAAGAGTAGGTTTAAAAGCTCCCTTTTATAGGTAAGCACTAATAGTAGAATATGGTCATCTACCACCAAAGTAATTTCACTAGATATAATCTGTAAATCATTCTAATCATAAAGATAGGCTAAATCGTGGTTTCCCCTCTCTGCACGGGTAATTCCCAAATGGCTTTATAGGAGCATAATAAACTATAATTCTTGCTTATAAATAGTCTTAGACATTTTCAATATTCATGAAACAACTTCTGATATTTTATTCTGTTTTCTTGGCATTTTATAAACATCAAAATTTAACGGATAATCCTCCGCCTGCTCCAAATCGGTTGTCGTAATTGGCAATTAATGAAAATTTTCTAGAAAGCAAAAATTCTAGTCCTACCTGCCAAACCGTTTCTGATTTATAATCAACAGATTTCCCATTTTCTAATGTTAATTCATTTACCCAACCAAAGTCACTCTGATATTCATATTCACCAAAGAGAATAGTTTTAGGAAAAATCATAACAGCCCTACTTAGACCTATTTGTGGACGCAATTGATTGTCTATTCTTACATCTAAGTTGAACATATATGGTGTAAAAAAACGAACTCCAGCAATGGCTGTGGTAGAAATTTCGTCTAAACTATTTTTAATTTCATTTTCCATATTAATCCCTGCAAAAACCCTTAAATAATCATATAGGTAATACTCATAGCTAAATTCAGCCTCTAGGTTGTGGTTCCAGCCGTATTCTGTAGCTAGCATGAATTGATTCCTCGTATTGGAGGATATTAGATTGACTCCAATCATGTGGGATGCTACACCGACGGTCCCCCAATTGTAAAAACGTTTTCCTTCATTGGTAAGATCTTGGAGTTCCACCTCTTTCAATCTAGAATCTCTAAGATAATCGTTATAGCTGTAAATTCTTGCCATTCCACTCATCATATGGTACAATACGTGACAGTGGAAAAGCCATTCTCCAGATTCTGTTGCATCAAACTCAATAGTAACTTTCTGCATAGGAGGAACATTTACGGTGTGTTTGAGCGGAGCATATTCACCATTTTCATTCACAATCCTAAAAAAATGTCCGTGCAAGTGCATAGGGTGATGCATCATGGTCAGGTTATTTAATGTAATACGCATCACTTCTCCTTCTTCCACTTTAATTTTATCTGCACTTGAAAGCGGCACACCATTCATACTCCATATGTAACGCCACATATTCCCTGTCAGGTTGAGCAAAACTTCTTTAACAGGTTTGTTAGAATGAAAATCTGTCTTAATTGGAGATTTCAGGTAGTTGTAATTGTATTCAGCAAAAAGATCCATACCACTTGTGCCCATCTTTTTCTTTTGATTTTTCCCATGCTCCACTTTATTCGAGGTTGAGTCCATTTCCATTTTAGGATCATCCTTCATATCCATCAGCATTCCCCAGTTATTCATCATTTTATGGGGTTCTTCTTTTTTAGGATTAAACTTCATCGCAGGTGCTCCCATACGCATCTTCATTTTTGCCATTTGCTTCATCATAGCAATTTTATCAGGTATTGGTGTTGCTGGAGCTTTTAATGTATCACCTATTCCTAAGTAGGCGAAGCTGGTTCCCGAACCATCTTGTGCCATAGCTCTAAATTCTATCATACCGTTTTCTGGGATAGTAATAATAAAGTCGTACGTTTCCGCAATAGCTATAAAGGTTTTATTGCGTCTAACTGGAACCACATTCAATCCGTCTGCTGCTACTAAAAGGGGATTTTCACTTCCAAATGTCATCCAATATTGTGAGGATGCAGAGGCATTGATAATTCGTAAACGTACTTTTTCTCCTGGTTTGTATTCAGAATAATGCTGGACTTTCTGCCCATTGATTAAAAATGCAGGATAGTGAATATCTGCTATATCTGCACTTTCCATTCGTTGACTCCAAAAATTTAATTGAGCACGAAAGGCACCTCTACTAATGACTTTGTTTAGTGGAGTCGATGTTCCTTTTATTACAGTGTACCATTCGTTCCCTCTTTTCAAATTACGTAATACATTCATAGGTTTCTCATTGGTCCAGTCAGAAAGCATCATGACCAGTTCTTTATCGTAATCAAGTATCCTTTCTTTTGGTTCTATGATAATCGAACCATAAACCCCACTTTGCTCCTGTAACTTAGTGTGAGAGTGATACCAATATGTGCCTGCTTGTTTCAAAGGGAATTCATATTTCTGTGTTTCACCTGGCAGAATAGGTGATGTGGTAAGGTATGGGACTCCATCAAAAAAATTGGGTAAGATCAACCCATGCCAATGAACAGATGTTTCTACATCCATTTCATTTTTTACATAAATTATAGCATACCCGCCTTCTTTGAACCGAAGGGTAGGACCAGGGATCTCACCATTTATAGTCATTCCAGTTACTTCTTTTCCTGCCCGATTAACTTTATCTTGTTTGATAGTAATGTTATATATAGCTGTATCTCTTTGAGCTGATGTAGATGCACTGGTTAATAGAAAAATTAGCAATGTAAAATAAGGTGTCTGCTTAGTAATTATGATTAATTTTTTCAAGTTTAAATTTATATAAAATATCCTACTGTGCTGTCTAACAGACATCAATTGTGTAATAAGAGCCCGTCATAAAAGAAGAATTTGAGGAACTTAACCAGAGTACTAACTCGGCAACTTCTTCTGAAGTACCTAATCTTCCACTGGGGTGAAGCCCTAATGGAGATTTTATACTGTCCTCATCGAGGGAGTCTGATAGTAAAGGAGTATTGATATATCTCGGTCCTACAGCATTGATGCGTATTTGTTTATCAGTATAATCTAATGCAGCAGTTTTGGTAAGTCCCACTACACCATGTTTTGCTGCTACATATCCTGCTACGTTTTTAGAGCCTACCATGACTAGTATGGATTCCATATTTACTATACTGCAATCTTCACCAATAGATAAAGTGGCCGGAATCTGATACCGTAAACCATAAAATACATCCGAAAGATCAATACTTATAATTTTGTCCCAATCTTCTATGGGATAATCACCCGTTGGTACTAAGTCTCCACCAATACCAGCATTATTATAAGCAATGTGCAAACCACCGTATTTTTTCACAATTCTTTCTACCGTTGATTTTTGATTTTCTGGATTGGAAGTATCTCCTTTTATAAAAATAGCTTCTCCGTCTTGAGATTCGATTAGAGACACCGTCTCATTTCCATTTTTTTCGTTCCTGTCATTCACCACCACTTTTACAACTTCAGATGCGTGCAGTAATGCTACTGCTTTGCCAATACCAGAAGCTGCTCCTGTAACTATGGCATCTTTGTTTACTGAATTTTTCATTTTTAAGTTTATGATTAAACACGGTGAGTAGTGAAGTGCAAGACCTAATTACATTTTATAATTAATGACTTTTCACCACCAGAGAATCCCTCTGCACGCAATGTTATGATACCACACTATTATAGTGCTCTTCAAGTATCAACGTATAGGCTCCATTTAGTTCTCGCTTGGGATCATACTCAGGGCTGCTCTTTATATGTGCTATGGTAGTGTCTATAATTACAGCACCAGTCTCCCAATCTATTTCTTTAATCTTGTCTGGAGATATCAGCACCTTTTTCCCTGGGAACCAATCGCCGGTATCAATCAATATAAAATCAATCTTCCAGGTGTTGATGTCTATAAAAAAATCTTCGACATCACCGATTTCGCCATCTGTTGCTTTTATCTTATAGCCTGTAATCGTTTCGGTGCTTCTTAGGTGTTTATCCTTATCTTTTAGGCTAGTTTGTTTCCGCTCTTCCAGCTCCATCTCGGGCAAAGCAATAACAATAGGCACCGGTGCAGAGCTTAAATAATGCCCACTTACTGACCAGTAGTGAGCCAAAGGGTAATGCTGATTCAATTTAATTTCTTCTTGACGTGAGACCGGAAATACCGTATTTATATCTGGACTGTTCTTTATCTGTTCTTTTGATAGGTCAACAGTAAATACTTTATTTTCCCAATTGAGCGTTAGCAAGTCTTCAGGTGAAATGAGGACGATTCTCCCTGTGAGCCAATTGCCGGTATCCACTATCAAGTACCGTAGGACCCATGTCTCGTCATCAAAATAGAATTCCTTTACTTTTCCTATCACTCCATCACTTGCACCAAGTGTGAAATCAACTAAACTTTTAATATTGCGCTGCATATACTACAAATATGGGTAGAGGGTCCTATTTTGGTATTACACAATTCTGTATTGAAGTTACAAGATTTAGGTACTGTGAGGTTATATAACTTGCGTCATCGCCTTTAAGGCTGAAATCTAATTCTTCACACTTCTCCATTATCACACTTAGTGTGCACTATTCTTAATAAAAAAGCAACTTCTATTTAAGCTAAGAGTCCCAAATTTATTTGATAGCTGGAGAAGTAACTGCCCATCTTAAGATTAGTAGACCAATAATAGCAGATAAGGCAGAGGCTATAAGAATACTCAATTTCGCTCCACTCAATACCTCACCATCAAAAGCTGCATTAGCAACGACGATAGACATAGTAAAACCAACGCCAGCTAAAAATGAAACTCCAATCAATTGAGGCCAACTAATTTCGCTGGATAAAGAGGCTACATTAAATTTATAGGCTATCCAACAGAAGCCAATAATCCCTAGGGGTTTACCGATACAAAGACCTATTACAATACCTACATTAACTGACGTAATCACATTGAAGTGGACACCGACTAGCAGTATTCCCGTATTGAAAAAAGCAAATAAGGGTAGTATTACGTAGTTCACCGCTCCCTCTAATGAATTCTCTAATTTTTTCCCTGGTCCAGAGAGTCTGTTAATGGCTTTATGAATTCGCTGTAAAGAACCGTGCCGAATACCTTCTTGACCATTAGTTGGATTTTCAATATTGACTATTTCTTGATTAAAAATTACACTGGCTTGAGTTGCAATGCCAACTACATTTCCTTTACGTCTAGATGGGATTAAAACTGCAGTAATAACACCAGCCAGCGTCGCATGTAACCCACTTTGATAAATAAAGAACCATAGAAAAACACCTAGAACAATATAGCTAGTTTTAGCGTAAACTTTAGAATAGTTCAGGAATCCCATTATACCTACAATGGCCAATGCTACAATAAATGGAGTGAGGTGAAAGCCGTGACCGTAAAATAATGCGATAACGAGAATAGCACCTAAGTCATCAAAAACAGCTAATGCAGAGATAAATGTCTTTAGTGCCAAAGGCACCTTGCTGCCTAGTAAAGTGATCAGCCCCAGTGTGAAGGCAATATCAGTGGCCATAGGAACTCCCCAACCGTGAGTTCCTTCTCCTTTGTAATTAATTAGCAAATAAATCAATACAGGGATTATCATACCTCCTATGCCTCCGATAATAGGCATAGCCGCTTTTTTAACACTCGATAATTCTCCCGAAATAACTTCTCTTTTTATCTCCAAGCCAATGAGTAGAAAGAAAACAGCCATCAAACCATCATTAATCCAAGTTTCTAACGGGAGAAAGAATTTATAATCACCTGCTGTAAAGCCCAATTCAAAACTGCGTAAAAATTCGTAAACAGCATTATAACCAATATTAGCAAAAACCAAAGCAGCAACGGATGCGACTAGTAGCATCACCGCAGCTGATGCTCCCCATTTTACAAAACTTTCCGTGGCGTGGCCTACAGGTCTATTTTTGATATACTCAATATATTCTATCATCGCATGATCATCCCATGCTCCCGTATACAGATGACCATTAAAAATGATGGCTGGTACTACGTTTATTTCATGCTGTTCAGCTAGACTAATACTGTTTTCTAGTTTTCTAGTCATTTCGTCTGAAATATAGTCTTCTATAAATTTCAGCCTGTCAATCCCTAACTTCTTTACCATTTGATAAATGATATCTTCGGTATAATTACCCTCATGTTTAAAAAGTAATTGGTGCATTTCCTCTCGCTTACCATATAATTCAGCGGTCAACACAGCCTTAGCTGTCAGTTGAAATTCAGGATTATATACGTCATCCGAATAATACTGAAATTGTAAATCAATCTTATCACCGTAATGCTCGATAACCTTTGTTAAAATATGGCAGCCGTCACGGGCTATTTTCTTAGTGTAATCTATGAAGACTACTAGTTTTACGTGGAGTTCTTTTTTCATAAATTATTTCTATTACACGCTACAAACCAAGGGTTAAGTTTATGACTTAAATTTAGGTTATATTTTTATAGCTAAAGTATAAGTTTCTTTTTTAAGCTATAATTGTCTTGCTATTTATTACCAAATTCATTCTAGTAAAAATTATTTTAGTATGCGAATTTCTTCTTTAGAAGACCAAACTTAGTTGAATTCCTTTCCTACTTCGTCTATGGCATTATCTAGTTCACTCATTGCACTATCTATACCTCTTTTTACACTTGGATATTCAGATTCTGAACTATTCATTAATTCAGTTATTTTTTCTTCAAGTTTTTGTTGTTTGTATTCAAGTTTGTTTATTCTCACTGATACTTTTTGCTTTCTGTTTTTTTTAATTCTCAACAGCTTCCTTTTAAAGTCACCAATTTGAGTTTTAGTATTATCTCGTTTCACTATATAGTGTTGAAAAAATACGTCTTTCTCATCTAAAGTATATGACTTTGCTGTTTTGATTACTTCACTTACCTGTTTTGGGACTTCCTTTTTTGTTGTGTTTGCATTTTTTGAGTCATCACATGATGTGATGATAATACCGATTAAAAATATATAAATTAATTGTTTCATGTTTAGTTTTTTATTGTTTAAATTGACCTCTATAAAATTGATGAATCCTCCTGTTATTAATCATAAGCATGACTAAACAAGCCGACGCACTTTACTCAAACTATTACTTTGCCGCTTAGGAAATTGAGTTGGTTTTTCTCGTGAGGGACTGGTCAACGGTTCTTTTGGAGGCGTTGTTGGCATCTCTCTAGGAAGTTGAGTTGGCTTCTTTTTGGATGGTTTCGTAATGGGTTCTTCGGGTCTTGTTATTGGCTTTTCTTTTTTTGAATTTTTCATTTTTATTACTGTTTTAAAACTCTGGTTAAAGGATGATTTTACGTCACAAGACTATAGCATACTATCGGCTTAAAAGAGGTGACTTCTTCCCAACTAATCTCATTTGGCATTATATTACATTCATATATTTTATGTTCACCTAAATAAAAACGAATACACTACAAGTTCTCGCTGTATTTTTTTTGAATACTTTCTGACAGTCCCGATGAATGTGTGGTATAAACCAACATAAAAAGTACAATCAGCCCAAGATAACTAGCCGCCGAATAATAGTGCATCACACCTGATATAAGCACGAAATCAATTAGCGTAAATAGAACTGCCCAAAGACCACCAATAGCAAACACAAGAATGGCAAGCATTTTTATAAAGGCCATAAACTTGGAAGTCATGCCTATCGCTTTGTTACCAGATACATTAATGCCATATACAAGTAATAGCAAAGTGACACCTATAAAAATAAGCCATAGAGAATTATTCCCCGTATCAAAGGCTTGTAAGACATAAATTACAAAAGTTCTTACTGCTAAGCTTTCACTGATAATCATTGAAAGTGCTATCAATACTGAAGCCGCGGCTACTAGTGTGCTTTTTTCATAAACTTTCGTTAAAATCATAGAAACTCCCTCTACTGAGGGGTAAGCACTTGAAACTTTAATATAAGAGTAAGCACTTAATCCAAACAAAACAGCCCCTATAATATATAGAAACCAAGTTCCAGACAATTCGGCTATCTTAACTAAAAGAGCAAAAATCCCCGCTCCCATGATCGCTACTGTACCTAGTTCCGCCAAACCTTTCAGGGTTAAGCTATCTGTTTTGTAGTTATCCATTTATAGTTACTCTCTCATTTTTAATACCTTACAGTCCAATGTCTTGTATAGACTAGGGATTTGCATGGGATACTGAGGTTTCTAAATTTTACTGTATATGATTTTTAACTATCTCATCAATTCCTTTGGCCAATTGGAAATCCTTTTCTGTAAGTCCATCAGCATCATGAGTGCTTAGAGAAATAATAACTTTGTTATATACGTTTTCCCAATTGGGATGATGGCCGGACTTTTCAGCGATGATTGCTACTGCAGTCATAAAAGAAAATGCCTCAACAAAATCCTTAAAAACGATTTCTCTACGGATTAATTTGCCTTCTAAAGCCCACAAAATGTTAATTTCTTTCATTTTGTCCTTGATCTCTTCTAAATTTAAATTTGTCATTTTTTTATTTTTTATTTAATACTAATATTGAATTCATTTATTGTGTTGCAGCCTTTTTTCTTGTCTACCAACCAATCTCCCTCCGCATCTAGATAGCATAAATATAAAAGCGTAAGGGTTTTTTACCCTTTAGATTCTAAATCTACTTCATCAACCAAAGCACTGTCAAAACCTTCAACAAGAGTAGTGTCTACTCTCAGTTCAGATGCTTGTGCAATAGCCATTACAAGTCCGATATGCAATTGATGAGCAGTGCGTACAAAATTCTCTGCGTCGGTCTGTTTTAAACTATCTGTGTAGCTTCTTAAGCTACTAATTATCGGACCTCTTTCTGCTGTTATAAATTCACAAATCGCATCTTTACGCTCAGTTTACACTGACCACAAGCGGCAAGTACCAAAACGTGGTAGCAGTCTACCATAACTTCGGATTAAGTACTTTAGGGCTAGGTTTTTCTTTGATTTCAGGGTTACTTTCTACCATTATCCAAGCTTGTTGTAAACCAGAAAAGGTAGAAGCCGATCTAATAACCCTCACTCTTTTGTCAATATTTTTCTGACTTACCTTTAGGGTAAGATGATATTTCTTAGTGGCATACTGCCAATTTATGTCATCTAATAATTCCATCATTTTATTTTAAAAAGTTAGCATCTTTAAAGGTAGGATTAGGGTAGGTATAAAAACCTTCTCCTGCAGCTACACCTAGTTTTCCCTTATCAATGAAATTTTCTTTTAAGTAGTCAACTATTTGTTGTTTTACTGGATCTTTTGTTTTGTTAGCCTCCATTTTATGGATATTATATGCAGTGGTAATTCCCACCACATCTAAGATTCCGAAAGGCCCTACTGGAGCACCCGTGGCCACTATCCAGGTTTTATCAATAGTATGAACATCTGCAACCCCTCTAACCAATAAATCGAGTGCTGCATCTAATAAAGGAACTAGTAATGAATTAACGATATAGCCGGGCTGTTCTTTATGCAACGGCAAAGCAACCATTCCTATAGATTTCGCAAAGGTAACAAGGGTGTCAAACACGTCTGCATCTGTCTCTGGATGTCCCATGATCTCTGCTGTGTTATGTTTCCATATTTCATTAGCAAAATGCAATGCGGCAAACTTTGCAGGGCGACCTGTTGATTCGGCAAACTGACTAGGCAATAGTGTCGATGAGTTACTGGCAAAAATGGTTTTTTGCGGAGCTACAACTGCTAGCTTTTCATAAAAATCAATTTTGATAGCTGGATTTTCTGGAACGGACTCAATGAGTAAATCGGCATCGGTCACAGCTGCAGCCAAATCTGAAGAAGTACTCAGTCGAGTAATGGTCTCGTCGACCTGTTTTTGAGTTGCATTTAGATCTTTTTTAAATACTTCTCCCAACTCCCGAAAGGCAACTTTTGATTGCTCCAAAATTTCATCACTTATATCATACACTACTACAGCATATCCGTAAAAAGCAGTCTGAAAGGCAATCTGTGATCCCAAGACACCGCTGCCTGCTATAGTTACGTTTTTTATTTCCATTATTTTAATTATTAGTTACCGTCAGCGTTACTTCTATATTACCACGAGTAGCGTTAGAATATGGACATACTTGATGTGCTTGTTCTGCCAATTCTTGGGCTTTTTCTAAACTTACTTCAGGAATATTGATTGCCAATTCTGCTGCTAAGCCAAAACCTCCATTATCGATTTGACCTATACTTATTTTTGCATTTACGCTAGTTTCTCCTGTATTTATTTCACCTTTTTTGATCATTAGGTTTAAGGCACTATCAAAACAAGCTGAATATCCTGCTGCAAAAAGCATCTCAGGATTAGCATAATCATCACTAGACCCACCCATTGCTTTTGGCGTTCTTACTTGTAAATCCAAGATGTCATTGTCGCTTTTTACGTGGCCATTTCGACCACCTTTTGCAGTTGCTTCTGCTATGTATATTACTTTCATTATTGTACTATTTTATATGTTAAAAATTTATTTTCTTCGGTTATGCTGTTGCCCGATTCGTTTACTTTGTGGGTGATGATTTTTCAATTGATTTGACTGGGTATTGCTTCAAAATGTTAACTAAGGCAGGATGGACGATCTCTTCAATATACGCTTGGTCGTACATATCGTTTTCGGAAGACCCTGTCCATATCATCTTGTTTGAAACCCTATCAATGACATTAATTGTAATCATACTTTCTGTATATTTCCTAGTTTTAGTTCTGTAGCCCGGGTTATAGGAATAATGCGTTATGTAACTATAATTAGGATAGAGATTATGATACTGATTACCGTAATACAAATTATTGTTGTAAGCGGGATTATATGAATAATTGTTGTATTTATAATTAGAGTAGTTGTAAGGATTGCCAGTCTCAATTTCTTCCGTTTTCTTTTTGCTTTTTAATACGAGCTCTAATAAAACGTCTGGTTTTGAAGTATCAACGTTATATCCCCTGTCTTTAAAATAACGGTCAACATACGTTTTGGCGTTGTTCTCAATAACATCATTATAATAAGGTGTTGGTGCTTGCGATTTCTGTGAATTTAACCAAGCGTACGTTTCATACTTTGAGAAATCCACACTTTTATCGTAGCTAGAATGAGAGTTGTTATACAGAGAGCATCCTGACAGTGCTATGACTGCTATCAGACTAATTATTGAATAGAATTTTTTTGATTTCATTTTATTAATTGTTTATTATGGTTTAATTTTTCTTTGTTTATATAATTGATTGATTTTGCTCAAAATCACATTTATTTGGCTAAATCTTTTTCAAGAAGTACTTTGTATTCCTGATATTCTTCTTTTGTTATTTCTCCTACTGCTAAACGTCTCCGTAAAATATCAAAAGGTGAATCTTTCTTTTTTCGTTGACCTGGAATATCGTAGGGTAATGCGAAAACCCATACAATCAATATGATCCATAAAATCCACCAATAGAAGTGCATCCCAATAAGCTGATAGTTGTAATAATATTCCATAATTGTATTCTTTTAATTGTGCGTATTGATTAGTTTAGCTATAAATTATTTTGTGTTTTTGATGAACATTTTACTGCTCTATGCTTCTCAGGATTGGTATAATCATCACTATACCCGCCCATTTCTTTTAGCGTTCATACTTGTAAAACCAAAATGTTGTTTTCGCTTTTTACGTGGCCATTTTTACCTTCTTTTGCGGTTGCTTCTGCTGTGTATATTGCTTTCAATGTTGTACTGTTTTATATGTTATTTATTTCTACTTATATGGGAGTAACAGCTTTTTTTATGAGTGTTGGCCCTGCTAATATTTCGAAAACCTGATTTTGCATGACATCGTCCTCCAATACTCCAACTAACGTACTGGCAACATCTGCCCTTGTGATATTCCCAAAGCTCTCTACTTTTTCCTGTAGTATAATTTTACCAGTACCTTTTTCATTCGTTAGTGAGCCAGGTCTTACTATACTATAGTTCAATCCGCTGGCTTTTAGATAATCGTCAGCATTTTGTTTAGCCTTCAGGTAATCTTCTAGTTCTTCACTCACAGAAGGGTTGTCTGCTCCCATACTACTTAACATGACAAACTTTTTAATACTTATATCTTTAGCAGCATCAGTCAGTTTTTTAGCCCCTTCTTGATCTACACCAATTACATTTTCACCTTTAGATCCTGCTGCAAAAATTACTTTATCTACATTTTTGACTGCATGGCTTAAATCCTTTTCTAGATCAGCTAGTACTACCATTACATCCTCTTGTTCAAACCGGTCTTTTTGATCTTGTTTTCTAACCATTGCAATAGGCTGATAGACATCTGATTCTTTCAGTAATTGAATAATAATTCTACCGGTGGTGCCGTTTGCACCCGCGATTAATATATTTTGTTTTTTGTTAGTCATCTTATCTTATTTATTTAAAATTAAATGTGATTAGGATAGGCTTATACTTACTTTTTAATTAACTTTTCCGCATATCATTTATTTTGGTTGAGAGTATTTCAATGTTTATTAAGGATTATTAGTCGTTACTTCCCTTGCTAATCTTTCGTCACCTGATTTTTTCTCCAAATCTTTATCCAATATGTATAGAGCATCAATTGTTGCCTTTTCACCACCCGCAATTTTTATTTTATCCAATAAACTGATGGCAAGATTTTCTTCTTCTGTTTGCTCTTTCACAAACCATTGCAAGAAATTCCAAGTAGCCCAATCCTCTTCACTGTAGGACAACTTCACTAAATTGTAAATGGCTTTTGTATTACTCACTTCATGTTCAAAAACTTTTTCGAAACAATTGTTTACACTTTTCGGGTCGGCTGACGGAGCCGGAATAGCAGTTATTTTCACTTTGGCTCCTCGTTTTAAAACATATTGCAGGAGTTTCATCATATGGTCGCGTTCTTCAGCTGCGTGACGAAAAAGAAAGTTTGAAATTCCACTGTATCCCTTACTATCTGCCCAAGCAGCATACGACAAGTATATTTGGGATGCATGAGCTTCTTTGGTTGTTTGTTCGTTCAATGCTATTGCTAGCACTTCTGAAAGTCGATTTTGTTCCATATTTATTTTGTTTTAGATTTGGTTTCGTAACCGAATTATTACTGTGCAAAAGTGAATGCATTGTCACAGATAAGCATTACACAATTCTGTATTGAAGTTACAAGATTCAGGCGTGATGAACAATAAAAGTGAAGAATACGACTACAATTTACAAATCAGTACTATTGACTTATAACGAATCATGCTGTACTTGTCGTTGCAAAATTCGCATGATATGCTCATCTACCACCGCAGTAATTTCACTCGGATGAAACTGCAAAGCACCACTATCTTCAGCAAGTCTAAAGCGTGATTTTCTCTCTCCAAAATGATACTCCCCGAATACCATAACCAGCGTATCATAAGCTGCAATTTTTGTAAAACTAGAAAGCACCCACTGGTCAGCCCAACTATATATCCAAAAAGCATCATTCTTAGAAAGCCGAATGCACGAATGAGAGGGTGAGTAACCAGGCAATCTGCACACGTATGTGGATATGCCTCTAAAGTCGTCGATGTTGAAATACAATGTCATAACCTATTGATTATTTATTGTGGAAAGAGTCCCTTCTGATTTCCAATTGGTAAAATATAGCCTTGTGGGCATTGGTGTAGATCTATTGCCTAAGCTTGCTGCTCCCCAGCGGATTATAATTCCATTTTCATATACGCCAAATGTTTAGGCGTGATAAGAAACCAAAAGAATCTTATTTACTTGTCTCAATATGCCAATGCTATCTAGAAAAGGCGAGTAAAGATTAGGATCGGAGACAATTGAATCAGATATGATGAGCGTATCTTGTCGCGATAAGCTTATTCATGGTGACCTCTGCTTTTATACATACTATATAGTTAGAGGTAGTCCATTCGCTATTTATTTTTCTCACACCCTTCGAGAGAGAGCCGCACACATCTTCCATATATTTAGTGCCGTTTCTTTTTAAGATCTCCTCAAGATATATATATATATATATCGGAAAAGAAAAAT
>Ga0222647_1000037_pt1 | contig 64053 bp, 86 predicted proteins | sample AntAcemetagen333_FD_179864 | JGI IMG/M metagenome (GOLD analysis project Ga0222647, IMG submission 179864) | Saline water microbial communities from Ace Lake, Antarctica - #333 | ecosystem: Environmental > Aquatic > Non-marine Saline and Alkaline > Saline | place: Antarctica: Ace Lake...
ACGATCAGTATTTAAGAACAAGAAACTTTTTTTGTGAAATAGATCAATCGCTTGGCATTACATCTTTTAACGAAATAGATTCTACTGAATTTGACACATACAAACCAATGTGGGATTTTGTTGGGCTTGAAGATGTTCGGTTAGTGGTTTGGGATGAAAAAATATATGCTACTGGTGTGCGGCGTGATACCACTACAAATGGTCAAGGCAGAATGGAAATGTCTGAATTGAATTACTCAGATAGTAAAGTTACGGAAGTATCAAGAGTTAGAATTGCGCCGCCCAAAGACCAAAATTCATATTGTGAAAAAAATTGGATGCCTGTCACTGACATGGATTACACATATGTAAAATGGTCCAACCCAACTGAATTGGTTAGAGTTGACCCAAGCACTGGAAATTCTAGAACCATACATATTAGCAATGCTGTAAATGCGCCTAATGATTTTAGAGGTGGAACACAAGTAATTCCATTTGGTAATGATGGTTACAGAATTGCCTTGATACACGAAGTTGATCCTTTTAAAAGCGAACATGGCAGAAAAGATGCAGTGTATAGACATCGTTTTGTAATATGGGATAAAGATTGGAATATTGTAAAATACACAAATGATTTTTCAATGATGAATGGTCATGTTGAATTTGCAGTGGGTATGTGTTTTAATGAAAAAGATGAAATTTTGATTACATTTGGCTTCCAAGACAATGCGGCATACATTTTACAAACTACATTAAAAGACTTGCTCGATTTTATTAACATAAATTGTGCGTTTCACAGATAAATCTTCAAGTAGCCTATAGGAATAATTATACTATGATAGATACTTTACTCAATCAATTTGTGTGTTCGCCAAATGATCCCGAAACAAATTTTGCACTTGCAAGGTATTATCATAATATTGGGCAAACTGCTTCTGCGGTATCATATTACATCAGGACAGCGGAAAGAACAGATAACTTGTTGTTAAGATATGAATGTCTGTTACATGGCGCAAATTGCTTTGAGATGCAAGGAACGCGTAGATTTACAGTCAAAGGGATGTTACAGCAAGCAATATCAATTTTACCAAAAAGACCAGAAGCCTACTTTCTTTTGAGTAAAATGCAAGAACACAACGAAGGTAATCGAGGAAGATACCTCGATTCATACACATTATGTTCTATTGCTATTACAGTTTGCGAATTTGATGGGAATAGTCTTAGAAATTCGGTAAATTACCGTGGCAAGTACGAACTACTATTTCAAAAAGGAATTATGGGTTGGTGGAACGGTCTCAATGAGGAAACAAAAACTATATTCATTGATCTCCATATGAACTATGATATGCCAGAAGAATATAAAACTTCGGTAAGAAATAATCTTATCAACATGGGTGCGTTTAATACAAAGTCACTTATCAACTATGAAATCTCCAAGTTACCAAATCTTTTGATAGAGTTTAATGGAGCAGACAATGTGAAAAGAAACTATTCAGAAGCATACCAAGATATGTTTGTCTTGACAGCAACTAATGGCAAAAGAAATGGGTCATATGTTGAAATTGGTTCAGGTCATCCTTCATATGGTAACAATACATATCTGTTGGAAAAAGAATTTGGCTGGAGCGGACTTTCGTTAGATATAGATGAAAATTTCATTGCGCAACATAGTAACGAACGAAGCCATACTGCTATATTAAAAGATGCAACTACGATAAATTACGATAGGTATTTTGCTGGAATGAATTTACCTTCTAATATAGATTATCTACAAATTGATGTAGATCCAGCAGATATATCTCTAAAAGTTCTTTATTCCATGCCGTTTGATACTTATAAATTTTCAGTTATAACATTCGAACATGACCATTATGCACAACCACATACTAACGTAAGAGAAAAAGCAAGAGCATTTTTGAAGTCTTATGGATATGTGTTAGTAGCATCTAATATATCACCAGATGATTTTAGGCCATATGAAGATTGGTTTGTACATCCAGATCTTGTAGATGCCGACATAATTAAAAAACTTACAGTAAACGGTGATGACACAAAAAAAGCTGAAAAATATATGTTTGGTATGTATAGTGGATAAAATACCTGTTATTGGTACAGCGGTTGTAAATAGTAGTTATTGGATCAATAGATTGTTATTGAGTGTTGATTATCCTGTGAAAGACTTTGTGATAATCAACAACAATGGTAGGGGTCTATTAGATGAAGAACTAAATATGATTGTTAAGATGAAGCATCGTTATATTGACAATATAAAAGTTGTACATATGCCTTCAAACATCGGATGTGGAGGCGCGTGGAATCTTATTATAAAATGCTATATGAACTCACCATATTGGATTATAGCAAATGATGATGTGGCATTTAATTCTGGGTTATTGAAAGAAATGCATGGTATAATGTTAAGCAGCGATGTTGTAGGTACTGTTCACCCCAATTCAGGAGACTTTGGTATCGGGGCTTGGGATTTATTTGCTATACATGAAAGTACAGTAAAACAACTTGGACTTTTTGATGAGAATACTTATCCTGCTTATTGCGAAGATGCCGACTACATAATGAGAATGAAAAATAAAGGCATCAAGTCTATAGTTGGCTTAAAGCACACTTATTTACATGGCACCGGCGAAGCAAAAGATTATTACGAGCATGGAAGACAAACTGAAAAGTCAGATACAAATCTAAAAGATATTCTTGATAAATCTAACCTAATGAATATTGATTATTTGACAAGAAAATGGGGTATCGGTTGGAGAAATGTACAACCAAACGCAACACCGTTTGAAAGTGAAAAAGTTGATATTAGTTACTCATTGTACGATCTAGATTTTGTTAGAAAAAAACATACAGGGTTTTAATTTACTCATAACTAAAAGGTAGATAAACATGGAAGTAATATTGCTAAGTGAGATAGACGTAAATACAAATCAACAGACATTCTTTTTTCAGAAAGAATGGGCAAAGTCGCCTTTTATAATAGAAACTAAATGCAGCGATGAACAAGAGACTGTAGAAGATACTGATACATGTGCGTGAATTGTCCGTAGGGCGCTATGTAGAGGCTTTAGGCAAGTAACCCACACGACCAGCAACATGATGTCACAGAAGGCCACATTTGAAAGGATTTAAAAATGAATACCATCAACGAAATACAAAGATGTGCGAGCGATGTTACCTACTTCGCAAACAAATATGTTAAAATTATGGATTGCAGATTAGGAATTACCCAAATTGTTCTTAATGAAGAGCAATTACAAGTAATAGACGAATTTAAATCTAGTGACATATTCATAAAAGGAATGAAACGCCAATCAGGAAAGACTACTGTTGCGGCTATAATACTTTTACACCAATCCATATTTAACTTGGATAGTATTAGTGTAGTAGCATTTGATTGCTCTTCTCGTATGCTAATTACAATATCATTAATGTATGAGAATTTGCCTGATTTTTTGCGTTTTGATAAGGATATATCACGTAACATCTCAAATATTAAGTTTATGAATGGTTCTTCTATACATGCTATAAATTCAAAATCATCACTTGAATTAAGTTTAAGAGGCAAAGCGCACAATAAAATAAGCACACTTTACATAGACGAATCAGATTTTATAGAAGATTTAGACATTCTAATTAGGGATGTGCAAAACATATTATTCCCATCTAAATTCAAAGTTTTTTCTCTAACGACATTCAAAACAGCTGATATGTTTGAAAGACTTAACGTATCATTAGACGCACATATTATTTGTAAAGTTTAACCATTTTAAAAACGGTTTTTAATTTTTCCTTGTTAATTTTACTAGTTAGCGTATTTTTTAATCCTTGGTGTAGAGGTTTTGGCCAATTATCAAATCCTACCCATGCATATCCGTTGTGTTCTTTATTAAGAATTGGAATAAATTCATGTTTGATTACGCACAAATAAGTATGAAATTGAAATTTCTCGTCGTTTGAAATAAATGTTTCTAGTGGTATAGTTTTAGTTATTTCCGGAAGCATTCCTATTTCTTCTTTTATTTCGCGTCTAAGGCCTTCCCATGGAGTTTCTATTCCTTCGTTAGTTCCGCCTACTATTCCCCACACATTACTTTGCTTGCTTTGTGTTCGATGTAACAATAATAAACGACTCGTATCTAGCGCATAAAACAACGCTCCACTGCAAATAATTTTCTTCATAAAAATACTTATGCTTCTAAATACAACATCCATGCGCCTTGTGAATATTCGCCTTCATAGGACACAGTCCACATAGTTCCTGTCCATCTATATTGTATACCTGTGTTTAAATTACTGGTATAGACAACATCGGTACTAACACTTGCATCAAATATTAAATTCCATTTAACGCCGTCCCATTCGATAATATCATTTATGTCGGCAACAAAGTCTATGCCTAAGGTACTTTTCCATGCATCGGGTCCGTCGATGTTAGATTCGTCACCGACATCGTCTAGTAACAGTATACGTAATCCGGATACCTTATAGTCTACAGGATTCCATCTTTGCGGATTAATAATATAATCCAGTGTAGTCCAGCTATTTGAATTTCTCGAAGGACCTTCAATTACACTATTAGCTGGCAGCGTATCGGTATCCCATGTAACTAATAGTTCAGTTTCGTCGGTAGAATTTAATTCTATTGTACCAACAATTGAGTTGTTACTATCGCTACGACGCAGTCGTAATTGACTAATCATAGGTTGGTAGGTTCCTGGATACGCTTCAATTAGTGTTCTCCAACTAGTACCGCCGATGGTATTTCTATATATTAGTTTTGCAATATTGGATTCAATATATACTCCGTATTGCTTAAAAGTTTCTATTAATGCAACTCTTTCTGAATTAGTGTCCGTAATACCAGTTACTGATTGTATACCGCCGGCATTAACTATAGTTCCTTTTGCAGTAATACCGTTCCATATCACAGTATCTTTATTAATTAATGGCAAGTCATCTGCATATTCGTTAATAATTGGAGCAGTTAACCCCAAGTCAATATCGCCGTTTGCTTCATTGAATATGTTTGTAATAATACTTGTAATTACGCCTAGTCTCTTTACTTTTGCCGGCGGCGAAATATAGATAGGAGTGCTAAATGCCAAAGTAGCAACATCGATTTCGCTTTCTGTGCCCACCGGGATGCTTCTATTACTTATTTCGGTTCTTTCTAAATTAACCACAGTTAAACTAGTCCAGTCTACATAGTTATCAGAAGTTTGTATTTCTAAACTTGGGTTAAACAACGTTAATATTTGTTCTAATATTTGTAATTTTTGATCGGTATTAGAGCTCCAAATATCTACATTAACTGTAAGAGTATACGGCGACGGCATCAGTCGTTCTACTGTATAGTTTTTACCCTGCGTGTTTAAGTATTCGTTTCCGTTAGAATCGTATGCTCGTTCTCTAATATTTACTTTGCTAACAAAACTACTATCACTGGTCCTGCTACGATCTATTTCAAGCCCAGTAAGGTATACGCTCATTCGAGGTACACTAGGAAGTTTATTTTCTGAGTTATCTCGAATAATACTAGCAACTTGTCTAGTTAAATCTCCGTATGCAACTGGAATCTTTCGTAATCTTCCGTCACCGTCTTTGTAGGAAAACCCACTCATCATTCGTACAATTTGAGTAAGATATCGTCTTATCTGACCGTCGTATGTCCATTGCATATCTATTTCCTAATTAGTTGTCAGCGCGCGGTCTAAGAGCCTTGCTTAAACTTTGTCTCTCTTCTACAACATCGCCGCCGATGGTAGCAGTTTTAGTATTATTAATAAACGTACTTTTTTGTGTTTGTCTAGTATCGGTGTTGCTAAGAGTATGACGTACTGCATCTTCTATCTTTAACCACCTAGTTCCGTCGTATCTAAACAAACGATTAGGAACAAAGTCAATTCTCAGATAATAGTCACCTGCAGCATTATCCGGCGGAAAACTAATTCCTACTCCAAATGCCTCTCCGTTAGGCGGAATGCCGTCGCCTAACAAATATCCATCATAGCCAGACCGTGTTGGACTTTTACTTATTCTATTAGCTAAAATTCCACTGCTGGCGTCTAGTGTACTCATATCTGTAGTAACAAGTTCCGGTTTGCCGGTAGCATCGACTTGCAACGTATAAAAATGGCTGGTATTATATCCACTTTTACCAGCATCAACTTCGGCTTGTGCAACTATTGCATTATTAATTTGCATATCTTTTTCAAATGTACTCAGCATATCTCGCAAGCTGTGTTCTCCGTCTCCGCTTGGTAAGTCGAGTATATCGTTATATTCTTGACTGTCAGCAATTTGTTTTAGTTTAATGCGATATAAATGAGGAAACCATGTTTGGCTAAATCCTTCCGCGGCTCTAGTAACTTCGTCTACTACATAAAACCTTTTTAGTGCAGCGGAGTAATCGTTTAATGCATATTCGTCTATGAGATGAGGCAATTCTAACACATCACCGCTTATAATTTTTCTACCAATGGTCTTAACACTGCTATTAATGTGTATGGTCATGTAGATTGTATCATTACTTAAAAATAAACCAAATTGACTAAGATTGAAGTCGTTGTCACTTACATTGTATATTCCGCGTATGCAATATATATCGGGATCGTATTTTCGATCTCTATTTTCAAGAAACAACATGTCTTGTATATTAGTTTCGGCAACAACGTCGTAATGCGGTTGATCCGCTGTGGCATTTTCAATACTGGTATTTTTTGGTCCTAGATATTTGTGTATTAATATATCAGTGCCTCCTATGGAAAATTGTCCATAGATCATTTTATCGATAAACTCATAATCGGCAGTCTTATTTGGACGGTATAGGCTCAGTCTCGGAATGTTGATTCTCCTATGTGTTATAGTATTTATGTTATAAATACAGTTGGAGAACAACATGGCCGATAATGAATTAGTAACACAAAAACAACAAGTATTTAATTATGTAAACGCCATGTTAGGCGGATCTATGATTGACGTAGAATTAGATCCTATACATTACGAAACTGGACTAGAACGAGCACTTGCAAAGTACCGACAACGTAGTGACGGCAGTGTCGAAGAAAGTTATATTTCTCTTAAGCTAGTAGAAGATCAGAATGATTATACATTACCGCATGAGATTATCGAAGTACGTCAAATTTTTAGACGTAGCGTAGGAAGTCGTAGCGGTGGCGGCGATGGAGGAACATTGTTCGATCCGTTTAATCTTGCTTATACTAATACATACCTGTTAGCCGGATCTGGTATGGGCGGGCTTGCTACATATGAACTATTTGCTGGCAAGCAAGAATTAGTTGGCAGAATGTTTGGTAGCTTTATAGAATTTCGATGGAATACTGCAACAAAGAAACTTACTATATTACAAAGACCCAGAGCTGGTGAAGAAGTATTACTATGGTGTTACAACTATCGTCCAGATAGCCAATTATTAACTGACTATCTGGCAAAGCAATGGCTAAGAGATTACACTCTTGCAAGCTGTAAATATATGTTAGGCGAAGCTCGTAGTAAGTTTAGTGTAGTTGCTGGACCGCAAGGCGGAACTTCGCTTAACGGCGATGCGTTAAAAGCCGAAGCACAAGCAGAAATAGAAAAATTAGAAAACGAATTAGCACAAGCAATGGCCGGCGGGACTGGATATTATTTTGTAATTGGATAATATTTTTACTTGACATTATATATATTATAAGATATAATAAGATATGAAGAAAAAAATATTAATTATTGGTCACGGACGCCATGGCAAAGATACCGTGTGCGAAATTTTAAAAGACAAATACGACTACAGCTTTGAAAGCAGTAGTCAATTTTGCAATAAACGTTTTATTTACGATAATTTAAAGGTGAAATATGGATATACTAATGAAAAAGATTGCTATGAACACCGCCATAATCACAGAGCAGAATGGTATGATGCTATCTGCAATTATAATGTTCCTGATGCTGCCCGCCTAGGCAGAGAGATATTTCGAGAACATGATATCTATTGCGGATTAAGAAATAAAAAAGAGTTCCACGCTATGAAAAATACCAAAGTATTTGATTATGCATTCTGGGTGGATCGTAGTGAACATCTTCCCTTAGAAGACATTAGTTCAATGAGCCTTGAGCAATGGATGGCAGATTTCACTATTGATAATAATAGCACACTTGCTGATTTAGAGTTTAATATTACCCAATTAATGAGTAATATACATAGATAACTACTAAAACCGCTATATTTTTCTATGATAAGCTAAATAACATAGTAATAGTTTATTCACGAGGAGAATATAAAATGGCATTAGTGTCCCCCGGCGTACAGGTTACAGTTGTAAACGAGAGTTTTTATACTCCTTCTGAACCCGGTACAACTCCAATCATATTTGTAGCAACAAAACAAAACAAGGCCAATCCAGGAAGAACAGGAATAGCACCAGGAACATTAGCTTCCAATGCAGGAAAAGTTTACCTTATTGGCTCTCAGAGAGAGCTTGCTGAAACGTTTGGTGATCCGACCTTCTATACAGATTCCAATAACAACCCAATACACGGTAGCGAACAAAACGAATACGGTCTACAAACTGCCTATTCGTATTTGGGTGCAGCTAACCGGGCATATGTAGTTCGTGCAGGTATCGATTTAGCAGCGCTAAACGCAAGCGCAACTCCTACAGCCGGCTTACCAGTTGACGGTGCTTATTGGTTTGATACAAATGATACAAAGTACGGTATTTTTGAATGGAATGCTGCGCCACCTACAACCGCAAGTGGACAAAGCTTTTCTAATCGTGTACCATCGGTGATTACAGACACTTCTAAGGTTGTTAACTTTAGTGGGTCGGATTATACTCCGTTAGGTAGTGTTGGATCTATTGGAGACTATACAGTTGTTGCAGTAACGACAACTAATCGCATGTGGTATAAATCTGCAGGATATGGGGTAGACCATGTAGCAACGAGAGGATCGTGGGTCGAAGTTGGCGGTCCAGCATGGAAAGCTAGTCATCCAGTAGTTAGCGGAACAGGAACAAGTGCAATTAGTATTGGTACTAATATAACTTTTACACTAAGTGACAGCACTTCTTATACTGTTACTACATCCGGCACAACTATTGCAAGTTTGGTCAACGATATTAATAGCACAGTTGCATTAGCGGCAGCAGGAGTATTTGCGTACTTACGTAATAGTAGACTGGCAATTTACAGCAACGGAACCTCGGGCGACAGTGTTGAAATATCCGGCGACGGCGCGTTGCTTGGGTTGGTAGGTATTACACTAGGTATATATAGAACACCAAAAGTACAAATAAGTAGCCATACTATAGTACCTCAGTACAAAACCACAGATACTGCAAGTCGTCCATCCGGTAGCATTTGGATTAAAACTACTGCGCCAAACCTTGGTGCAAATTGGAATATTAAAAAATATGATCAAAATGTTGCAGCATGGACAAGTTTGGTAGCACCGATATATGCAACTAATCACGCTGCTATACACGGAATTGATAGTACTGGCGGCGGAGCAAATATAGCAGCTGGTGCATTGTTTATACAATCAAACTTTGCAGAAGGTTCTAACGATCTAGGAACATTTAAAATCTTACGTAAGAATGCAAGCGGACCTACTACTATTGTTAGCAACAAGATTTCTAGTAGTTCGATTCCTTCCGGAACTTATTCAATAAACATTAGAGAAAGCATCTCAGGACAAGCATCATTAAGTACATCGTTGCCTGTGACATTTACTGCTACTGGCGCAGTATTAGATGCAGAAATAATTGCAACTGCTATTAACTCTGCAGGACTAATAAATGTGTCAGCAACTGTTGACAGTCAGAATCGTGTGATAATCTCACATGCGCTAGGCGGCGACATCCGGTTTGATGATGCATCGAACATACTCGACAACTTGTTTATAGTGTTTGATGCAAGTAATCCAATTAGTACAACTAATTTTTATACTGCACCCGTTGGCGACACCGTTAACGAGTATGTTGCATCACTATGGAAAGTATTAGCATATACTGCTAGTAATTTTGCACCGACTACTATTCCTGCACAGGATGCATTATGGTACAGTAGTATTGTTGACGAAATTGATATTATGTACCATAATGGCAATACATGGGTTGGATACAAAAATTCAACTGCATATCCACTTACAGATGCAAACGGTCCAATCGTTGCAGCTAGAGAGCCAACTGCTAATTCTACCAATAGCTTACTAGTTGCCGGCGACATATGGATTAGTACAGCTGATATTGAAAATTATCCAACTATATATCGTAGAAGCACCGATGACAAATGGGTGTTGCTAGATAAAACTGATCAGACTACTGAAAACGGAGTATTATTTGCGGATGCTAGATATAATACTGCCGGCGCTAATAGTGCTATTGCTGGTGATATTCCAGATATGCTAAACAGTGACTATCTAGATACAGATGCGCCGGATCCTGCGTTGTATCCAAGAGGCATGATATTGTTTAATACTCGTCGCAGTGGATTTAATGTTAAAAGATTTGAACGTAATTGGATTGATGTTAATGCCGAAAATATTCGCTTTAATAATGAATCGCAAGAAAATTATTACGTCAATCGATGGGTTACCGAAAGTTCTAATAATCAAGACGGGTCTGGCTCATTTGGCAGAATTGCACAGCGTAAGGTAGTCGTACAATCATTACAAGCAATGGTAAACAGTAACGAAGATATTCGCGACGATGAAACTCGCATATTTAACTTGATTGCAACACCAGGATATCCTGAACTAATCAATGAAATGATCACATTAAATTACGATAGAGGATTAACTGCATTCATAGTTGGTGATAGCCCGCCGAGACTACCGCCTAATACTACTTCGATTAGTGATTGGGCAAGTAATGTTAACTTAGCGGTTGAAGACAACGATGTTGGATTAGTAAGTCGAGATGAATACTTGGGAATTTATTATCCAAGCGGATTTACTAGCGATAATGCAGGCAACAATATTGTTGTTCCAGCAAGTCATATGGTATTACGTACTATTGCACTCAACGACCAAGTTGCATATCCGTGGTTTGCTCCAGCAGGAACACGCCGAGGCGGTGTTACTAATGCAAGTGCATCTGGGTATATTAACAACGAAGGCGAATTTATAAGTACTGCACTAAACGAAAGTCAGCGCAATACTTTGTATCAAAACAATGTTAACCCTGTTACTTTTATAAGCGGATCAGGATTAGTGGTATTTGGACAAAAAACTCGCGCCAGAGATGCAAGTGCATTAGACAGAGTAAACGTAGCACGTCTAGTAATATATCTACGTAGCCAACTACGTCAATTGGCTAAACCGTATATCTTTGAACCAAACGATAAGATTACTCGTGACGAAATCAAACAACAAGTGGAGACACTAATGATTGAGTTAATTGGATTAAGAGGAATATACGACTATCTAGTAGTATGCGACGAAACAAATAATACTCCGTCGAGGATTGACCGAAATGAATTGTATGTAGACATAGCAGTTGAACCTGTTAAGGCTATTGAATTTATTTACATTCCGTTACGCCTAAAGAACACTGGCGAAATTGCAGGATTATAATTACTTAATATAACACAAAAAAGGCAGTTTTATACTGCCTTTTTTGATGACCATTGCCACCGAGTGCTTCCGCAATCGTATATTCGAAGATACCCCTGTTGTTCCCGCAATTGTTTTTCTGATAGTATACTATTAGCCGGCTTTCTTAATGAATATCGGTGATATCGTTTGCACTCGGATGGCATAAAATACCAATAGTTTGGAACAGTATTATGTATAAATTCAAATCCTAATTTGCTATAAACTGCTGTTTCGTTACTCCACCTTCGGTCACTAAAGCTAGTAATTAATTCTGGATTATATTTTTTTACAAAATAAGAAAATAGTTTTCCGGCACTGCCTATTATATTTGTATTGAGTACACTACAAAATCTATTTAATTCCCATCCCTTAACATTCTTAGATATATCGTTATTTAAGAATGTCATAAGACTTACTAGTTGGTCATTGTAATACAAACCAATTCGAATATTAGATCTTCCTGTGCCTTGTAAATGAGTTTGCTTGAGAAATTGGTTAGCAGTTTTAGAATCAACTTCTCTAACTTGGCATTTTCTAGCAAAAATCTTATTATCCGATCTTCCAATTAATGATTGTAATCGAGATTTTACAATATCTGTATTGTTGACCCATTCGTCTTCAAAAATATGAATAAGTTGCAATCCTAGTTGACTAGCAAGCTCGGTTTTTTCTTGATGATAGTTTGGTGATTTGTAAATATTGCTGTGCCAGTATAATCCGTTATATTCAATTCCAAGATTGTATTCTGGAAGAAATATATCAATTTCTTTGGGACTAATAACATTACGAGTATTAGGATAAACAGAAATGTTATATGTGGATAGAAATGCAACAACTTCCTGTTCTTGTATACTTGTCCCACTTGCAGCCGGGTAGCAATAAGGACATATATTAGTAGATATTTTTCCAGGCGACATATACTGACGTGTTCTAGTAAAACTATTGTTGCATCGATGGCATTTGATAGTAGCAATGTTTCCACTAATATGAGAAAGAGTATATCCGTTCTCCTCAAGACGACTACTAGCAGTTGTTATACTTTTTAATGTTTTAGCTGCTGCTGCCTTTTTAGAAGAGATTGATATTTTCTTTCGTGATTCTATTGAATGCGTTTTACCTCTAAATACTGCTAAATCATTACCGCTTCGTCGTTTAGTATTAATTGCTTTTTGTACTTGTTCCGACGTTATTACCTGAGATGCTCTTTTTTGACGAATTTTTTCTTTAGTTTCTGTAGTTCGCTTTAAACCAGTAACGGGATGTGAATTGGTTTCTCTCCAAGCTTGATTGCGAACTAGTGCAGCGGTGGATAATAATAACTTTTGTTCATTGCTCATTGCAATGCCTTTATTATGAGGAGTATTACCCTTATTTTTTCCCAAACCTTGTGCCTGTTTGGCTTTTCGAAATTCTTCAGACACTACTTCGCCATAAGATGCCTTATATTCTACGGTGGTAATATTATGTAACTTCAGGTGGCGCCACCCGATCATATTAGCAAAATGCTTATTACATATTTTACAAATTATCATAGTTATACATCCTTATTGAACCGTTACAGACTATTTATGCATTTAAGTACGATGATATCTTAAATTTAATTGCTGACAAAATATTTTTACCCATAATGATAAATACTTTTGAATAAGGAGACATATATAAATGGCAATCTCATCGTTAAGTAAAATTACAGTTCCATTAGCAACCAACGATAGTGCATCGTCACAGGGATTGCTAATGCCCAAACTGCAATATCGTTTTAGAGTAATGCTCGAGGGGTTTGGAATTAGTACTCCTACTACCGAACTTACCAAGCAAGTACAAGACGTAACTCGTCCTAACCTTACTTTTGAAAATATGGAAATTCCGGTATATAATTCAAAAGTATACCTGGCTGGTAAACATACTTGGAGTCCGTTAACTCTTAACCTACGTGAAGATGTAAACAATAACGTTCAAAAACTAGTTGGCGAACAGATCCAAAAGCAATTTGACTTTATGGAGCAAGCTAGTGCTGCTAGCGGTCAAGACTATAAATTTCTTACAAGGATTGAAATCCTTGATGGCGGAAACGGTGCGTTTACTCCAAACGTACTCGAAACATGGGAGTGTTACGGCTGCTTTATTACCGAAGCTAACTATGGTACTCTTGCGTATGCAAACAGCGAGCCAGTTAGCGTTGCGTTAACTATTCAATATGATAACGCAGTTCAGCTAGATTCCGGAGTTGGTCAAAACGTTGGTAGAACTAATGGTTCTATGATAACAGGCGCCGGTTAATTACTAGATATATAATTTGCATCAAAAGAGGGCAATGCCCTCTTTTGTCATTAAGCGCCCGTATTATAGTTTAGATAAATAATAGTATGAGCTATTTAAACGGATTTTATGACAACTTCAAGCAGTACGGAACTCTTAAGGGCGACTTAGGAGATTATCAACATGCTTCTAGATTATATCGTGCAAACAATTTTCGACTAACACCTAAATTTAAGCACCTATATCATGTAGTATTGAATATTAGTCCGTTTGTTAGAGAGCGTAGTCCGTTAAGAGAACAACTATATATACCAGAAGTAAACCTACTATGTAAACAAGTGGATTTGCCCAAGTATAACATACAGACAGAAACTGTCAATCAGTATAATAGAAAAAAAATAATACAAACCGGAGTTGAGTATCAACCAATTACTATGAGATTTCACGACGACAATGCTGGATTAACTAGTTTGTTGTGGGAATCATATTTTAGATACTATTACACTGACAGTAATTATGTAAAAAAGAATCCAGACGGTACTCCGGCGATCTCAGTAGATGCATATGCCAGAGGACCAAACGGGATTAATAATGTAATGACATCTAGCGATTCGCAACGATATCGTTATGGGCTAGATCGACCTAACAAGAAAACTGCTTTTTTTACAAGCATTGCAGTTTATCAACTATCTCCGCAAGACGGTCGAAGTACATATACTAGCTTTACACTGATTAACCCGTATATAGATAACTTTCAACACGATTCGATGGAATCCGAAGGTAATGCATTTAGTGAAAATGCCATGACTATATCCTATGAAAGTGTACAGTACAACCGAGGATACACGGTACCCGACAGTGCTCCGCCCGATTTTGGAAAATGGCATTACGATAATGCCCCTAGCGGATTAGCAGCAGATCCTTCCTTGATTGCTAACACCCTAAACACTATTGCCGGTGCTAATAATACAATTGAAGAATTAAGAGCAGGAAATTATCGACCGGCATTTACTCGTAGTCAGTTAACAGTGGCTAATCTAAAAGACCTACAGTCAGCAGCATTACAAACTGGTAATGTTAGTGAGAATACGTTTGGTAGTACCACCTTTTCTAGCTCTTCTATAAATAACAGCATTACCGAAGCAACACAATCAACAATATAAAGAGATTATATGTCGAGTATACGTACAAATACAGAACTTACTGATAGCCAGCAACCTACTAGGCAGTTGTTTGATCGGTTCTTTACAAAGACCATTTCTTATCCAAGTAACCGGGTAGATGCAGTGGTAGGATTTTTTGAAAATCGGGGGTTTGACAAAGGTGCTGCAATTAGTGTTGCTAGTGTTTTATTAGAGCAAGCAAGTATCGATAATGTCAACGTATTAGGTCTATTAGATCAGCTAACGAACTACGATGGAATAAAATTAAACAGCATTGTTACGGCAATACTAAACAATAATCGTAGTAAAATTAGCAAATTAGGATATCGTACTGAGCAACAGTTAAACGTTATTGAATCAAGAAATATTATATATTAATGTCAAAATTTGCCCAAGGAAAGTTTGAATTAAAGAATCCTGAAAAATACATAGGAGGAAGAACTCCTACCTACCGTAGTAGTTGGGAATTTGCATTTTGTAAATTTTGTGACGAAAATTCCAGTATACTAAAATGGGCAAGCGAATCGATTAAGATTCCTTATCGAAACCCGTTTACCGGAAAGCATACTATATATGTTCCAGATTTCTTTATAGTATATATCGACGGCGCCGGAAAACAACACGTGGAAATTATTGAAGTTAAGCCACAAAATCAAACTAGCAAAGCAGAAGCAAAGCGTAATACTTATAATCAAGCTCATTCAGCATTGAATGCAGCCAAATGGGAAGCAGCAAGAGCGTATTGTAAACAGCAAGGTATTACTTTTAGAATAGTAACCGAACATGATATGTTTGCTGGAACTAGTAGCAAACGAAGATAAATAATAGCAGCATATTATAGGACACTATCATGACTCGCAAATTAGAAGAACTGCTCGGATTATCAGATACAAAGGATTTTATCAAAGAACAATCAAGAAAAGATCGAGCATCTGACCGAGAAGTTGCTCAACATGTGTCTATGGAAGAAACTGAAAAAGTACGCGATATTTTGGAATTTAATAAAATTACAAGTGCATTGCCTCAAGTTAGAGGACTAGGAACATCAACTGACAAAGAGCTAGACGAAGTAGCTGACAAAGCAATGGCAGCATATGAAAATTTAATGGATCTTGGAATGAATGTAGAAGCTCGATACAGCGGCAGGATATTTGAAGTTGCAGGAGCAATGCTAAACACTCATCTTGGTGCAAGAGTAGCTAAGTTGGATAAAAAGTTAAAAATGGTAGATTTACAACTTAAACAACAAAAAATAGACAACGACACAGTAGCACCAACTGAGGGATTTGTTGAAGGTAACGGATATGTTGTAACCGATCGAAACAGTTTGTTACAACGCCTAAAAGGCTTTGATAAAGATAAATAATGCATAATAGGACCTTACAAATATGAAACGTTTAATAGAATATCTTACTGAGTCATCTAAAACTTATCCGTTTAAGATCGGAGTAGCTGGAGATATTCCAGAAGGGTTTAATGATAGTCTGCGATCCGCTATGGAAAAATTTAGTGTTGCTAGCATTAGTGTTGGTAAAAAAACTCCAATACAACAACATCCGTTAGATTTTCCTCAAATGGAAAACACCGAAGTTACATATTGGGATGTCGAGATTAAATATCCTACTACCGATGCAGTACTACAAGAATATCTCAGTAATACTTGTACAATTAGTAAAAGTAAAATTGTGGTACGCAATGCAAATTCGCCACTCGAAAAACAATCGCCGGATCAGTTAGATACCGATACTACGTATGAAGTATTATTAACCAAAGAAGATTTAGGCGGCACCAGCGCGCAATCCAGTGTTGGAAACAATAGAGTAATGGACTTATTAAAAGAGTTAGAAACTGCACGGAAAGAACGCAGCAGTAATCAAGACGGTTTCAAAGCAGAAGCAATGAAAAAGGAACCGCAAAGCACCAAAAGTGTAATGGGGAGTTAATCATGAGCGATATGCTAAAAATATTACAAAAACTTGATAGAGTTGGAAAATCTCAGCTAAATGAAAGTTGCGAAAGCTGTAGCGATATGTCTATGATGCCTGCAAAGCCTGCAACATCGAATCCTGTTAGTATTAACATTACAGGCGATGCAGCATCAATGGCAGACATTTTAAAAGCGTTAAGCGGGGTGCAATCAGCAAGTACTGCGCCTGTCGCTGCTACCCGCGAGCCAATGGACACTGCATTTCAAGATGATCCGACTATTCCCGGGCTTGACGACGTCGACGGTGACACTGATCTAAAAGCTGGATTTATGGGAACAATCGGCGGAGCAATTGCAGGCGGAGCAGTGGGCGGAATACCCGGAGCAATCGGCGGCGGTATTGCTGGGAGTGCAGCACAGGACGCACTCGGCGGCGCTGTTAAGAAAATGGGCGAAGAAAATAAGCCAAATTACGATGCATCAACAAGTCCAGACGAAATGTATGCCGATACAGATATGATGATTAATACAATGAGTGGCGGACTCAACGGTAAGAAGAAAATGTTTAAACCAGCTGCAAGTGGAGATAGTCCAATGGCAACAGAAATGCGCCAGCGTCTCCGGGCAGCACTTGCTGAAAAGAAAGATAATCCTACAGCAAAAAAGAAGTATAAAGATAAACAGACCAATGAAACTAAATCATCAAAGCCAGACTTTTTAGACTTAGACAACGACGGCGATAAAAAAGAACCAATGAAAAAAGCAGTAGCTAACAAGTCTAGTAAACCAACAAAGGGCAAAGTTCCTCCGCAGTTTGCTAAAAAAGAAGCTGTAAAGGAATCTGCAGACTTTTTAAGAATGAAACAATTCTTAAAAAGATTAAACGGATAATTTTAGTAAATTTAAATAGCGCCAGTAGGCGCTATTTTTATGACTAAATACTTTGAAAATAAAGGAACTATAAATGTCATCTCGTATACTCGACGGAGTGTTAATCAAGAAAGCAAATCGACAAGAAACATTTACAGAAATTCAAGTAGCCGACTTGCTAAAATGCATGGATCCTGACACTGGATATCTGTACTTTGCAAAAAACTTTGCATACATTCAGCATCCAGTACAGGGTAAGTTACTATTTGCTCCTTATGAGTATCAGTTACGACTAATGGACAGCTATCATAGTCATCGATTTAATATCAATATGATGCCCCGTCAAACAGGAAAAACTACTTGTGCTGCTATCTACCTAGCATGGTTTGCAATGTTTAATGCTGATCAAACGTGCCTTATTGCTGCACACAAATACACTGGTGCACAGGAAATTATGGCGCGTATACGGTATGTATATGAAATGTGTCCTGATCATATAAGAGCAGGCGTAACTAGTTACAACAAAGGTAGTATTGAATTTGAAAACGGAAGTCGTATTGTAAGCCAGACTACAACCGGCAACACCGGACGCGGTATGAGTATTTCGTTACTGTATCTTGACGAATTTGCGTTTGTGCAACCCAATATTGCAGAAGAATTTTGGACAAGTATTTCGCCAACTATGACAACAGGCGGACGCGCAATTATTACAAGTACGCCGAACAGCGACGAAGATACGTTTGCTACTATTTGGAAACAAGCCGAGGATAGATTCGACGAACACGGAAACGAACAGGCTCTTGGACGCAACGGATTCTTTTCGTTTAAGGCACACTGGAACGAACACCCAGACAGAGACGAGGCATGGAAAGCCGGAGAAGTTGGCCGCATCGGCGAAGAAAAGTTTAGACGTGAATACGGAATTGAATTTCTAATTTACGAAGAGACTCTAATCAATAGTATAAAATTAGCTTCGTTGCAAGGAATTGTGCCGTATCTTAATATGGGACAAACACGCTGGTACAAAAAAATATCTCCAGATAACACTTACATAGTTGCACTAGACCCTAGCATGGGCACAGGCGGCAACTATGCTGCTATACAAATATTGGAATTACCTGCATACGAACAAGTAGGAGAGTGGCAACACAACAATACTGGCATTCCTGGACAAATACGAGTATTAACAGATATCCTTAAATACATTGCCGAAGAACGCGGATTTAAAGAAGGTATATACTGGAGTGTAGAAAACAACGGCTTAGGCGAAGCAGCGTTGTTAGTAATTAACGATTATGGCGAAGAAAATATACCCGGGTTGTTTATTAGCGAACCAATGCGCAAAGGCCACGTAAGAAAGTTTCGCAAAGGATTTAACACCACACATAGCAGCAAAGTAACGGCTTGTGCAAGATTAAAAACTATGATCGAAAATAATCAGTTAACAATTAAAAGCAAACCGTTCATTAGTGAAATTAAAGGGTTTGTTGCAACTGGTAGTAGTTTTCAAGCCAAACCTGGTATAAGCGACGACTTAGTAAGCTCGATGTTATTGGCATTACGTATGATTGCAGTTATGAAAGATTGGGATCCTGTAATTTATAAAAGCTTTGTACAAATTGATTCCGAAGATGACTTTGAAATGCCAATGCCGATCTTCATCAGTAGTAGTTTTTGATAAATACAGTATGAAAAATTTACAAACCATAGCAGACGATTTGTTTAATAAAATTCGAGGAAGATTTGAAACACTAACCATCGGTGATGCCGAGGGTAATGTTACAAATGTTCCAGGCGATGCTCGATACTTTGATTTTCCTTTTATGCAAGAGGGAAAGGAACTAGGCAGAGTAAGTGTGAGCCTCGACGAGGCTGATGGTGTGATAATATTAGTTAGCAGAGATATTGTACAAGGTCAACTAGAAAGTGTACAACAACGGTGGTATGATTTCCTACGAGAGTTGCGAATATTTGCAAAAAAACGTATAATGCCGTTTGATGTGAGAGACATCAATAAATCAAACCTTAATAAAAGAGATTATAAGTTTTTAGCCAACAATCGCAGCGGAGATCCTACTATGAGCGAATCAAAAATGTACGGAACAAATAAAACCAGTTATCAACGCATTGGTAATGCAAGGTTAGCTATTAAACATTCGGCACCGATAAACACTGAAAGTTTAACGGGTAGAATACATAAAATTGGTGCAATATTCATAGAAGCACCAGACGGCGAAAGATATAAATATCCATTTAAACATATTAGCGGTGCGCGAGCAATGGCACGCCATGTAAGCGAAGGCGGCACTGCATACGACGACTTTGGTAAACACATATCTGGATTGAGTGAGGAAGTATCTAAACTACGTAAGTTCAACCAATATATAGGTAGAAGTGCAGTTATGGCAGAAACCTTATCGGGATATTCTGATGTTGTAAAAGAGCGAGTCAACGAAGTTAAAAAAGAAATACAAAACTTACAAAAAGAAGCTTACTATAAAGAAGCAGTGTCTAGTTATGTAGTTTCAATAGTAGAAGATATTCCAGATGATGTAAGAGAAAATTGGATTGATCAACTTACTATCAAACAGTTTAACGAAGAGCTAGCTGATATCTTTCCATATGTATACAAACTTATTGGTGAAGTTAAATTATCCAAAGACTTGGGACCCGACGATGTTACATCGGAAATAGGAATTACAGAGTCATTACCTAGTAACATACTAGCCGACGACGAAACTTCACAACTAGGTAACTTGTATGTAAAATTTCGAACTAAGCAAACTCCTGGATCCGGTCCAGAAGGTAAGCAAGGGTACTTGATTGCGTTTGCTGGATTCCACCAAGATCCAAAAGAGTTAACATATGCAAATGCTCTACGAAAGTTTACTACTCTTACAAGCAAAGACGATATTGCAAATATGATTAAAAAAATGATGAACGATAAGATATTCGTGTCAGCAGGAAAGATAGTGCTATATCGTGATCCATCAGGTGCAGAAGATCGATTTCCGCAATTAGGAGAATTTTACGATTGGATATCATCCTATCGCGGCGATAAGATTGCTGTCGAAGTTCCAACTAAGCCGGAGCGTAATACCGAAAAAGGAAACGTAAAAAAACGTTTACCCAAGGGCCATGCTGCATCAGGAGACAGTACTGCAACTGCTCCGGATAAAAAAATGACTCGGTATTTTACAATTGATAACAAAGCATTAATGTCTTTCTTAAAAACACAAATGCCAGATTTTATGCAAGCGTATTATCGTCCAAATTTCCGAGGATTTGTAATGGATAACAAACCATATACACAATTTATGAAGTTTATTAATATGCCCAATGCTATTGAACAATACGGTAAAACCAACGTTACAATAGACCAGGAACGTAGTTTTACTGAGTCGTCAATTGATGAAAAGCAAGAAGCTAATTTCTCCGGAGATGATATATTACAGTTACAGAAAATTAATAGTATCGACGCTGTAAAGGATCGTGCAATTGAATTAATATCATCTAAATCAAAACGTCCAATGCAACCTAATAAAGTAGAATGGCTCAAGCGACAGATTTTATCTAAAAAATCTGTCATGGACGTTATCGCATTGATGTACGACTTATTACAATCAGGCGAAGGTAACGCAGTAATTGGTTCCGGACGGTCAATGGGAAAAAATAGTTATCGTAACACGTTTGATTCCGTGGACGTTCCGGATCAACCTACAGAAAAGAAAAAAACTCCGCTAGGCGAGTTTATCCTTAGTCACTTCGATAGAGAATCCGGGCAGTTTCCAAAAGGCAAAACTGCAATACTAACCGCAGTACAAAAAGATTACGGAAATCAATTTGTAAAACCTGCAACAGAATTTATTGAACGTATTAATAATACTGTAGCAGAAAGAATGGGATTTCGTGATAACGATTGCACTATGTAATATCAAAAAAAAGAGTTAGATGTTTTAAAATAATTGTCTAATTCAAATAAAATTAAAAAAAACCGTTGACAAGATAAATAACATTGTGTATTATATAAAAGTAATGCACATTTTAGGCACTACGCAGTTACTTAACTGCAATTAAAGCACATAGGCAAAACACATTTAGGAGGCACCACTATGGCATCACTATCAGAAATTAGAGCAAAACTTAAAGAACAAGAGACTCGCAACTCGCTCGGCAACTCTAACGTAGGCGACAATGCAGTTTATCCGTTTTGGAATATAAAAGAAGGCGAGCAATCCACCTTCCGTTTTGTACCAGACGGTAACACAGAAAATACTTTCTTTTGGGCAGAACGCTTGATGATCAAGCTTCCTTTTGCCGGAGTAAAAGGAGAGACGGATTCTCGTCCAGTTCAGGTACAAGTTCCGTGTATGGAAATGTATGCTGAAAATTGCCCAATCTTACAAGAGGTAAGAGGATGGTTTAAAGATCCTAGCTTGGAAGACATGGGACGTAAATATTGGAAAAAGCGTAGTTACGTATTCCAGGGATTTGTAGTAGAAAACCCATTGCAAGAAGAAGCGCCTGCTAATCCAATTCGTCGCTTTATTATAGGTCCACAAATCTTCCAACTTATTAAGGCAGCTTTGATGGATCCGGATATGGACGAACTTCCTACTGACTATACAGCAGGAGTAGACTTCCGTCTTAGTAAAGGATCTAAAGGAGGATATGCAGATTATGGCGCAAGCAACTGGGCTCGTCGTAGCCGTCCGTTATCTGATGCAGAAATGAATGCAGTTAACACACACGGACTTTTTAATCTTGGTGACTTTTTACCTAAGAAGCCAGATGAAGCAGCCGTAAAGATCCTTAAAGAAATGTTTGAAGCAAGTGTTGATGGCGAAGCATATGATCCCGATCGATGGAGTCAGTACTTCCGTCCAAGCGGAATGGCAGCTCGTACAGGCGATCCGCAAGTTGCAGCATCAGCTAAGGCAACTGCTACTAGCCAGAGCGCACCGATTTCGTCAACTATTAGTGATGACGAAATCCCTTTTAAGTCAACTGAGGGGGTCAAACAGGCTACTGCTCCTGCTCCTCAGCCAGCAGTAACCGGAGGCGCACAAGACATTCTTGCAATGATCCGTGCGCGCCAAACACAATAAACACTTAATAAAGGGTTGCAGCATAATTAATTGCTGCAACTCTGTTTATATTGGCTTAAATGGAGAAAGCATGACTAAATCGTTTGACGTTTCTAAATTTCGAAAAGAACTAACTAAAAGTATTAAAGGTATGAGTTCAGGATTTAATGATCCAACTGACTGGATCAGCACCGGCTCATATGCACTAAACTATCTTATTAGTGGAAATTTCCACCGAGGCGTTCCACTAGGAAAAGTAACTGTATTTGCAGGCGAGTCAGGCGCTGGTAAATCGTATTTTTGTTCAGGAAACATTGTAAAAAATGCACAACAACAAGGCATCTTTGTTGTACTAATTGATTCTGAAAATGCACTTGACGAAAGCTGGTTGCACGCACTTGGTGTAGATACATCGGCAGAAAAATTACTAAAGCTTAACATGGCATTAATTGATGATGTTGCTAAGACAATATCTACATTTATTGCAGATTATAAAGCAATGCCAGAGGCTGATCGTCCTAAAGTATTGTTTGTAATCGATAGTCTAGGAATGCTGTTGACACCTACAGACGTGGATCAGTTTACAAAAGGCGACATGAAAGGCGACATGGGACGTAAGCCTAAACAACTTACTTCTTTGGTACGTAACACTGTTAACATGATCGGATCGTTAAATGTTGGTCTAGTATGTACTAATCACACATACGCAAGTCAAGATATGTTTGACCCCGACGACAAGATTTCTGGAGGCGCAGGGTTTATCTATGCATCTAGCATCGTTGTTGCAATGAAGAAAATGAAACTTAAAGAAGACGTAGACGGCAACAAAATTACAGAAGTAATGGGTATTCGCGCCGGTTGCAAAGTAATGAAAACTCGATATGCAAAACCGTTTGAAGGAGTACAAGTAAAGATTCCTTACGAAACAGGAATGAATCCTTACAGTGGACTTATTGAGTTGTTTGAAAAAAGAGGGTTACTTGAAAAGCAAGGCAATCGTCTTAAATACATCGACTTAGCAGGAAACGAACACTTAGACTTCCGCAAGCAATGGACTGGTCCTAAGCTTGACATGATTATGAACGAATTTGAAGAAAAACTTGCAAATAAACCTATTAACTCTAGTAATTCTCAAGATGTACTAGATCAACCAGAGGACGAAATATACGATGAATGAAGAATACATTGCTGATATTTGGATGATGATGAAGCCGTATCTAGATAAAAAGCATACCGAAATGGCTGCTGAAAAATACGTTGATTTGTTAGCAGATTTTGGCGTAGACGATATTACACTAAAAGGCGTGTTTGGCACTGACAACGAACTAGATAATGCAATTTCTTATTATCTAGAGCTTGACGAAGCAGAAGCAGAAATCGAGGAAGAGTAAGAATGGGATGGTATAGCCGTGTAAGTCGAGACATAAATGAAATTCCAGCGGCTATACAATTCTTTGAAAACGAATTAATATCTGCACGAGCCGATGTAATACTCAAAGGCAATGTTGAAAAGGCATCTGCAGAAATGCCCGGAATTGTAGAACATCGATTTAATCAACTTCAAGAAATTGAAGCAATTCTCAATTATCTTAATATTGAACTTCGTAGGTTACGCAGTAGCTTTTTTAGATCATATCTTGAAACTTATCAAAGATTATTGAGCAGTCGCGATGCCGAACGTTATGTCGATGGCGAAGCCGATGTAGTCGACTATGAAAAAATTATTAATGAATTTGCATTAATGCGCAACAAGTGGTTGGGCATATTAAAGGGTCTTGATTCAAAGGGGTTTTCAATTAACAACATTACTCGATTAAGAGTTGCTGGAATGGAAGATGCAACATTATAGTATCGTAATAGGTTGCGATCAACTCTATTACGATACCTGGAGTGTACACTTACTTAAGTCTATACATTTTTATAATCCGTGGATTAAATTAAGATGTCACATAGTTAATCCTTCTGTATTAATTAAATTACCGTATGTTGAATATACTACGGAAACAATTGTCTTTAAAAACGATATATCAAAGATATCATACTTTCAAGCTGTGAGATTTATAGCAGCGTCAAAAATTCCACTGCATGAAAATTTTATTACGCTGGATGCAGATACTATCTGCACCCAGAGTTTTACTAAAGAATGCTTTGCAGAATTGTTTAAGGCACTATATGTTAAACAACATCATAAGAACAATAAATGGCTAGCAAGTTTGGTGTCGTTTGGCGCAGGGGATTTTCGATACGATTATGCAAACATGCTTAATCATGTTCCGTTGGACAAGTGGAAATGGGGGCGCGATCAACATATACTTGCAAAATTAGATATAAAATATAAATATACCCCAGTTGCCGATCGTTGGTTAATATCCGGAAAGCCCAGAGATAACTGTATCTTTTTAACATTAAAAGGTAACCAAAAACTTACCGATAAATACCTCAATACGTTTAATACATACAAGGTAGATTTATGAAAAAAGTTTATGAATATTGGATGCCCGATAGCGATATTCATTTTGAAAAGATGATAACTAAACGTGTTAAAAATGGCGGACCGCCGGAATATCAAGACGATGTACGATCCGCAGCATATAATTATGTATCTGACTTTGAATTGTGCATCGATGTAGGCGCAAATGTTGGATTATGGACACGCCCTCTTACTCAACGATTTAAACATGTTATTGCGTATGAACCAGTGCATGAAGTTTACAAATGCTTAGAAAAAAATGTAAGTATGCTCTCGGTTGAACTCAATCAGTTTGCATTAGGAAATGTTAATAGCACATTGGATTTAGTATACAATTGTGAAAATACCGGTGCAACATATGTGGACAAAACATCCCTAGGACATGGATCAATAACCGTTAAACGGCTAGACGACTTAAATTTACCTAAGTTTGGAATGATTAAATTAGATTGCGAACAATACGAAATTGAAGTCCTGCAAGGAGCAATACATACTATTCTCAAATACAAGCCGATTATTGTTTGCGAACAACATAACAAAATTAAAAATGCTGGAGATTTTTTAAGACATTACGGCGCGGTTGAATTGACAAGTGTCAGAAAGGACTATATATTTGGATGGCAATGTTAAATATCTGTATGAATAAAATTGTATTAATTTCTGGCGGGTTTGATCCGTTACACAGTGGGCATATTGCATATTTTAAAGCAGCAAAATTATTAGGGGATTATCTAATAGTTGCAGTAAACTCCGACGAATGGCTATCGCGTAAAAAAGGTAAGCCATTTATGTCCTTTAACGAACGCACTTTGATCATCAAAGAACTAGCATGTGTTAACGAGGTAATAGGGTTCGACGATCAAGACAATAGTGCATGTGCTGCTATTATGCAGGTGTTATCAACTAAGTTGCAAAATTGTAAACTGGTGTTTGCCAACGGCGGCGACAGAACAAATATTACTACTCCTGAATACAACGTATACGGGGACTATCCTGATATAGAATTTGCATTTGGAGTCGGAGGAGAGGATAAAAAAAATAGTAGTAGTTGGATACTCAAAGAGTGGAAGCAGCCAACTACTACTAGAGATTGGGGCACATACACAGTTCTAGATAAAAATGTAGGGTGGCAGGTAAAAGAATTAGCATTTTATCCCCATCAATCTCTTAGCGATCAACGACATTCCCATCGGACTGAGCATTGGCATGTAGTACAAGGATCTATACTTATGGAATTAGAATATGCAGATAAGCGTCAAACATCAAAGATATATAATACTGGAGAAAGTATAGATATACCTGTTAATACGTGGCATCGAGCTAGTAACGTAGGTACTAACATTGCTAAGGTAATCGAAGTATGGTTAGGTGATGTGTTAACTGAAAATGATATTGAAAGAAGGACTCAATGAAAATATTTGTAGGATACGACTCGCGAGAAGACATTGCATACCAAGTATGCAAACACAGTATAATTAACAAGCAACCTGCTGCTGAAATAAAACCATTAATACAAAAAGATCTTAGATCAGCAGGTTGGTATTCGAGGTACCCTGATGCTTTAGCAAGTACCGAATTCACATTTACTAGATTTCTTGTGCCTGAACTTTGTAATTTTAAAGGATGGGCATTATTTATAGATTGCGACGTAATTTTATTAAACGACATTAAAGAATTATTTGATCAAGCAGACGACAAATATGCTGTTATGTGTGCAAAGCACGACTATACTCCTAAAGAAGGAATTAAAATGGACGGGCAAGTACAGACAGTATATCCTCGTAAAAATTGGAGTAGTGTAATGTTAATTAATTGTGCTCACCCTAGCAATGCTGTATTAACGCAAGATATGGTAAACAACCCAGAAATCAACGGCGCGTACCTACACCGGTTTAGTTGGCTTAACGATAACGAAATTGGAGAAATTAGTCATGAGTGGAATTGGTTAGTTGGGGTGTACAAAGAACCAACTGACGGCAAGCCTAAGTTAATACATTACACCGAAGGCGGTCCGTATTTTGAAAATTATAGAAATTGCGAATATCACCGCGAATGGAAAGCAGAACTACATGCTATGATGAATGAATAAAGTAGCAACTATTACTAGTACAGAAAGTGAACACTACGATCCTTATTTAAGTAGCTTTATACGAGGAATTTGCGAAACAACCCCAATGTGGGAACAAAATACTCTTATTAATAATACAATGGTTATACGTGGACTCGGCGGTGCAAGCCAACGAGCTATTAAATTGTGCTGGAAAACTAATTACTCGTTCTTTGCTATAGATACTGGCTATTTTGGAAACAACAAAAATAAAATATGGCATCGGATAACATATAACGCTCTTCAAAATATAAATACTTTAATAAAACTACCTACAGACCGATTTGAAATTCAATTAAAAAAAACATTTACTGAAATTTATAAACCATTTACTCCTGGACGTAAGATACTAATATGTCCGCCAAGCGACAAGGTTATGAGTTTATTTGGACAAGGTAACGCAAAAGAATGGACTAATAGAGTAGTTAGGCAATTAGTTACATTAACAGATCGTCCTATCGAAATTAGATTAAAACCAATTAGACGAGATCGTATTAGCACTAGTACTATTCAGCAAGCACTTTCCGATGATGTACATTGCTTGATCACCTATAATAGTATTGCAGCTACCGAAGCATTAATGGAAGGCAAACCGGCTATCACACTAGGCCCAAACGCTGCCCAACTAATATGCGAAACTAACTTACTTAATATTGAAACTCCAAAAATTCCTTCTCGTTCTCAGGTATATATGTTTTTAATGCATTTGTCTTATTCGCAATTCAGCCAAGAAGAAATGAACAATGGTACAGCATGGAGAATATTACAGGATATGCAAATATGAAATTGACCGTGGCATCTTATTTAAAGGGCATTCCGTCACAAAATACCAATATCGAGAAACCGTTAATAATTACCAATTTTATCGAAGGTGTAAAAAAACTAGGTGACATTGGGCATGTAGTTTCTGATTATAATTTAATCAATGCCGATGTAGCAGTAATACAGGGATTTGTACATAATAACAGTAAAAATTCTCAACATTTACAATTAAGAAAAGCAGTATTTGATACACAACATGCACAAAAAAAACGTAGTATTATTGTAGATAGCAATTTATTTTTGTATGCCGACAAAGGAAATTTAAATAAGTTTCTGCGGTACAGCTATGATGGAGTTTTTCCAAACACTGGAGAATACTGTAATAGTGTACCCGATCCAAAAAGATGGAATTTAATACAATCAAGACTTAATATAAAGTTAAAACCTTGGAAATCTCTCGGAACTAACATTTTAATATGTTGTCAGCGCGATGGCGGCTGGAGTATGTCGGGATTGGATCTAATAAAGTGGATAACAAAAACCATCCATCAAGTTCGTCAACACAGTCAACGAAAAATTATAGTTAGATTTCATCCAGGTGACAAAAATATACTTATTCATAAGAAAAATTTAAAAAACTATAAATTTCCTAATGTTAAAATTAGTTGCAACGAAGATATATTAACAGATTTTTTAAATGCATATTGCGTAATAACCTTTAATAGTAGCCCTGCAGTGGCAGCAGCTATTGAAGGAATTCCAGTAATTGTACTCGATCCTAACCGTAGTCAGGCAGCAATTGTATCTCAGCATTACATTTCAGAAATTGAAAATTTAAAAGAATTTGACAGAGAACTATGGATACAACAGATGGCACAGATGCACTGGACACTAGACGAGCTAAAAGACGGTAGCGCGTGGACTCATCTAAGAAAGTGGGCACTAAAATGATCGAACATATTACGGTAGTAACAACATTTCACGCAGATGGGCTATCTGCTTATGGACAGCGATTCCTAGACAGCTTTGCAGCAAACGTAGACAAACGCATTAAATTAATAGTATATGCCGAATCCTGTGTTCCAAATAATCCTGATCCTTCTCAGATAGAAATACTAGATGCACAAATTCTAATTCAGTTAGCTGCATTTAAGCAACGCTGGAAAGATACTCCGTATGCAAACGGTGATATTAGTCATCATTCTGCCCGCCGTGGTCGGGCTGACTGGAACAAATCATTTAAGTGGGATGCTGTGAGATTTGCTAATAAAACATATGCAGTGTTTGATGCATGTGAACGTAGCACAGGATGGTGTGTCTGGATGGATGCAGACACATTTGTACACAGCCATTGGAGTTATAACGAGTTTAAGAAATGTTTACCGGACACTAGCTGGATTACGTATGTAGGACGTGGTAAAGGGTCGCAAACCTGGCCCGAGTGCGGGTTTTATGGGCTAAATTTAAATGATACAGTTTGCCAAGAATTTATTAGAGAATTTAAATGTATGTACGAAAATGCAAATAACGGAATATTTAAATTAGTTGAATGGCACGATAGTTTTGTATTTGGTTACATTGTAAACCGGATGAAAATACTTGCTCCTAATGTACTTGATTATAGTGCAGAAATATATTTAAATTCTGCAAAAAGCGGTGGAGGCGGGCATCCGCTAATTAATAGCAAATTAGGACAATGGATCGATCATCTAAAAGGCGATCGTAAAACTCAAGGAAAGTCTAATAAGAGCGATATTATTACAACACGAACAGAAAAATACTGGAATGAAATTTAGTCTATGGACACAATTTGGTGCGCTCAATAGCTCGCTGATATTCGAAGCCTTTGCCCAAGGATGCAAATTACTTGGACACGAAGTAGTCTATAATGACAGTAATAGCGATGTAGACGTTATATGGAGCGTGTTATTTAATGGCAGAATGCTTGGTAATTATGGCATTTGGAAAACTGCGAGATCAATGCACAAACCTGTTGTCATACTAGAAGTTGGCACATTACAAAGAAATGCCACGTGGAAAGTTGGCATTAATGGCGTTGACAAACATGCATATGTCAAATCTTCCAAAGATGACAGTACTCGTGCAAAACTACTTGGATTAGAATTTAAATCGTGGAATACAAACGGCGAATACATTCTAATTTGCGGGCAACACAACAAAAGTTTACTATGGCACGGACAGCCAACTATGAGCACATGGATACAGAATACCATAATAAATTTAAGAGCTGTTACCGATCGGCCTATATTAATAAGACCACATCCGCGGTGTCCAGTGGCAAAATTCGATCACTTGTTTAAACATGTACATTGGCAACTTCCTCAAAAATTAAAAAATACGTATGATACCTATGATATATCGTTTGAAAATATATGGACTACTATAAGCTGGAACGGTACTTGCGGTATACATAGCATATTAAACGGAGTTCCTGCAATTGTCGGACCGTCGTCGCTGGCATCCGACGTGTCGTCACAGAACTTACGGAGTATTGAAACTCCTTTGTATAGTTTACGACAGCAATGGGTAAACAATTTAGCATATACTGAATGGACAACAGAAGAAATAGCACAGGGCATTCCGCTTGCTCGATTGACAAATACATGTAAGCTGTTATAATTAATTTATGTTTGTAGAAGATATATTGCACTTATTAGTTGACTCTCTTGAAGTCAATCCAGCAGATAGTCATATACTATCTAGCATTTCCTGTCAGGTAAAAAAAGGAGTCAGTCTTAGTGATCGACAACATCAATTAGTTAAATTAAAAATTCAACAGCATCACGCACAATTTAAATTTGATGTTAATCAATATGTTGACAAATTGCAGTACCCATTAAGAGTAATCGATCGTACAAAAAGTATAACAATAGTATCTTCTGTTGAGGAAGATGAGAAAAAATCCAGTAACTTAATTCGGAGACAAAATGTTGCGTGGAAATGGATGAAGATTAAATTTCCGTTTTCTAAAAAAACTGTTGCAATGATAATTAAATTATCTGCAACTCGTTTTAGTATCGAGTACCATCACGAAGTAGGATCAAATGTACACTACTTTAGATTAACCGAATCTACAGTTAAAGATGTAATTGGATATTTTAAAAATAAAAAATTTGAAATAGATTCAATACTACTTGAACAGTATAATCTTATAGAATCTATTATTGCTAACAAAGATACATATTTAACAACTATAACAGCAACTTTACAAAACAACATTGTACCTGCCGTAAACAAATTAATACTTGCAGAAGTTGGTGAAATTAATACTGCATCGTTAATAAAGATAGCCGATCGTAAGCGTCGGTACAACATTAACAGAGTTGATGTGGAAGATAACGGAGACTTGATTAGTAAGATTGCTCTCAGGCCCGATGTTGAAATAAGTATAGACCCTGCAATATATTCTCTTAAAAATGTTGCCGAGGCATTTACAGAATTAGATAGATTTCCACTCTTGGTAGCAATCGACGATGATAACACATTACAACAAGTATCAGACACTGTGGCAGCATTTTCTACGATAATATCAGCTTCTCAGCAATCGGTATTATTTAGAGTACCTGCTCAAATTAAGTATAATATAAACCACTTTGTACGAGACAATAAATTAAATAATTGGGTTGACAACCACACTAAAATTGTTTATATTAATAAGAATAAACTTCCTAAATTGTTGATTACAGCAGAATGGAATCCAATTGCTGCACTAACATTAACCGGAACGCGAACACATTCGCATGTTAATCTTTATATGAATAAAACATGTGACCTGATCGCACATCACGACAAAGCACCGAGCTTGTTTAAAAAGAATATGAGAATGAATGGCCACTTGTAAATTAATTATCGAAGACGAAGTAAATTTTAAAATAGAAGGACTAGCAGTCAATGTACGTCGAGAGATAACAAATGCACTCAAGTTTGAAGTACCTTATGCAAAGCATATGCCGCAATTTCAGCTAGGAAGATGGGATGGCAAAGTAGCATTCTTTGGAATCAGCGGTACAGGGTATGTTAATCACCTTGATATTGTGCAAGCCATACTTGAAAAAAATAACGTAAGGATTGCTGACATCGACGATCGCAGACGTCATGTTCAGTTTAATTTTACACCAGTTACAGAACGCTATTGGGCAGATCAAGGAATACGGTGGCCAATAGGGCATCCTGTTGCCGGGGAAGAAATTATATTAAAAGATCACCAGGTAACTGCTATTAATAATTTCTTGGCTAATCCGCAGAGCTTACAAGCAATTGCAACATCGGCTGGAAAAACCATTATTACTTCGACACTAAGCAAAGTTGTTGAAAGCGTAGGCAGGAGTGTAATTATTGTTCCAAATAAGAGTCTAGTAGAACAAACCGAAGAAGATTATATTAACTGCGGATTAGATGTAGGAGTCTACTTTGGCGACAGAAAACAATTAGGAAAAACACATACTATTTGTACTTGGCAAAGTTTAAGTATCCTTGACAAAAAACACAAAAGTGGCACCGCAGTATTAAGCTTGGCAGAGTTTTTAGAAAACGTACAAACTGTTATAGTCGACGAGTGTCATACTTCAAAAGCGGACGTTTTGAAAAATCTTCTAACTCAAAACTTACGTAACGCACCGATACGCTGGGGGTTAACTGGCACGATCCCTAAAGAACGATTTGAATTTGAAGCAATTCACGCTAGCTTAGGCCCGGTAATAGGCCGAGTTACTGCTAAAGAACTACAAGACAAAGGAGTAATTTCAAATTGTCATGTAAATGTCTTGCAGCTAATTGACATAGTTGCACATCCTAATTACCAAAGTGAATTAAAATACTTAACATCCGACGCCGATAGGATAGCCTATATTGGTAAGTTAATGAACACTGTGTCTCAGTCAGGTAATACTCTTATTCTTGTAGATAGAATAGCAGCAGGCGAGGCATTGCGAGACTTGATTCCTAACAGCACTTTTATAAGTGGCGCTGTTAAAGTAAAGGCTCGCAAAGAAACATACGACACAATCCGCGAAGGTACTAACGAAGTTATTATTGCAACATATGGAGTAGCTGCGGTAGGACTCAATATACCTCGCATATTTAACTTGGTATTATTTGAACCAGGAAAGAGTTTTGTAAGAGTAATTCAAAGTATTGGCAGAGGTGTTAGAAAAGCCAAGGACAAAGACTTTGTACAAATATGGGATCTAACGAGTACATGCAAGTTTGCTAAACGACATTTAAGAGAACGTAAGAAATTTTATACCGAAGCCGAATATCCTTTTACTATACAAAAGATCGATTGGAAGAAATAAATAAATGAGCAAGTCGTTAAAAACCATTATTGTTGCAAAACTTAATGAATATAACAACAACAGCAGAAGAGTAATTGCGTTTCTCAAAGCACAAGGATTATGGGATAACATTGTTAATTGTTACCCGTCAGACGGCGAAACACTTTATAATTTTATGTACCAGTCTGACAAAACATGTCCACAAAATAAAGTAAAGTTTCGGTCTTTTTCAGTTGGATATGTGTATTGTGGCCCAGCAAGTATTTGCAATTGTGCAAAAAACTCCACTGCTAAAAAAGTAAGCAGCACTAAGAGTAAGTATACTAACAGTCGACAACAAGCAATTAACCATACCAGAACTATAACCAATTTGCAGAGATATGGCATTAAAAATCAGTTTGAAAACACTGTTAAGATACAAACTGCAATCGAGCAAAAGCATGGAGTGACTAACGCCAGACACATTCCAGGAGTTGATCAGCAGATACGCAAAACCAATTTAAAAAAGTACGGAGTGGACAACCCGTCTAAGCATCCAGAAGTAAAAATTAAACAAGTCAACACATGGAACGCTAATAAGCAACAACACCTACAAACACATCGTAATAGTTTGCTTAACAAATACGGAGTGACTAATGCCAGACACATTCCAGGAGTTGATCAGCAGATACGCAAAACCAATTTAAAAAAGTACGGAGTAGACAACCCATTTAAACACCCGGATATAATTCAAAAAATTAAATCAACCAATCGAGAGAAATTTTATCTAAATCTGCACAATCGCGTGACTACTGACGTGTCGCCGTTGTTTGAGCTAGACGCATATAAAGGCAGCACACTTGACTATATGTGGAAGTGCAATATATGTAACAACACGTTTCAGCGCAGTATTATAAATGGTACAAGCCCGTTATGTAGAAAATGCAATCCAAATAGTGTATCTACTTTTGAAAAACAAGTTAGGCTTTTTGTTGAATCTATCGTTGATCCAGCAGACATATTGTATAATGATAGAAAGCTCATCGGACCATATGAGTTAGACATTGTTGTACCATCTAAAAAAATTGCAATTGAATGTAACGGAGTGTATTGGCACAGCGAGCTACACGGAAAGGACCGATATTATCATTTAAATAAAAGCAAAGAGTGCGAACATAACGGATACCGATTGTTACACATAATAGATGACAACTGGTATACTAATAATGCTATTGTTAAATCAATAATACAATCATCGTTGGGCATGTCTGCCAAGTATTATGCAAGAAAATGCAAGATAATACAAATTGAGCATACCGCCAGTGACTTGTTTTTGAACACACATCATATACAAGGAAGTGTAAACAGCAAAGTAAATATTGCCCTAGAATATAATAACAATATCGTTGCTGTAATGACAATGGGCAAAAGCCGTTACAATAAAAAAGTAGAATGGGAATTATTAAGATATAGTCAACATACTGGCACTACTGTAGTAGGCGGCGCCAGTAGGTTGTTTGCGCATTTTATCAAAACATACAATCCAGGCGGAGTAATCTCCTATGCAGATAGAAGCTTGTTCACTGGTAACATGTATAAACAGTTAGGGTTTATTATGTCTCATTACAGTGTACCCGGATACTCATATTTCTCTACAAATAACTATATAGGACTCGAAAATAGAATTAAGTATCAAAAGCACAAACTTGCAAACGTACTAACTGTGTTTGATCCTATACTTACCGAATGGAAAAATATGCAGGTTAATAACTATGACCGATATTGGAATTGTGGCAATAGTGTGTGGTTATGGCAATAATATTAGTAGAATAATCTATTTGACATTGTTGTTAGATAGTTGTATAATGTATAAAAATTGATTGGAAGAAATAAATGCGGATACTAACATTAGAAAACAAGTCATACTCGTTAAATCAAATACCCGAAAGTGTTGAAGACGATCTTAGATTTTCAATACTTGATAATTCAAATCCGCAAGACCCTGATTTCTTCTTTCATCCATTAATATTTCTAGAAAGTTTTAATAGTCCTGCAATCGTATTAGAAATTAACGGCAACGAATTGACCATGCCTTTGGACTGGTGTATTGCTGTAGGGTGTCACGAAGCAGGCAGTGACTTAGAAGTGTTGCCGTTGTCTAGTTTGAATGACAGGGGATTTGAAGCATTTCTATTTAACCCATTAACCGGAGTAATGCCAGGATTTGGAAAAATAGAAATTATTAATTTTTATAACGATGTAAAGTGGTTCTTTCCAAAGATGCGCGCAGGACATCTGTTAAGTGTACCAATTACAACCGGTAATGTTCCAGAATGTGCATTTTTTGTAAAAGACATAAGTCGGCAATGTGAATTAATTGATTATGGAAAGCTGCTCTAAGCACTTGTTTACAATTGTTACAACACATGTTATACTTAGACATCAACTACTGATTACAAGGATGCACAATGGCAAATATTGAACTAGATCTTTTTAAAGTATTAATTCCTGCAATTGACAACAATATGAAGGACCTGTACGAAGCAGCAGGTGCTGATGGCAAAAAAGATATTAAAAAAGACTTGTGGAATCTTAACAGATACATTAGTAGTATTAACGGAAATAGAAAAACACAAGAGTTAGCAGTACTTAAGGTCAACGAGTATTACAATAAGAATTGGAACGTTCTAGGCGGAACCAATCATGTACAACTACAATGGCAATTGCTATGTGTTGCCGGGCATGTTGGAAAAAGTTCAATGCATCCGTGGATTGGGTTAAAGAAAAAGAGCGACGGTAGTACTAAGATAGTTAAATTACTAGCACGGATTTATCCACACAGAAAAATCGACGAGCTGGAATTGCTGGCTAAGATATCTACTAAAAAAGAAATTAAAGAACTTGCGGTTCAACACGGATATGAAAAAATTGACATCTAAATTTGTATGTGAATATTGTCACAAAGGATATACAAAGGAAAGTACGCTACTGGTACACATGTGCCAAAAGAAGCTGAGAACATTGCAAAAAGACGAAAAGCGAGTACGACTAGGGTTGTATTCGTTTCAGCGATTTTATAAACTCAGTGCTGGCAATAAAACCGAAAAGACATACGAAGAATTTTGCACTAGTAGTTTTTATAATGCATTTGTTAATTTTGGAAGTTTTGTATCAAACGTAAAGCCTTTGTATCCAGAAAAATATATTGACTACGTAGTAACAAGTGGAGTTAAACTAGATTTATGGTGTAAAGACGAAATGTACGAAAAGTATGCGTTGGACTTGATACTTAAGGAAAATGTAGAAACTGCATTAGAACGAAGTATACAAACTATGGTAGAGTGGGCTGGGCAAAAAGATAATGTATATAATAGTTACTTTAAAATCGCAAGTGCTAACAGAATTACCCGAGATATCAAAGATGGAAAAATATCACCGTGGTTAATATTAAATTGCAAGTCTGGAAAAGTAGCACTGTCTAACTTTAACGACGAACAGCTAGGAATGCTTATAGACATCATTAATCCACAACATTGGGCATTGAGATTTAAACGTCAAGTCAATGATGTAGAATTAGTAAAACAGATAGCACAAGAAGCAAACTTATGACCGATATCGATATTGACTTTGCCAATCGAGAAGTTGTACTTTCAAAGATAACACATCGAGTAGCCAAGCTGCTCAACGGTAAACCTCATAACACAGGAGTTTATGTAACTGAGATTCCGCACAACCCGTTTAATGAAGTAGCAACAATTGATTATAAAACTGCAGAACAGCGTGGTTACTTCAAATTGGATTTTCTTAATGTTAGTATATACAAAGGTGTCAAAGACGAATTGCATCTACAACAATTAATGAATAAAGAGCCTATATGGGAATTATTAGAAGCAGACGAGTTTACTGATCAGCTGTTTCATGTAAGCGGGCACGGAAATATTTTAAGAACATTGAAGCCTAATAGTATAGAACAGTTGGCTGCTACCCTGGCAATTATTCGTCCTGCAAAACGACACCTATTAAACACCCCGTGGAGCAACATTATGTCACAAGTATGGAATATTCCAACAGACGGCGCATATTATTTTAAACATGCCCATGGAATCTCATACGCAGTAGCAGTAGCAGTTCATATGAATTTATTATGTGAACAAATTACTTCGGAAGCCTAACTAACTGAAAACTTTTTCTCTTAGCACGTCTTGCTGCTAAATTGTGTACATTTACACATGGCCCAACTATAACTTTAACATCCTTGGAATTCATTGTCATCATAGAATACTTTAACGTTTCGATTTCTTTTCGTAAAAAAATATTAATAGGAATAAGACGATTGGATTCCCACCACCAAACTTCGCCAAGATCTAATAGCATTCGTTTATGCAACTCGTGACGTAATGCAGTATATACAAACATTGTAGTAACATGTTGGTCTTGATTTGATATGATTCCTACATATTCGTGAGTGCCATAGGATACCACACTAATATACGGAAACTGATTTTCTATTTCTTTTAATAACATTCTTTGAATAAATACACTATAATTAAAGGATTGAGTATGCAACTAACACCTAGGTATTTAGTCGACAATATTACTTATGTCATTTCAAGCGAAACCGGTTACATAGTGGAGTATAGACCAGTGTACAGTAGACAATTAAAAGTTTATAGAGGCGTTGATAATGCCCTGCAATTTAGACTACTAAATGCAGATCAAAAACCGTTGACTATAAACGGTACTCCTATATTTGTAGTGTTTGACGAAAATCAAAATCAAATAATTGAACGAGAATGCAATATAATGGAGGATAGCTCTCCTGCTACTAAAGGCATGTTTGAAGTAATATTGTTTGAAAATGATTTATTAAATATACAGGCACAATACTTGTCCTATAATATTTATATCAGATCTGGTGACGATAAATTGCTAACCTACTCAAACAGAGACTTTGATAGTGCCGGGATAATATACCTAAATGGAAGTAGTTTTCCTGGTGTTAAGAGTAGCAAAGTAGTAACCAACTGGTATCAAGAAAACGATTACTATGTTGCTACTCTTGATGTAGTAGGCAAACATCTTAGTGCAGAACCGGGCATTAATGGAAACGAAGCTTTACATACTGTTGCAATATATTCCAATGGGTATGTTGGAGACTTGATAATACAAGCAACTCTTGAAAATAGCACAGATCCAGAATTTTGGGCAACTGTAACTACTGTGGTGTTTGACGGAACAGAAACAGCACCTACTCCTGTAAACTTCAATGGAGTATATACTTATTTGAGATTCCGGGCTGCTACCGACGACATTGAAAAAATATTAATTAGAAATTAATTGACAACTATTGCTTCAATGTTATAATATAATATGAGTATTGTATCAGACACCCTTATTATGCACTGGAGCCAAGGTAGAAAAACCAAGTCTACTCCTAGTGGATGGCTTTCTGGAAATGCACCGTGTTGTGTACACAATGGGCAATCTGCAGACACTCGAGCTCGCGGAGGTATAATTACCAGTGGCGATCAACTAAGCTTTTCTTGCTTTAACTGTGGATTCAAAGCCAGCTGGCAACCTGGACGCCCGCTATCACATAAGTTACGAAAACTACTACAATGGCTAAATGCATCAGATCAAGAAATAAATCAACTGGCATTAGATGTAATGCGTATCAACGAAGGGGTAGAAGTAGCAACTCGCGAAATAGAGTTACCTACATTTGATACTGTCGAATTACCCGAGGGTGCTGTAAAAATTTTAGAAATTCAAGATTTCAACAAGTTTGGGATATCGGTGATGGAATATATGTCGCATAGAAATCTACAACTAACTGATACCGATTATTACTGGAGTTCAAAATTATCCTATCGTGATAGACTAATTGTTCCCTTTTATTATCAATCTCGTATAGTAGGTTGGACAGCAAGAGTAATAACTACAGACACAAATCCGCGATACCTTACAGAATCGCAACCGGGGTTTGTATACGGCCTGGACCAGCAACACTTTGATAAAGCATTTACAATAGTATGCGAAGGGCAATTTGATGCAATACATGTGGAAGGGTGTGCATTAGGCGGCAGCGAAATAAACGATGTTCACGCACAATTACTAGACAAACTAAATCGAGATATTATAGTAGTACCGGACAGAGACTACAAAGGAAGCAAGTTGGTAGAAATGGCAATTGATCGTGACTGGAAGGTTAGTCTTCCTGAGTGGCATTATAGCTGTAATGACATAAGCGACGCAGTAGCACGTTATGGAAGGCTATATACATTATACAGTATTGCAACTGCGGCCGAATACAGCCCGTTGAAGATTAGACTACGAGCAAAAAAGTGGTTTAAAATTCATTGATGGTATCTGGATGTTGTAATGCTATTAAAATAATAAAACACCAACAACCTATAACTGTAGGAATGCATACTTATATCGTTTGTTTAATACATTGCGAAAACTGCGGACAAGTAAAGAATACCACAAACATAACGCAATCATCTATACACTATAAAGGCAAGCTATGACCATTACAACAAGACAAAATACCAACTATGGTTACGACATCCAACGAGTGTATCTCGAAATGTTTATGAGTGATGCTGCTAGCTTTGTGCGATGCCAGGGAGTATTTAATCCTGCTGCATTTGATCGAAGATTGACACCGGCTGCGGAGTTTCTCAACAACTACGTTACTGACCATAATGCATTGCCCACATTTGACATGATCAATGCCGCTACTCAAATGGATCTACGTCATCCGGGCCCGCTACAGGAAAATCATTATGACTGGCTGCTAAACGAATTTGAAACATTTTCGCGACACAAAGCACTTGAAGCAGCTATATTAAAAAGTGCCGACTTACTAGAAAAAGGCGAATACGGTCCAGTGGAAGACTTGATCAAAAAGGCTGTACAAATCAGTTTGCAAAAAGATCTCGGCACTGACTACTTCTTAGATCCTAGATCACGTCTAAATGCTATCAAGGACAACAACGGACAAGTAAGCACAGGGTTTGCTAGCTTGGATAAAAAACTTTACGGAGGAATGAACTCCGGAGAATTAAACATATTTGCAGGTTCTAGCGGTTCAGGCAAAAGCTTGTTTCTTGCCAACCTCGGAGTCAATTGGGCATTGGCAGGACTAAACGTAATTTACCTTACATTTGAACTTAGTGAAAACCTAGTAAGTATGAGAATTGATAGTATGCTAACAGGCATCCCTAGCAAAGACATCTTTAAAAATATCGACGACGTGGAAATGCGAGTGAGAATAATTGGCAAGAAAAGCGGTAGCATACAGGTAAAATATATGCCCACCGGTAAGAATGCCAACGACATACGAGCTTATATTAAAGAATATGAAATTAAAACCAATAGAAAAGTGGATGTACTACTAGTAGACTATCTGGACCTTATGTACCCAATGGGACAAAAAATCTCCGCAGAGAACTTGTTTGTCAAAGACAAGTATGTGAGCGAAGAATTACGTAACTTGGCAATGGAACTAAAAACCATATTTGTTACTGCTAGCCAATTGAATCGAAGCAGCATCGACGAAATCGAGTTTGATCATAGTCATATTTCCGGCGGTATTAGTAAGATCAATACAGCTGATAACTTGTTTGGTATCTTTACTACTAGAGCAATGCGAGAACGAGGACGCTATCAAATCCAGCTGATGAAAACTAGAAATAGCAGCGGCGTGGGCAGTAAGGTGGATTTAGACTTTGATGTAGATACTCTTAGAATATCCGACTGCGAGCAAGAAGATGATAATACTGCTACTGGTGCTAGTGTGCTGGATACTCTCAAAAGAACTGCACAACCAAGACAAATACAGCAAGAGACCAAAAAGGTGCAAGTGGATACTAGCACAAATCAACTGAAAAACTTTTTAAATAACTTGGGCGCAAATTAATCAAGAAGCTGTGAAACAGTGCGTAAAACAAATTTTACAATATTAAAACACACGGTTAATTCACAGTCAGCGCCGCGTGTACTTGAACCATGTACTAGTTTGAAACTGAATTGACCGTGTCGATAAGCAGTGGTTGACACGTCGATAAGCAGTGGTTGACACGGTTGACAGTTTGACGTGGTTTTATACAGCTATCAAGCTGCAACAAATGTCAATGTTACTTGCTTGATTACCACTGTAGTAGAACTTGGGTATTCAGGATGAGGAGCAAAATCTAATACTATGCCAAAGGTGTGATCTACCGTGAAGTTACCCGAGAACATATATGTTTGGATATTCTCTGTACTGCTACTATGAGCACTCTTGCCGATCAACTTGGTACCGTCCCATAACTGTATCAAACGATCCGATATTCTACTTTGACGTAGAACGTGAACATGTGCTATTACTTGAACAAACTGCCCCGATGGACCCCATTGGTCAAATAATAATGCATTGCTACCGTAGTTCTTGAGATTGCCAAACGGTAACGCTACTCCGTGAATAGGAGAGACCGATGTTAAATCTACAAACGGTATTTCAGTGTTTTCAAACGAAGTTATTCTCATACAGTATTTATGGAGAGTACACTAAGCAACTTAAAAAAATTGCGCGCAAAAAAAATCCCCACCCTGGTGTTTAACCTAGACGAGATTGCCCAACCGGTAATTGTACCCTAAAAAAATACGTTACCAAAAAAGATAGGGAAGTACTTTTCAAAGTTGGGTGGTGCTTTTTACCCCTTCACTTTTAAAAATGTGAATAAGAGAATAAGAGAATAAGAGAATAAGAGAATAAGAGACTTGCTGCGCATTTATCTTGTCAAGAGATTTTCTCTATATACCCCCCTGACATTTTTTATTTTTCTTTTATTTCACTTATGGCCCTGACATTTTATTTGTCAAGTGTAAAACACTGTCAACCCCAAAATATATTTCTTTTTTTATTTCACTTACGGCCCTGACATTTTATTTGTCAAGTGTAAAACACTGTCAACCCCTAAATTTATTTTTATTTTTATTTTAACACTTGACACCTTTTTGTAACACACTGTAACAATACGTTACTTGCTATACTAGCTGTGCTGTGCTACTGTGCTGTGCTGCTTTGGCTGCTGCTTCGGTTGCATAGTGGTTGCCGCCTAGCAATCGCGTTGTGATTGTGTTATAAACTACATGCGCCATCTTTGTTCTCCTTGCTGTTAATTGTTTATAACTGATTCGCAGCCTCCATGCAACCTCTAATTGATGTTGTCTTTTTGTTGCGGTATCTAATACCGCGTACAAGATTATGGCGCGCCACGGCTGGCAATTCGAAGCCCTGCGCATCGGGCGCGGGTTGTTCCTACACCTAGGCAGGGTCAAGCGAGTTCGTCGCTGTGTTGAGCAATGTCCCTAACAGCAGGGCCATTGGTGCGTGTGTTGCCCTATATGTTAGTTATAGCATCACCGCTGATCGTTGTCGACGGTTATCGTATAGGGATACATTGTTCTTTTGTAGGGAACACCAAGGTTGCGTTGCCTGTCACGCCCACTCCGTTTTCAAGGAATGCAATCCAGTTGTCGCCGTGCTCTTCTCCTGCGCCTCGGACCACAAAGACAAGTTGTGGATAAGTTTGGCTAATCTCGGTGATATGCGCCAACCATTTGTACCATTTGATTGCATCGTCTCCGGTAATGAAATTGCCCATTGCGTGGAAGCTTTGGTATCCGCTGGTGGTTCTCACCAGTTCCGCAATCGAGTTCATCTGTTCACTGGAAACCATTGTGTGATCATCAATAGTTTTTACTTCGATTGTATAGTTGGTGTAGTATCCCATTTGCGTCTCCTTGTGTCTCAATCAGTTATAGCATCATAGCTGATCGTTGTCAACGGTTAACCTTGCAACCTCGTTCCAAATTAGTTGGATTGCAACATCGCTGATCAGGTTGACATCCTGTGCCACTACGTATAACATCCATGGTTCTGTAATATCAGTTGTCTTCACGCTATGAGGTCTTGCAGAAGGTGATTGATATTTCACAATCCACGAAGAGTCTCCGTCTTCGTCTTTGCGGATAAAAACCAGCGTATAGCCTAGTACCTGCATTGCTCTGAGAATCTTCTCGGGTTCGCCGCCGATCGCTCGCAAATTACGTTGAATCCATTCCTGTGTGGATTGTTCGGGTGTCATTGTGTTGTGTCCTTGTGTGTTGCATTAGTTATATGTAGCACAATACAGGACCTGTGTCAACTCACCATTGTCCGTGTCCGTCAAAGATTCCTGAGCACGCTTGCTGATCATCAAGCCGTTCTGGGTGGAGATTGCTCACACCTCGTCCATTAAGATATGCAGCGTGTTGTCCGTTGCGTTTTTCTTGCACCTTTGCCTTACAGCTTTTTGAGCAGAACTTGCCCCATCCCCTTGCAACATCTGCAGTTCTTGCAGCAAATACGTTTTTGCAGCACTTGCACGTAACTTTGGTCATTGCAGTCATTTAGGACTCCCTGTGTCTCAATCAGTTATAGCATCATGTCATCAACTTTGCAACCGCTCGTTTCTGTGCTTCTTCGTTGATCTGCGCCCAATACTTGCTGAGTCGCGGAACGCCTTGTGCATTTGGGCGCAGCCAGTAGTTGATCTGCCAGTGCTGGAGGTACTTGTTCTTCTGGAAGTATTTGGCATGGATGCTACCGTAATAGGCATCGCCCGGGGTAAAGCCGCGCGCATTTGCCACCGTTGTGTTGTTGTATTGTGCTTCTTGTTGTGTCTGGCGGTGGAGCAAGTGTACCAGCGCGCGCCCCACTGCGTTCATGCTCACAGCATCCCCGCGTGTGATCAATTCGGTTAGTATGCTTCTGGTCACTTGCATGTTTTGCCCTACCTGTTTGCCTATATACTGTTATAGCAGTAATCGACTACTTGGTCAACATCAAATATCCGCGCTGGATAATTTCTTTTGCCACCGCTTCAATCGGAACCCAGCTTGCCAACTGCGTCTCGGGGGTTTGATTATCGTCGTATTTCCAGTTCAGTGGCGTCACACCGCTGGAGATCACCATCACTTCCACTTGAGTCCAGGGGCCTTCGTTGTAGCGCGGCGTGCAATAGTGATATTCGCTGGCTTGTATGCTCAGCACAGTGCCGTCGGCGCAAGTGACGTGTTCCGCCGGCAGTTTATAGTTCTGCAACACCGTTGCGGTATTCAAGTGGCGGGTGATCTCTGCAATAGTTTCTTGGATCTCTTTTTGCATCGTGTGTTCCTTTGTGTTGCCCTACTCCAATACAATAGCATCGGAGCAGGGCAGTGTCAACTACAATTAACAGAAATCGTAATTGCAGTAATTCCAGGTACCTTCGCCGGGCATACAGAAGTCCTTAACGTATCCAGCTGGACAACGAACATCGCGATCCATAACAATACACATCAGGTCTGCCATGGTCACAGTGTCGCCGTATTCGTTGCTAATGGTAGTCCACGGACTGGACATTACCAGGATCCAGTCATACAGCGTGTTGATCCCTCTCTTTGGATGAACGCGCAAGCTGAATGCCCATCCCGAACTGCTCTTGCCAAAGTGCAGTAAGCCGTCCTTTGTGTTCACATAATAATTGGTGCTCATCGTGTGTTCCTTTGTGTTGCCCTACTCCAATACAATAGCATTGGCGCAGGGCAGTGTCAACGGGTTATTTCAGGTTGCGTGGTCCGGTCCAACAAGCGTCGTATCCACCAGTGATGATGTTGCCGCGCGCCACATTACGGGCGGGCATATTGTACCCAGCTGGCTTAAGGATATCGCCGGCTGCAAACTGCTGATCTGCCTGTACCTGCACAAAGCCCCAGACGCTACCTTGTGTGATGATTTTGATATATTTCTTCTTGACTTCCGCACGGATGTTGCCGTTGAAGTCGTTGATCATATGCGCAGGCCACCCGCCGCACGCATAGTCTGCACAGATTGCGTTGATCAACTGTTGAACTTGTTGCTGCATCTTGTTCTCCCTGTTTGCCCTGTCAGTTACAATAGCATTTCATCACGGCAGTGTCAATCGTAATCTACGGCAAACTTGAGTTCTCTTAGACCAAAGCCCTGCGCTCTGCGCTGTTGCTTTCGCTCCTCGTAACTACAAGCATCGTATTCTGCCATTGCTATTTCGGCGTGTTGCTTGTTAAGTATCAACCGCTGATTGTTTTTTTGAGTTTGGTCATCCAACTTCTTTGCGCCTTTGTGTTGCCCTGCTCCAATACACTAGCATTGGCGCAGGGCAGTGTCAATCAGAAACTTGGTTCAAACGCTTCCGGTGTTTGGTTGAGATGCACCATTTTCAACAGTTGGTCGCCGTTGAGCCCTGGATATGCCTGCGCCAGCTTGCTCATTGCTACCTGTGTAGCTTCGTCTGCGGGCTCAATAAAGCCGTCTTCGTCCGGGGTCCCCTCCTGTACGGGCGTGGTTGACGTTGCTTTGGGTGCCTTAGGTTCCTTTGGTGCCTTTGGTGCCTTTGGCTCCGCGGCTTCCTTGTTTGCGACAGCGCCAATCACGTCAGCTGCTTCGGCAAACTCTGCAAGCGTCAGACAGTGCTGAGCCGCTTGTGTCTTGTCCATTGCAGTGGGCAGCGTCACCAGCTGGATCGCGGTGTTGCCGCAACGAACCAGCATAGCTGTGCGTGCTGCAAGGTCGTTTGCAACGCGGAACTTAATCTGGTCGTTCTCGGTGCTGATGCCTGCTACGATAAATGTCTTCATGGTGTTCACTCCTTGTGAGATTCAAAAATTACAGTTATTACAGCAAGAAACACAAAAAACAACCAACAACCTACAATCGTTCCCATGTGGCTTTCCTTTTGCGTTTCTTCTATGTGTAGTTATAGCGTATCGCGTTCTTGCAGTCAACCTCTAATCGTTAAACAATACCAATCTTGCGGGCAAGATGTCCGAGCTTCCTACATAATTAAATGCAGTCACTTCGCCGTTGACAACGCTATCGCTAACAAAACGAAACTTGCTGACAACGCCACTGCGATGTGTAATACCCAAGCTGAGCGGTACTTGACCCGGCGCAATGGCAAGATCACTTGCTTCTGCGGAATATACATTGTCCAGGTATGTAAACTTGCCTACGCTATAGTTTGTCATCGCGTGTTCCTTTGTGTTGCCCTACTCCAATACAATAGCATTGGCGCAGGGCAGTGTCAATGGTCAATCAGCATCTTTTTCTGAAAAGAATTGCAAGCAATCGCTCACGCGCCCGTCCTCGTCTTCGATGTAAAATACCCAATTGCCCATATTCTTGACAAACTGTGCGTCTACATACTCAAAGCCGCCGTAGTAACGCAGTATGCGGTTGGTGTCTGCGTCTACTGCCAGCATACCGTCGCCCACATAGATACGATACCCAGCGCGCGGGTCCAACCCTAGATCCGCGGCATTGCTGCAGGTCATATGCTCTGATACCAACTGGTTTACTTGCTCTTCAATCTCTTCAAGTGCTTCAAACATTGCAGTGTTCCTTTGTGTTGCCCTACTCCAATACAATAGCATTGGCGCAGGGCAGTGTCAACCATTAGCTTGACGAATTTTGGGTAGAGATTGCTTAAAAGCAGACCGAGTTTGTCGCAACCGATGTGATAGGACCGTCGTAGTCAAACTCGTCTCCGTTCATCAGCGACTCAGTGAGCATCCAATCCCAGCTCGCGTTGCTCATTGCTTCACGGTCGTCGTCTGCTTCTCTTGCCAGTGTTGCAAGCAATCCCTTCAGGGTGCAGTTGGTGATGTTGCGCGCGCATGTGGTATTTTTCATTGCATGTTCCTTTGTGTTGCCCTACTTCAATACACTAGCATTGGCGTAGGGCAGCGTCAACCTCTATTTGACAGGATCGCGCTCCACAATGGCTTCCATATTTGTCAGCATGTCCTGCATCATGTTATACATCTCGTTAAAGGCGCGGCGCTCGCTGAGGCTCAACTTCAGCGCCTCTCCCTCTTCGAGCTCCTCTTCCAGAAAAGCAGCACAATCGCGCATATCGCCCAGCGTATTTTCAAATCTGCAGTAGCTCATATTTGACATCTTGTGTTCCTTTGTGTTTGCCCTACTCAATAGTTATAGTAGACAGCGTTGCCGCTGTCTACCTTTTTTTTATGTGTCAGTGGCAGACAATTTCAGCCACATGCTGCGTCACGGAGTGGCGATAGTGGGTTATGCTGTCCTGCGTGAACCAGTAAGCATAACCGATCGCCTCGACGTTGGCACAAACGCGGTCGAAATGTGCGTCGCCATCGCAAGCGGTAAAGTCTTGCGCGCGGATCAATTTCATTGTGTACCTCTTTGTGTTTGCCCTACTCAATAGTTATAGCAGACAGCGTTGCCGCTGTCTACCTTTTTTTTATGTAAGTATAGTATATCCTTCTTCGCCTTCCAGCGCCAATGTGTGCCATTCTTCAAACAGCGCCAGCATATAGTCGTTGTCTGCGTCGTCGTCAAGCCATGCCAGCCCTGTAACCTGCAGGCGTGTTTCGTCGCAATGCACTACCGCGTCAACTGTGCCGTCTGTGTTTTCTTTAACGCTTTCGAGATAAACATGCAACATCTTGCGTTCCTTTGTGTTTGCCCTACTCAATAGTTATAGCAGACAGCGTTGCCGCTGTCTACCTTTTTTTACATTAAGAGACCTTTGTTATCATCCCGTCTGCCATTGTCACGTTGGCAAAAAACTCGCGCTTCATGCCTGTAATGTTCGGGCGCCCTGCAACCACAAAGCTGCCGGTGCTCTGGTACTCGGGTCCAAACATGCTGGTCTCAATATAGCGCAGGCGCTCACCAATTGCTGCCTTCAAATCTTTTTTGCTATTGTAACGAACTACCAGTGTCATCTTGTGTTCCTTTGTGTTTGCTCTACTCAATAGTTATAGCAGATTGGCAAGGCGGGCGCAACCTCTCATTGCGCCCGTTGTGCTATTTTATGCAGTTTCCATTTCTTCAGATTCCTGCTTGACAGTCTCGCCGTTGTATGCTGCAACCAGCTCTGCCAGCATCTCTTCGCGCACCGCACGGGCAATGAACTTGCCGTTGCTGCGGGTGGGCACGTCAGCCAGCGTGGGCTCAGTGGGCTCGGTGGGCTCAGTGGGCACGTCAGCCAGCGTGGGCTCAGTGGGCTCGGTGGGCTCAGCGGGCACGTCAGCTTTGGTTTTGCGCGGCTTGGCCACTTTGGGCGCGCTCTTCTGCATATATGCTGCCACTGCCGCAATCCCAACTTCGGTCTGCATATCTGCATGGGTTGCAAGGAATGCAGCGGCATCGTCCTTGCTCATTGCGTCGGGCAGCGCCACCAGCTGGATCTCAGTGTGGTCCGTGTAAATCAACATCGCCATGCGCGTGTCCATGTCGTTGCTAAAACGCAGCTTTGCAATACCGTTCAACATGCTCGCGCCCGCTACTGTAAAAGTCTTGTTCATTTTGTGTTCCTTTGTGTGTTTTGTTTTCTTCCTACTCAATATGTATAACGTATTCGCTTGCCCGTGTCAACGCTTATCTGCCGTCTTTTTTTATAATCTTTGAGGTTGATTGAAATCTCAATATATGCTAAGTTACATTGACGCCGGGACAATCCGTAGGGGTGGTGACCGGATCCTCGACTGATGCAGGTGCAGAAAATCAGCTCAAGAGAGAAGGGCAGCGTTTCCGTTGCCCTTCTTTTCTCAGTCGTTGAATACTTTTGCCATTGACTCTGCTTGGTCTAGCGTCATACCGTATTGCTTGAGGTATTGCTTGGCGGCGCGCTCGCGCCACTGGTCGGCTTTGGCTTGCTGCTCGACTGTGAGTCCGTTTGCGTTCTTTTCCATCTTCGGTTCCTTTGTGTTGCCCTACTCCAATACATTAGCATTGGAGCAGAGCAGTGTCAACCTCGAACTGATGCCAATTTTTCAAGTTCTTCCAACGCGGATTCCAGGGTGTCATCTATTACACACATAAACCGTTCGCCCTGGTTGTCCAGTAAGGTGTGCCCGCCCATCTGCACCCGTGCTGTGAACTCTCCGTCTTGGCAGGTAATCACCAGGTGTACCGGGATACCAGTCTCGTCGTCGAGCCGAGACATATATCTGTTAAGGTGTTGCATAATACGCTCCTTTGTGTTGCCCTACTCCAATACACTAGCATTGGAGCAGGGCAGTGTCAATGGGTTATTTCCACTCTGCGCCATCTGCGCGAAGAGCAAGGATGCTGTCCAGCGCAAAGGTGCGGATTGCAATCTGGTTGTCAAGTCCGCCTTGTCCGGTTGCTTCGCGCGCCGCAGGCAGTCCTTCAATCTGCGATTGCGCAATTGGTACACCGTCCTGCAGGTATTCTACTGTGCCTGCGCGCAAGAAAATCACTTCCAAGTAATGCGCGCCTTTGTGCTCGACAAAGCAAGTGCCTGTGATCCGTGTACCCCATGCGCGCGGCGACAATTCAAACGCCGCAGGGTCCTTGCCTTCTGCAACCAACCGCCGTCCAACCATTGCTGCATATGCGCTGCCATTTGTATTGCTAAAACACATCACACTGGACCCGATCATGCGCTTGGTAATCCGACCTGCTTGCGGGTTCTTTTTGCCGCCTGTGAGCTTGACTTCTGTCTGGGTATCCATGCCAACGAACGTAGCGCCAGCAAGTGTAGCAAGGGCAGCTTGTGCAGTTGTAAGTTTCATAACCTATTCCTTTGTTGCTTAACTTACAATAACACCTGCTGCCCGTACGGTCAACCGTTAGTTTACAAAAGGATGATATATTTGCGTGTCATCAATTTGGCAAAGAATCACAATGACGTCCGAAGGCTTTACCTTCTTGCGTCCTGCTGATTTCTTAAATTCTATCACTGCCGCATCCTGCGCCCCTGCGCTGGTAGCTGCATAGACTTCACATTCCTTGTAATTCCAAAATGCCTTGTATCCGTTCATCTTCGGTTCCTTTGTGCTGCCCTATTTGCTTACAATAGCAACCAAATAGGGCAGTGTCAACCTCAACCTTAGTCGGGCCTGGCCGGAAATGCCCAGTCCATTTTCACTGCCAATTGCTCCAGTTCGTACCGTTCCACACGCTGGCAGCCAATGTTCACGTGATCGTCTTGGATAGAAGCGTCACGGGTATAGCCGCTTGCTGCGACCCTCCGGACGACCGAACTTGCTGCGGCATTTTGCCAACGTGCAGCACATACGAGCCACACGCGCTCAGCTGACTTGAGCGAGATTTCGTAATGACTGGATCCCTTGCGCTGAATGGTTTTGCGGGTAATATTCAACCGAGATTCCACATTCCAGTCGTCGGGCACTTCGGCAAAGTGATATGCAGGCCGGGTTGCTTGCAGACGAACATTCAGATCTAGTTTGAATTTGGCAAACTTACTGACCAGATGTTCGTCTGCAATATCCAAATGGACGTCACGGTGTTCGGCAATCATCCTTACTGTGTCCATATCGCCGGCATCGATTGCAGCAAAAAAGTTTCGATCAGCAAAGAATGCCGCCACGCTGTCGACTACTCGCACTGGCTGAGTGAACATGGCTACATCGGCCATGTGTTGCGTAAGTTGGTCTGCAGTAAGGGTGATCACAGCAGACCGTTGCAATACTGTACCGCTCTTGAGTTCGATAGTAGTTTTCATATTAAATTCCTGTTGTTTACATTAACAATATAATAGCATCAACTGATCACTAAGTCAATAGCTTAATTATCAGTTGATACCAAGTAGGTACAGCGGGGCCTTATGCTGCCAACGGTTGCTGAATCAAACTGGTAGCAACTTTCCAGTTCGAGCCAGTACGGTTGCACTTGACCCCTACGGTCTTAAGGTTGATCTTGGTGACCACACCGGTAACCACACCGCGTGTCTTTGCATCAAACCACACCGTATCGCCGATCATCATGTTGCGGGTTTTGATTCGTGCTAGGTAGGTACGGGCCAACCTAATGGCTTCAACTGTTTGGTTGAGCTCATCGTTGGTCATGTTGCGGATTGCAGCAATTGCAGTTTGCACAGCGTTCATTGTGTATTCCTTTGTGTTGCGTTATATGTTAGTTATAGCAAATCACAAGGTCAGTGTCAACCGCTATATGTAGCTAAATTCACAGCATGTCTTGCATCTATAGGAAGAATATATATCCTGCGCTTGCTTACGGCGTATTCGGCTACCGCTCTGTCCAATGGGCTCCAGTGTTCCATAGCTGCACTCATGCTGAACTTGTTTGCACCCGCAGCTTCGAGGCGCGCTGCAAGACTGGATGCAGCATTGGAAATTTGATCGCTAGGGTCTACTTCGGCAACATTTCTCAAATACCCCATTAATGTCTGGAGTTGATAAATCTTGGTCTTCATAACAACTTTCTTGATAATGCAGTTTGGCTACAGCAGTTTTCTCACATGCTGAGGTGAAGTTACTCTATGGTCGAACTTTCTTTCTATAAGTTGAACTCAACTGTTAGCGGGGCCATCTCGAATTCGAGTCATCATATGCTCCTTAGTATTCGTCAAACAACATTCCCTCTTCGTCAACTTCATCGTCGACCTCTTCGTCGACCGGCAGCTCGTTAACGCGAGCCATTTTGGCAATATCTTGTTCGCTAAAGTAGATCAATGCAGCATCTGCAACCGCCCGCGCGTCGATCGTTCCGTCGTCCATTAACTGGTGCAGCTTATTTGTAATTTTGCGATCAAACATATTTTGCTCCTGTGTGTTCAGTAGTTATAGCATCGGCTGCGAGCAGTGTCAACCAGTTAAAATCCGCGCAGTCCTGCGTTATGCATGAACAAGGAAACTGCATCTCGTGGCGGACCTGTAACGTAGTCTAGTAAATGCTCAGCTTCCTCGTCGGTCACTTCGTCAAACGCTTGCTGAGTTGTGATACCATAATGATCAGCAATGTTCTTGAGTATCATTGCTCGCGTCTTGCTTGAAATCCTGTTGAGGAATTCTACTGTGTTTTTTGAGTTATTCATTTGCTTGCCCTCTATGTCCCTATGCGTTTATATTAGCAAATGCATAGGGCAGTGTCAATCGGTTACCAGCTGGCGCGATAATAAATATCCCAGTTTTCCATTGCCGGATGTAACGCATCGCCGATCAACAAACGGTCGACAACGTCTAGTGCGCCTTGCACATTGTTGAAATAATAGGAATCGTATTTGGTATTCCCAAAAAAGAAGCCACTGCCGGTGGGCAATAGTGTAGCAGCCGAGGGATTGTCAGTAAGCACTGCCTTACAAACTCGCCGCAGCTCAACTAGATGGTTTTCGGACACCTTCGATTTTTGGCATTCGTCGACGCCGTTTTGCACATTTTTGACTAACCAAAGATGCAGGGCGTTGAACTTGCGCCAATACTTGAGTTCAATCTGCACCTGAGTAATCGGCGCGCCGGCAATTTCCGGAAACAACTTGCTGACTTCAGCAGCAAGGGCATCGTCTTCTTTCCACATAACACGAGTGGCAGTAAGATACATATCTAGACCCATTGTGCGTTCCTTTGTGTTTCTATATATTAGTTATAGCATCAACTGCGAGCAGTGTCAACCGGGCTGTGTAACTTTTTTTGTATGGATATAAGGTGCATCCCACTTGCCCACATGGATGGATACATACCAGCCAACATCAAAATAGTCTGTCTGGATATCCGAATTGTTATGATTGCCAGCCATAAGGATCCGATATGCCCGCGTAAGGAAGTCGCGTTCTTTGCCTGCAAAGTGCTCGTCGATGTAATATACATTCACATCCACGTATCCGTTGTAATCAGCTTGCCCAAAATCCAACACCCCGGACTTGATCGTAAGAGTTACGGAACTATGGTGTTTCACGCTCAACGTGCCTTTGACGCCGAACTCTGCGCACAATGCGCGAATCTTTGGTGCTACAGTTTTCTTACGTGCTTGACCGTAATAAGCCATTGTGCGTTCCTTTTTGTTTCTATATGTTAGTTATAGCATCAACTGCGAGCAGTGTCAACTGGTTACCACGAAACTTGATAAAAAATATGATCATCGATCTGTGCAGTGCGAGTCCCGGAGTTCCTCCATTTGGGCTTCACTGATGCAGTATGAAAGTGATCTGCGCCGTCAGTTGGGTCATCTGCACCTACTCTCCAGCGCGCTGCAACCAATTCTGCAATTTCCCCTGCGGTGTCCCACGCTTGCTGCTCTAAATAGGTATTCTTTGGTCCGATCTCGCGCGGCGATCCTGTTGTCCAACTAAACTGGTGCTTTTGCCATACTACATCACACACCGTGGACGCATAGCGTTGATCTGTTACTCGATTAAGGGTAACCCAGGCAACGGCACGTTGACCCAGGCGACTCTGGTTGCGTGATTCAAAATACACGTTCTGTTGCAGGCATAGCATGTCTTTGTCACTGAGATTTACTGCTGCTTCTGCAGTATTCCAATGAATGCTCCCAACCGCAACTATTGCGACCAGCGTAGCGACATTGGCAATATGTGCCACAGACACAACTAATTTCTTGATCATAAACATCTCCGGTTGTATGTCCTAGCATTTCAATCCTGTGCGGACTTCTTGTGCTTGGCATTTCGGTTATACTTGTTTTTCAGCGTAACCACACGCTTGCGGAATTGTGCAGTATGCAACTCGCGCGCAACCGGATCACGACGTACAATATCACTTGCGCGGATTTGAATCTTCATGTCTAGCTCCTTTGTTGCGTTATCATTACTTATAGCTGAAACTGCAAACACGGTCAACCGGTATTCCAAAAAAAAAGCTCGAAATAACACGAGGGCACATGTTATTTCGAGCTAGTAATGCAGCAGAGCGTGAGGGCAACGCTGTTCTACTGCATACTACCGCACAGTTGTAGTCACTGTGTCGGCTTATACGTTGGGGAGGAGGTAACTCAACAACCCAACATATTATACATCATGCACGGCGCATGATAGTGTTTTCTGCCAAATCGCACCAAGTATTCGGAAATGCCTTGACAAGATCTGAAATCTTCAGTACAGTTCGTAGGCTGAGTTCGCGCAGCCTGGTCTTGTTGTCATCCACAAAATCAACGATGTCTTCCACAGTGGCATCATCCAACCCGTAACTTTTCAGCATTCCGTCTTGGATCACTTGTCGAATCCGCAGCATCTTTTCGCGATCCGTGTCAATGGTCAAGTCCATATAGTGACAACGGCTTTCCAGTGCTTTGAGATGCTCGCGTAGCTTGCCCTTCACGCGGTCGAACTTTAGGTTAGTGATAAAGATTGCACTTGCTTCGAAGTTGAAATGATTAGGAACTCCTTCGTTGCGCAATTTGAAACTGTCAGTGTTCCAATGGATAGTACGATTGGCCTTGCTGTCCAGTGCAGCTTTCAAAATGTTAAGACTAAGCTCGTCGTGGAAGATGCTGTCACAGTCATCAAACACAATTACGTTCCCAGGTGCGCTGAGCGCAAACAGCTTGCAATATAGCCCAAGTGGGCTCATAGTGCCTTTGATTACCTCGTGCGTCTTAGCACCTCCTAGCGTTTCCCAATTGTGGTAGCGCTCTAACACTTCTTCCACCCCGTGGCTCTTGCCAACGCCGGGCGGACCGCTTACAATCAGCGCCCGAACATCGCCGCACTTTACTGCTTTGGCCATGTCCGTAAGCATACCAAACCGCACTCGCAAACGTTCAATGATTGCTGCATCGCTTTCCTCTACAGCGGGGCCTTCTACATAGTCGCTATCCACAACGCTGTCCGCACTGTCAACCATGATCTTAATATTGCGATCTGGGTACCCAGGTACTTGAGTGCCGTCAACCGTAACATAGCCACCGCGGACTCCTACACGGTATCCGTCTTTGACCGGCAGCGACATGCCCGCTACGCTAACTTCGATGCCGCGCAGCTTAAACGTTCCGTCCAAAAATAGCTTGTTCATACTTGCCCTTTTATTTGCCCTATACATATGTATAGCATCTTGTTCACAAAGTGTCAACGACTAAATTACCAATTAAGGATGGCAATCGTCTAGCACACAAGTTACCCACCGAGTCCCATGTTGTTTGCGTACAGTAACCATCCTATCACTGCGACAATGCCAAACAACACCACAGGTTTGATCACTGTCTTGACAATCCAAAACGCTGCTCCGATTGCAACCAGCAATGCCAGTGCAATAATAACAAGTTCAATTGGGTTAGCGGTTGTCGGCTCCATTACGTGTTCCTTTGTGTTGCTCTATGTGTTAGTTGTAGCATCAACTTGCACCAATGTCAACAAGTATTTTGGTGCTAGAGCATTAGTTACAGGTTGCGTCACCAATTTTTTGGTTTTGCATATTAACGATATAAACGTCATTAACAGTTTGATCAAACACACCACACCACGCCTCTGCAATTTTATTGGGCACAGTATAAAAATCTTTTACCCATTGTCCCTGAATGACTACTGTATTTCCTGATATAATATATGCGTTAGTAACTCGAGGTTCCACTAACCAAACCCATTCAACTGCTGCTTTATTATGAGCAGTTACAGTAAACTCCCCGGCGACTTCGATTGCCGATGCTAGTGATACCGAAGCTGTCACCGACAATGACAATGCAATAATTGCTGAGTTGAACATGTTGTGTTCCTTTGTGTTGCTCTATGTGTTAGTTATAGCATCAACTTGCACCAATGTCAACAAGTATTTTGGTGATCTCTGAAGGACTCGAACCCTCAACCTACGGAGTAGAAATCCGTCGCTCTGTCCAGTTGAGCTAAGAGACCGTAATATTTATGGTGCCCCCTGCCGGACTCGAACCGGCACGCCATTTGGCGAAGCACATGGTGCGGGCGGTGGGACTTGAACCCACAATCCATAATGGCGTCAGATTTTAAGTCTGATGAGTATACCAATTCCTCCACGCCCGCGTTATTCTATCTACTTGTTTAGTATAGCTTCAGCTGCCTTCTTTGTCAAGTGCTTTTGGCGTATTGCTTCTGCTATTTTCTTCTTGTGTTCCTCTGATTTTGGTTTGCCTTTGTTTGCCTTACCGCCGGCGCTCTTATCGCCTCGTGCCTGTAACCTACATGCTTCTTCGTATCCGTGTTTCTCAACGGTTCGTTGCCAAGCACTTTTCCAAGTTCCAAACTTCTTGCCGTCTTCTACTATGTTCTCTGCGTCCGTTGCCCAATACAAGTGCAAAGGGTTTGAGCATTTCTCGTTGTTACAAGCATGAGCAAGGATGACTCTGCCTGCTGGTATCGTAGTGTCTAAGAACTGAGCAAGCACACCTCTGTGGTTAGTACTGTTGCCTCCTCGTTCCTTACATGGAACAGAGAGAGACAAATGCTTCTGTCTCTCTGCCTTAGGTAACTTCAAACTTTCTTTTGCGTCTATCATAATACTATCTCCTTCGATAGTATTTATGCTAAACACTTAGAATCTATTTGCTCGTGTCTACCGTTCCACCAAGGAGGCTCTTGTTATTTATTGCAGAATAGGTAGATTGCGCACAATGTCTCGTTCCACATATGCCAACTCAACTTCAAGTCCTTGGATATGTCGATCCAATGCAGCACGGATCTTTTCTTTAGGCAATTCTGCAATGTTGCGCAGATCTTCTACAGCGCGTACCAAAGTCATGTAATCCATATATTTGCCCTTTTTATTTTATATACATTATCATAACATGTAATCAAATACATGTCAATTAGTTATTTGTCGCACATTCCACTGAACGCAGCATATGCGCCGCCGTTGCCCAACATCAATGTACGAGCGCCGCACTTGGAAAACACAAAGGCCGCAAGCCCTAATCCAAGGAACAAACATAGCACAACCCAAAATCTAAACATGTCAGAGGTCCTTTGGTGATTCCCAGTTGAATACTGGCTGGGTATTGTTTCGCCCGTAACAGTACCCTACTATAAGAGTAATGATCGGGGTAGCTAATACAATTAAGAGGTATGCGATGGGGTGTTCCTTATGTTTCGATTGTATCTAGATTTGACTGCACCTGCATGGCGTCTGCGTGGTCTTGCAACGCAGCACTGGCAAAGTAATATCTACGAGTACCACTGCCGGCAATTTCATTAGTGGTCAGGTAACGGTAACCTGCATAGTTACTGGTGTTAAGCAATACTTTCTCAATCATTGCGCACATTGCTTCGCGACCATCTGCGGTGCTATCCTTGGTCGATAGTGCGGCGTTGGCCATATTCAACAACGTGTGAACTTCGATTGTCTTGCGTCCCATAGTGTGTCTCCTTGTTGCCCTATACAAATACAATAGCACCTGTATAGGGTGTTGTCAACCAGTTATTCGTTTATTGCACTTAATCCGCCGTCGAGATCAATTTCCAAGTTTTCCTGGTCGTATTGCTCACGCTCTTGGAGAATGCAGTAAGTGTCATCCAAGTGGATCCCATCTTCGTCATTTTCAAAAAAGTCATTATCTGAGTTGTTGTAGCAACGGTCATCTCCGTTGTCCCAGATGCCACAGAACATCATGCCCGGTTCGTAATAGTCCGCGACCACTGTGAACCCTTGTGTTACCAGCGTGTTATACATTGCAATTGGAGGACTCCATGCAGTGTCGAAGCTCAATGACACTGTATCGCCATCTACCGAACTTGATGTTACCGTGGTATCCCACTTGGTTCCCCAATTGGCATTATTCCAATCATACCAGTTGTTAAAGCCATGAATCTCGCGTTCTACTGGACCAAAATCGCCTGTAAACACAGTGTCCGGCCTGGGCACCATCACGTTGAAGATTTCTTGGTCGGTTGTGGCTGCAACCATTATTGCAACCAATGCAGCACGGTGTGCGTCGGTATTGGCAGTGATTTTCAGATTGTTATAGCACCAATTTGGCATAGCATGTTCCTTTGTGTTGCCCTATGCGTTTACATTAGCAGAGTCAGTCCGCAGTGTCAACCGGTTATTCGCTAACCATGGATTCTAACTGATCCATCAGCGACTTCAACGTGCTCACTCGATCTGTGGTGATATGCCACGTGCCGCCCCACCAGCCTTCGCTGAGAGTTGATTCGATCTTGCGCACCACTGTATTGCGATCCATGCGTACCTTTGTGTCTGCAATGTCTGCGCGCAATCTCACAGGGCAGATCAACTCTGTTCCGTATGTTTTCTGATACTCTCGGTGGTTTCTGCCAAACCGCAGCTCGTCATCGTTGGTGGACACAAAGATATGCCCGTGCCCGTTGATTTTGGTTACCTTACCGAATCGAGCATACACACGGGTGCCATAACTGATATTATAGCGTACTACGCCAACTTCGTCGCCAACTTTGTATGTCATTGCGTGTTCCTTTGTGTTGCCCTATGCGTTTACATTAGCAGAGTCAGTCCACAGTGTCAACCTGACATGTTGTAGCACGCTCAATTTCTAACTGGTCCATTTTGACCATGTAAGATGCAGCCACAGAGTCATTGACTTCGGGATCGCAGTTGGAGATATAGCTCTGCCAAAGCCATCCAACCAAAAATGATTTTCCATGCACTCTTTCCATTTGTGCCAAGAACTCTGAACGTTGGTCGGCGGTCATGTTGTGTTCCTTTGTGTTGCCCTATGCGTTTACATTAGCAGAGTCAGTCCACAGTGTCAACCTTGTTTCTGCGACTACGGAAAATCCAGTCAGGTGCCACTGATGCTGCTAAAGCCGTCCATGCGGCGTCGCGTACTGCGGTGTCCATGGCTTCTTTGAACGCCGATACCCGACTCAGCGCAAATAACTGGGCTTTGAGATCGCTGAAAGCAACGGCTTGGTCCGAGGACAATGCGGCAACCTCAACAAGGTGCCCTACTGCGGTATTGCCTGCCGCAGTAAACATATTAAAGTTCATGGAGTCTCCTTTTTAACTGTATTAGTAATATAGCAGATCGCATACAACAAGTCAAGTCAATTATGAATAAATCTTGCGAGTTGCACCGTGTTTGCCCATTTGATATGCAAGTCCCTGATCAATTACACGTTGGGCAGCCTGACTCCATACTGTATCACAATTCACATAGCCGGCTGGAAAGAACTCTTCTACCGGCTCTACATGAACATACTCTGCCAACAACGGAAGTTCCTGCTTCAATGCAGCGCACATGGCGTCTGCGTAACTTTCACTGTCGCTTACAGTTACACATTGCGGCGGAAAGACTGCGCGGATAGCCACACAATATAGTTTCATAGCACTAACTCCTTGGTGTTCTACTCATGTACCGTAGCACAATCACTCTGTAGTGTCAACTCACCCGCAGGAAAATATCGGATAGTAGCCGGCAACTGCGATTGTCACTGCGCGCCACACTCCATACACGGTTCAATTCGGAATATACATAAGTATACTCCTGCGAATCCTGCATCTGTAATACCGGAAAGCTGTGGTATACCCGCGCTTCACGGTACTGGTCGCCGCGACAGCGACCATACGCCACTGTTACACCCGGGGCAGGATGTTCAAAGGAATGTATTTCGTTGGGTCCAGCAGCGACCTCTTCCCCAAGAGAGCTGATGTCGCCTAACGCGATCAATGCTCGCACCTTTGCTGTATCCGTATAGTGGTCCGACAAAATCTTTCCGTTGTGCTCAAGGTAGCCATCAAAATGACAGTAAATTGCTTCGAACGTGCCCGAGAGATTCTCAATTGCAATAGTCGAACGAGTACCCATGATCAGTCTCCTGTGTTGCCTTGTGTATTAACAATATAACAGGTCGCACACAATAAGTCAAGTCAATTGTGATTAAATCTGCTGTTGTGCCTTTTGCGTGTTGCCCTCTGTGTTATAACTAGCACAACGGGCAGTTGTGGTCAACCGGTTATTGGAAATCTTCCTGAAGTTTTTTCTGCAGTTCTTTGCAATTTATGTTTGCTTCCTCGATCGCTTCCTCGATCAGTTGACCTAGATAACCGTCGATTTCCTTCTCAAAGTCGTCCGCTGGTGTGCAGTTGTATGCATAGCAACTACCGAGCCACGCACTCCCCATTTCGGTGCCATTATACAATGCACGAACTCGAGCAACATAGTGAGTGTCTGTATGCTCATTGCAGCGTTTGGCGTGTATGGCAATGTCTTCTTCGGTCTCAAACACATGATCCAGTGTTAGCGTATCGTACGTCCACGCAAGCTCAATATTGAACTTGCCCACGGTGCGCGTCTCAACTACTGTAAAGTCTCTCATTGTGTGTTTCCTCTGTTGCCTTATGACTTACACTAGCAGCACCTGTATGCATAGTCAATGGTTAAATGTAGCTTGCAATAGGTGAATAAACTACAACCGGCTGATGCATGTGGTCTAAACAAACCACATGCACTGCATCAAACCCTCCAAGGTCCTGCGCACACCACTTGTCTGTCCACCTGATAGCTTCGCTGAGCAACTCGAACTCTTCCAATAATACCTGATCTGATTGATTCCAGTTGCCAAAAATCTTGAAATTCATTGTGCGTCTCCTTGCTGCCCTTATACATTACAATAACAGAACCATGCTACTTGGTCAATAGGCTATTTACCGAGGTGCGAACATTGCCTCGGTAACTGGCTCCCATGCAATATCAAAAAAGTTATCTTGGTTGAAACATTCCAACTCATCCGGCTCCTGGGCATACTCGGCACCGATCCAATCCAACCAGTATCGAGTTCCTGACTGATCATGCATCTCGATTACCACATGCATCTCATCATACTTGTCAACACACTCAGTGACACGTATAGCCGAACCCATATAGTCTTTGCTCTGTATCAAAAATCGATTGTAAAAGATCACCTTGTGTCTCCTTGCTGCCCTTATACATTACAATAGCAGAATCAGTCTACGTGAGCAATGGGTCATTTACCAATTTGCCGTTGAGGTACCACGATTGTTGGCCATCTGGCCAGATCGCAGCAGGACCATCGATCCTATGACGTACACCGTTCCTGTACCAAAGCTGTAAGCCGTTTGTATAAATTACAGCAGGACCATCGATCCTATGACGTAGTCCGTTCCTGTACCAAAGCTGTAAGCCGTTTGTATAAATTACAGCAGGACCATCGATCCTATGACGTACACCGTTCCTGTACCAAAGTTGATCTCCATTCGCATAAATTACAGCAGCACCATTGGTCCTATGCAGTACACCGTTCTTGAACCACTTTTGTGTGCCATATTTGTCAATTACTGGATTCATTGTGCGTCTCCTTGCTGCCTTCATAAGTTACAATAGCATAACTAGTCTATGTGAGCAATGGGTCATTTACCAATTTGACACGGGTGCTCTATTGGATTTGTAGCAACAACCTGGCATTATCATCGAGAGTTGACAACTCGCACCATTGGGCGAAGTTGTATTGCACATCATCTAGATACCAAAATTGTTTGCCATTTGCAAGTATTACAGCAGGCCCATCAATCCTATGACGTAAGCCGTCCTTGTACCAAAATTGTTTGCCATTTGCAAGTATTACAGCAGGCCCTGCTGTTCTATGCAGTACATCGTTCTCACACCAAATTTGATTGCCGTGTGCGTCGATTGCCGGATTCATGGTCGCTCCATTGGATTTGTAACAACAACTTAGCATCATCATCAAGCGGTGTCAACTTGATCCATTGGGCGAATTTGTATTGTCTTTGGTTGAGATACCATTCTTGGTCACCATCTGCACGTATTCGAGCAGCACCATCTGTTCTATGTATCTGTCCGTCCTTGTACCAAAGTTGATCTCCATTCGCATAAATTACAGCAGCACCATCGGTCCTATGCAGTACACCTTCCCTGAACCAAAATCGATCTCCATTCGCAAGTATCACAGCAGGTGCATCCATTCTATGCAGTACACCGTCCTTGCACCACCTTCGTGTGCCGTCTGCACTTATCACCGCAGGCCCATTGGTCCTATGCAGTACATCGTTCTTGTACCACCGTTGTGTGCCATATTCATCAACTACTGGATTCATTGTGCGTCTCCTTGCTGCCTTCATACATTACAATAGCAGAATCAGTCTACGTGGTCAATGGGCTATTTATGAATTTGCCGTACTCATACCAAACCTGATTGCCGTGTGCGTCGATTGCCGGATTCATGGTCGCTCCATTGGATTTGTAACAACAACTTAGCATTATTATAAAGTGGTGTCAACTCGAGCCATCGGGCGAAGTTGTATTGCACATCATCTAGATACCAAAATTGTTTGCCATTTGCAAGTATTACAGCAGGCCCATCAATCCTATGACGTAAGCCGTCCTTGTACCAAAATTGATCACCATTTGCATGTATTTCAGCAGCACCATCAATCCTATGCAGTTCTCCGTTCTCGTACCATCTTTTTGTGCCACGTTCGTCAATTTCTGGATTCATCGTGCGTCTCCTTGCTGCCTTCATAAGTTACAATAGCATAACTAGTCTATGTGGTCAACCGTTGAGTTGGGTGCCCGATCAAAGGCACCCAACTTGATCACTTCCAACGAGCAGCAAGAGCCAACAAGCTGCGACCACGACCCGCTACGGTGTAACGGTGCGCAGGACGACCGCGACCTGTGTGCGGTACTAACTCAACATCAACATACCCCATCTCAACCAACTGTAGGGCAATATAGCGCGAGGGCTGCTGATCCGCAGCAATGCTGGCTACAATCTCTGCAATCTTTTTGCTGGTGCGCAATGCAGCTGGACGTCCGCGAACAGCAGTTTTAACAGTTGTCATCGTATGTTCCTTTGTGTTGTATGCTTCCTATTCAATAGTTGTATACGATCTCAATCACATGGTCAACAACTAAATCTGAAAATATATGCGATTTTCAGACTACTAATATATACAGACGTTTGCCCAAAAAAAATCTATACTCCGGAATTGCCGGTTGACACTGCGAAGTCTTCTAGCTAATGTAAGGGTGAGGCCAAGAAAGGATCACGGATATGATCCGAGTAAGGAACGCGAGGGTCGCCGAACTCTGACCTAAATGGTTTAATACTAAACTATCTCCAATTTTGTCTAAAATGGTTTAATGATTAAACTACCTCTGAGCTCAATGGTTTAATACTAAACTATCTTGTCTCTAAATGGTTTAATACTAAACTATCTCTGAGCTATCTCTGAGCTAAATGGTTTAACGATTAAACCATTTATTTCGAAACCCCGTCGGCAAACAATCTCATCGACCTCATCCAATGTGTCAACGACCTCATCCGAAATCTCAACGACCTCATCCGAAATCTCATCAACTTCATCCAATGTGTCAACGACCTCATCCGAAATCTCAACGACCTCATCCGAAATCTCATCAACCTCATCCAATGTGTCAACGACCTCATCCGAAATCTCATCGACCTCATCCAGAGAATCAACGACCTCATCCGGAGAATCAACGGGTTTTCGAAATTTTTCAAGGATTTTTCAAGGTTTTCGAAATTTTTCAAGGTTTTTGAAATGTTGATTTTATCTTTAAATTAAAATTTGATTTTTTCAACTTAACGGTATTTTTTTTGAAATCTCCACGGTCTGAAAAGGCATAGTTCAAATACTTTTCTTGCGTTCTCCAGAATCTCCTTTACTTTCCTTTACTTTTCTTGCGTTCTCCAGAATCTCCTTTACTTTCCTTTACTTTTCTTGCGTTCTCCAGAATCTCCTTTACTTTCCTTTACTTTTCTTGCGTTCTCCAG
>Ga0222647_1000039_pt1 | contig 63966 bp, 61 predicted proteins | sample AntAcemetagen333_FD_179864 | JGI IMG/M metagenome (GOLD analysis project Ga0222647, IMG submission 179864) | Saline water microbial communities from Ace Lake, Antarctica - #333 | ecosystem: Environmental > Aquatic > Non-marine Saline and Alkaline > Saline | place: Antarctica: Ace Lake...
TAGCGAATACTCCCATCAGATCAGGTCCGATTCCGGAACCTGTAGTTGCTAAGCGAACCGCCTGCATTACTTTACCAAGTTTAATTTCCTGCGAATTAGCAGCAGCTTCTAACATACTTTTCGCTAGTGTGGAATCAAATAGTCCAGTAAAGATTTCTAATGATTGTGCATAAGCGGAGAGGACTTTTACCGCATCTTGATTCCATTTCTTGGAAGCAATCTCTTCATCAAAATGATCCAGTGGAAGGACAATAAATTTTCCTTGAGCCCATAGTTCGTAAGGAAAAGTAATCCGTTCCTTCAATAATTGAACAATCGATTCTGCTTTTTCTCCCGCGACTTGTACTCCATCAGCAGCGGCATCAGCGCTAAATAATTTTGCTAAATCTGAAATTGACATGGAACGGATGTATTGCTCATTGTACCATTTTGCCTTAGCGATGTCAAACTTGGTTCCTGACTTCCCAATTCGTTCGATCGAAAATGCTTCAATTAAATCCTCCATTGAGAAAATCTCCCGATCATCCCCTGGGTTCCAGCCTAAGAAAGCCAAGAAATTAAGAAAGGCGTCCGGTAAGTAACCCTGCTCTCGGAAACCAGCGGCAGTCTCTCCAGCTTCTTGATTTGCCCAGTCTATTGGGAAAACCGGGAAACCCAATTTATCTCCGTCTCGCTTGGAGAGTTTACCGTTGCCGTCAGGCTTGAGCAAAAGTGGTAAGTGTGCAAATTCAGGCATGGTGTCTTCCCATCCAAAAAACTTGTAGAGCAACACATGAAGTGGAGCTGATGGAAGCCACTCCTCACCACGAATCACGTGAGTGATCCGCATCAAGTGATCATCCACAATGTTTGCCAAGTGGTAGGTAGGCATTCCATCCGACTTCATCAATACCTTATCGTCTAAGGTGGAGGAGTGCACCATCACCCAGCCTCTCACCATATCATGCAGACGTACTTCCTCTTTCCATGGGATTTTTACACGGATCACATAGGGATCACCAGAAGCCAAGCGTGCTTTCACTTCCTGTTCAAGAAGTGTAAGGGAGTTTTTCATTTGGGTTCGTGTGATGCTATTGTATTGCGGCTGCACCACCCGGGCTGCGGTCAGGCGTTCCCGCATGGCTTCTAGTTCGTCCGAAGTATCGAATGCATAGTAAGCATGGCCTTTTTCTACTAGGTCCAGCGCATACTGCATGTACATGGATTTTCGCTCTGACTGACGGTAGGGAGCAGATTCACCAGGGTTCCATGGACTTTCATCAAAGGTGATATTGAGCCATTCCAGTGAATCTTTGATGTATTCTTCTGCTCCGGGGACGAATCTGTTTTGATCTGTATCCTCAATTCGGAGGAGAAATTTTCCTCCCATTTTTTTTGCAAAAAGGTAATTATACAGGGCGGTTCGTACCCCGCCAATATGTAAGGGGCCCGTAGGTGATGGGGCAAAACGTAATCGAACTTCTCTTGTCATGTGGTGTAATTGGCAAAATCCGGGAAACCGGTCTGGGTGAGGTCTAGCGTGGTCAAAGATAAGGAAATGTGAGGACACTGCCTTGTCATTTCGATCGAAGGGAGAAATCCAAGGAAGTAAGTAGCACTGAAATTTATTGCTCCATTTTTTGTGTTGTGAAGAAATCAGCTGTCGTAAAAATGAATTGGATTTCAACTTAATACCACTTTTTAGTAGGATTTAAACATAATTGGTGAGGATATCAGCTGATTAGAAGAAATAACTGCAATTCAAGGTTATCTTTGTATCATATTAGTAACTGAGTCATTCTCAAAATTGCGAGAATGCAAAAAAAATACCCAAGTATGCGATTTGAAAATCTAGAATTAATAGAGCCCCTTTTGAAGGCTTTAAAAGAAGAGAATTATACTAACCCTACATCAATACAAGAAAAAGCAATTCCACTCATCCTCCAAGGCCATGATGTCTTAGGAAGTGCTCAGACGGGAACGGGCAAGACTGCGGCTTTTTCAATTCCAATCCTTCAGCGACTGTATCTCGATCGTGATCGAAATCCGAATGCTCGGAAAATCAGTACCCTCATCTTGACCCCCACCCGCGAACTTGCCATCCAAATAGGCGAGAGTTTGTCCATCTATGGCAAATACACTGGATTGCGAAATACAGTAATCTTCGGAGGAGTCAACCAAGGAAAGCAGACTGATGCACTGCGTAATGGGGTGGATCTTTTGGTGGCTACCCCTGGAAGGCTTTTAGATTTGATGAATCAAGGATTTGTCAATCTGAAGAGCATCCAGTACTTTGTCCTGGATGAAGCTGACCGTATGCTGGATATGGGTTTTATCCATGACATCAAAAAGGTCATTGCGAAACTGCCTGAACGAAGGCAATCACTGTTTTTCTCGGCAACAATGCCCGAAAACATTGTGGAACTTTCTCGCAAAATCCTGAATAACCCTCAAAAGATCGAAGTAAGCCCTGTATCCTCGACAGCTGAAACAATAAACCAGTTTCTATACTACACAAATAAGGGTACCAAAAAAGATTTATTACTTCATCTTCTTGAAGATCAGAAAATGGATCAGGTCCTTTTGTTCGCCAAGACCAAGCACGGTGCAGATAAGATTGACAGGTCCTTGAGTGATGCGAAGATTAAATCTGCGGCTATTCATGGAGGTAAAAGCCAAAATCAACGACAGAAAGCCTTGCAGCAATTCAAAGATGGGCAAGTTCGTATACTGGTCGCGACAGATATTGCGGCTCGAGGAATTGATATTGACAAGCTACGGTATGTGATCAATTATGACATTCCAAACATTTCTGAAACGTACGTGCACCGAATCGGCAGATCTGGACGAGCAGGAGGGGAGGGTGTTTCGATTTCCATCTCCGAGCCAGAGGATAACGTATTTGTCAAAGACATTGAAGAGCTTATCAATCAGCAAATTGAGGTGATTCGGGATAATCCTTTTCCCCAAACTGAGAGTCCGATGTCAGTAAAGGAAAAGAAGGAATTTGAAAAGGAGAAAATGCAAAAGAAACAGGAATTTTTCGCCGCTAGAAATAAAAACAAATCAGGTCAGCAAGGTAGAGATGGTCGGAACGATCGAAAGGGTAGAAACTAAGCAGTTTAAACCCGTAAAGTTTGATCAATTGAGAAGAAAAAAGGGGCCCGTCTGAGGCCTCTTTTTTAATTTATTAGTGATTACAGTTGTGCTATGCTTTCTTCTTCAAGGAGGATCTGATAAAGCAATTCAACATTAAATCTTGAAAAATCTTGAAACGTGCAGAATTCCGAGGAGTCATTAGTTTAAATTCAAAGAACGAACTCAAATCTTTTTCCCCAACCATCTCGATAGAAAAAAGGCAATCAAACAAATGCTCATTGCTATTACAAAAACTAGGGTAAGCCAAAAGATAGTGTTGGGTTCAGGTTGGTATTTCCAAAAGGAGAAGTTGAATTGAATGTGCCAATCACTGAATTTACCTTGATAAGCGAGGTAAGTCATTCCTGTTAAAATGGCGACACAAAAGGCCAGAAAAAGCTGTAAAAATCTAAGTGTGATCTTGCCTAGCGCTAGTCCAAGGCAGGAGAATAGAGATGACTTACTGATATTCATTTTGAATTTTGCAATTAGTTATGATGAAAATTAATCTTGGACTAAGTCTTGCATATTTAATTTTCATTTTGCTGAGATATTTATCAATCATTTAACCATTTTGATAAAATCAGGGCATATTTTACATTAGAAACCTTATGAAGCCAATAATAAAACTAAGTAGTTTTCTTTTCTTATTTCTTTCTTCCTCTTTGGGGATTTGTCAAGATTTGAGAAAAGACAAAAACAATATCTATTTAGACTATACCTTTCTTCGAGGTGAAAAATGGGATGGTGGAGATATATTTGCTCAAGGAGTAGTGATCGGGTATTCCAGATATGTTGCAGACAAGCTTTATGGCGATATCAGCTATGGTGCGATGAATTTTGAAGGAAAAAATAGCAAGTGGTTTCTAAGTCCTGAAGAAATGAGTTTTATCAATATGCGGACGTTTACCTTGGGATTAGGCTACGATTTCTTCCAAAGGGATCGAGTGACACTTTCTGGTGAAGTTGCTTATTTGTATCAGTCCAATGAACAACTAATAATGTTAATGGAATCAGGAAATATTAGAATTCGAGAAACCGGTGTGACTACAGACAATGCCATAAGAGCTAAGCCAAAGGCCACCGTAGAACTAGTCGATAACCTCAACTTTATTGCTTCCTATGCACATGGATTCAGGTTTAGTAAGTATAGTAGTAATTGGCTTAGTCTAGGTATCGGTTATAGCTTTTGACGCAGGATCTATCTTTAATCCTAATTGAAGAATTTTTAAATCCTTATCTGGATAGGCTTTAGTAAGTAGCTTAAAAAACTGTATTTCTTTAAAATAAAAAAAAAGGGAACCCATCACTAGGTTCCCTTTTTGATTTCAAGCGTGTGAAATCTTACTTTCTCACTCTGATTTTTTCCTTGATACGTGCAGCTTTACCCTGACGTCCTCTTAGGTAGAACAGACGAGCTCTTCTTACTTTTCCTTGTCTCAGTAGATCGATCTTTTCGATGGCTGGAGAGATGATAGGGAAGATACGCTCAACTCCGATTCCGTTAGAAATCTTACGAACAGTGAACGTCTCACCGTTAGAATTTGGGTTCCTTCTTTGGATCACAGTTCCTTGGAACTGCTGGACACGCTCCTTTGCACCTTCTTTGATTCGTACGTGTACGTTGATGGTATCTCCGGCTTTGAAAATAGGAAATTTACCTCTTGCCTCGCTGTATTCCGCTTCTACTATTTTTATTAGATCGCTCATAGCTTTATGTTTTTATGCTTTCGCTTTTGCCAACGCGTGGCTTGTTTAAGTATTCTTATTTGACTTTTAATCGCTTCCCCCACTTTCTGAATCACTAAGCAAATCAGGTCTTCTTTCTTGGGTTCGGCGAACCGATGCTTCAAATCTCCATTCATTTATCTTGGCTTCATGACCTGAGAGCAATACATCCGGCACTTTTATCCCAGCGTATTCTGCGGGACGAGTATAAACCGGCGGAGCTAGAAGGCCATCCTGGAAAGAGTCTGTCAATGCTGAGGTCTCATCATTTAATACTCCTGGGATCAATCGGATAATTGCATCTGCTACGACAGCAGCAGCAAGTTCTCCTCCAGAAAGCACAAAGTCGCCAATACTGATTTCTTTGGTAATGAATAGCTCCCGTACCCGTTCATCGACACCTTTGTAATGACCACAAAGAATCAAAAGATTTTGATTAAGAGAAAGTGCATTAGCCATCGGTTGATTAAAAGTCTTTCCGTCAGGCGTCATGTAGATGATTTCATCATAAGTTCGCGTTTTCTTTAAGGCTTCTATACATCGAGCGATAGGCTCGATTTGCATCACCATTCCGGCTCCTCCGCCAAAAGCATAGTCATCGACTTGCTTTTGTTTGCCCGTTGCATAATCACGAAGGTTATGGACTTTCACGCTGGCAATTCCTTTTTCTTCTGCTCTTTTCAGAATAGAATGTGAAAATGGTCCTGTCAGTAAGTCAGGCACTACCGAGATGATATCAATATGCATGGATTAATCTTCCAGATAGATTTCAAGTAACCCTTCGGGTAGCTGGCAGTAAACTTTTTTAGCTGCCTTATCCACTTTGGAAATAATACCATCCTGAATAGGAATAAGTACTTCTTTACCTTGGTGAGTGACCCCAAGGAGATTTTGAGTTTCTAGATCATAAATGATTTCAATTGGCCCTATCAGTCCTTTGGTCTCGTCAAACACCTCAAAACCGATCAGTTCATGGAAGTAGTATTGTCCTTCTTCAAGCGGTGTGAGTTCCGAGACCGGAAGATAAACTTCAGTACCTACCAATTCCTCAACGGCATCTATGGAGTCAAGCTCCTCAAATTTAGCTAAGGCCTTATTGCCAGGCTGGAGTACAAAGTGCTCCAAGAAATAGGGGACTAGTCGAGACTTTTGCGATAGAAATACGTGCTTGAGATCTTCATAATCCTCTGGATAATCAACGTCCAACACAATATTCACTTCTCCGCGAAGTCCATGAACTTTAGACACGTAGCCTATTTGGAAGCATTGATCTTTATTCATGGATCTTATATTTCATTACGCTTTGGCGTCCTCTTCACCTTCAGCTGGTGTTTCAGGAGTAGGTTCTTTAGCGACAGGAGCATCCTCTACTTTTTTCTCAGCAGCTGGAGCTTCTTCTACAGCAGGAGTATCCTCTTTAGCTTCAGTAACAGGAGCCTCTTCTACAGCAGGAGTTTCTTCAATCACAGGAGTCTCTTCTACAGCAGGAGTCTCTTCAATGACAGGAGTCTCTTCTACAGCAGGAGTCTCTTCAATGACAGGGACCTCTTCAATAGCAGGAGTTTCTTCAAGAGCAGCTTCTACTTCAGGGGTTGGTGCTATCACAGGAACAGGAACAGGATTATTTGCGGCTTCAGCAGCAGCTAGAAGTGCTTTTTGCTCATCTTCTTTTGCTTGATAGGCATCCATTCTTGCTTGATTCTTAGCAGTCTCAGCATCGAATGCTTTCTGACGCGTATCTGCTTTTGCCTTGTTGATTGAATCAGACTTACCAGCGATTTTTGTATCTTTTTCGTTCAACCATGCTTCGAATTTAGCATCTGCTATTTCTTGCGTGATTGCACCTTTCAGTACACCAATTTGAAGGTGTTTCTTCAGCATGATACCTCTGTAAGAAAGCATTGCTTTCACGGTATCTGTTGGCTGAGCTCCATTTAACAACCATTTAAGAGCGCGCTCATTGTTGATGTTAATAGAAGCAGGATTCGTATTTGGGTTGTAGGACCCAATTTTTTCGATGAAGCGTCCATCACGTGGAGCTCTAGCATCAGCTACAACCACGTCGTAGATAGCTAATTTTCTTCTACCTCTTCGTGCTAATCTGATTTTTACTGACATAAACTTATAATGTATTTAGTGAGTGGATGGAACCCGTCTATCCTGATTTTGGAATGTAAAGGTAGGGTAATTCATTGGGAGGACATAAGTTGCCCGCAAATATTTGTCATAAAACGAGGTTTTATTTTATTTTGTTGTTTGATATGGCTTTCTAAGAAATAGCTATGGTTGTTAACAAGGTTTGGAATAATTACATTTGTGCTAAATTTCCCAGTAAGTTGACCTACAAAAAGATTTAACAATCAATGGCCCCGTAGTTCAACGGATAGAACAAGCGTTTCCTAAACGCTAGATCCAAGTTCGATTCTTGGCGGGGCTACAAAATTTTAATCAGAAGGTTATTTTTCTGAGCGGATGAAGGAATTGTACTATGCTTATGTGATTAAAAGCAGGAACCATGATTATTTTTATAAAGGCCACTGCAAAGATTTGAAGAAAAGGCTGCATCAGCATAATTCAGGGATGACTACTTCAATTCGACTCTATATCCCTTTTGAGATCGTTTATTTTGAAGAATTTGAAAATCTATCAGAAGCGATCAAAAGAGAGAAATATTTCAAAACAGCAAGGGGAAGGGAGTTTCTAAGAAAGATGTTGCCCTCCTAGTTCAACGCCCGCCCGGCTGACGCCAGTCGGACGGGGATAGAACAAGCGTTTCCTAAACGCTAGATCTAGGTTCGATTCCTAGCGGGGCTAGAATAACGACTCTGAATAAACACAAATCGAGGTTTTTTTATTTTTATACAGCACAGCTCAAAAAAAAATGTATAACACTTACAGCCAAAATTATTTCTTATTCACGCAGTGGTTGAATAAAAAAATACCTGATTTGGTTTACTGGAAGGTTAATTTATCCAAGGATTTTCCTTTATCGGAGAGGCCTTTTTTGTGTCTGTGAAGTGCGTTAGCAGTCCGCTTTATTACAAATCGTCTGCAAACGAAAAAACCACTTCGGAAATTAATTCGTAAGTGGCTTATTTTTAGTTCTTGTTATTGATTTTTTTCGAACCAAATGAAGGAAGATTTGGAATAGATTATTGACTTGGGTAGGCACCTGAAATTAACTAAAGTCAATTGGAGGCTGAAAATTAAAAAAGTGGGAATAATACCTCGGTGCAACGAATATATTCATATTCTCCCCTTTTGATGGTTTTTATTCACCGAGTTTCTCGTGGATATTGAATGTAGCAGTCATTTTGACAAATTGGAAATACCTATAGGGCATCTTTAAAAAATGAAAGGGAAAGAGTTGTCCTTAAATTTAGAGCCTTTGTTTCGAATCCTACTTATTAAGACTGATTCCAGCAAAATGGCTAAAAAGTAAATTTCAAACAAAAAGACACAAATCACCGAAATTCACTTTTTGTTAATCTTCCACTAGAATCTAAATATATCAGATTCTAGTGGAAGGGGATTCAGTAATCTAATTCCAGAATCTTAGTTGATCTATATAGAAATCTATTGTTGAAAGCAAACCGCTGACTTGGTTTGCAGTCTCTGAATCAAAAGCTTTTCCAAGGATGTAGAGTGTAAAGGTAGCGTAAATTAATAAAAGAAGAAATGCACTCGTTCTCCCCATTTCTGATTTTGCAATGTATACTACGAAAGCAACTAATGTCAAAATTAATAATAGGATTCTGAGTTCAGAAACATTTACAAGAGTCTCTTGAGACATCGTTATCGGTCCATTTATCAGCGTAAATAACAATAGTGGAAAACCTAATGCAAAGCACACATCAAATATATTACTTCCTAGTGCATTCGATACGGCATCATCATAATTTCCTTTTTTTGCGTCTTTCATAGAAAGTATAGTATCAGGAACACTTGTCGCAGCACTTGCAAGAATGACTGCTATAAAATAAATTGGAATGTTCAACGCATCCCCTAGCCATTCGCATGATTTGACTAGCAGTCCACAAGCAGCTCCAATTATTAACATTGAAAAGATCAACAGTGACCAGGAATTTACTGAAGTAAATTTCTTTTTAACGAAAATTGGTTGAAGATTTAAAGTAAACAGATTTTTCAAAAATGAATCAGACTCTTCATCGGTGTCTTCATCTGTATCTTCTTGATTATTTCCATCATTTGATTCAAATCCTGCTCCTTCTTGATTAGACTTCATTGAATAAAGCATGTAAAAAACATAAATAGCATACATGATGATTAGAATGAGGCCATGCCACCAATAAAGAGTTGTCCCGCCTATTAGGAAAATTAAAACTATTTCGCAGAGTATAAGAGCAATACCATCTCTCAACAATACTTTTCTAGAGACCTTTACAGCAGTATTTAGTCTCTTAAATATTACTATCAGAATCACAGCGGCAGGTATTATCATTCCATTGAAGATTGCACTACCAGCAGTTGTACCTATTCCTCCAGCAAACCCATCCTTATCCTTCAAAATAAAAAGAAAAAGTAATGTTGTGAATAACTCTGGCATTGACGAACCAATAGCGTTGATAGTAGCCCCCCTTACACCCTCGCTCAAATTTCTTCCAAGATATTCAGAAGCCGCCTCAAATCCATCACTGGCTTTCCATATTATTAGACAGCAGAACGTAATGGCAAAAATTGATATTAGAATCATTATTATTATTATTATTTTAAGTTATTTATTAGCTATTGAAATTATCACCACTCGTGCTCCATCTTCTTTTGATAGCAGGAGTTTTTTACCGTCGATTATCTCAATCATACTACCGATAGGGACTTCTTTATCTTCGGTAACATCCTTTAATGAAGTCAATTTTTCATTTACAAACACCCACTTACGGTTATAAAAAGAAAAATATCCAACCCTAGCCTTTTGGATATCTGTAAGTTTTTCATTTCGTATTATATTTCTATCTGAATGCCACAAATGCAATGTTGAGTTATTATAAACTACTAATCTTTGGTTTTCGGACTTCCAAACATTTGGTTTAAACTGGTAAAAAAAATCCAATACGGGGATTGAGTGATTGTACTTGTTATTGCAAAATGGGCACGATGTTTCTTTGGTATTATTATAGATAAACCACTTTTGATCGCATTTGATATTACTACATTGCAATTTCAAATCGTTCGTTTTTATTAACGCTTGTTCCCAAGCATCTGCTGTTGGTCGTTCATTGGGCTTGTGCAGACCTTTAATAAACGCTTGGTCAAATAAACTTTTTAAGTAAGGCCCTGTAATTGTGTAAGGTGTTTTCTCTAAATCCGTCCAGGGTAAAAACTTCTGAAGGTTGTCTCCGTATTCTCTTTTGAAATTCTTGTTAGAATGGTCGGTTGGATGTTCTACGAAAAGAGACTTTGAACCCATTAAAAATTCTTCCTCTTTCTCTGTTTCCATCTGCCCGAAATAGTTTCCACCACGTAACGGATGGCGATAAAGCAAATACATATAGATCAATACGGCCAAGGCATGTAAGTCAGTCAGTCTGTTTGGCAATTTCCTATTCAAGTCTGTTTTACTTAAATGTTTTGTTGCTAGAACTTCAGGTGCAATAAAGTCAGCCGTGCCTATCACATCTGGAGGGAATAAGCCCGGTACTACTAATCCATCAATATCAATGATTGCAGCCGTTTTACTAACGGGATCAATCAGTACGTTCTTATAAGATAAATCGGAATGTGCTAGACCTGCTGAATGCAACCTTTTGACTCCTCTAGCAATATTCACGCACACCTGAAAATAGCTTAGCCAATTGCCAAGTTCACTTTCGTCAAGTTTTGACTTAGACTGCTTGGCTCTGAATTTTGCACTTGCAAACCATTTTCCTTCCTTTTCTTTACCTTTTAATAAATCGTTACTTTCATATCCTTTTTTGAAAAAGAAATTTTGATTGTAGGAAGGAACAATGATCCCAATTTTTTTATTCAACTCTACAACATCAATAGGCCAACTATAAAGTTCCTTATAAAATTTTCCGGTGACGCTATCACGTGTAAAGAAACTATCGAAATATTTTGTAGCTATTTTTATCAATCTCTCCTTGGAGTTGAAATCCTGCGGATCGCGATAAAAAGCAACTACGTATGACTTGTCAGGACTAAAAAAAACATCTTTCATCCCACCTCGCATGGGTTCACCATTATCAATAAATTGATAGGTTTTGCTCGGGTTTATGATGGATGTTACTGTTTTGGTACTCATATTTTCTAATATACAATTGCTAAAGTTCTGTCATCATGATTTCCCTGGCTCCAGAAGTCCATCCAATTTGAAAGTTGAGAAGCGATTTCAGTATTTGAAGAATCAAAATTTACTTTTATGTTGTCTTCATTTTTTCCTTTGAGGTCTTCCAGAAATTCATTCCATTTCTCACTTTTCTCTAAATTTGCTTCCACAACAAATTTCGGGTCATAAATCCCATCTGTCATTAGAAAAAGAAATGAAAAGTCTGGGACGATTTTAAAATTGAATCTTGATGCGATAGGGTGTTCCGTTGAGTGAAAGATGCTTGCCTGGGTAATAAACCTTGTTCCGCCTCCAAATTCCCCAACATCAAGCCAATTTAGTAAAGTTGTTTCAGTTTGGTCTTTATTCATTATCGCAATAGGGCAATCACCTACTCCAAATGTTAGAACCACATGACCAAATTCATACTTTTTAATCAGTGCAAAAATAAATGTGGAATGATAATAGTCTAAATAACTTTTAGCTTTAGGATTATTGAATAATTCAGGATTACTTTTAAATGTTTCTTCAGAATGTTCTTTGATTTTGTTATGAACAAACACGGTAGCTTTATATAGTTTTTGTTTGGCTAATACTTCTAATTCTTTAATTAAAACATCATCTTTGGAAGTTTTGTATTCTTCAATTTTGGCTTCAAATTCTTGAGATTTATCATTCTCAGAGTGGTCTTCAAAATATTCAATAACAGTTTTACAAGCTAAACGAGAGCCTTCTCTTGACAATGAGTAACTACCCGCACCATCAGCAACAGCAATAACTGACCAACCTGTTTTTTTAAAATGTTTAAATGCAAAATCATCATCCCTGAATGAACCAACATTTTTATGTGAACGCCCTCTTTTGGACGAAATAACGATATTTTTGTCCCCAAATTTTTCAGCTATTGAAATATCGTCATCTTTCCAAAACAAGTCATTTCTGTCGCTTGGAATATCCTTCCACAAGGATTTAGGGTCTGGATTTATTACCAATAAAATGAGTTTCTCATTTGGGGGAGTATTTTCAGGTTCACCGGAAATTTTAAAAAGTAGTTTGATTTTAATATCTCCGCTTTGAACAGGCGAACCTTCAATAGTGTTAGTTTCTGCATTGAAATTAAGACCAATTTCTTCTAATCCCTCAAATTGCATAAATACTAAATCTATAAGATTTAATTTTTCAATATCTATCTTAGCTTCGTACAATTTACCAATAGTGGCGTTTGGAATTACGATTTGTTGCGCTATAATATCGGTAATTCGATTTTTAATAATCCATTTTTCCATTATTAGGTTTTGTTTTTCTATAATGCTGTTGACAGCTTCATCACATTCAATTGTTTTTATAAAATCATCAAACAACATCAATCTATTTGATGAAATATGAACACCTTTATTTTTGAATAAAGACTGAATATAGGTCTTAACTACTTCCATATTAAATTATTAACCTTGTGTTCTGTTTACTTCAAACCCATCTACACCAGAGCTATAAGTTCCTACATTTTCACACCAAGGACAAGTACTTATTTCTTTCTCTCCAATGCAATGTAATTTGCCACAACTACAAACTGCAAATGCAAATTGATTCCCGCAACACGGACAAGTTGGAGAGCCTATTAATTCTGCTGTATTAATTTTAAAGTCAACAGCTAACTTATCAGATAATTCAAAATAGGAACTATCAACTTGAAAAGTACCAATCAGTCTATACGAAAGAGTATCCAGGTCAAGCCCGGAAAAACTGTTTGATGAGATCTTTTTCTTATATTTTATCAAATATGGTCGTTTTGTATTTTGACATTTAGCAGCCAAAACCACAAAGTTATTATCCACTAATTGAATGGTTGGTTTTCTCTTTGTCAAATCTATTTTAGAAATAGTTTCGCCATCAAGTTTGGCTAATTCAAATCCTGCAGAATTGTTTTCAATACGTACACTGCTTGTTTTTATTGAATCGGTAATCCACTTAAAAAACTGTATGTATGCCGCTGCATCGGTATTTTTAAAAAGTAAGACATTTGTGGTCAATTCTCTTAACAGATAGGTATCGCTTTCGCTTCCAAAAGATATTGCGATCAAATTTGCTGTTTTTTGCCAATTTTGCTGCCATTCTGAGATAACAGTTTTCGTATCGTCCGTCGGTACACCATCTGTAAATAAGAAAACAATTGGTTTCCAATCACCTTTCTGTTCTGAGGTAGTTTTTACAATGTTTTTACGTAATTCAAACATCAAATGACCCAAGCCTTTGCTTAAGGAAGTTCCGCTGCCAATTGGAAATTTGGGTGGGTATAAACTAATGATTTCTTGTAATGGCACCAGAGTCTTGGGCTGCCCTGCAAAAACAAGTATAGAAACCCAAACTGTTTCAATTGCATTTGGGTCTACTTTTAATGTTTGGATAATTGTTGCCAAACCTTCTTCCACTTGCTGAATTGGTTCGCCAACCATTGATTCCGAAATATCTATCAGGAAATATATTGGTAACCTTCTCATTAATTTACAATGCGTTTAAAATTATAAGAAATACAAGCAATAAAATTATTTGACCCATGTCCACTGATAAACCATATCCAACTTCAAAAGGCTTAATAAATCTTTTAATAAAATTTAAAATCGGTGTAAATATACTGTTGAAAAAATTGAAAACGCTTTTGTACTGAACATTCAACTTGTCTTGGTAAGGTAAAAGTTTTGAATATAGGAAAAGTCCTATGATGAATATGCTTGTAATGTATAATATAACTATCTTCATATGATTAGATGAACTTCTGATGGTGGGGGTGGCAACGAAACAGTATCAGTTGTACCCATACTTTTATTACCGCTTTCAATGGTATCTGACACCCACTTGAAAAACTGTTTTAATGTTGTGCTATCTGCTGTGTCTAAATGAACTACTGAATCTGTAAGATCCTTTAGTCTTGAATTATCACCTTTGTTACCTGCGGCACATCCTACTATAGCACCAAAATTTAAAGATTTAATTTTTGGAATCATTTCAGCGTACAACTGTAAGTCAGAAGGTTTACCATCGGTGAAAATGAAAAGTAATGGACGCCAATCACCCTTTTGCATTGGTGTACCTTTTCGAATATTTTGACTTACTTTTTCATACAGTAGTTCCAATGCTTTGCCAGTGCTTGTTGGTCCGCTTGGTGGACAAACAATCTCAGGAAGCTGAAATAGAGGTAATTCTGTGAGTGGTGTGATTTCTTTTACAATTCTGTCAAACGTTATAATGCTAATCCAAAGTGTCTCCGCCGCTTGAGCATCAGTCCGCAATGTGTTAATCATGCCACTTAAAGCATTATTAAGGGCTTGAATAGGTTCTCCATTCATTGATCCTGATGTATCTAATAGAAAGTAAACTGGTAGCCTTCTCATTACTAAATTACAATTTAAAATTTACAGATAATTTTTGCCTTACGCTTACCTTTTTTCCTCCAATTCCTGCTGGAATCCGATATTGAATTTTATTGATCGATTCCATTGCTGCGTGGTTTAAATCTTCGCGTACGCCTTCGATGACTTTAGGTTTAGTAACCTATCCTGCACTACCACTCACAAAAGTAATACTTACCTTCCGGTCTGTAAGGTCTCTAATTACCGTTTCTGGATAATTTTGGCTTTTGCCTACCACAGCGTACAACGAATCTATTCCCCTTGGAAACTCGGAATCTTTATCTGATACACAAAACCATTTTTCGTTCCCGAGATGAGATTCTTTTTCTTTGTTAAGCGATTATCCACAAATTCAACTAGTTGTTGAAAATAATATTAGTACTACTAATAAGCTTTTTATACAGGCCTTAGTTTTAGCGGGAGACCTTCTTATAATTATAAATAGGTTTGAGTTACTGTTTTGATTGTGTCTTCCAATTTTTTGTCTTTTGTAGGCTCACCGATAGCATTAAATTTCCAAGCCTCATTTCTTTTATAGAATAGCCCCATGACCATGGATACGTGTCCGGCAAAGTTTTCACCTTTTGCTATATTGTATGTGGCAAAAATTTCATTCACTCTTTTTGGTGTTCCTTCATAAATGCGAATCGAAGCAAACGGAATTGATCCAAAATCATGTCCTCTGAAACTATTGAGTACAAAAGCGATGTAATGAGTCTTTGGACTTAATTTTGTGAAATCCACGGTTATAATTTCATTATCCAGACCATCGTCTCCGTTCATATCCCCTGTCAAGTCATCTCCGCTATGTTTTATGGAATCATCCTTAGATTTTAATTGACCGAAATAGATAGTGTCGATTAAATTCTTGGAATCGTCATATAAAGCACAGCTCGCATCCAAGTCAATAGCCTCTTTGGTTATTCCTCCTAACCACCCTTTTTTCTCCAGTGCCCCCCAGTTGACTCCGACACATATATTTTGCAATTTGATTCCATTATCTTTTTCAAGATTAATCCGTTGTCCTTTTTGTAGATTGATAGCCATACTATTAATTAAATCGGTCCACAAAATCTTGAAGTCCACCCTTCATTCCCATCCCAACAGCTTCAAATTTCCATTCATTATTTCTCCTATAGATTCGTCCGAATTCTACAGCGGTTTCAATAGAGAAATCTTCATCCAACTCAAATTTCAAGATCGTCTCTTCGGTATTTTCATCAAAAATTCTGATGAAAGAATTTCGCACTTGTCCAAAATTCTGATTTCTCGCCGCCGCATCATGTATGGTTACTATTATACTTATCTCAGTCACTCCACTTTCAATTGTTGATAAATCAACTTTAAGTTGTTCATCATCACCATCACCATCGCCCGTGCGATTGTCACCAGTGTGTTCAACTGCACCATTGGGAGATTTGAGGTTATTGTAAAAAACAAAATGTTTGTCAGATACTAGTTTTTTATTTTCTCCCAATATAAATGCTGATGCATCCAAGTCAAAAGCTGAACCGGTGGAAGATGAGTTTATATCCCATCCTAAACCAACAGTGAATTTTGGGGCATTGATGGTTTCACGTTGCCCTTTTTGTAGATTGATTGACATAGTTTTTGATTTAAAACTTCAATATTATTTTTATATTCTTCTATTTGGTGGTAGTTGTTGCTTATTGCCAGTTGAAATAATTCACTTAATTTAAATTGGTTGAAATTTTCAACGATATTAATAAAGTCCTTTTCTTCTGCATTTAAAGTATATTTTATAATTCTGGTATTGAATCTGAAGGTAGTCCGATTCATGATTTCGATGATCTCTTTGTTAGATTTTATTGCAAAATAATTGTAGTAGTTCTCGATATTTGGATGAATTGAAGTATTGGATAATTCAGCATAATATATGAACATACAATTATTTTTTCTGGAGTGTTGGTCAAGGATTCTATTGATTATGACTTCATGACTACCAGTGATTTTTATGTCATCAAGAAAAATACAATACTTTCCATCAATAAAATTTTTGTCTACATAATACGTATCGTTTGAAATTAATTTTATGCGTTGTTCAAAATTCATACCTCCATAATCTTCGGTATAAGTTTGGTTTCTATATATTTTTGATTCAGAACATGCTTTTCTGTTGTTTTGGAAAAGAAATTCATTAAGCTTTATTTTAAAAAACGAACACAAAAAGTTGGATGCTGTAGGTATCGACAAATATGGACTTGGAAGAATCACAATATCCGTCTGTGATAAAATTAAGTCAGCGTGTTCTTCAATAAATCCACTGAAAAGCTCAGCTGCAAATTTCTCTGCATATAGGATATCTCCAAATTTGAACCAACTATATTCGGCTGCATTGAATGGATTATTCTCTTTTGTAGAAATCTTATGAAGACTATATCTCAACCTCATTTTTATTTTGAATTAGTATGGCGTTAAAACCTGAATTGATTGCTCCATCGTAATCCGCAAAACGATTATCTCCGATGTGAGCTATTTCTTTTTTTGAAAGTTTTTGATGTTTTAAAGCACTTTCATAAGCGTATTCGAAAACTTGTTTATTTGGTTTTGAGAATTTCATCTCATCTGAATACAGCTGAAACGAGAAGAAATCTGATAATTCATAGTGGGAAAGTAACTTTCTCAGCGCTGAGCCTTTTATAAAAGCTGTATTACTCAGTATGCTTATCGTTTTACCCTCAGACCGAATCTGCTTGAATAATAAATTAATCTCAGGAAAAATAAGTCTGGGCTTGTATTCCCAAAAAAGCTCTTCTGAGCAAACGTAATACTGTTCTAATTGATCATCGTTTACTTTATTTAGATCGATTTTCAAAGCGCTTAAAATAAGATAGTATATCTGGTGAGTATGAATATGCTGCCCGGTTTTTTCACTGATTTGATTACATAAACGGTCGTAGTATCGAATTACGTCACTAACGCTCTCAATGCTAGCGTCAATCGAGAAGAATTCTTTAAAAGCGACATCCCTTTTCTTCTTAAATAACGGATTAGACTTTATGAGTGTCAGCCATAAATCGAAAGAGAAATGTTTATACAATGATATATCTATTTCCATTACTTTTTTCCAAAAATCGTTTTAATTATCAGTGATCCTAATTTCCTTTCAATACCTGTTTTTGATGTTGGTATGCCTGTTTTTCTGGCAAAACTTTGTTTTGCAGCTGTAATACCTACTAACCTTCTCCAAGAAAAGGAAAACCCAAATTTACTCATCGCTTTATTTTTATTTTACACTACAATATTTAATTCTGAAGGAGGAGGTGGCAACTCATTCAGTCCAGTTACCTCTTTGCCTGAATCCTCCACTTTAGTTGAGGATACCCCTATTGATGCAGTTACCCATGCAAAAAATTTGGATATACTTTGACTGTCGGCAGTATCTAGACTTACTACATTATCAGTTATTTGCTTCAGTATACTCGTATCTGCACCACTTCCTGCCGCACACGCAACTGTGAATGCAATCTTTCTTTTTCTAAATTCATTTAATCCACTTTGCCAGTCATCAGTTGGAATGCCGTCTGTCATGATAAAAACTAATGGCTTCCAGTCCCCCTTTGTTTCAGCAGTTGTTTTAGCCACTTCATTATCAATACAATTACTTACCACTCTTAGCGCCTCGCCTAAGGCTGTCGTACCCTGTGCATGTATGTCCAACATTTGAAAAGCAGATAAATCTGTTAATGGGATAATCTGTCTTGCTGAACTATCAAATGTAATAACACTCAAAAAAGCCGTTTCAATTGCTTGTGGGTTTTGTCGTAGTGAACTCATCATCACTTGCACACCATTTTTAACGGCTTCAATTGGCTCACCACTCATTGAACCTGATGTGTCTAAAAGTAGATATACTGGTAATCTTCTCATTGTAGTTATTTTTAGTTAGTGTATTTTTTGAGTATATCAACGAAATTATCTGTTTGGTGCGGTTCTCCAATGGCTCTAAATTTCCATCCTCCATCTTTTCTGTATGCTTCAGCAAATACCATTGAGCACATTCCGCTGAGCGAGGCATCACCTGACAGGGTATACCTTGTTATTTCTTTTCCTTTAGCATCTATAGCACGGATAAAAGCATTTTCGACCATATTGAAGTGTTGGTTATTTTGCTTGCCTTGGTAAATTGAGATGATAAATAATATTTTTTGAAATTTCTCATCTAATGAATTTAGCTTGACAATTATTTGCTCATCATCTCCATCACCGGCTCCAGTTCTATTATCTCCAGTCAGCCAAATATGCCCAGAAGGGTGCTTCAAAGAATTAAAGAATATTATATCTCCTCCAAAAAGTCCAACTTCTCTGCCATTATTGGCTTTAACTGTTCTACCGAGGTCTGCAACTTTTTCATTTTTATCCAATAAAAATGCAATAGCATCAAGGTCGTATTCTTCTTCTTTGCCACCACCCAAAAGTTTACCAAAAAATCCGCTCTCTTTTTTGCGTACATCCCAACCCAATCCAATTGTCACTGAGGAAAGATCATAAACACTTTCTCCTTTGTCGTTTTTCCTAAGGTCGATTGTTTGACCTTTTTTTAAATTTATTGCCATGTTCTTTTTTTGATTTATTTAATGATTGTTCCATCAAAATATTTTTCAAGGAAGAATGCTAAATCAGCTTTGTAGCCAATTCCGGATGCTTCAAATTTCCAATTACCATTTCTTTTATAGAGTCTTCCGAATTCAACTCCTGTTTCAATTGAAAAATCTTCATCCAACTCGTATTTAGCAATTTCAACACCGTTTAAATCGTCTACAATTCTTATGTAAGAATTTCTTACCTGCCCAAAATTTTGTTTTCTAGCTTGAAAATCTTCGATTGTAACAACAAATAATATCTCTTGAGTTTCCTTACTAACTTTGTTTAAATCAATTTTTATCGCCTCATCATCTGCCCCATCACTACTTTTGCCATCAGGATCATCACCGGTATGTTCTAAAGATCCGTCAGGTGACTTTAAATTGTTATAAAAAATGAAGTGTGATTCACTTAATAATTTCCTTTTGTCATTAATCATGATGGCTGATGCATCTAAATCAAAATCATGTCCTGTACCTTCATTTGGATCCCAGCCCAATCCAACTGTTATTTTACTTAGACCGATGTCAATTTTCTGACCTTTTTGTAAGTTGATTGCCATTTTTATTATTATTTAATTCAAAATTAAAATGCCTATTCAGTACCGCTGGGCTCAGTAGAGGAATTGTGAGATTGCTGTAGAATAAGTGAATAGGCCAGCATAGTGCTGTTCAATTCCTGAAGATTACCCTTGCCGAAAATTTCTTTGAAGATAAATCCATCTTTTAGATCAGCATAACTTTCGGTGGCTATCTCTTTTTCCTGATTCCGGCGTTCTCCACAATAAAAGAAAGTCTCATATCTGCCGTTTGGTATCGAAAACATATAACGGTATTCAACTTTTATATATGCTTGTCTAATAGCATGATATCCGCTTTTGATTGCCATTAATACATCCGAATTTTTTAGTCCTTTTGCTTGTGTTGCTGAGTAACCAGTTATAGTGCAAGCTTTATTTTCACTAAAATAATAGTAATAAGGTGTAGCGCCTTGGATTAAGAAATTATTGCTGTGACGGTTATATAGTTTCTGTGTTTTTCTTTCGACTTTTTCTACTAGTATTCCTTTCTCTTCAAGTCTTTGGTTTTCACAGTTTAACCCAATTTTTGTCTGACCTTCAAGCTGCTTGTGATTTTCTTTCGCTTGAGCTGATTTACAAGCGATAAAGAGAAATGGAATAATGAAGATCAGGAGAAATAAACGCATGTGATTTTGAATTAACGCTAATTTTATTTTCTGTGGCACCTTAATAAAAGCATTTTTGGCTAAACTAAAAATATCCTGTTCAGGGTATTTCTAACCTTTAAATCCAACTAATTAATTAACAATAAATTAAAATTCTAACATCAAACATATTTGCTGAAAAAATTGTGCTCCTAGACTAATCCGAAATAATAGATTAGAGTAAAGAAAACTTCCTTTCATTTGAAATAAAGCAAGTGATACCTGAGACGATGAGGAAAAGATTAATATACTTCAAAATCACCTTACAGTAAACTCAATAGTTCCGTTAAAAAATGAACGTATTTTTGTTGCTGAATTAAATAGTAATAGCTTACAAGTTAATCATTACGTATACCTGCAAATGCACCAGCAAAAATCAAAAAGTGACTTACATATATGCTAAATGCAAGAATTGCCGGTGCTTCTCCCGATGATTGTGACTGCATGGCGAGCCTCGCTGTGGCGGGCCTGCCTCGGCAGATAAGCAGAGAAAACGCGGTCACTATCATTATTGCGGATAATCATATTATCTAATATTATTTCCAAGAATAAGCGTTTTCCAAAGACTAGATCTAGGTTCGATTCCTAGCGGGGCGACTTTTTTTAGCAGTAAGATTATTCATTCTTGAATTTCTTTCTTTTTAATGTTATATTCTCTTTTACTAAAGTGTCTACAGCCATGTCGAAAAAATCTATTTTTCTCCTCTTCTTTCTTTTTGGAGCTTTGAAAGGCCTTTCACAAGAGACATCCTCGCCAGCTAAAAAAACAAGTAAGATCTATTTTGCATCTGTAACTGAGACGATCTTTTCATTGGGGATACTGGATGCAGCACCGCTAAATACAAGCTCCGTTGTTCGTTTCACTCCCTTTTTCAATTTTGGGCAACAGTTGCACATCGACTACTCCGATAAATTAGGAATGTATACTGGCTTTGGAATCCGGAATGTGGGTATGATCAACGATCTCAATGATTCTGTTCGAGTCAAGCAACGTACTTATAATGTTGGCATCCCAGTGGCAGTTAAGTTCGGGGATATGAATGGCTGGCAAGGAGCTCTGGGTTTTGAAGCCGAACTTGCTTTTGCCTACAAACAAAAAGTTTACGTTAACGGGGAAAAGCGTAAATCTAGCTCATGGTTTGACGATCGAACCAATATTTTTCTACCCTCAGTTTTTGCTGAACTGAAAGGAAAAGAAGGTAACTATATTCGATTCAAATATTATCTCGTGGATTACCTCAGCGCAAATCAGCAGATAAATGTCACTGGAGTAGAATATTTACCTATCCAAAGTCAACTCTTTTATATTTCATTAGGCTACGTGATCAAGAACCGTGATTTCAAAACTAGCAAACAATAGGCCTTCTCATAAAAAAGGAGTTTTGTTATTTGAGGTATGTTTACAGCTAAACCAAGTTTGGCTGAAACAAGTGGTACCTAATTGAAAATTAATAGCCCAATTTTCAATACATTAAAATACCTAATTAACCTCTTTTTATGTCTGATCGAAAAAGACTAACTCTTAAAGATATTGCCAGAGCACTTGGCATCTCTGTCTCTACAGCTTCTAGAGCCTTAAATTCTTACCCGGGGATCTCCGAAGCAACCATTAAAATGGTTAAGGAATTTGCCGAAAAGCACAATTATGTACCCAATACGATGGCGGTCAATTTCCGAAAAAATAAGACTATGACAATTGGGATGGTGGTACCTGAGCTGGTGCATTATTTCTTCTCCTCGGTGATTTCTGGAGCGATCAAAGAAGCAAAGAAGCATAATTACAGTATTCTAGTTAGCCAGTCAGATGAATTGGTCAAAAATGAAATTATAGCCTGTCGAACGATGCTTTCCAGTAGCGTTGATGGGCTTTTGATCTCCATTTCGAATGAAACCAATTCAGTAGATCATATCCTAGAGTTTACTGATGAGGGGCGTCCGGTGGTTCAATTTGATAAGGTCAGCGATCTACTTGCCTCACCAAAAGTAATTGTAGACGATTTTCAGGGAGCTTACACTGCGGTTGCTCATTTAATAGGGCAGGGCTACCAAAAAATCGCTCATATCAACGGATTACTCCACGTCAAAAATTCAGCTGAACGGCTGCGTGGGTATAAAAAAGCACTGGACGATCATGGGATTAGTGCAGACCCTCATTGGGTAGTCCATTGTAAGGTGATTTCAGAGCAGGAAGGTTTTGACTTTGCAGCGCAACTATGTAGTCTGCCAAATCCCCCTGATGCAGTTTTCTGTATTACAGACTTGGTTGCAATGGGAGCAATGAAATTTTTCAAACAGGAGAAAATCCAAGTACCGAGTCAAATGGGTTTGGTGGGATTCAGTAATTGGGATATGTCTAGCTTTGTTTCACCTAGTCTCAGTTCGGTAGATCAGCATGCTTTTCAGATTGGAGAGAAGTCAGCACAACTGCTGATCGCTTCAATTAAATCCAATGAGGTTGGTATAGATGAAATCCATGAGATAAAAACGCGCTTGGTTTTCAGAGAATCTTCAGATAAGCGACAGGAGTTATTTTAATCTGGGATCAATCCAAGATATAAAATCCATACGGAGGTATAATCAAGTACTCATTATCCGGTCCTACCCTAAATTTATTTCCAGTCCAATGATCTAGCAATTCATCCGGACTTTTACCCAGTTCCTTGAACGCATACCAAGTCAGGAAAGCAGTTTCACTTCCGAAATTGAAAATGCAATACACCTTTTGATTTCCATAGGATCTCACAAAGCCCGCAACATGGATATTATGTGGAGCAAGCCAAGTAAGGTTTTTTTGGTCACTAAAGACTGGCAATTGCTTTCGGATTTGAATTAGTTTCCTAGTCCCTGCAAAGATCTTCCCTTCCACAGTATTTTCATTTTTCCCCTTAGCATTCTTTTTCCAATCGATGATCGGACGATGCATCCATCGATTATCGTAGCTTTTTCCAGGATCCTGTTGGTAGCTGTAGTCATTGGTATAACCCAACTCATCTCCATAATATAGCATTGGCAGACCTCCTAGGAAGAATGAATGTGCTTGCATGAGCAGGATTTTTTGGACCGAAAGATCGATCTCATCCGGTTCCGCATTTTCCAATGCTTTTTCCAACCCACATAGCGAAGACAAAGACCCAGAAATTCGAGCATCACCAGTTTTAGGGTTTGAAGAAAACAAGGCTCCCTTAGCAGGGCTTCCAGGATAGGAACCAGAATAATAATCCTTCAAAAATTGGCGATGCAAATAGGGATCCCTACCTACTTGAGCAATTTTCTCATCTTCATAGCCAAGCCCAATATCGTCGTGGCTGCGTGTATAAGTTATCCAGGATGTACCTATAGGTTTCTGTAGGATATCGTACTGCGCGGCAAGCATTACCCGAGTATCTCCGGTAGCAAGCATATCCCATTGAAGTGCCATCTGAGTGGCATTGTAGGCAAAATCACACTCTTTTGCCAGAAAGTCTCCGCTACCGAAATACTTGATGATTTCTTTTGGAGCAACGATCGCTTCTCCAAGAAGTGCCATTCCCGGAGCGGATACTTTGACACATTGCTTGATCAATCTTAGCAACTGATGCGCTTGAGGGAGATTTTGAGAACTGGTTCCATTTTGTTTCCAGATAAAAGCTGGGGCATCTATTCGCAGCAAGTCTACTCCTAGATTGGCATAGAAAAGTATGTTTTCCAACATCGCTACAAAAACCGCTGGATTCGTAAAATTTAGATCCCATTGGTACTGATGAAATACCGTCATCACCCATTTGTCACATTCAGGCACATAGGTGAAATTCCCCGGAGAGGTCTCCGGAAAGATCTCCGGCATGCTTGTATCAAACTCATTAGGTATCCAGCGATTGTCATACATGTAGTAAAAATCCTGATAGTAAGGATCGCCGGCTTTTGCTTTTTGTGCCCATTCGTGGTGATGGGAGGTATGATTCAAAACGATGTCAAGCATCAAATTCATTTCTTGATCTTGCATTGCTTTTCGAAGCTTTTTCAAGTCACTCAAGTTCCCAAATTTCGAATCTATTTTTTGGAAATCAGAAACAGCATAGCCTCCGTCACTTTCTCCAGCTGGACTCTCAAAAAGTGGCATCAAATGGAGAAAGTTTACACCAAGCTCGTATAAGTAAGGAAGCTTTGAGGGAAGTTTTTTGAGATTCCCGCAGAAGCGATCTACATACAGACTCATTCCCACAAGCTCATTGCTCAGAAACCAATCGGATTTCTTTGACTGATCTTGTGCTTTGAATTCTGGAGCTCTTTCCTGATCAAATTTGATCAAGGTTCGGATTAATTTTCCAAAAGTTGCCTCGGCTTTTGGATGCTGCTGATAGATGCTTTGATACAGGGTCATCAAAGATTCAAGGCCTTCATTCAGTCGGAAATTAAGAGCTTTGTCTTTTCCTTTAGGCTCAAAGCCATTTTCTTGGGGAAGGATATTCACCACTAATTCGTGGATTTGCTGCTGAAGCGTTTGATGGCTGTAAATAGGGCTCAATGATATTTTATTTAAATCTGAAAGCTGATTAATTTCCTCCTCCCGCTTAGATGGCAGCGGTGTCGATTTGGACTTCTTTGATTCTTAGGGTTGCCAAAGCGGCTAGTAATAACAGGACTCCTGCAAAGGCAATGGCCAATCCGGGATCGTTATTGAGAAAGGTTTTGGAGATATAGCCAAAACTCAAGGTTTGGAAGATCATTGGAATCACGATCATCATGTTGATCACTCCCATGTAAACGCCATAGCGTTCCTTGGGAATTTCATTCACTACAAGTAAATAAGGTACTCCCATCATACTCGCCCAAGCAATCCCGAAACCGGTCATCGGAGCGAAGAGCAGGTACTTATTTTCTATAAAAGGGAAAATCAAAAGTGCCACTCCAGCCATAATCAGACAGACAAAGTGTACTTTTTTAGGTCCAAAGCTAGTGGCCATACGAGCTAAGAAGAAGGCAGAGAGAAAGGTGACGATATTGTACCAACCATTGACCAAACCTGTCCAGCCAACAGCCTCTTCATAGAGTGCCTTATTCTCCAATGGACCCGTATCATAGACAGATTGTGCAATACTTTTAGCAGCATTCTGCCAGTAGCAAAACAGTGCGTACCACTGGAAAAGATAGACCAGTGAAAGCTTCCACATGACATTGGGCATCAGTGTGATGGCTTCGATAATTTCCAGATTTTGTGCAAAAAGTACTTTCATCGTAGGATGATTGCCTGCCCAGTGGACAGTTTTTTGGATGATCTTAGGATCAAAAATCGAAGGAATCAATAAAAGCAATAATACCAAATAGGCCACAATCGTGGTTAGAATTGAAAGAAAGAACTGGACGGTCGGATGTGGCATTCCTTTGTTACGCTCTTTCAAAGCAGCCATTTCTTCAGAGGAAGGAGGGTATTCGTAGGTTTGAGAAATACTCCAAATCACTGATCCAATCGAACATACTGTGCCCAAAAAGAAGGAGGCATAGACCCAATAGGGAAGTGAGCCGGAAATTCCGGGGATATATTTTTGAAAGACAAATAAGGATAGATTAGCTAGGGTAATGCCCAAACCTGTGAAGAAACTTTGTGTCAAAAAGCCTTTAGGATATTGCTCTTCGGGCAAAACATCAGCAATCAGCGCTCGGTAAGGCTCCATTGCGGTATTGTTGGCCGCATCCAAGACCCAGAGTAATCCAGCTGCCATCCAAAGCGAACTGGAAAAGGGATATAAGAACAGGCAAATGCTACAGAATAATGCTCCTATAAAAAAGTAAGGTTTTCTTCTCCCAAACCGCTCACTCCATGTGCTGTCACTCAAAGCGCCAATGATCGGCTGAATCAATAAACCCGTCATCGGACCAGCGAGGTTCAACAGAGGAATCTGATCCGGTGCCGCTCCGAGCATGTCATAGATCGGGTTGACAGCACTTTGCTGCAAGCCAAAGCTGTATTGAATTCCAAAAAAACCAACATTCATGTTGATGATTTGTGAAAAAGAGAGTTTAGGTTTATTCATTTTGGGCGAGGGTCATTCTTGAAAGCAGCGATCAAAAATGATTTACATTCATCTCCCGGACGCCTTCAAGTCTTAAAGTACAAAGTTTACGTAGCTTTCAAAGGGCTTTGAAATGCTTTAAAAGGCATTATTTTATGGAAATCGTTTGAAATTGAGGATGTGGCAAAAGTTTCTTCATAGAATTTAGGTTATAGCTTATTAAGCCAGATCCTAAATTCTATTTATGAAGCCGATTCAATGTTTGAAAAATTGATAAGGTTTCTGGAAGAATTAATTTCTTATTTCATGGCCGCTTTAATCTCCTGCAGAAACAATGAAGCTTTCACTTTTGGATCGCCTTCGCCCAATGTTTCTAGGGGAATATATCCACGATAGCTGGATCTTTGAATTATCGCCATCAGTCTGTTCAGATCAGTTTTTTGGGCAACACCATTCACATATAGATTCTCCTTTAATTGCCAACTGACCGCGTATGGAATCGCCTTTTCTATTTCCTGATAGGCATCATCGCGAAAGCTGCCAATATCCAGAATCAGTCCAAACCAATCTGAGTTGATACGTTGGATGATTTCAATGGTCTCTTCGGCTGTTTTAAGAAAATCATGGTGGTTTTGTATTCCAACAACAACCCCATGAGCTTTCCCAAATTCAACACATTCTTTGAGGTCTGCCACCATATAGTCGATCACTTCTTTGCGGGGAATATTCTTCACATCAGCTGTTCCGGAGAACACCCGAATAACAGGAACTCCGAGCTTTTCGGCAGCTACAATCCAATTTTTTACCAACTCAACACTTGCTTTTCGCTTGGCGGGATCTGGATCAGTAAAATCGTTACGAACACCTGTTCCGCTAATTTCTAGCCCAAGCAAAAAAGCTTTTTGTTTGATGTGGTACAAATATCCATCGGAAGGAACTTCAGGATAACCCGGGAAATAGTAGGCTGTAATATCCACGGCATCAAATTGATTGGCAGCACAATATTCCAACAGCTCGTCCAGGTTCATATCGCCTTTCATCAGCGGACCATTAAACGAATAGGCGTTCAAGCTGGTCTTTAATTTCGTTTGAAGTTCTTGTTGCGACTTTCCTGTCAAAGGGAAACTTATGACCAAAAAAAGAAGGATGACAATTGTCCAAAGTTGCTGTGTATGATTCGGGTTCATATTCTAAAGGTCTATAAATAAATAAGTTAAATTCAGTAGGATTACTGCCTTTTGTGGGTGTCAGGAGTTAGAATCCACATCGATACGGTAAACTCCCTCTTGTCCTCGTCTTGACCAAAAACACATCCCCACTCAGTGGATATTCTTTCAACTGCTCAGAAGTTAGATTTTCCTGAGCTGTGGTGATCAACAGTGTGTCCATATTTTCTCCACCAAACGCACAAGAAGTAATGTTTGGAACTGGCAGTTCAACCTTTTCGATTAATTTACCTGTTGTCGGATTCCAGCGATACACGCCCGATCCTCCGTAATGTGCTACCCAAAGCATGCCTTCTCTATCGATACACATCCCATCTGGAAACCCAAGTTCTTCTGGAATCTCTACAGCAATCCTGTCAAATTCAATTTTCCCTGACGCTAGTTCGAAGTGAAATGCCTTGATCTGTCGGGTAGGTGTATCTATAAAGTAAAAAGTTCGATTATCTGCAGTCCAAGCCATTCCATTGGAAATGGTTAATTGAGCTAGCTGTATTTCTGGCTTCAAATCTTTTCCGAACTTATATAGAGTGCCTGATCCTGTAGTGAATTTCGTGCTTAGTGTCCCAATCCAAAGTCGCCCTTTTGCATCGCACTTCCCATCATTGAAGCGATTTAGCGGAAGATCAGATTCTACTTCCAAAATCCAAGTCAATTCTTCAGTTTCCAAATCAAAACTGGCGAGTTTTCGATCCAAGCCCAAGATTAATTTTCCGTCTTTTGCTTCTAAAACCACGGTTAGTCGATGAGGAAATGTATAGGTTTTTGTATTTGCGGATTCAATGTGATGCTCGAAGAGTTTTCCGTTTTCAATATCCACCCAGAAAAAACTTTGGCGCTCCAAGCTCCAATAAGGACTTTCGCCAAGGAAGCATTGAGCGGGGATGGTGGAGTAGGTATAGGTTTGCAATGTGCTTTGGATTGAAAGGGTTGAATGTCTAAAACCTTCGAGGTTTTGTAAACCTCAAAGGCTATCCGCAACCTCGTAAATCGTATATCTGAATTCGTAAATCAATTACGCCAATATTGAGCTATTTTCTTCTTCAAAAATCCTACGCTTCTTGCCAATTGATCCATGCCATCCACGCCATCCTCAATACTGATCCAGGAGTCAAAACCTACGCGTTTCAGTTCGGTGAAAATCGCATCGTAGTCATTCATTCCCTGCCCGATTTCTCCATGGCTCAAACGCTTCGCATAGCCCACTGCTCCTCCTTCTTCTTTTCTCAGATCATCAATTGTTCCGTATTTGAGGAAACGGTCGCTTGCATGCATGGTCAAGATTCTTTCAGAGACATCATACAATAAATCCAGAGGATCCTCTCCTGCCAAAAATGCGTTGCTGGGGTCGTAATTTACCCCGAAATTTGGATGATGAATACTTTTGACAAGTTTGGTGAAAACGGCCCGCTTTTGAGCAAACTCAGGATATTCCCAAAAATCATCCTTGTAATGATTCTCAATGATCAGTATAATTCCCAGAGATTTCGCATAGGGGAGACAGGCTTCAATACAGTCCTTTGCAAGTTTAATCCCCTCCTCGATTGATAATTCAGGGCGGTATTGGCCGGATAAAACGCGGCAATATCTCCCACCCAACTCATCCGTCATTTCGATCCAGCGCTTTTGCTTTTGAATTTCCTTTTCTCTGAACCCTTTGTCGCGATGGGTAAAATCAGGAGAGCAGCACATCATGGGGATCACCATTCCTTTATCCTCCACCATTCGTCTGAAGATAGGCCAGTTTTTTTGATCTTCCATTTCAAGAAAACCTGCATACCACTCTAACCCGTCAATTTCCAGCGGGGCTGCCAACTTGATCCATTCGGAGAGTTTCATGGTACCGTCCTTGCAGAGTGCGTGCATAAATGCTTTTGGGAAAGCGGCTAATTTTGGCATTGTATTTAGGTTTTGAAGGTTAAATTATATGGCTTTATGTATTGATTATAGACACATTGTTTGCCTTGCTTTTTGAGACGGAAGATGTAAGACCCACCACGGTGGGGTAGGCAGAAAAATCAATTATAGATTTTACTTTAGTTTGGCCCTATCACTGTGCTTTCAAGAAAGCGTAAACATATGTTGAATTATTTTTTGGGAATTGTATTCGTGTCTTTTGGGGTATTTCGGCCGATCATTGGATGCTGTTCAAGATCTACTACCTGTCCGCTGATCGGTCCTGATTCATCCGAAAGCCAATAAATAGCGGCAGCAGCAATTTCTTCTGGCCATAAAATTCTTCCTGATGGAGCATACATAGCAGGGATGCTTTCATACCAAGTATCGGAAAGTCCATGTTGTTTCTTACGCTCTCGCTCTCTTTCCGTTAGCACCCAGCCCGGATTAATCTGATTTACTCTGACTCCATGTTCTCTCATCAGGACATCGCCGAGATTTCTACTCATCGTCATCAGTGCTCCCTTGGAAATACTGTAGGCCAAAAGGTTCGGTTCGCCACTCCAGGCATTGACTGAACCAATATTCAGGACACAGCCCCGGTTGTTACTTAATTCTGATAGGGCCGATTGAATTAAAAGGAATGGAGAAATGGTATTGATATCTAGAACTTTCTGGAGAAAAGTACGGTCTGTAGTTGAAATATTTGAGGTGCTTACCCAAGCAGCATTATTGACGATCGCATCGAGCTTGCCCCAAGTTTTAATAGCCATATCAACCAATCGATCGCTGCATCCTTCATTTGAAATATCCTCATGATGAAAAATAGCATGCTCGGATCCGATTTCTTGAAGTACTTCCATCCCCAAATCTTCCTCGAGCCCATGAAGTATAATCTTAGCACCCTCAGCTACACAGTGCTTTGCGATTGCTTTTCCGATGCCTGTTGTACTTCCAGTTATGATGATGACCTTATCTTTGAGTCGCATTTCAAACAGGCTTCAAAACAGATTTGACAACTTGACCAGTATGCATTTTTTCAAAAGCGGTCTTCCATTCTGTAATGGGCCAAACGCCACCAATAATCGGTTTTACGTCCAAAGCACCACTTGCAAGTAGTGCGATCACTCGCTCCCATATTGGCCAATTATGGCTAAAGCTTCCCTGAAGTCTCACATTCTTTTGGATAATCGGATCCAAAGAAAAGTTGCAAGGTTTAGGTCCCCAACCAACTTTGGTGATCTGCCCATTCGGGCGAACTAGCTGCATGGCGATTTGTAAAGTCTCACTCATACCTGCTGCATCTATGATCAGATCAGCTCCTAGTCCATCTCTTTTCTTTGCCCACTTTTCCGCATTTCCGATGATTGCTTCGCAACCATAATTCTTTACGATTACTAATCGGCCTCGATCGGCCTCAAGTCCCATAACTGCCACTTCTGCTCCGCAAAGTTTGGCAACTGCAGCGCAGAGAATTCCGATAGTTCCCGGACCAATGACGATCACACGGTCACCTGGTTTGACAGAAGAGTTTTCAACCACAGCATTGTAAGCAACGCAACAAGGCTCGGTAAGGCAGGCTTCTTCAAAGGAGAGATTTTCAGGAACCATGTGGAGGCATCGAGCAGGAACTCTCACAAATCTGGTCATAGCTCCATTGACTCCATAGCCAAATCCTTTCCGTGTTGGATCAAGATTATAGAGCCCGACTTTGCTCATGGGGTTTTGACTGTCTATCACCGCCGCAGTTTCGCTGACTACTCGATCGCCCACTTTCCAACCAGTCACTCGATCTCCAACCACAGCAATTTTCCCCCCAAACTCATGGCCTAGCACGACAGGGTAATTTACCTGCCAGCTATGGTCTGAAGTCCATTGATGAAGGTCGCTTCCGCAAACTCCAACATTTTCAACTTCCAGAAGAATGTCGTCCTCACCAATTTCCGGGATAGGGATCTCTCTGATTTCAACAGAATATTTTTCTTCGGCGTAATTAATTACCGCTGTGGATTTAGTACTGGACATGGCTTAGGATTTTTTGGGTGAAAGAGTTTCTTGACTATGGATGGCTTGGCAAATCATTCGCAATGATGCTTCAAGATCACCACCGGCAGTTTTGAATGAATCTGCATCAATTGTTAATGGTGCGCCGAGAACCACTAGAGGTGCTCCGTATTGTGGGCATTGGATAGCTTGCTCCAGTGTAAGTCCACCGACTGCCTGCACAGGTATGTTTACCGCTCTTACAACTTCTCTCAGTTGATCAAGTGGACTTGGCATTCGATGGCCTGCAGCTGCAATTCCTCTTCGCTCATCGTAACCAATATGATGGATCACAAAGTCGCATCCTAAATCTTCTAAAAATCTCGCACCCTCGACCATATCCGGACAACCCAAATTGTCTCCCATGACTTTTACACCATAATCTTTACCCGCTTGCACCACGCATTTGATGGTTTCGGCATGAGCTCTTGCCATCACGACTACGTGAGTTGCACCGGCTTTTGCCATCATTTCTGCTTCAAGATATCCTCCATCCATAGTTTTAAGATCCGCTACGATTGGGATTCCAGGGAAAGCTTCTCTGAGTTTTCGAACTCCGTGAAGTCCCTCAGCGAGAATAAGCGGAGTGCCGGCTTCCAGCCAATCCACTCCTGCACGCAGGGCCAGAGCTGCGGTTTCAAGCGCTTCGTCAATGTCGGTGAGGTCTAAAGATATTTGTACAATAGGTATCATTTTGGGTTGGATTAAAGAAGGTCATTAAAAAAAGCGGGCTATTCATTTATTTTTTAAGATACGGAAAATTGAAAAAGATACTTTCCTGTACTGGGATAAAAAGGGGAGATTTTATTTTGGAAATAAGCTGGAAAAAGTAGTCAATGATTTTTTACCGCAGAGTCACAAAAAATGCAAAGTCTTTGCCGCAGAAATGGCTAAAAAATCTCTGAACTTTCGAAGGCAACTATCCTGATTGTTACAGGGGAAAAAGTCTTTGCTATATTCTCCGTTATCTCAGCAACTTTGCGATGAAAGGATTTCAATAAAAGCCTTTCACTGAATTAGTAAAGGGCTTTTAAGTTGACCGAATAAACTCAGCTCCACGCTTTCTTCAAAAATCGGAGCCAATTTCCATGCATCACTTTCTCGACATTCTCGGTTGAATAGCCACGCTTGGCCAGTAGATTTGGGAGTATTTGAAGATCTGCAATGGTATCCAAGTCATGTGGCGATTGCTCTTTGCCAAATGCACCATCCAAATCTGAGCCGATTCCGATGTGATTGGCATTGCCTGCAAGCTGGCAGATGTGATCCATGTGATCGATTACAGTCTCTAGAGTTATATTAAATTCTTTTGGTGTGGATTTACCTCGCTGCCAATTTGGACTTAGCATCCAAGCATCCATAGCCGATCCAATCACAGCTCCTCGCTCAATCAATGCGTTGATCATGTCGTCCGAAAACTGGCGATTGTGATCCACCAGCGCCCGACAATTGTTATGACTCGCCCAAACTGGACCATTATAAATCTCCAACGCATCCCAAAAAGCCAAATCGCACAGATGGGTAGTGTCGAGGATGATTCCGAGCTCATCCATCTTTCGGATTAGCGCTTTCCCATCGGGACTCAAAGGCGCTGAGGAATCTGTCCCAAAGGCATAGCGACCCGGTCCGTAATGTGCCGGACCCAAAGCTCGAAGACCGCTTTCGTAGGCTTTTTCCAAATAATCTAAATTCACGATGGAATCGGCACCTTCCAGTGAAAGGATAAATCCGATGGGCGTTTTTTCTAAATCCCCACCAGCATTCCACTCTGCCAGATGTGCTTCCAATTCTGTCCAATTCCGAATCTGCCGCATTTCACCCTGCTCGACCATGGCTTGGTACCAAGCCAATTGTCCTTGAGTTTGAGCCCAAGCCTGAGCGGGAGAGTTCCAACCTGGAAGTGAATTCTCTGGAGCTACAAAGCGGGCGATTTGAGTGGCTACGACCAATCCGATATTTCCTTTTCGTAGTGCGGGTAGCGAAACCAAGGCATTTGCTCGATCAGGTTTGTCATGCATGCCTTGTTCCCGGGAATTGATTTCAGAAGTAGAACGGGTCAAATCCCGATTCCACTCCAGCGCATTCATACTTAGATCGAGATGGGCGTCTATGGTGAACATGGCTTAGAAGCTTTGAATGATAAAAACAGTGGGAATCTTATGCAGGTCGATCGGTAATTTCTTCCATTCTTCGACTGTTTTGGTGAGGACCAGTTCGTCCGAAGCGGTCAGGTTTTTTGCGATGCAAAGTTTGGTTTGCAGAGCTAAAGTGCTTAGGATGTCTTCCAAAAGTTGATTGTTGCGAAAAGGCGTTTCCATAAAAATCTGAGCTCGTTTTTCTTTTGTCGATTCGTTTTCAAGCTTGCGCAGAGCCTGAGCTTTCTCCTTTTTGTCAATGGGCAGATAGCCATGAAAGGCAAAAGATTGACCGGAGAAACCCGAGGCCATCAGTGCCATAAACATGGAACTTGGTCCGGAAAGTGGCACGACCTGAATACCTTTGTGATGCGCATGTGCTACTGCCAAAGCTCCTGGATCGGCGATTCCAGGACAGCCTGCCTCGGAAATAATTCCCATGTCTGCGCCATTGAGCAAAGGCTGCATCAGTCGATTGATAGTCTCGGGAGCGGTATCCTTGTCGAGAATCTCCATGTGGAGCTCCTCGATATTTACGCCAAGTTTCAAGCTGCTGATGTAGCGTCGTGCAGTGCGAAGGTTTTCTACCAAATAGACTTTGGTATGTAAAATCACTTCCTTGATCTGCGGGCTGATGATAGATTGGGCTGTATTTTCCGCCAAGACATTGGGGATTAAGAAAAGCTTTCCTTTGGGCATTTTTTAATAGTGTGAATTAAGTATAAAGTTAAAAGTTAATGGGTAAAATCTTCTGCAATTTTCTTTAGCCATAAAGGTCGTCATAGTTCGACAAGCCCACTAATCGAGATTGCACTAAAGAGCGTAAAGTGACTGATTTGGGAAGGGGAGTTTGGGTACTGGTCTTACCCACTAAATAATTTGCTTGGCTTTTAGTCTACAAATTTTTCAACCACAAAGATCACTAACGTTTCACGAAAGAGCGCAAAGTGACTGATTTGGGAAGGGGAGTTTGGGTACTTGGATCATTCAGTCAATTCCCAACTAATCTACTACTAATTCACAACAAAATTTAGGTGGTGATTTTTCTTTAATCTAAATAGGTTATCAAATGATGTTAAAGAAATAATTCAGTTAGACTCTTTTGTATATAATCAAAGTCAATTATCGCAACGTCTTTAGATTTTCGCCGAGCATGTTCCTGCTGGAAAGAGATTTTCCCGATGTCGTCTTTGAGGGCGAAAATTATTCTGTTTTCCATTCTACCAATTTCAGTAATAGCTCACTTGAACCTTGTTTAGATTAACTTCGAAATATGCCAGAAGCTATCAGTAAACTGATAGCTTTTTTTGTATATTTTTGACCAAATATCAATTATGAAATCTAAAAGTTTACTAACTATCTTATTCGTAATAATTTCACTCAATTTATCTGCTCAAAACATCAAAGCTTTGGTGGGAGGGACTCTAATTGATGGTTTTGGAGGAACTCCCATACGGAATTCGATAATCCTTATTGAAAATGAAAAAATCATTGCCGTTGGTCAAGTCGGGACTTTGGCTGTTCCTGCCGGAGCAGAAGTGATCTCTACCGAAGGAATGAGCGTATTACCTGGACTCTGGGATATGCATGTGCACTTGATGATCAACGGACATAGTGACTATGACCATTGGGATAAGACATATATTGATTTGTTTGAATCGGTGATCATGCCTTCTTCAGCACATCAGCTTTTGATGGCTGGGGTGACCAGTGCTCGAGATCTTGGAGCACCTTTGGAAGCGAGTATTAATGTGCGAGATAAAATTAATCGTGGTGAAATTCCCGGCCCCACCATCTACGTTTCCGGGCCATTTATCCAAAAAGCCCCCTATCCCAATACCGAAGAATTTCGCTGGGGAGTCAACGGGGTGGCGGATGCTAAAGCAAAAGTGAAGAAACTGGCAGATGCAGGAGTGGATGTAATTAAGTTGATTGATCAAGATCAGATGACTTTGGAAGAAGCCCAAGCGGTAGTTGATGAAGCGCACAAGTATGGCTTGCCAGTAGTGGGACATTCACATAGGCCTGAGGAAATTCGTATCGGATTGAAAATCGGAGTGGATTGTTTTGAGCATACTGGACTTAACTCGGCACCAGAATATCCTGAAGATATCATACTGGCAATTCAGGAGCGATCTGCCCAAATGAATCTCGGACCACTATTTTGGACTCCGACGGTGGAGGGTTTATACAATTATGAAGCGGTGCGAAATAACCCTGAGAAATTGGATGATCCAAGTTGGCACCTTGGCTTGCCGGATTCTATTATTCGTGATATTAGAGCTTCGCTGAGATATCCTGGACGGATGTCCTATTTCCAATTAACTCCGGTTCGGAAACCAACACTGGAGCGTAAATTCAATCAACTCAAACAAAGTGGAGTGGTGATGTTGATCGGTACAGATAGCGGGATTCCGATGAAATTCCATAGTCAAAGTACTTGGAATGAGCTTGATGTCTGGGTAAATGAATTTGGCTATGATCCGCTGCTAGCAATCAAAGCAGCGACTTATTGGCCTTCGGTTGCAATGAAGGTAGATAAGGAATATGGGACAATCTCGGAAGGAAAATATGCAGATATCATTGCTGTTCGGGGTGATGTACTTCGACATATCAGCCTGCTACAGGATGTGGACATGGTGATTAAAAAAGGAAAGCGGGTGAAGTGAGGATATTAGTTTTAAAAAATGGAAGACGGAAGACAGAGGACGGAAGAGGTGATACCAAAAAAGTAATTTCAAGAAACTACAATTAGCTTATTTTCCTTATCTGCAGCAAAAGCTAGGCAAGCATGGATCATTTCCTCGTTAAGTTCTTCAAAATCTTCTATGATTTCTTCCTTGCTCATTCCGTTGGAAAGCCAGTTTAGGACATCATATACAGAAATCCTTGTCCCTTTGATACATGGTTTTCCAAACCGCTTATCTGGACGTATTTCAAGGTAATCTTGATAGTTCATTTTTGGATTTAACTTAAATACTTTTGAATTCGAAGGTTTAATTGAAATTTGCCTAAAAATTGATAGTTGTTAAAACAGCTGTCTCATCCCTGAGCCTATAAATGCAGTCAGAGGCACACCGTGCCTGATCCGAAATTCTTCCCAAGCGGTACTTTCATTTGCTAGAAAAGCTAATACAGACTCTGGAGGGATATTTTTGAACAATTGTGCAAAAATTTCCCGGCCGCCTATTTTCTTATTGAGTAAGACATCAAGCAGCGTGCGATCGTACCAATCGTACTTTCGATCCTGAAAAGTCTTCGTGAGGGCAGGAGATTTTCCTTGCTTAAGACTAGCTAGAAGATCATCCAAGTGCTTTTGGACAAAATAAAATGTGTATCCGGTGCTGGCTTTGGTAAATCCTCCGGCAGTACCCAGATTAATGATTCGTTTTTCCATACCGATGCTTCGATCAAATCGAGCCAAAGACATGGGGATGATTCCATATTCTTCATGGGTGATCTCGTAACTGTCGATCTGTAGCTTTTCCTCGATATACTTTCTGAGTTCTACTTCGTATTCCTCTCGCTCCAACACTTTTTCGCTGAATAGCGTGTATTCCACCAAGGCCTCAAGTGGAGTGGTAGGAAGCATATACATAAATGTAGTTCCATGCTTCTGATCCAACGTGAAGTCCATCAGGGTGGCTTCTTTTGGATTAAAGACAGGTTTTTTCACCTTGATTTTCCAACCTAGAAAATGCTGAAGTAGGGAATTGTCGGTGTTGATCTCAGGATAAAATAGATTGGTGGAGTTGAATATGTATTCTCCATCAAAAGTCCCGGAGTCGGTTAGTACGACTCCTCGATCTCCCTCGGTGTAGATCTTTTGAATGTCGCCTGTATGGTAGGTGACATTTGAATGCTTAGCGGCTCCATCTAGCACATATCGATAGAAATCATCGCCCAAGATCATCTTGTAGCGGTAGGATTTCATCTGAAAATTCTTCGAAAACTCAGGAGTAAAAAAGCTCAGCGTACTCCAGCTGTGATGAACCACCGGCTCAAAAATACCGGCTCCTTTTTCCCAAAAGCACCAGGTTCGATCATTTTTGGTCTTTTTCGCCCCATCGATCACCAGAATCTTTTTTGTTGCAAATTGACTGTCTTGGACTAATCGATGAAGCAGACTCAGTCCTGCCAGACCTGATCCGGCGATGATGTAGTCAAAAGATTTGATCATAGAATTTGATTTCAAATTTAAGATGGGATTTTAATACTAGTTGAGAAATTTTCTGATTTCAGCAACAACTGCCTGAGGTTGATCGGCATGAAGCCAATGACCGGCATTTGCGATTTGATGATATTCGTAAGCTGGGAAATGTGCCAAAATACTTTCCATATCCTTTTCCTGTATGTAGTTTGATTTTTCACCGGCTAAGAATAAAGTCCTGCCTTCATAGATGCCACCTACTGCCAAAGCTTTTCCAACCTCCTCGATATGCTTTACGATTACAGGAAGGTTTATTTTCCAATAAAAGCCATCTGAATTTCTGCCTAAACTTTTCAACAAAAACTGGCGTATTCCAAGATCCGGAATATGTTCTGCCAAGGCCCCATCAGCTATTTTTCTAGACTGAATTTTGGATAAATTGATTGCTTGTAGTCCATCTATAATCGACTCATGATGGAGGGGATAATACCCTGGTGATATATCTGCCACGATTAGACGCTTGACTAGCTCAGGGTATTTCACGGCAAATGTCATCGCTACCTTCCCTCCCATAGAGTGTCCCACGATAAATACTTTATCCAAATTTTCTTCATTCAGTAATTCTAAAAGATCCTCTGCCATGACGGCATAGTTCCATTCCTCTGAATGTGGAGAATCACCATGATTCCGTTGATCAAGCAGATACATAGTAAACTCTTTTTCGAGCTCTTTAGAAACGGTGTACCAATTATCCGCGGATCCAAATAGTCCGTGAAGAATCACTAGTGGTGGCCCTGAGCCTATTTTCTTGAAGTTTAACTGCATGTTAGAATTACTATTTTTGATTTACGAGTTTTAATTGTATTCTGATTGTCAGTAATGATGTCAGTGACCTTTTTTTCCTTGCTTACCTGACGGGAAGATCCGCTATTCCGATGTAGGCCTACCAAGTCGAGGTATACCGATGATGTCCCGATAAACACTGGCAATGCCAGTATTTACCATATGTTAAGTCGCCTTTGCCTTTTATCGGTTCGGTTACGGACATCCGTAGATTATATTTTAACCTCTACTCTGCTATTCAATCTATTTTCGAAAAATCGACGTGGTACCCTACATCGGGCTTCCGGCATCTGACATTTTTCACTCCAACTTTCTCCGATACATCTGAATTGCGTTTTCTAAGCCATAGTACAAGGCATCGCAGATCAGTGCATGTCCAATGGAGACTTCAGCTAAGTAGGGAATACTTTTTTTCAAAAAGGCCAAATTGTGCAGATCCAAGTCATGACCGGCATTCAGCCCTAAGCCCAATTCACGTGCAATTTCTGATACTTCTACATATGCTTTTACTGCTTTATCAGGATCAGAAGGGAAACCAACCGCATAAGGTTCAGTGTAGAGTTCTACTCGGTCGGTACCGATGAGCTTTGCCGGTTCGAAGTATTTTGCTTCTGGATTGATGAAAATTGCAACCCGAACTCCGGCTTCCTTGAGTTCCGCTACGACGTCACGTAACATGCTTTGATGCTGTATCGTGTCCCAACCTGTACTCGAGGTGATAGCAGTAGGTGGATCTGGAACTAAGGTGGCTTGAGTAGGCTTTACTCTCTTCACCAAATCTATAAATCTCTGATCGGGATACCCTTCGATGTTGAATTCGGTAGTGATTACTTTTGCAAGATCAATGACATCCTGATAGCGGATGTGTCGCTCGTCGGGTCGGGGGTGTACTGTAATTCCCTCTGCACCAAATCGCTCAGCGTCTAAGGCAACCTTAACCACATTGGGATTATTTGCTCCACGGGCATTTCTTAGGGTGGCGATCTTGTTAATATTTACACTTAGCTTGGTCATATTCGATCTGAAAAGGTATTTTTGAGTTTAGTAACGAAGGTGTAACACAAAATTAGGACATATGAGTTTAAAGCAGAACATAGAAAGTGAAATTAAATCAGCAATGATGGCGAGAGACAAGACTCGACTCAGCGCGTTGAGAGCGATCAAATCCTTGATTTTATTGGAAGAGACAAAAAGTGGGGCCAAAGCTGAAATCACGGAAGAAGATGAAATGAAAATCTTAACCAAATCAGCAAAGCAACGAAGAGACTCTGCAGAAATCTACGAGCAGCAGAATAGAGTAGACCTTTTGGAAGTGGAGCTCGCAGAATTAGCTATCATTCAGGAGTTTCTGCCGAAGGCAATGACCGACGAAGAAGTTACAGCAGCAATAAAAGCGATCATTACCCAGACTGGGGCCAGCAGTCCAAAAGATATGGGAAAAGTGATGGGTGCAGCCAGCAAAGAACTTGCCGGCAAGGCAGACGGTAAACTCATCGCTGATAAGGTAAAAGCCTTATTGAACGGCTAATTGGAAGCCGTCGACATCGTCATACTGATCATTTTGGCATTCGGTGCTTATGAGGGATTCAAACAGGGATTTCTCATAAGTATTCTTGGTTTGATAGGCTTTGTGGCTGCGATTATTTTAGGATTTTATTTTATGGATACCATGGCTGACTGGCTGGGTGAGACTGTCAAAGAAATAAGCCTTGGTTACCCCATTGTAGGGTTCTTAGTGATTTTTTTAATAAGTATCGTCTTAATCCGTATAGTCGGCTGGTTGCTCAAAAAAGTAATGGATTTGATTTTATTGGGAGGAATTGACAGTGCCGCTGGCGGAGTGTTGGGTGTGGTGAAAGCTGGATTTTTTATCAGTTTGTTTCTGTGGTTTACCACAGAATTCAAAATGGATCTTCCCAAAAAGTGGCTTACTAATTCTGAAATATTGGGTTATATCAAGCCCTTGGCTCCTATGGTGATCGAAGCTGTTGAGCCTTTATTTCCCAGTGTAAAGAGCACAAGAGATAAGTTGGATGAGTTTGTGGATAAGATTAAGGAAAAAGCAGGTGAAGAATTGTAAGCTTTTTTCGTCAAACTTCAATCACTCGAACATCAACAGAGTTGAAATTGAAGATTCTTTCATTTCCAATTATGAAATTCGATTTCCTGAAATTTTTGAAGAGACAGAAGATTTGGAGAAAGTCTAAACTCACTTTTACTAGTAAAAATATCGGAAAACTTACCTCAAATCGATCACTTCAGTCCCAGGGTATTGCTTGATATCAAAACTGAAATAATTCGTAGCAAGATTGACATTGGTTTTGAGATCGGTAAAAGTATAGGAGAATACGCCGCCTTGGCCATCATACATTTCCCAGCCAAGAAGATTGCTGGTTGCTTTTTCGATTCGTAGGGTGACTTTTTTAAAAGGAGCTCCGGATTTGATCGCTGTGAGTTCTACAAGCTGGGCACTCTTGCCTTGAAATTGCTTTTCACCAATTAGTTTGTAGTTGTATCCAGATTCATACATCCTATAGATATTGGAGGGGGTGAGCTCGCCTTCCATTTGTGAAGCGTCATTGATCGTTACTTCCTTGTAAGAATCCGTTTGGATAAAAGTCCAGACCGTTTTTGCATCATTGAATATTTCTTGATCTGGAAGCTTGAGTCGATATTGCTCACCTTTCACCGCGATGTCACCTGTTTGCCGGTCAGACGAACCGGCTTGATCCTGAAAAGTAAAATCGAAGCTTGCTGTGAATCCATTTGTGGACTGGAACTTCTTGCTCATTCCATCCAGGATTGTCTTGGCTTTGGGATCTTTCTGCGCAGTAGCTTCGAAAGCAAATGAAATTAATATCAGCAGGAAGAAAAGAAGGTTAATTTTTTTCATTGAATTGGTAAAGCGAAACTTTTGTAAGCTCCTACAAACTATTCAATAACCGTTCCAAACTAGTATCATCCTGTACTAGAACTTCTCTTGCTTTTGAGCCTTCAAATGAACCCACGATTCCTGCGGCCTCTAGCTGATCAATGATTCTTCCTGCTCTGTTATATCCAAGTTTTAGCTTTCGCTGAATCAAAGAGGTACTGCCTTGCTGGTGCATTACTATCAATCTTGCCGCATCGTCAAATAGTGGATCTCGATCAGAAAGATCGGTCTGTCCAACACCACTGTTGCTATCTTCACCCTCAAACTCAGGAAGTAGGTAGGCATCCGAATAGCCTTTTTGCTCCCCGATCCAATCACAAATTGCCTCCACTTCTGGCGTATCAAGGAATGCACATTGAATCCGGGTAATCTCTGAGTCATGTGAAAGTAACATATCTCCCATTCCGATCAGTTGATCCGCTCCACCAGTATCGAGGATTGTTCTGGAGTCAATTTTAGAAGTCACGCGGAAGGAAAGTCGGGCAGGGAAGTTTGCTTTGATGGTACCGGTGATCACATTCACTGATGGCCGCTGCGTCGCTACGACCAGGTGAATTCCAATTGCTCTGGCCAGCTGTGCCAAGCGGGCAATAGGAGTTTCTATTTCTTTTCCCGCAGTCATCATCAAGTCGGCTAACTCGTCAATAACCAAAACGATGTAAGGCATGAAATAATGACCTTTATCCGGGTTTAGTTTACGAGCGACAAATTTCGCATTGTATTCCTTTAGGTTTCTCGTACCAGCCTCTTTGAGGAGGTTATATCGATTATCCATCTCGATACAGAGTGAATTCAGCGTGTAGATAACCTTCTTTGTATCAGTGATGATCGCCTCAGCTGATCCCGGTAGTTTTGCTAAAAAGTGTCGCTCTATTTTATTGAATAAAGTTAACTCGACTTTCTTGGGATCAACCAAGACAAATTTCAGCTGAGAAGGATGCTTCTTATAGATCAAGGAAGCCAAGATCATATTCAAGCCGACAGACTTTCCTTGGCCAGTAGCTCCAGCCATCAGCAAGTGAGGCATTTTTGCCAGATCGGCTACAAAAACTTCGTTAGAAATTGTTTTCCCCAATGCAATCGGAAGATCTTTATCCGACTTCATGAATTTCTCTGTACCCAAGACTGCACGTGCAGGAACAAGCTCACGGTTTTTATTTGGCACCTCGATACCGATAGTTCCTTTGCCGGGAATCGGTGCGATGATTCGTATTCCCAGAGCTGCCAAGCTCAAGGCAATATCATCTTCAAGATTTTTGATTTTCGAGATTTTCACTCCTGGCTCTGGGATGATCTCATAAAGCGTCACAGTCGGCCCAATGGTGGCCTTGATCTCCTGAATTCCAATCTTGAAGTTCTCCAGTGTCTCGACAATCTTATTCTTGTTATCCTCCAGCTCCTGCCTAGTGACAGTTACTTTCTGTACATCGTAGTCATTCAAGAGGTCCAGTGTGGGATATTTATATTTGGGAAGGTCAAGTGTAGAATCGTATGCATCCAGATTTTCAACTTCTTCTGCTGTTTTCTCGCCGATAGGCTTACTCACCGAGAAGTTCTTATCAGACACAGTTTCTTCTTCTTCGATTGGATCTAGGATATTTAGTTGTGGTATTTCAAAAATGATTGGGGTTTTGACTTTCTCAGGAGTGGTTTTGGTGATTTCTTTTTCTTTGGATTCTTCAGCACTTTTGATGGTCCATTCACTTCCATCATCATCGGAATCACCTTCTTCCTCCATTACTAATTCCTCCAATTCATCCTCGTCTAATAGTGGATTTCTAAGCGGGCTAGGTGTATCGATGATGACTTCTGAGTCGATTTCGTCAGCATTTTTTGCAGTAAACCATTCTAGTTTATCAATATCAAAATAGAATATCACGAAGATCAATAGGGATCCACCTAGCAGAATGAAAGTACCCCAACTAAGAAAATCAGCAGATAGTTTTGCCAATTCATAACCGAAACCTCCTGAAAGAAAACTCCAATAGGAATAACCTTGAGTCAAAATCACAACATAACCAGTCAACAACCCTAGCCAAAAAGTAAAGAAAAGGGCAAATGTGGTATACCGCGTAAGGGAGACTACAGAAACTTTGAAGGTCCAACGAAAGCCAAGGAAAAACAGAAATGGCGGAAATAAAAATGCTGCAATCCCAAACCAGCGATAGATAAGCCAATTAGAAGCTTGGGCACCGAGATAACCCAGCCAGTTGGTTGTTTCCTTAGCTGTCTCTCGGATGGCTTCATCAGGATTATTCATCATCAGACTTTGGTCTGTAGGGCCGTTGAGCAAGTAGGAGATAAAAGCTACAAGTAAAAAAATAGAAGTGGATATTAAAATGATACCCAATGTCATCACCAGTTTATTACTTTTCATGCTTCCAAAGGAAAAACCTGGACCAGTCGATTTCGGATCCTGTTTTTTGGAGGGCATGCCTTTTTTACGAAAAGTATTTGTCTTGAGTGAATCGGTGTCCATGTATGAGTTTCAAGTCCAATTTTAATATAAGATTAATAAAAAACAGTCGGACAATTTATCTTGAAAAATAAGCCAATAATCCTTTCTTAATTTTTTTAATTAAGGTAGGTCCTTCATAAATCATGCCTGAGTACACTTGGATTAAGCTTGCTCCAGCCTCGAGTTTCTCAATGGCATCGGCTGCTGAGTAGATTCCACCAACTCCGATGATTGGAAAAGCCCTCTTTGATTTTTCAGAAATATATCGGATCACTTCAGTGCTTCGACTTGTAAGTACTTTTCCACTGACTCCACCTGCACCCATAGCGTCAACTTCATTTTTGTCGGTACTGAGACCTGATCGGTCTATAGTCGTGTTAGTAGCAATGACCCCGTCAATCTTAGTCTCTAAAACAATCGCTACGATATCATCCAACTGACCATCGGTAAGATCTGGGGCTATCTTTAGAAGGATTGGTCTGGGCTTAGCTTTCAGATCATTTGCAGCTTTTACAGCTTCGAGCAACGCTTTCAAGGGTTCTTTTTCTTGTAATTCTCGAAGATTTGGAGTGTTTGGAGAACTCACATTTAGTACGAAATAATCTACGTAATCATGCAATACTTCCATACAATAGAGGTAATCATCTACCGCATTCTCGTTTGGAGTTATCTTATTTTTACCAATATTTCCACCGATAATTACATCTGACTTTCGCTTTTTCAATCCCTTGATAGCTTCTGATACTCCTCCGTTATTGAAGCCCATTCGGTTGATTAAAGCTTCATCTTGAGGAAGTCTAAATAGTCTCGGCTGTGGATTTCCTTCCTGTGGCTTTGGAGTGAGCGTTCCAATCTCAATAAATCCAAAACCCAGCATCGCCATTTCATCGATTAGTTTGGCATCTTTATCAAATCCAGCAGCAAGACCAACGGGATTTTTGAACTTTAAGCCAAACACTTCCCGCTCCAATCTTGGATCGTCAAGCTGAAAGACAGATTTTACAATTGACTTGATCACAGGAAGATTAAAACCGAACTTGGTCAGATCAAATGTGAAATGATGTGCGTCTTCTGGTTTTTTAAGAAAAAAGAGTGGCTTAAGTATAGTTTTGTACATTATAATTTTAGGTTGGCTTTATAACCTCAAAGTTACTTATTCGGTTTCTCAAATGATTTAGGAATTTGAAAATTCTGTGTTGATGAAAAGAAAGAGCCCGATTTTATCTGATGAATATTAAAAAATCTCTAAGAAATGAACAAGCAATTAAAGTAAAAACACTAGTGCTTATCATGTTTATGTCTGATAAAAATTGAATAGTGGTTTTCAATTATTTACTGTCTACCCAAATTCTTGGGAAATTTGTCCTTATATTTTCATGTATTAAGTGCGAAGATTCTCTTTGAAAGCAGAAAAAAAAAATCGGCCAAAATTAATTGGCCGATTTTAAATCATTGTTTAGTGAAGGTTAGATTCAGTCCGTAAGTCCAAAATTTAGGGCCTAGACTGTTTTCTTGAATTCCAGGCAGAAAGTTGTATTGAAGGTTGGGTTGCAAACCTAAGTTTATATTCTGAAATTTTTTCACTAAAGATACCCCTGTGAAAATGTTCATCCTCCTGAATGCATTTGGCCTTGCAGTCCTTACTTCGCTGTAAGTTTCAGAGATTCCTTCAGCGTTTGAAATATTGGTAAATCTCAGATTACTTTTGTATAAAACATTAAAACCTGGTATCAAGCCCATTTTAAATATGACTTGATAGTTGTTAAAATCCAGTGTGTAAGCACCTAAAATGGGGAATTCGAAATCATTGAGATAATTTTTGGAGAATATTTCCTTCAAGGGCTCATCTGGATTACTAAAAACAAGTCGCGTAGTGTAAGTACGATTAGAAAATCCTAAACCGATCTGAATGGAAAGATTATCAACTGCAGATTTGCGTACAGTATACAAGCCACCGATAGTATATCCCAATTTTGCTTCTGAGGAAGCAAAATCCTCTGAAAAGTAAGGTCGGGTTAGATTCAATCCTCCATAGAATTCAAACCTATCAATCTGACCATAGCTAGATAGGGGAAGAAGAACCATACAAATAATGATTATGCAGATCATTTTATATAAAGTGGAAAATCCAATTTTATTTCTCAAAAGAGTGTCATTCAATCTACCGGCAAAAATCATTGGCAGAAATCAAAAATCTTTAAAAATAGGCCTAGTAGCTATAATCTGATAATAGTATCTATTAACTCAAAATTGTGGAAATAGGATTCTTGTTTGGGTTTTTTGAGGAAAAAGGATGGGTTTAGAATAAATTTGTATGCAGTTACTTGTACATTGACTTGAGACCCTCAACAATACGTATTCCACATTTGAAATGAATTATTGACTGAAGAATTTGATTTTTGAATGGGGCACTCAGATGCAATAAACTGAAAGCTGCTAATTGAAGACCGATAACTGAAAAAGATTGCTTCGGATATGAAAGTGATACTCAAAAATAAAATTTTAGGATATCCTCGCAATGACGAACAGTGCTCACTTCTTACTTTTTCATCCCCATATAATCCACCACAAAATAGCTCAAAGCTCGAACTCCAAGCTTAAATCCACTTTCTTCGATATAGAAATCCGGGGTATGGTGCGAAGGTGTAGTTAATGGATTTCCTCCATTTTCCATCCCGCCAAGCATTATGAAAATTCCAGGCTTTTCTCGTTGGAAAAAGCTAAAATCCTCCGAACCAGTAATAGGGTCCATTGCGATCACATTTCCTTCTCCTGCTGCAGCTTGGATCGAAGGGAGCATTTGTGCAGTGAAGGCAGGTGGATTAACGGTTGAAGGGTAGAGTTTGGTGATTCTTACGTCTGCCTTTGCTCCAGCACTTTCAGCGATGTTGGTTGCGATTTCTTTAATCCGTTTGTGGACTAAAGCTTGCTGCTCGTCACCAAACGTTCTGATCGTCCCGATCATTTCTAATTTTTCAGAAATAATGTTAGCGCGAATTCCTCCGTGAATAGACCCAATGGTCACAATCGCTGGGTTTTGCGTGATGTTGACATTTCTTGAAAGGATGGTTTGAAGACCCATCACAATTTGAGAAGCAGTGACGATTGGATCTACACTTGACCAAGGAGAAGCTCCATGAGCCTGAGTGCCATTGACTGTAATTTCCAGATTATCTACTGCCGCCATAAAAGGACCGGATCGATAACCGATTTTCCCCGTCTCAACTTGTGCCCAGATATGTAATCCGAAGATTGCATCAACATCCTTCATGACGCCTTCTTCTACCATGAGTTCGGCCCCTGCCATACTTCCATCATAAATCCCTTCCTCCGCAGGTTGGAAGATAAACTTAACTGAGCCTTCCAATTGGTCTTTCATACCAGATAAAACCTCAGCTACTCCCATCAGAATAGCCATATGTGAGTCATGTCCACAGGCATGCATGACTCCTGTTTCCTGCCCATTGTAAGTAGCCGTGACAGTGGATTTGAAAGGAAGATCAACTCGCTCCGTAACTGGCAAAGCGTCCATATCAGCACGAAGTCCGACCATTGGTCCAGGCTTGCCTCCTTTTAGAACCCCCACTACTCCAGTGATCGCCACTCCTTCGGTCACTTCCATTCCAAGGGAACGAAGATGATCCGCAATGACTTTTGCTGTCCGAAATTCTTGATTACTTAGCTCCGGATGCTCATGAAAGTCTCTTCGCCAATCGATGACTTTGGATTCAATTTTATCAGCTGATTGATCAATTTTCGGGCGGAGGCTAGATTGACCGAAGCTCGTGATCGAAAGTAAGAGAAATGGTATAAGGAGCTTTTTCAAATTTTTTGGTTTTAGTGTTTGGGGTATTCTGTTTACAATATGGTAATACTAGACTTATTCTAAAAAGCATCCCGATTTTTAAGCTGATAAATCCACTTTATTTCTTCGTTAGACTCTTTTATCAGTGATTTTATGGATGAGGCCTATTTTTCTTGAGAGACAAAAAATGTCCCAATCTCATAGATCAGGGCATTTGTTATTCTAATTGTAGGTAAATTTTTCATCCCACATCTGATATTTTACATTACTTCATTCCCATATAATCCACTACAAAGTAGCTCATCACTCGCATTCCCAATACGAATCCACCTTCGTCAATGTAGAAATCCGGTGTATGGTGCGAAGGAGTTTTGGTTGGATCGCCTCCTTTTTTCATCCCCCCAAGGGAGATAAATAATCCTGGCTTTTCGATTTGGTAGAAAGAGAAGTCCTCCGCTCCGGTGATTGGAGGGTTAGCGATGACATTACCCTCGCCCGCAGCAGCCAAAATAGTTGGGGCCATCTTTGCCGTAAGGGCTGGATTGTTTACTGTGGAGGGATATAATTTTTTGATTCTCACATCTGCGGTAGCTCCGGCACTTTCAGCAATATTGACTGCCACTTCTCGGATTCGTCTATGAACCAGATCTTGTTGATCGGTACCGAAAGTTCGAATAGTTCCGATCATTTCCACTTTCTCCGGAATAATATTATGACGAATGCCACCATGAATAGCACCAATTGTAATTACAGATGGATTCTCGGTGATATTGACATTTCTGGAGAGAATGGTTTGCAAGCCCATTACGATTTGTGAAGAGGTGACGATTGGATCCACACTAGACCAAGGTGACGCTCCGTGCGCCTGGGTTCCTGTCAAGGTGATTTCCAAATTATCAACCGCTGCCAAAGCAGGCCCGGATCGATATCCGATTTTGCCTACTTCCATCTGCGAACCGATGTGCAGCCCAAAGATTGCGTCGACATCTTTCATTACACCTTCTTTGACCATTAGCTGAGCGCCTGCCATGTCCACATCATAAACGCCTTCCTCCGCAGGTTGGAAAATGAATTTCACATTTCCCTGAAGCTGATCTTTCATTCCAGCTAAGACCTCAGCGACTCCCATCAAAATAGCCACGTGCGTATCATGTCCGCAGGCGTGCATCACACCGGTTTCTTGTCCGTTATAAGTTGCGGTTACAGTAGATTTAAAAGGCAAATCCACTCGTTCGGTCACTGGAAGTGCATCCATATCTGCTCTTAAGGCAATAGTGGGGCCAGGCTTTCCTCCTTTTAACAAGCCGACTACGCCAGTCAAAGCTACGCCCTCGGTTACCTCAATACCCAAGGATCGGAGATGATCTGCGACCTTTCTGGCAGTTCGCGTTTCCTGATTTCCAAGCTCAGGATTTTGGTGAATATCACGTCGCCAGTCGATTACTTTAGATTCGATCTCAGAAGCTTGTTTGTCTATTGCCGGCCTGAGGGTGGATTGCCCAAAGGCTGTTCCGCAGATGAGTACCAGCGGGAGTATAAATTTTTTCATGAGTTGAGGTTTCTTTGTTCGATTCCAAATTTAGATAAATGATCAAATCAAGCATCATTTATCTTGAATTGCTTCAAAAACTTAATTTAAGAGAACTATTTCAAGCTAAAAACCTCTTCTAAGAGTAACTATTAGAAATTAATTTTATGGAACTCACTAACAAAATCGCAGTAGTCACAGGAGTCAGCAAAGGCATCGGGCTTGAATTAGTCAAACTTTTAATCGATAAGGGAAGCATAGTAGCAGGCTGGGGGAGAACAGCTCCTGACTTCAAACATGATGATTTTCACTTTTTTACCTGTGATGTAGCGAAAGAAGAATCGGTAGAGGATGCCTTTCAAGAAACCACCAAGAAATTGGGGACAGATATTAGGATTCTCGTGAATAATGCTGGATTTGGCGTAGCGGGGGCAACAGAGACCTTCTCTACGGAAGATTGGAAAGCTATGTTTGACACGAATGTTCATGGGATTTTCTACACCACCAAGCGATTAATTCCCGGAATGAAAGCTGCCGATGAAGGACATATTTTGAATGTAGCATCTATTGCTGGACTAAATGGGGTCAATCAATTTGCTGGCTATGTTGGGACCAAGCATGCGGTGCGGGGAATTTCACATTCTTTATATATGGAGTTGAGAGATTTTGGGATCAAGGTTTCGACTATTTACCCTGGTTCGATTCAGACCAATTTCTTCGATGATATTCCCGGAGTCGATGCCAATGAAAACATGATGCGACCAATTGATGTCGCCATGACGATGCTTCAGACGCTGGAGACTCATCCCAATTACTTTGTGGCAGACGTAGAATGTAGACCACTCAGACCAAAGGGAAAAAAGTAGAACTTTGGAAATGTTTATTAACCGCGAAAGACGCCAAGGTTTTGCAAAGGGACACAAAGAAATGGTATGGTTTTAAATGGGTTCAAGTCTCAGAATTAGACCTTTTTTTTGCAGATATATTTAGTTCAAGTCTTCAGACTTGGACTGGTGTATCTGGTTGAAGTCTTCGTACTTGGGGCTATTGATTTATCGCGAAGTTAACCAGCTGGAGAGGACGCCAATATTTTAAAAATAGCACCTTTACCGTAGGAGCGAATTTTTTTTTGACCCTTCTAATCTGTAATCAACAATTACAGCTCTTCAAAGCCGGGCTACTTGATGCATTTTAGGAAAAGAAGTAGAACTTTGGGAATGTTTATTAACCGTGAAGGATACCAAGGTTTTGCAAAGGGATACAAAGCAGTGTGAATGGAAAAGGTCAATCTTTCTCTTTTGAACAATCATTTAATCGAAGGATTCAGCCCGGTTTGAGTAGATTAAAGAATACCCAAAACCATTTTTAGCTAGTGTAGATCAGCTTTTCATTTTACCTCAATTTTAAATACTAAGTTTTTACCTTAGTAAAAATAAGTTGAAAAATTAGCTTTTACTGACTTGATGTGAAATGAAAAGTATTCTAGAGTTGAATTTTGAAAGAGTCGGGAAGTATTACCGGCAGTCTGTCAAAGAAGATTTTTTTCAGGATATCCCTGCAAAGGTTTGGAATGACTTAGATATGGATGAGGTTTTCTTGAAAATAGACAAGACACAGACCAAATATGGTCAGCAATTCTTATACAAGTCATTAAAACTCGTTCATGGCGGGCCAGTTTTGGATCTTGATTTGGAAACTACCATTCAATCAATTCAACAAAATCCCAACTTCGAAGCCTTCCTAACCGCAAAGCTCCTCGGTCTGGCCAAGAATGACTCGTATTTTTTGTGTAATGTTTTTCAGAAAGGTTTTCCCAATCCCCCAGCTTTCGTTTTTGGATTTTACATTCTTTTTGCGGCGGCTATTGTAGGCATACCATTAGCATTTTTTTTCAGTTGGTTGATCATCCCCTTGATGGTAATAGTCACATGTAATTTCATGATCCATTATTGGGGTAAGTTAAATGTTATACTTGATTCTGCCTCTTTTGGTCAACTTGGAGAAATGCTATCGGTTGCAAAGGCCATTCTGCTGGAGGCGAATAAGCAAAATTTTTCTTTAATTAAATCGCCAGCAGTCACCGGAATAAATTCTTTGATTTTCAAAACATCTTTGTTTAAAACTAGAATTAGAGGACTTGGTGAGATGGCTGAGTTTTTGGAATATTTCACGGAGTTGTTAAAAGCTGCATTCTTGATAGAAATACTACTCTACTTTTCTTTGGCAAAGCAAATTGAAAAAGAAAACAAACGTATTGAAGCAAATTTTGAGGCCACTGCCTATCTGGATTTTGCGCTTTCTATTTTAAACTTGAGACGATCTGATCAAACGATCACTGTACCCAAGGAAAGCGAATCACTAATTCTAGAAGCAAAGGAGTTGCGCCATCCACTACTTTCATCCGCCATCTCAAATACTTTTTGTATTGATAGAAATGGAGTGTTGATCACTGGCGCAAATATGTCAGGGAAAAGTAGCTTTCTACGATGTATAGGTTTGAATTGTGTACTGGCACAAACGATCAACTGTGTATACGCGTCTGAATTGACACTTCCCAAGACCAAGTTATTGTCCTCTATTCAGAATTTTGACGAGCTCGCGAGCGAAAGGAGTTATTTTTTTAGTGAAGCAGAGTCTTTGAAAGCGATGCTTTCTTCACCAGATGATCAAGGTTTCGAATTGCTTTTGATAGATGAAATTTTCAAAGGAACAAATACAAAGGAACGACTGATCTTGTCTTCAGTGATTCTGAATCATTTGGCCACTGGGAAAACCCTTGTAATTGTAACTACACATGACTTGGAGTTGGCAGATACACTTTCTGACTTCTTGTTTTTTTATTTCACAGGAAAAGATGTCAATGAAAGGTATTGTTATGATTATAAATTGAGAACAGGAGTGCTGGATACTACTAATGCAGCTTTGGTGTTGAGGGATATGGGCTACCCTGATGAAATTTTGACTAAAATTTCTCAGAAACAACTTTCAGAAAGAAAATGAGTTCTACTTTAATAGCAAATACAATAGATAGAAATGTGCCTCACCGGAGGTCTAGCAATTATTTTATTTGATTATCCGCTATGTCAACAGAAGTCAGAAGCAACCAAAATATAATTTTCGCAAAATCGATAATTGGGCGCTTGGATCTTCTGCCTGCCCCTGCCATTTTGGTGGGTCTTCCAGACAGATAAGCCAAGAAAAAGAGGTCACTGGGATCATTGCGTGTTCATATATTGTTTTATCTGAAACTCAATCTTAATTTAGCCTTATGAAAAAAATTCATCTCATTATTCTTGTTTCAGTATTGTTCGGCGCCACTGCATACATGAGCCTTTCTTCTCAGAATGAGCCTTTGGAAGAAACGCCAGTTCTTACTGCGCCAAGTAAGCTTCCGGATTTTACTTTGAATGATATAAAAGGCCAGGCAAATTCCATTCATACTTTGGCAGGCGATAAACCTACGCTCTTTATATACTTCAGTTCAACTTGTCATTTATGTCAGGATGAACTTGGGGCCATTTCAAAAAGAATAAGTGAATTTAAAGACTACAATGTTATTCTTACGACAGTGCAGCCGGTAGAGGAAATGATTGGTTTTGTGAGCGATTTGGGAATTGACGATAAGGGCTACGTTCATTTTTTGCTTGATGCAGATATGAAAGTTGCCAGTTTCTATCAAATCAAAAGTGTCCCCTCCATTTACTGTTACAATGCTGATAAGGAACTGGTAGCGGAATATGTGGGGATTACCGAGATCGATCTGTTACTGAAGAACCTGAGTCAAGGAAAATAAGTCTTACAGTTTTCAGGGATAGTTAGAAAACTGCTCCTTAGCCGGGATTAATTTGTTTTTCTAAGCTCGGTGCCAATTGCGTCTCAACTAAAGGAAAAACATTTTTCATTACTTTTGATTGACTAAAAAGTCCCAATGTCCTTAGAAGTAAGCCAGCTCACAAAAATTTACAGTTCTCAAAAAGTACTCGATGGAGTATCTTTTTCGGTTACTCCGGGGCGGATTCTGGGATTTTTGGGACCGAATGGGGCCGGGAAATCTACCACAATGAAAATCATCTGTGGCTATTTAGCTCCGGATGGAGGAGCTGTTTCAATTTTGGGTAAAAATGCCTTGACTGCGCCGAAGCAAGTCAGTCCCCTTATCGGTTACCTGCCAGAGCACAACCCGCTCTATGTGGATATGTATGTCAGGGAATTTCTAGAGTTTTCGGGAGGAATCTATGGACTGTCAGGAAATAAGCTAAGGCAGCGCGTACTCGAAATGCTCCAGAAAACCGGACTGGAACCAGAGCAGCACAAAAAAATCTCACAGCTATCCAAAGGATATCGACAGCGGGTAGGTCTTGCAAGAGCTCTGATTCATGATCCAAAAGTCATCATTTTGGATGAACCTACTACTGGACTTGATCCGAATCAATTGGTCGAAATCAGAGCACTGATCAAAGAAGTTGCCACTCATAAAACCTTGATTCTTTCAACCCACATCATGCAAGAGGTCGAGGCCATCTGTGATGATGTCGTCATTATCAATAAGGGCAAAATTTTGGTAGCAGACTCGCTGGAAAATCTTAAGTCTTCCGCTTCTGAAATTCAATTGATCTTAGAAACTGAGGAGGAGCTGGATCTGCAATGGTTCACTCAGTTTGATTCGACTAAATTTGGAACTAAGGGAAAATCAGAAGTCATTATTTCTGCTCCCAATGCTGGAGAAGCACGCAAGGAAATCATGCAATTGATTCAGCAGCGAAAATTAAATCTGATCAGTTTGAATCAAAGCAAGAAAAATTTAGAACAGATCTTCCGGGAAATCACACGATGAAAAGTCTGTTCTGGAAAGAAATCAACGCATTTTTTGGAAGTCTGTTGGGCTACCTGGTTCTGGCGCTGTTTCTTGTCGCTCTTGGGTTGATCGTCTGGGTCTTTCCGGAGAGCAGTGTACTTTCCTACGGCTTTGCTGATTTGGAAGTCCTCTTTAGCTATACACCTTATGTATTCACATTTTTGATTCCTGCACTTTCCATGCGTATTCTGGCTGAGGAGCGCAAAACTGGCACTTGGGAACTGCTTCGAACTTCACCGCTTTCGATTCTTCAGATCGTTTTGGCCAAATATCTTGCCTTGTTGACATTGGTCTTTGTGGCAATTTTGCCCACGCTTATCTATTATTTCAGTATAGTTCAATTAGGAGATCCTATTGGTAATTTGGATCAGGCAGGCTTCTTTGGGAGCTGGATTGGTTTGATTATGATCGGAGCAGTTTTCGCAGCAGTGGGGATTTTCTCCAGTGCCTTGACTTCTCAGCAAGTATTAGCTTTTGTACTCGGAGTGTTTTTATGCTTTGTGCTTTACTTTGGATTTTCAGCAGCAGCGGACCTTCAAGCAGGTAATTTTGCCTATTGGTTGGAAGAGTTTAGCTTGAGTTATCATTACATCAGTTTGAGTAGAGGCGTGATTGATTCCAGAGATATCTTCTTTCTAGTTGGTATGATTTGGCTATTTCTAGGTGGGACAATAATCGTTTTGCGAAGTAAATGAAAAGACCATTTTTCTATATTGCCAAGCCGTGGTTACTCCTTTTTGGAGGAATTCTGGGTTTTGTACTGCTCGCGCAGCTTGTCCGTTTTCGAATTGATCTTACAGAAGAAAAACGTTTTTCAATTCATCCTGGCACAGAAAAAGTCCTAGCCCAAATCAAAGAGCCACTGCATGTGGATATTCTTCTCGTGGGTGAAAACCTTCCGGGGGGAATGCGAAGGCTTCAGAAATCCATCGAAGAAACTGTACGAACCTTCAATGCGTATAGTTCGGAGCCAATTTCCTACTCCTACTTCGATCCATTAAAAGTGGATCAAGAGGAGCAAGAAGAATTCATTCTGAGCTTGGTGGATTATGGAATCAACCCGACTAATCTATTTGTAGATCAAAATTCCGGTCAGCAAGCTCAGCTTATTTTCCCAGGGTTTTTGGTCAGCGATTCTGAATTTGAGACTGGCGCTTTGGTACTCAAAGGGGAGCGAGGTATGTCATCAGAGCAAATCCTGAATCAGTCTATCGAGAATTTGGAGTTTGAACTTAGCAAAGCAATTCAGAAATTGATCGCTCCGACCTCATCTACCATTGCGATGCTGATCGGCCATGGAGAAAATGCGAAGGATGATGGATTTGGTATTGTAGAAGCATTAGATAGGGAGTTTGAGATATTCAAAGTACCCTTGGAACAAGCGAAGAAAACTGCTGATCTGGCGACTTTTGAGACTATTTTCATTCAATCTCCCAAAGAACAATTCGCTGAACGCGAAATTTATCTTTTGGATCAGTATGTCCTCGGTGGAGGTAATCTTGTTATTTTATTGAACGGAGTAGACGTGGAAGAGGCTGCTTTGTACGGTGGCGCTACAGTGGCTATGCCTTTTGAAACAGGGCTCGAAAATCTGCTTTTTCGCTATGGTGTTCGGGTTAATAACGATCTGATTCAAGATTTTAATTTCGGATTGATTCCTACGATGGCCGGGAACTTTGGCAATCAGGAGCAAATGCGACCGATGCCCTGGCTCTACTATTTTCAAGCTCAATTGATGCAAAACCACCCGATTACCAAAGGCTTGGATGTATTGGATTTTAGATTTGCGAGCAGCATCGATACGGTGAAAGCAGAAGGAGTGATTAAAACTCCTTTGATATTTACCTCTGATTATTCCAGAATTCTTCCTGCGCCACTACAAATTTCGCTTGATGAGATTGCTATTGAGCCAGATCCAAAAGCCTTTAATTTGAAAAATCTTCCTTTAGGATATCTTCTGGAGGGGGAGTTCACTTCAGTATTCAAGAATCGATTTGCTCCAGAAGAGTTTAACAAGGCTGAATTTAAAGAAACTGGTCAAGGCAAAGTGGTGGTTTTTGGTGATGGAGAGTTGTTTCAAAGTCAATTGAGCTTTCAGGATGGATCTCCGCTGACGCTCGGCGAGGATCAACTCAGCCAAACCACTTTTGCAAACAGGGTCTTGCTCAGCAATCTGGTAAACTATCTGGCAGAGCCGGAAGGAATAATTGCTTCACGAACTCGAATCATAAAAATCAGACCTTTGAATAAGGTCAAAGTGTCAGAAGAAAAAACCTTCTGGCAATTGATCAATATAGCCTTGCCTGTATTTGTCTTTTTGGGAATAGGATGCGTGGTCTGGGCAATTCGTAAGAAAGCCTATGGAAGTCGAATCTGATAGATTGGAGCCGGATAAGTAGTATGGTTTTTTGCTTATAGACTTACCTCCACTGGAAAAATTTCATAGATTGTAAAATCGTTTAAGCAAATTCAGGTTAACAGCGGTTCTAATAAGATTTTATTTATAAATTTACCCCATTAAAAAGTTAAAATTAAAAAAGCCTTAGATATGAAATTCATTGTTTCCTCTTCTGCATTACTGAAGCAGCTTTCGGCCATCAACGGTGTAGTCACAACAAACCCAGTGGTGCCAATTTTGGAAAACTTCCTTTTTGAAATTAAGGACAGCCTTTTGACTATCACAGCTTCTGATTTGCAGACCTCTATGATGACTGAGATCACAGTAGAGACCAAAGAAGATGGGAATATTGCAGTGCCTGCAAGAATACTTATTGAGACCTTGAAGAATCTTCCTGAGCAGCCGGTAACTTTCAGTATCGATCATGACACCTATGCTGTAGAGATCAGCTCGGACAACGGTCGCTACAGACTTGCCGGCGAGAATGCAACCGATTTCCCTAAAATCCCTACAGTCACCAACGCAACTACAGTCGACATGTCAACTGAGGTGCTCGCAAGTGCTGTTTCCAATACGATTTTTGCTACGAGTTCTGATGAACTGAGACCTGCGATGACCGGTGTTTACATCAATTTGAGTGCGACGAATACAACTTTCGTGGCAACAGATGGACACCGATTGGTGAGATACAGAAGAGTGGATATCGCTTCAGGTGATCCAACCAGTTTGATCATTCCTCGAAAGGCATTGAACCTATTGAAATCCACGTTGCCTTCCGAAAATGTACCGGTAACTATTGAGTTCAATCAATCTAATGCATATTTCAAGTTCAACAATATCAAAATGATATGTCGATTAATCGATGAGCGATTCCCGGATTACGAAAATGTAATCCCTACTGAGAATCCAAATCGAATGAATATCGATCGTCAAGAGTTATTGAGTTCATTGCGAAGAATCGCAATCTATGCGAACAAAACCACGCATCAAGTGCGATTGAAACTAACCGGATCTGAATTGATGATTTCTGCTGAAGATTTGGATTTCTCCAATGAGGCGAATGAAAGACTTTCTTGTGATCACGATGGAGAGGATATCGAGATTGGATTCAACGCAAAGTTTTTGGTAGAAATGCTAAACAATCTTTCCTGCAAAGAAGTAAGCTTGAGATTCTCTGCACCAAATCGTGCGGGTTTGATAATTCCTGTTGAGCAAGATGAAAATGAAGACATCTTAATGCTTGTGATGCCAGTGATGCTTAATAACTACGTGTAAGGATCATGAACAATACTTTGTAGCCTGGAGATTTCTTCAGGCTTTTTTTGACCTTTGAAGTTTTTTTTTAACCTCGAAGCTCTTTTTTTTAACCGCCAAGTCCACAAAGATTTTACGGAAGTACGCAAAGCAGATTCCAGATTTGAATGACCTTTGAGGTTTTTTTTAACCTCGAAGGTCTTGGTTTTTAACTGTGAAGTCCTTGTTTTTTAACCACCAAGTCCACAAAGGTTTCAGGGAGGTACGCAAAGCAGATTCCAAATTTGAATGACCTTTGAGGTTTTTTTCAACCTCGAAGGTCTTGGTTTTTAACTACGAAGTCCTTGTTTTTTTGATCATAAAGTCAACGAAGGTTTCAGGGAGGTACGCAAAGCAGGTACTAAATCTGGTTGACCTTTGAGGTTTTTTTAACCTCGAAGGTCTTGGTTTTAACTGCGAATTCCTTGTTTTTGACCACCAAGTCCACAAAGGTTTCAGGGAGGTACGCAAAGCAGATTCCAGATTTGAATGACCTTTGAGGTTTTTTTTAACCTCGAAGGTCTTGGTTTTTAATTGTGAAGTCCTTGTTTTTTTGACCATAAAGTCAACGAAGGTTTCAGGGAGGTACGCAAAGCTGATACTAAATCTGGTTGACCTTTGAGGTTTTTTTAACCTCGAAGGTCTTGGTTTTAACTGCGAATTCCTTGTTTTTTGACCACCAAGTCCACAAAGGTTTCAGGGAGGTACGCAAAGCTGATACTAAATCTGGTTGACCTTTGAGGTTTTATTTTTTATATTCAAATCTTTGAGATTGATTTAACTATTATTTAAGCTGAATATGGAACTAGCAGGTGAAATCTTTGAATCGGGAAAGATTTATCATATCTATTCCAAAGCAATCGGGAAAGAGGTTCTTTTTCTCAATGACGAGAATTTCAAATATTTTCTAAAAAGGTATGATGATTATTGTGCTGAAATATTTGAAACACTGGCTTATTGTCTAATCCCTAATCATTTCCATTTCTTAGTACGAGTAAAGGATGGTAGTTCTAATAATGTGGTAGTAAAAAAATTCTCAAACTTTTTAAATTCTTATTCCAAAGCATTCAATAAATCCCAAGATAGAAGTGGTGCGCTTTTCCAAAGAAAATTTAAACGGAAAATCATATCATCTGAACCTTATTTAACTCGCATCATACTGTATATCCATTTGAATCCATTTAAGCACAAGCTTGTCGAGGATTTCAGGAAATGGAAATATTCTTCCTTCAATTCTTATTCTACACAATTGCCTACAAAGATTACTAGGGAGGTAGGTTTGGAATGGTTTGGAGGTCTTCAAGAATTTTTAAAAATGCATCAAGAAATCAAAGTAGATTATTTATCTAATGATTTTCTTTTAGAATAAGTATCCTGGCAAAACCTTCGAGGTCTTGAAGACCTCAAAGGTTAGGTCTTCTCTGCGTCTCTCAATGATTTCAAGTACAATCCTTCCACTCGTTCGCGAGCCCAGGGGGTTTTTCTTAAAAAGGTCAGACTCGATTTGATTGAAGGATCATGCGTGAAACATCGGATCGTGATTCGCTCACCAAGTTCCTGCCAGCCATAGAATTCCACTAAATGCTGAAGTATATGGTCGAGCCGAATGCCATGAAGTGGATTCTTGGGTTGGTGTTGGTATTCTGAATTTTCAGTCATTGGTTTTTCTGAATTAGTACTTAAAGATAGTCTGTCCTTCTTTAATCGTCTCCATAGTTTGAATGTCTTTCAATTCGTAGGTAGAATCCTTTTAAGACTGGAGTTACATTTCTGTTTACGGTTTTTGCCAACTCCCTCCTAGCATTGACCCACATGCTGCCAAATGAAGACTACCTACTGCCTCACCGACTCGATCAAATCCCATAGATTTCCATATAGATCCTTGAATACCGAGACAATTCCATAGTCCTCTTTGCTAGGTTCTCGGATGAATTCTACTCCTTTGGAAGTATAGTTTTTATAATCTCGCTTGCTGTTCAGGATTTGTAATCCTGAATCTAGTTCATAGGATTTGCAATCCGAATAGCTACGAAGCAGGTCTGGTAGAGTCAGAAAAAATCTCATTTGAAGATTACAAATCTTGGGACCAAATCTCGAGACTGCTTTTGTGATAATTATTGTAGCTCGAATAGCGCTGGCTGGCAGCCCAGAGCTGGTCATTGAATCCCCACTTATTGAAAACTGCTCACTACTCCTGTTCCTCTGAAACCGACTCGATCAAATCCCATAGATTTCCATATAGATCCTTGAATACCGAGACAATTCCATAGTCCTCTTTGCTAGGTTCTCGGATGAATTCTACTCCTTTGGAAGTATAGTTTTTATAATCTCGCCAAAAGTCGTCGGTATACAGAAATAAAAAAACCCGACCTCCAGCCTGATGACCGATCTGTTTAATCTGGGATTCATCGGCAGCTTTGGCCAGTAGTAAATGACATGCTGAACCGGGAGGTGAAATTCGAACCCATCGTTTGGTTTCAGATAGTGTGGTGTCTTCAAGAAGTTCAAAGCCGAGGGTCTTGGTGTAATAGTCAATAGCTTCATCGTAGTCTCTGACGAGAAGGGCAATTTGGGAGAGTTGTTGGTTCATGGGTTAAAAATAGCAGTTATCTCATTATTGAAATGAATCAATCCTTCCTTTCATTTTTGCTTTACCATACATCTATAAACTACCAAGTACAAAAAACTAAACCCAACTTTGATTTTTCATTTTTTATGGCTTGATTCATACAACTACTTTTCCAAATAATAAAATGATGAAAAACGGTGTCCTCCTCCTTGTTATCGGACTTCTATTCTCTTGTCAAAATGAGAAATCAAACGAAGACAAAACCTTCGAATTAATCCCTTCCGGTAAATTTTTATCCCTGGATCTCGATGATTCTACTGCTAATATCAGTACGGGTTTGCAGTATTTTAAAGGGGATAAAGAATACCTTTTTAATGCCAATTGGGGTACTAATTCCCTTCAGATCTATGATTTGCAGGACCAAAAACTAGCGAAGGAATTATTTTTTGACTTTGAGGGTCCAAATGGAATAGGTGGTTTATTTGGATTTCATGTGCATAGCATGGATAGTATTTTTCTATTTACGGCGCCTTTCGGATCGAGATTCTTTATCGTGGATTCGGAAGGGGAAATCGAAAAAAGAATCGATTACCAAATTCCGGAGGGTGGGGGTTCTGCCTTTGTTCACAATGCCTTCATGATATCGCCACCTGATATTAATGGGACGCTTCTCGCAGTTAATCATCGGTTCCCGGGTAATATCAGAGAAACTACTTCGGAAAAATTGGCATCAAAGACATTTGGGTACCAAATTGACACGAGTAGTGGCGAGACTACCCATTTTAATCATTTTTTTCCAGCTGACTATTTAAGTTCAGGTCAAAAATTGCTTGATTTTAGTCGTGCTCTAGGAAAGGATAAAATCGTCTATTCCCTGCATGGAGATCATAAACTCTATTATTCTTCAGCCTATGATTTACCTTTGCGATCCATTGAAGCTAGCAGTTCCTATTTAGATGAAACCCTTCCCAGTTTCCAAGCAGATGCTTCTTCTGAGGAATTTCAGCGCTATGCTTTTTCCTCTTCGCGTTATGCTTCGATGCTGTATGATTCCTATCGGAATGTGTACTATCGTTTTGCGTTTCCTACCCTATCCGATGTGACAGCCGACGAACTCAGAAACCTTAGAACTGCTCCAGGCCCATTTGTAATTATGGTCTTTGATGAAGATTTAAAACTGTTAACTGAAAAGCTTTTCGAAGCAGGCACCTACCTTCCAGACAATTCCTTCGTAGGAGAAAAAGGCTTGTACATATCCATCAACCATCCCGATAATCCTCAGAATAAGGAAGATCAGATGGCTTTTGAGTTGATTGAGTTGAGGTAACTGTACCATTTAGCCCGTTTGGTGCAAGTCTTCAGACTTGTTCCCTCCGCTGTTCAGGTTGCGATAGCCATCGGCTGTAATCCTGAACCTCGATTATGGGATTTCAAATCTGAATAGGCAGGATAGCTTACAAGTTGGCAATTGGGTCTATTTTGAAGATTACATCCCGATGGCGATCGGAATAGAACGAGATTTGAGATTGCAAATCTCGAAAAGTATCTCCGGATCAAGATTTCAGATTGCATCCGCAGTAATTATCTGGACTGGAAGCGCTGGTAGACTATCAATACAAAAAAGTAAAACAAAAAAAGCAGGAAGTATAAACCTCCCGCTTTTTTCTTTTTTATAAATTAGGCCTTTGCTTCTTCTAATTTAGAAGCAACAGGGAAGTCGATTGGGAACTGGGCTAAGTTGTGAATGTAATTGGAGATCGTCTTATCTGCAATCAAAATCACGACATCCATAAGCGTCACCTCGCTGTAGCCAGCATCAAAAAAGGCATCAACAGCTTCTTTGGAGGCAGAACCTCGATTCTCGGTAATGGATTTGGTCACCTTCACCAGCGCATCGATTTTTTGATCAAAAGAAGCATGTCCTTTTCTTAACTCTAAAATCTGGTCTTCTGTGAATCCATTCATCTTACCGATGGCCGTATGTGCTGACAGGCAATAATCACATCCGTTTATTTCACTGACTACCAAGTTTACCACTTCTTTTTCCTTGGCCTTTAGGTTGGTTTTTCTGTTGGCTAGTGCTAAGTAATCTCCCAAAGCAGTATCACTTTTAGAATAGTATGAGTACAAGTTTGGAACAAAGCCCACGGCTTTTTCGATTCCTGCTAATAGCTCCTGGTTTTTTTCTGATACTTGATCTTTGCTGGGTAGTTCGAAATTTTTCATTGGTTTGTTATTTTTTAGTTCCTTATAGTACGAAGGTGATTATTCAACTGATGAATCAGGTAGGCTATTATTCCTGATAAGTAGACAATTATTCCCTACTTGAGATTTTCTTTGAATTCAGTGGGTGCAACTCCCTGATTTTTCTTAAAAAAACGGCTGAAGGTTTGGATATCCTCAAATCCTAATTCATAACTGAGCTGCTTAATTGGCTTGTCTGTGTAAAACAATAATCTTCGAGCCTCCAACATGATTCTTTCGTGAATAAATACCAAAGGACTTTTATTTTTCAACTTCAAAAATAGATTTGAAAGTGTTTTGGGAGATTTATTTAGGAGTTCTGCATATTCAGTAACAGTATGCATCACCTTGAAATGCTTTTCCACCAAAAAATTAAATTCTCTAACTAAATCTGAATCAAAGGAATTGAGTTGATCGAGGTCAGTTTGCTCCTTATACAATCGGGTACTAAGAATCAGCAGTCGTTTGAGGATCATTTGGAGCATTTCCAGCTGCAGGTCATCCTTAGATTCAAGTTCCATTTGAAATACCTTCCATAAGGTTTCAAATTTATCCAGCTCCTGATCTGTCAACGTGATTATCGGTAATTGACTTGAACCAAAAAACAAAATGCCTTTACAACCAACTTCGGAGTCATGATCTAGAATACAATAAAAAGGTCTATTAAATCGAACCATTCTGGCTTGACCGATTTCCTGTACGCTCACTTGGTGAAACTCCGTAAGGCAAAGAATCTGATTTGGAGAAAAAACTTCCTCTTTTCCATCGATCAGAAACTTAGCTTTGCTGTTAAACCAAACTAAAGTTTGAAAGGAGGGAAGTTGCTCTTCCAGTAAATAACGATTAGTGGAGGTTAGCTGCTCAAGAAGAAGATGTTCCTGATTTGGACCCAGATAGTTCATTGAAAAATCTTTATTCCAAAAGAGTTGCGTACCGAATTTGGTTCCCCTCGAAAAAACAGAAGCGGAATCAAGTCGTTAATTTCACCTCAAAAAAACTATTTGGTACAAGTCTTCAGGCTTGTGGTCTTGGTATAGTCCAAGTCGAAAGACTTGAACTAGGGAGTAGTTGAAGATTGCATCCGCAATAATTAACGGGACTCAAAGAGAGGATTTTAACCCAACTTGAAAATCGAATTAGACAATATTATGTAATACAACTAGTTACGCTAATTGTTTTTACAATTGGGTCACAACTTTTGACTTCCTCACATAGGGTCTGTCCTTAAATTTGAGCG
>Ga0222647_1000040_pt1 | contig 63868 bp, 70 predicted proteins | sample AntAcemetagen333_FD_179864 | JGI IMG/M metagenome (GOLD analysis project Ga0222647, IMG submission 179864) | Saline water microbial communities from Ace Lake, Antarctica - #333 | ecosystem: Environmental > Aquatic > Non-marine Saline and Alkaline > Saline | place: Antarctica: Ace Lake...
AGGTCAGATTGTTGGTCCTATTGGGCCAATTGGGCTAACAGGTGCAACTGGTGCTGACAGCTTTGTGACTGGTCCAACTGGCCCTACTGGTGCTCAGGGAGATTTAGGGCCGACAGGGGCTACTGGTTCAACCGGCTCTGCGTCACTTGTGACTGGACCGACTGGCGCACTTGGGCCAACTGGTGCTACAGGCGCTACCGGGTCAGCTTCAACAGTAACGGGCCCTACCGGGAGTCAGGGAGATTTAGGTCCAACAGGTTCAATCGGTCCAACAGGTCCAACCGGATCAACTGGAGCCGACAGCTCTGTGGTCGGGCCAACCGGTCCAACTGGATCAACTGGTGATTTAGGGCCAACTGGAGCCGACAGCTCTGTGGTCGGGCCAACCGGTCCAACTGGATCAACTGGTGATTTAGGGCCAACTGGAGCCGACAGCTTTGTGACTGGGCCAACCGGTCCAACTGGACCAACCGGTGATGCCAGTCTCGTAACAGGTCCAACTGGATCAACTGGTGATTTAGGGCCAACCGGTCCAACTGGACCAACCGGTGATGCCAGTCTCGTAACAGGTCCAACTGGATCAACTGGTGATTTAGGGCCAACCGGTCCAACTGGACCAACCGGTCCAAGCGGTGGTATTACTTACGAAATCGCAAATGCTGGGTCTGGCGCATACAATATAAATGGGGCAAGCAACCCAACTCTCTCTGTTATTAGAGGGCACAGGTACGTTCTCAACGTAAATGCCTCTGGACATCCTTTTTGGATTCAAACAGTTTCTGGAGGGTACAGCTCGGGGGATGTCTACTCTGATGGTGTCACAAATGGTGGCGCTCAAGTGGGGACAATTATTTGGGAAGTCCCATTTGATGCTCCCGATAATCTTTATTATGTCTGCCAATATCACAGCAGCATGGCTGGGTCTATTGCAGTTTCTGACTTAGGCCCTACTGGTCCGACCGGTGTTCAGGGAGTAACTGGTCCGACTGGCGCTACGGGTGAGACAGGGCCATCAGTCACTATTGGGAACGTTGCGCCAGTTGCAGTGAGCGGAAGTACCGTGTCACTTTCTGGAGGTTATGCAAAGTACGGATCAAACTTCCCAATTATCTACATTGGAACCGAGCCAGGGAGCCCCAGCGAGGGCGACATCTGGATTAGCTTTTAACTAGAAGTAGAGGTGATTTAAGTGGTTCAGACAAATGCAAACTTTAGCTCACGCTCGCAATACAGAATAGAACTCTTCACCGAAGCTTACGCGGTGTCTGGCGGCACTAGAATTGATGTCTCTGCCAATCTAGTGAAGTGGCAAACCGTAAACAATAGCCCAAGCAGTACTGGGTCCCCTCGCTCGTATTCTGTGCCCAACGGTAGGGCAAACAGCACTAGTGGCCCCCTAGTTGAGACAGGCGGGGACAGCAATCTAAGCTTCTCCTTCAACTTTGCTGCAGGTCAAAGCTTTACCATATATAGCGGATTCAGCAGGTACATACCTTCCGCAAATGGCAGCACTACCGTTTCTATCTCGGTGAGCCACAGCTTGTTGGGCTCAGCTACTGCAAGTATAAACGTAGCCCAAGTTGTTACTGTAGTTAATAGAACCATCTCTTTTAACGGTAACGGAGGAGACTCTCCAGGCTCTCAAACCGTAAGCGAAGGTAGTTCAATATCGCTACCGTCATCCTCACGCTCCGGCTACACATTTGACTACTGGATTATAGGTGGGTCAGCGTATTCTGCGGGCCAGAACTATACTGTCAACAGTGACGTAACTGCGACTGCTAGCTGGACCCAAACCTACAGTAACCCCTCATTCACTAATGGAGTCTCGTCTGGTAGCTTCCGTGTTGGGGACAGTGTCGCTGACTACATTGATGCCTCTAACACTTTCAGCGACTATGGACAAAGTGGGACAAACTATAGCGCTCTGAGCATACCTATCTCTGGCCTGTATGTACAAGATTACGGCTCGTATGGGTACATAACTGGTCAAGTAGGTAATGTATCTCCAGGAAGCTATACCGTAAGCGTTTACGCTAACGGTCCTTCTGGAAATCCTGCGACATCCCAAGGAACATACACCATACTTGCAGCCCTTCCTTCATGGTCAGACACTTCTGTATCTAGCGCTGCAAGAGTAGGAGCCTACTACTCATCTAATTTCTCCGCAACAAACGCCACTAGCTGGACAATTAATGGTATCCCGCCTGGACTAACCACTTCGGGTACTTCATTCTCCACTGTAACATTATCGGGGACTCCCACAAATTCAGGTAGCTATACAGTAAGTGCAACGCCTAGGAACTCGGGAGGTGAGTCGGGATCAACCGAGTATTTTTCAATAACGGTGTCGCCTCGACTTCCTGTTTGGTCGGACACGACTTTGGCTACCGGGGCTCGTGTTGGCCTAGCATATAGCAGTACTGTCTCTGCTAGTTATGTAAATAATTGGGGTGTCGTAGGCTTACCGAACATGGGGCTGTCATTTAATGCTCAGACTAGCGAGAATAGTTTTAGTACTTCAACCTTATCTGGAACTCCTACAAGCTTCGGGACCTTAACCTTCAGTTTGACCCCGAGAAATTCATCATACGAGACTACAACAACCGAGAATTATTCGATAACAGTATACGATGCATCGTTAATATGGTCTGACCAGGTTTTGGCTTCCAGCATTGTGGTTCAAGACGAGGCGTATTCAGATCAAGTCTCCGTATCAGCGGGCCCAGTTTCGGTTACATATTCCGAGACACCTGGATTCTCACTACCGTCTGGCCTGGCTATTGATTCAGCTACTGGAGTGATTAGCGGATCCGTTGCTACGCCTGGCACCTATTCATTTAAAATGCGTGCTACAAATGGTAGCTCAGAGTCTATTGACACAAACGTGCTCAGCCTAACCGTTGAAGCAGCTGGGGGCTATGTAAAGGTTTGGAACGGCTCAGCGTGGGTAGATGGGACGGTCAGCGTTAGGACTGGCGGGACTTGGGTAGAAGGTACTGCTCAGATCAGGAGCGGGGGGAGCTGGGTAACCAGCTTCACTAGCTAGACTTCTTTTTCCTGGTGCGAGGTGCCGGCCTCTCTAGGCTCTCAACTATTTTCATCTCTCTGGTCTGAACTTTTTGGAGGCCAATAGTCAAATCACGAATAATATCCAACTGAGACGATACTTTTATCACGTGATTTTCAATATTATTCACACGATCTGCTAGCGAGCTTCCGCCATTCTCCCAGAGTTGGTGCTCGACTCTCCCTAGGCGGTCTGCTACTGACCTGCCGTCCTTATCAATGCCAAGCGCATCATCGACACGCTTTGCTATCCGATAAACAGCGACCATAGCCGCAATTAAGACGCCAAAAGCAGTAATTGATGCTGCTACGGCCATCAGGAGTTCATTGTTCATATATACTTAGTCCTACCCGGGAGAGTGATTAGTTTTGCTTTTACCCATTTTACCCTACTAAGGGCCCCCCGATTCGGGAGTCTAGCCATTAAGTTGGTCACTCCTTACAATCTTTTAAAACATTTTTTGCGTTTTGTTTTGCAAACGCACTTAAAAGGTGTAAGCTGATGACAGATTTTGGAGAACTAATGACTACTCGCAATTACGGAAGATTGGTAAAATAATGGGAGACTGGACCTCAGCTGACGGACGACTCGGTCCTGCAGCTAAATACTACGCTCAGACTCTCAACTGGCAAGTTTTTCCTGTACACGGCATAGATGATCACGGCAAGTGTACGTGCGGGAGAGTCCATAAAGATAGCAAAGAAATTGCTAAGCACCCAGCATCTGCTCAGGGGCAGAAGGATGCTACTACTGATGTAGATAGACTAGACAAGTGGTGGGCCGAAGACCCTAACTATAATGTTGCATTATTTGCAAAAGAGTCAGGATACTTTGTAATTGACATTGATCCACGCTCTGGTGGTGATGCATCTTTTGAGAAGCTTAAAGAGATGGCCAAAGACGGTTTACCCCCTACGGTGGAAGCTATAACCGGGGTTTATTGGAGTCAGGAGACCGGCGAACATGTTCGCGGGCGACACATGATCTACAAGTGCGGTCCAGACGAAAAGTTTATTGGTAACTTCAATGCTCAAGGTCTTGGCGGACTAGATATCAAGCACAACGGATACGTACTAATCTCTCCGTCTAGGCACCACTCTGGTGTCACTTATGACTGGAAGGAGGGCCATGCACCTTGGAATATGGAAATTGCAGAAGCTCCAGAAGAGCTACTGACAATAATACGCTCTAGGTCAGCACGTAAAGGCCCAAATGGAACCAGCTACAGCACAGCCAATTGGGATTTTCTTTCTGATCTAGCATTAGGCGACAATCGCATAGACATAGAGAAAATTCTCGAAGAAGGGATAACCGAAGGCAATAGAGCGGTTGGGCTCTACTCTTTAGCATGTGCCCTGGCCAATAAGCACGGCACGTCCATGGAGGGAAGGCTTGTGGTTGAATCCCTAATGCTGAGATTTAACGCCGAGATGGTCACACCTCCGATGGAGATCGAGGGTCCTAATTCCGTGCTTATGCATACCCGTAGAGCCCTAGATTGGGTAGCGGATAACCCTAAAATAAATCTCTTCTGGGGTGGAATCTCAGATTGGGTAAAAGAGCAGGGCATGGATATTGGTGCTAACCTCTCAACCCAGTTCTTGACCACAACCACAGCTGCGAATACCTTTGCCCATGAGAACGATGAAGGTACGTATTTAGCGCCTCTAGAGGGGTCAGATGGAGTATCGCCAGATACCGCTAATAGTATTGGTGACCAAATGGCAACCTATGCTTCGGAAGGTCGTAGTCTTAAAGATGTTGCTCTTGGAGGTAACCTAAACTTACCTAAAGACGTAGACGCTCTCAGTGGAAAAGCTGGTGGACGCCCAGGATACCGAAGCCTTAGTGATGTTGGTAACGGTAGGCGACTTGTAGACGCATTTGGTTCTACTATTAGGTACACCCCAAACGTGGGCTGGTTCCTCTGGGACGGTAACTATTGGAAGCCGGACACACAAAAATTGGCTATACGAGAAGTGTCTAAGATGGTGTCTACTGTTTGCGCAAGCGAGGTTGTCAACTATCCAACTGATGACACGAGAGCTGGCGAGATAATAAAATGGGCGAATCAAGCTAAATCTAATGCCCGTATCCAATCCCTAGTTGAGCAAGCAAACTCAGATGAGCGTATCCAGGTTGAATTAGAGCAATGGGATAATAGCCCCACACTAATGGGGGTCGCTAACGGCGTGGTCGACTTGAAGACCGGTGAACTTAAGGTTGGGCGACCAGACTTGCACATCACCAGGCGATCTCCTATTTCCTATGTACCGGGCATGACTAATGTTCGTTGGACAAAGTTCTTGGAAGAAGCAACCAGTGGCGATAAAGAACTTCAGGACTGGCTACAACGCGCAGTTGGGTACACGCTAACCGGGCTAAATAGCCAAGACATAATGTTTCTAATTTATGGCCCTCCGGGATCTGGTAAGAATACATTTGTTGAGACTATCTATGAAGCATTGGGAAAGTCTCAGTACGCGTGGGCCCTTGACTCAAATGTTCTTGCAGCTAGCGACCGAATGAATAGTACTGACGAATATCACATGGCGGAGCTACGTGGTCGCCGTATGATTTGGGTAGACGAGCTCCCAGAGAATGGGCGTATTAAAGAGAATCAAGTTAAGAAGTTAACTGGTTCCGGCACTCTGCAGGGACGTTCTCCTGGAGAGAAGCCGATTCAGTTCACCTCTCACGGTAAGTTGTGGATCTCCACAAACCACCGTCCTATTATTACAGATGACGCTATGTGGCGTCGTATGCGACCAATCCCTCTGACTAATAAGCCAGAAGTGCCGGACCCAACCTTGAAAGAGTATCTGGCAGACCCAGAGGGAGCGCTTCCTGCTGTCCTTGCCTGGGCTGTAGAGGGCGCGGTCAAGTACTTGAACTCAAGCGCCAAAGACCCACTCGGGTGGTGCTCTGTAATTAAAGAGGCCCATGACATTTACAAGAAGAATGAAGACAGAATCGGAGCCTTTCTGGAGGAAGAAACCATTGAAGTGGTGGGAGCTACTACCGATCTGTCCACACTGTTCCATGTGTATAAGAATTGGAGTGCTGCACGTGATGAGCGCAATCTTACCCAGATTGGATTCCAGAGAAAGCTAAGTGATAGGGGCATAGACATTATAGGTGTCGGAACTAGAGCTACAATTAGAGGCTATCAGAGTATCCCTAGAGAGGTCCAGAGCGCCCCCGTGGTAGACTTTAGCATGCACGCAAAGTACTCAAAAGGTGCTTTTTAACTAGTTAAGGAGAGAAAGTGAAGATTTTTATAGCCACGCCGATGTATGGTGGTCTTGCTAAAAGCAATTACACCATAAGTCTGCAGAACCTAGTTGCTACCCTGGCCCAGGCGGGGCACACTGTTGGGACTACGACGGTTGGAAATGAGAGCCTAATCACTAGAGCTAGAAATACTCTAGCTCACAAATTCTTGAAAACAGATTTCGATGTACTACTGTTTATTGATGCAGACCATGGATTCGAAGCAGAAGACGTACTTAGGATGCTTGAATCCGATAAGGACCTTATTGGTGCGATATACCCGATGAAGGGCATCAACTGGGAGAATGTGAGGCTTGCAGCGTTAGCAGGATTCCAAAATCTATCGCTCTACTCTGGGTACTTCGCCTCCAACCTGTTCCCAGAGGGCGCAAAAGATTTTGAGAGTGATGCACCGTTTAAGGTTAAAGCTACAGGAACCGGTATGATGGCAATTAAGCGTTCTGTTCTCGAAGAACTGAAAACGACTCTCCCCACCTATAATCACAACTCTGTCGGTAACCTGGGCATAAATATGGGAGAACAGGTTACCGAGTTTTTTACAACTGTAATTGATGAGGACGGAACTCTCTTGTCAGAAGATTATACTTTCTGCAAAATGTGGCGTGAGGCCGGTAACGACGTATGGGCAGCCCCCTGGGTTAGAATTACGCACTCCGGAGATTATGTCTTTAATGGGACTTTTGTTGCGTCGCTACAGATCGAAGAAGTGAGGGTAGAGCTGGCACGAAGACAAGAAGCTGCTCAACTAGAGGCTGAATCTACAGAGGCAGAAGAAAAAGAACCTTCCGAATAGTGAGAAGATAGTTACTAAGAGAGAATCTCTAGATACCCGAGGTAACTACATATTGGCTAATTCAAAAGAATACGTTTGCGCCGTTTGCGTAAAACACCACGTTGTACCATCACTAGCTCGGGAATGTGAAACCAAACACAAATAATTATCGACCAAAGAGTCGCAAAAATCTTAATAATGTAGTAGCATAGTCTCAACTCGTATTTAAGGAGAGATTATGGCTTTAGTAGATCGAATAACGAATGCTAAGACATCATATAAGAAAACCTTCATGTGTAAGCTGATATCAGTTCTACAGGATCCAAAGCTAACTGAAGCAGACGTAGACTCCGTTATTTCGGTTGTAAACTCTAGTCCGTTAGCCGAAGGTTATGTGCCGAACAGACGACTCGCATACGCTCTTCGAGAAGAAGGCTATGATATAAGTTCAAGCGCAGTTGATCGCCATAGGCGTAGAGACTGTGCTTGCTATAGAGTGATAACGGGAGCATAATGGATTTGGCAAAGAAACTAGAAGAGCTTCGTTCACCTGGTCGCAGTGGATCAGATTTGAAGAAAGTAGGAGTCCCGGAAGACTGGCGGTCCCGAATGGATATAGATTCGGTTAAAGGTGGCTTTGTAATCTCCGCCCCTCGCCCGGAAGGCGAAATAACAGACGCCACTACTGTCCTGGAAGACTTTGGACTAGATCCTCGAGAGTGGACAGTTTCGTCCATGCGAAGAGGCAAGTGGCAGAAATTTGATGGTGACTACCTAGAATCGGTACGAGTAAACCTTGTACCAACAGGTCAAGTTGCAGAAGATGGCTTCGACGTCGAGTCCCTGATGGACGAGATGAAAAAATGGCGCCCGTCTAAGGGCATCAAGAAGTCAACCGGAACAGGTGCCTTCATGGTGGCACCTAGCGACCAGCAGATCGGTAAGAAGGCCGGTGACCAAGGAACACCACAATCTATAGGTCGGCTACTGCAGCTCACTGAGAGCGCGGTACACAGGTTTGAAGCATATAAGAGGATGGGCCTATCATTAGGAACTATCTGTCTTGCGCTACCTGGAGACCACGTTGAAGGTAACACAAGTCAGCATGGAAGGCTTCAGGGTCTTGCTGCATCGGATCTAGGGCTCACAGAGCAGACAAGAGTTGCCCGTAGATTACTTCTGGCACAGATTAAAGCTTTTGCCCCTCTCACAGATCACATGATTGTGCCTGTTGTTAACGGTAACCATGACGAGGTAACTCGTCAGGTAGCTGCTGACCCGGCTGATGGCTGGAACGTAGAAATCGCTTCTGCAGTCCAAGACATCTGCGCAGAGAACCCAGAGCTTGCCCACATTGAGTTCAGGTATCCCTCTAGCGGTCATCAGACTCTAACCGTTAACGTTGCCGGCTCAATGCTGGGACTATTCCATGGACACCAAGCAGGGCAGAATAACATTATGAAATTCCTGTCCGGTCACGCTGCAGGGCAGACAGCTCTAGGTATGGCTGACCTGTGGGTGTCGGGCCATTACCACAACTTTAGAAGCATGGATATCAGTGACAGACTATGGCTGCAGTGTCCTACAACAGACCCCGGAAGCGAATGGTTCCGTGATCGTAGCGGAATGGAGTCAAAGCCCGGATTACTGACTGCCGTTATCGGTGGCGACTTTGAGCCACGAGAATTTATCAGCGTTTTAGCTGTTAAGGGTGAAGTCTAAGCTCATGAAGGTAGCAGTATACACAATTGCTCTTAATGAGGAGAGTTTTGTCAAAAAATGGCATGAAAGCGCAAAAGACGCCGATTACCTCTTAATCGCAGATACTGGAAGTACGGACAATACCGTAAAAGTAGCCAAAAAGCTCGGAATTAACGTAATAGACGTAAAAGTTCGACCTTGGCGGTTCGATGACGCACGTAATTCCTCCCTTATTTCGATTCCTGAGGATGTTGACTACTGTATCGCCTTAGATATGGATGAGGTCCTCTTACCAGGATGGCGTGAGGAGCTCGAGAATGCCCTAGAGAAGGGCTGGACGCGTCCGAGGTATGAATATACGTGGAACTGGAAAAACGACGCTGAGACCGAGCCAGGGCTCCAGTATGGCGGTGACAAGATTCACGCTAGAGCTGGGTATAGGTGGACGCACCCAGTTCATGAGGTTTTACGGCCTTACGGGGAGATTCCAGAGACTCAAGGATGGATTGGGCTTAAGATTCAACACCACCCAGACAAAACTAAGTCAAGGGCTCAGTATTTTTCCCTTCTAAAGATGTCTATCGATGAGGCACCAAATGATGACCGAAATGCTTATTACTATGCCAGAGAACTTTTCTTCTGGAATAAGTATCCTGAAGCAATAGAAGAGTTTAAACGCCATCTTGCCCTCCCTACGGCCCTTTGGGCACCGGAACGAGCTGCCTCTATGAGGTATTTAGCCAAGATGACTCCCGTTGAGAGTGAAAAGTGGCTTTTATCGGCAATTCTCCAAGCTCCTGGTCGAAGAGAGTCCTTAGTTGAACTCTCTCAATTGTACTTCACTGAGTCTAACTGGCAGGAATGCTTGAAATACGCAAAAATGGCGTTAGATATTGAAAATAAGCCATTGGACTTTTTATGCGAAGATTTCGCATGGGGGTACCTCCCATGGGATTTAGCTGCTATATCCAGCTATTGGCTGGGAGACTTTGAAAACTCTATTCTATACGGAAAACAGGCTATAGAGCTAAATCCTGATGATTCTCGGCTAAACAACAATTTAGAGTATTATTTAGGTAAAATCTAGTTTTCTTTGTTTTTCTCGATAAGGGCATGAAATGCCTCTACCGCGTTAGCACTAGTTCTACTTTGCCACGTGAATTTGCACTCGCTGCAGCCAACTATCTTCATAGTTGCCCATCGGCCGCCGTCAGGCCGATCTACTGTAGCGATTATTAGCTTGTCAGTTTTTGCACGACAGCTTGGGCAGAGGGGGAACTTTTTATATCGCATCTCTTGTCCGTCCCAGTTTACGGAAAGAGTATTTCTCACCTGCTGGTAGTCCAAGCCACCCCAGATACCCCAAAGCTGTTTGTTGTCAAGTGCCCACTTAATACAGTCGCGCTTAACCGGGCAAGCACTACATAGCTTTTTAGCCTCTAACTGCTGAGAGGGCTTGTTAGCAAAAAAACTACCCATCTTGTCTAGATTCTCTGGTTTAGCACACTCTCCTTTATCGTGCCAATCTGGTGATTGACTAAACAATATCTACCTCCACAAAAGTTGCGTCTCGTTCATACTCTTCGTCTGATAAGTCGTAGTAGGTAGGGAATCTTTCGCCCTCAAGGTAGGAGTACCCGGCTTTAGTCATCCATGCTGCGTCTATAAGCCTATGGGCAGCACCAGCCGTCTCGGATACGCCTTCTTGCTGTATGGCGGAAGCTAGAGACCTCCTGTAGGAGATATCACTGTCGAAGTATATGTGCTCACTCAAGAAAAATATAATAGAGTCTTCTGACCCTTGGCGTGGGAAGCCGTCACCGTCCCAAGTAATCCAACTGGGATCCTTAGGTAGCCTTAATTTTAATACGTCCACATAAATAAGCTTATATAAGGCATTACGGTGGTTCACCGTAGATTACAAAACTAGTTACTTGTTGCCAAAGGGCTTAACTAAACCTTGTTTTAGAGAGCCAAAGGCAGTTACAACAAATATATCTGCTTTCTGAGCTTCTTCAACCTCAGATATGGTCTCAGCTTTAGGGTACGAGACCTTAATCTCTAGAGTAACCTGATCCAAGACCTCTTCAATGGGAATTTCGAGGAATAGTGCAATTTTACCCATAGCTAGAGTTTTTGCTTCCTCTAAAGTCTCTGCTGCAACTTTTAGCTCAAATGATGTTCGCATTATTGAGTTAACCCGTAGCGTTTCTCTAGTTTATAGGGAGAGTAGTGGACACCCTTAAGGTCAGGATTTTTTCCGTCTGTACTGTTAAAAATTACATCCCCATATCGGACAGCCACTACAGTGCCAAGTCTCCCATTGTGGATGGGGCCTAATTTATCAGCAAAACCGTCACCTTTAACGCGAACAACGTCTCCAACTACAACTTGGCCAGGTTGAAGCGGACGCCAGCTATACTCAGGGTTAGTGTCTTCATCTTTAAGAGCGTATCCCATGGCGAGCTGAGGGAATATGGTCAAAACTTCCTCTGTCATCTTCTCACTTAGAGGCGGTAGTGACTCCCAGGTTTCGAGAAGCTTTAGTATAGCCTTACCCGATCCAACTTTAACTCTTGCAGCCGCTAGCTGCTCTTTAATCCACTCATTGTTCATTTCTGGCATTATATTCTCTCCTTCGATAAGTCTATCACTATAGATTTTAGCGTGTTTAATGTTTCCTCTTTACTTGGAATACTTTTTCTGTATGCTGCTAACTGGTCGGACGCTACTTTTTGGCGCTCAAATGGGTCTGCATCCTCTATCTGATATGCAAGGTATGCCCACGATGAATCGAAGTCAGAAGTGTCCTGCCAATATGTCACCACAGGTGTTCCGGAATTAAGGGCTTGCAGCACTCTGTACGACCACCAAGTTCCCATTTTACGGTCTTGAGGAGGCACTACTAACGCTAGCGAGCTCTTTATTACTTCCATTGCTTGTGCGTCTTTGTCCTTAGACCCGGACACTGTGGCTATTCCCGAATACCTTGTGGTTAAGTTTACAGTTTTCCACCAAGAGCTATTTAGATTCTCCACTGCCCAGGTGTTGGACCTGAGCGGCGAGCTGGTTGGATCCTGCAGTAAAAAACTGTCTATAGAGATAGGTATAATCGCTTTAGGGCTTATAAAAGAAGCCTTTGCTGCTAAATCTGCTGTTGAGAGCCAAGGGACAGCGGGCACAAAAGTTTTAGGCCACGGAAGAGACCCCATCTTCTCTGCAACTGACGCAATAGCTGATCTAACTGGGCCACTCTTAGAGACCGAGTAGTCAACACGATTAGAGAAAAAGCTGCTGAATACCTGATCAGGATCACGCTTAAATGACCGGATACTATTTTTGTATTGCCAAATCTGAGGGCTATCTACAACCAAGCGCAGCTTGGGAGACTCGTACATAAGGTTGAGCACGTGTAGTGCTCCGTATAGCTTGTTTGCTGCAGGAGATGTTGGAGGGGAGAACCCAAAAACTATCAAGTCAAATTCTTCTAGGTTAGATCTAGTCCACCATGTCTTGGGTGAGTCCCAGGTTACAGTGGCAACCTCGCCGTAAGCCAATGCGAGAGTACTAAAGAATGACACATTCTTAGTCTCTTTACAGTGACTAGAGCTCATTCCAGTAAAAAGTATTTTCATAATCTCTCCTTAAGGAGGAGGCAGGGCCCTAAGGCCCCGCCTTCTGCTTATATTCTATTGTTTAGAACGGGGTATCTGCAGTAATTGGTGCTGCAGGAGCAGGGGCAGCAGCCACTGGAGCTGGAGCTGGAGCTGGAGCTGGAGCTGGAGCTGGAGCAGCAGCAGCTACAGGAGCCGGTGCTGCAGGTGAAGCTGCAGCTGCAGCGGTACTAGCGTAGTAACGCTTGATCTCGTTGCTCTGGTTACCGTTATAGGTACGTGTACCTAGAGTCCCACGGAAAGAGCGGCCAGGGAACGCCTGTTCGATCTGAGCAGGGGTTGGGTTCTGAGCCCAATACTCCTGGCCCAATCCCATTGCGCTGGCCTTCATGAAGAACATGTTCATAGCTTTCGGGTTGTCAGCTGTAACTACTAGCTGGTCCCAAACGCGGCGCTTATCGTGAGCTCCACCTTGAACTTCGTTCGTTATCTTGAACATTAGCTTCCCAGTTGAAGTTGTCTTTGCTTCTGCCTCGACTACTTTCAACTCATAGTCACCATCTGGTAGTGGCTCGTAGTTGTTGCTTGTTGCTGCGGTACCAGCTTGCGCCAGTAGCTCTGCAAAATTAACTGTACTCATGATTTTATTCCTTACTTAGTTAGTTAGTTAGTTAGTTAGTTAGTGTAGCTGCTGTTTCGGTCTTTTTCTCGCCAAAAACCATATCTAGCATGCGTTCGACGCCCAGGTCTCCCTGCTGTACTATTTTGCCTAGACGGCCTTGGACGCGCTCTCCGGCCTCCCATTCAGGCGTACGCTCAACATACATGCGTCTTACCTTTAGGGGTGCTTGCATCGGGTCAGGATTTGGTTCCGTCTCCACTGTGATAGCGCCAAGAATGTCATAGAAGTAGGGGGCCTGAATAGCCAGCTGACCCTGTAGGTAAGGACGGAATACACCGTCTTGCCCCTTACGTGCCATGGCTGTCAGTACTACAGCCTCTAAAGGCTGAGTTGGGTGCATCGTGAGGTCACGAAGGTCACGAAGTAGTGCACCCATGTGGCGAAGTAGTTCGCCCCACTGTTGCATCTTCATTTGCTCTGTGCCAGCGATGTTGTCCATGCACTTAACCTGCAACTCCGAGATAGAGTCAATGATTAGGGACTTGAACTGGTGCTTACCACTCTGAAGCCATTGGAATGCCTTCATTACTACATCGTAATCATTAACTTTGACTACAACCGTATCCCAAGTACCGTCAGCCAATGGCGGCTCTTCGGTCATTGGGTCCCAATACTTGATAGTTACTGGTAGGAATCTATGCCCACCCTCAACATCGAGCATTAGGCGTGGGTATGGTGCCGTGACTGCAAAGCTGGATTTTCCAACCTTGGATTCGCCATAAACCATAATTGTTAAACTGCGATCGACGTCAGACATTACTCACTTCCTTTCTTCTCTTCTGTTATTCCATAGTAGCCGTAAGGGTCGGAGACCGCAAACGCATCGCTAAGTGCCGCCTCTGCGGCAGAGCCGTCATCAAAGAGCGGACAAGTAGCGAAGAATTGACACTTCCACTTGCAATCCTTAGTTGGTGTAGGATATGCATTTCTATAGTGACTACCGCCAGCATCGAGTGCTTCACGCACGTCTAGCATGTCGGTCAGTGTGCCTTCTAGCTGATCTAGAAAAGCACGGAGTGTAAATCTATTGTGTCGAACCTCAATCTGTTCGTAGAATGGTGGCTTAGCGTATGCGCCACGCTTAACCTTCCGAAGCATTGTGAATATAGCTCCATCCGTGCGCTCCCCTGGAACCTCTTGGGCCTCGTCTAGGAGCATGTAGGTCTTTACCTGCTCGTTCATGTGCGCCATGGAGCCAAAGTCGGCAAAAGAGCCACCTACAGTTTTAAAGTCACGAATCATACGTGCGCCGTCAAGCTTTCGACGTACACGCATGTCAATCTTTCCCTGAAGGACGACTTTACCGTCAAGCATTGGGCGTTCTAGGATCTCTTCGGTCGAGATCATCTCAAGTTCAGCGTCAATGCCCTCTTCTTCTACCCACTCTAGGTAGCCTTCAAGCATAATGCGACCAAGGTCAGCCTCAGACTCTAGAGATGTAGTATCCCTGTAAGAGTCACTCATCTTCTTCATGTCTTCTCGTATTAAGTCGGTGTGAGCCTCTAGGAGGTCCTGCCCCGTTGAGTAGTGACGATCCAGCGCCTCGTGAATGCGAGACCCTAGTGCTAATGCTCCAGTAAAGTTTTGAATCTTTGGCTTTAAGCGTCTGTAGTAAGTTAACCACCAACGTCGCCTGCAGTCCTTGAACGTCTGTATTTCTGAGTTAGAGATTCTAATTGGTTCTGACATTATTTTCCTTTCTTACTGTTTTCTAATAGTTCTAATAGCTTGGCCTTATCTTTTACAATCTGGTCAAAATTTTCGGACTTCACGTCAAGCGCTTCAATTACACGCTCTTCGATAGTTCCTTCAGTCACATAGTCCGTGATAATCACTGAGTCGTGTATTTCTGACCCAATCCTGTGAACGCGATCCATTGCCTGCTTGTGGTCAACAAGTGACCACGGTCTCTGAAGCATAACAAGTCTTCTTGCTGCTGTCAAGGTAATTCCAACACCACCAGCTTGCGCAGTGAAGAGAATCCACTTAATACGTCCAGCCTGAAAGTCGTCGACTGCCTTTTGACGCTCGTCACCCGACTGTGAGCCGGTAATCAAACCGTGGGCCATACCTTCTTTGGTCATGCGGGCGCTCAGTATCTCAATCAACTGTCGAGAGACAGCGCAGACGGCGACAGAGTCGTCTCCAAAGTCTCCGTTTTTGACGTCATCCATCAAGGCATCTACCTTGCAAGACGGGTCAGACAGCAGTAATTTCTCATCGCCGGATTCGTCTATTGTCATCTGACCGTAAGAGCTAGCAAACTGGAGCAATCTCATCGTTTGAGTGAGCGGATTAGGTGCAACAATAACACCACCTTCGCCGTTACCAGAGTCCATATCTATTTGCTCAAACTGTTCGGCAGGGGTCGAGTCCAGCAGTGCGATCATATTCTCAAGCATTTGCTTATAGGCCTTTGCCTGTTTAGCGCCCATCTCAACGTCTCTGCGATCATTAATAATCTCTGGAAGCCACGGGAGCACACGGGCTTTAAGCATGCGACGCATGCGAGGATGTATCCCGGCATAGAATTCATCCTCCATGTGTGGCTTAAGCCCTAGGATCATCATTCCACCAAAAGCATTCATCATAGTGTTGACATAGCGGTCAATCCACTTAGTCTTGCTTGGCCACTCTTTGTCGTCTAGCCAACGCAGGATCGGGTACAGGTCTACAACATTATTTGCTATAGGAGTACCGGTAAGTGCAAATCTAAGATCTGCAGCACCGCTAGCAGCCCAGAGAGCTCGTGTTTGCTTGGACTTAGGGTCCTTAGACCGGTGAATTTCATCGGCAACTACTGCCTTAAAGGGGATATCATTCAATTCTCTGTTGTGTACCTCGCATCTGCCCTCTGAGACAGCAGAATTGTGGCCACCGCATGCTACACAGCGGGCCAGGGCAATGCCTCCATAAGACTGAAGTTTAGAGTGAGTCCGAAGGGACTCCCAATTTATGATGTAGACATCTGCTTCTGTCTCGAAAGCCTTTCTCCGCTGAGTAGCAGTGCCTTTAATGATCTGAACGTTAGTCCCTGGCCACCACTTCTCAAACTCTCTCGCCCAGTTGGCCTTCAAAGTGTTGGGGCAGACAATCAAAGCCGGGAAAACTTCCTCTCCGCGGTCCTGTAAGGCCTTTAGGGACCTAATAGCCTGAGCGGTCTTACCTAGGCCTGGTTCGTCCGCTAAGAGTGCCCTGCGAGCCGTTGTGAGGAACTCTACGCCAGCTCTTTGGTGGGGGAAGAGGTCTTCATCGCCAGTGTCTGAAGTTTCAAGCTCTCTAAGAGCATTTGCTGGGTCAATTCTAGTCAATCGCTCATTAGACGCCCATTCTTTGAGCAGTGGGCCAATCTCAAGTTGGTCCTTGAAGGTTGAACGAAGCGATAGACATCCAGTCCACGAGACAGGGATACGCCAAACATTCTTGGCAGCGTCCCATTTCGAGCCAGGAAGGGCTCTACAGACCTCTTTTAGACGCCATTCGGTGTTTATGATGATGTGCTCACCGTCAAGCTCTACATAGACAGCCAATCTGTCCTCCTTCGTCATTAAGTAATTATATTATCAGAAAAAAATGTTTCTGTCTACTGTTTCTTGATAATAGTTTTAATCTTGTAGCAATGCTATAGGTTTCCAGCCAGTTTTTACCAATCTTAGTAGGCCATGTCTAATAGCATCAAGTGCGTGACCTTCGCCACCCCTGTGCCAGTACTCTAGCTTCTTAAGCTTAGGGTTGTCAAACATTGCTTTTGCATCTGCAGGCGATTGAAAGTAAATATCGTCAGCTGGACGTCCATTATCCATTAGGCACTGCTTAAGTATGCCAATCTGCTCTAGAGAGTATGGCGCTTGAGTGTTTTTAACTGTCTTCGCATTAATCGTAAACCGCTCGCAAGTAATATCTAGGTTATACCGCATCACAGGATCCCACAGGACCATGCGTATGACCTCCGCATACTCTTCCTGTTGTACTTCAACAGACCACTCTAGAACTGGCTCAGCAAGTCCGTCACGGCTGAATAGGGCTATACCAGTAGCTTTCCCTGGGTCAACTGCCAATACATAAATCATGCGTACTTCACCCCCCAATTCTCTAGAGGTCCTTCAACGTCCGCAGTTAGCGGTACAGCCCAACCTTCTGTTGTAGTCATACACTCCTTCACTATTCTTTTGATCTCCTCTGCGTCCTTTCTGGGCGCATTCAGTACAATCTCGTCGTGAACCGGGACAATTAGCAAGTCAGTCAGGTCAGCTTGGTCTAGTTTTACTAAATTAGATTTAAACACTTCAGCTGCTCCCCCTTGAATTAGGTAGTTAACCAGTGTGTACACACGGTCATCATCGCACGGTAGGCGTCGACCCGTCCAGGTATTTACGTATCCCGTACCTTCTGCCTCTAGCCTCTCAAGGCCTCTAGCCTCTACAGCTTTCTGGAATCCCTGCATACCCGGGAACCTAGTGTCAAAGCTATCCGATACTGCACGCATCTGCTCCTCGGCTACGCCTGCAGTAAGTGCCTGCTTAGCTATGCCAGCACCATATAGACGCCCATAAACAACTCCCTTAATTAGGGCACGTCGTCTATCAGACTTCTCCATAGTCGGATCTTGGTATATCTCACGGCCAATCTCAGTAAACGGGTCAGAACCAGTAGCATCTGCTCGCAAAAAGAGTTGAATCAGGTTTGGATCCTGAGATAAAGTCGCAAACATACGGAACTCCACCTGGTCAAGGTCCGAGGTGATAATTACGTGGTCGTCATCTTTTGGCAAGAATGCACGACGAACGGTATCATCGCCTTTGGGGAGAGTCTGCAGAGCTGGGTTCTGAATGGACATACGACCAGTACGAGCACCCATAGTGTTGATAGACGGGTGAACGTAGCCATCAATATTGTCAGTGATAAAATTAGAGAAATAGGTGTTAGCAACTTTAAGAGCCTTACGGTACTTAAGAGTGGTGTCAGCTAACTGCTGAATCTCTGGGCTGCCGTCACGGACCAGCATTTTTAGCTGGTCAGCGTTAGCAGACTTTTGTCCGGTCTCCGTGAGCTCAGTGATAGTAGCGCCCAGGCCTTCAAACACTTTAACCAGTTGCTGGTTACTACCGACCGGTATTCCATACTGAGCCTTACCCCAGTCGCGCACCTGATCTGTATACGAAATTAATTCATCGTACTTCTTCTGAGAGTAGGCAAGATCTAGGCGAGCACCGTTTAGTTCCATTGTTGTCGCGATACGTCTGGTGTTCATTTCCAGCTCGTACGCCATGCTGTATGGCTTGCCTGGAGCAGTCTTCTCCCAGAACCTCTCAAAGAGTCTCATGGTTAGGACGGGATCAAGGGCACCATACTGCCAATAGGGGTCAAACTTAATGGGCACAGTGCCCCAAGTCCACCCATTGTCGGTCATGCCATAGTCCAAAACGGATTGAGCTGCCGCTGCCTTTGAGTCCACATATTGGGAAGTCAACTTTTTTAGAGCTCCGGACCCGAGTGGATCTATGAGCTTAGCCATAATCATTGTGTCGTGAGAGCGATGCCACGGCATTTTCCAAGCCGAGTGTTGGTCAAACCATTTGGCCTCAAAGGCAATATTATGGCAGACTATGGGGCCTTCAAATTTGGACATACCTTCATAGAAGACGCCCTTCCAATCATCCCAAGGAATTGACCAACCAGTCATGGCGTCGCCAACCTGAACTAGCCGTAACTGGCCGTGCCAGGGGGAAAGTGCATCTTTACGAGGCTTACCGGGAAGTTCTCCGGTTTCGGTGTCGATTGCGATGGCTTCCAGCGGACGCCGCTCTCCTAACCAAGTTAGGAACTCTCTAGCTTTGTCAACTGTGTCTACCAAGTGGAGTTGTACTCCGTCTAGACCAGTTGTCATTTTAAATCTTTCGTTAAGGTATTATCTCAACATTATAGATCTCTGCAACGCCAAAGTCAACTTGTGCTGCATCTTTTAATAATCTCTGTGCCACGCTAGTTAAATACTGGGTACCATTTTTGTCATCATATTTGTACAATGCGTCCATAACAGCTTCAGGCTTGTCACTTACTTGTGCCCAATAGCGGTACTTCTCGGGGAAGACTAAATCTAGACCGAAATCAGGTTCACAGTCGCCGCAAGGTTGGGCATTGGGTGCTAAATCGTAGTTAGCGCCCTCTGTTAGCTTATATTTAGACACGAGCGGACATGCGGCCCCATGGAAAATAAGAGAAACGCCGATACGAGAGAGAATATAGGAGCCAGATTCTGTTTTGTACAGCTCAAACTCGATCCAGCGGTACGAGCCTCTACGTGCTGAAGTTGACTTAGCAAGTAGGGCACCTTCGAACTGAAGGGTCCTATCTCCATCTTTTACTGAGTACATATGTCGTTAGTTTTCTTCTAGTGCTTCTAGTCTAGCCTCAAGTGCGTCGTTCTTAGCTGATAACTCCTGTATAGCTTTAGTGAGATACGGGATCAACTCTACGTGATTAAGACTTAGTAGCGGGTTGGCAGCAAAGTCTTCAGCATCTGCCCCATCCATGTCTGGAACAGCTCCAACATTTTCAGAGACTACTCGATATTCAGGTGGGAAGACAGCCCGCACCTCTTGAGCTAAGAATCCAGGGAATGTCAAATCGGGGTCGTCCACCTTGCTAGTGAAAGTGATTGGTCGCAGTTGGGCAACAATGTCTAATCCACTGGCGATATTGGTTACGTTGGTCTTTATTCTAGAATCAGAGCTAGTCACCTGAAGAGCGGTTCCAGCACTGGCTCTTCTAAGGTTTGCCGCGAAATTCGTTGTGCCGACAACAGAGAGCTCCAGTCCGTTACTGTCCACATACGCGCCGGTAGACCCATTTCTACCAAGAAACACGCCACCCGCTCCGATCCGAGCAAAGCCTCCGGAAGTGTTGTCAGTGATATTGACACCAATGCTGTCACCCTCGATTTCACCCTTTAGGCTGTTGCCACTGTAAAATCGCAAAGAATTAGTGCTGCCGAGCATCTCAACGCGCTTACTTCCAGAAGATGTCCTAATCGTTCCGCCGGTTATGTTTCCAGTTACAGAGAGGGTTCCAGCGACCGTAACGTTGTCTAAGTAGCTCTGGCCGTTATTGTAGAATCTAAAGTTTGTTGCATTCGGTTCGCCTAACCCAGTGAGGCCAATAATGCCTGGATTTGCCTGACTGCTACCTCTAATTTCAATTCGCGGAGTCCCCTGAGCACCGGTGCTAATAAAGTCAGTGAGAATAAACCCAGCAGCCAACTGATCAGCGACAACAGTACCGGTTCTTAGGTTTCCACCATTAATTTGAGTAGTGCCAGGAAAATAAACATTATCTCTGACGTTACTTATGGCAGTCTCAGCCGCATTTACGTCAATAGCAGCTTGACCTGCAGTCTGATTGGCTTGACCTGCAGTCTGATTGGCTTGATCTGCAGTCTGATTGGCTTGATTTGCAACACCGCTTACGCTACTTAAATCTGAACTAGTAGCGTAGCCTCCGATCTGAACGCCGTCTGCTATGAAAACTGAACCATTGTTTAGGGCCTGAAACTTAGGAGTGCCAGCAGAATCATACGCAAAAATACCAGCATTATTTAGCTCCACTCTTTGGTTACCTGTCAAAGTAGTACGAATAGAGCTACCCACAACAAGAGCAGCGTCAAGTACTCCCGACTTAATTCTATTAGCCTCTAGAGTATTGGCTTTGATAACATCACCGTTGATCTCATTACCCTGAATTAGCTGGCCGGTAATATTTATGCCAATAATATTCTCGCCGGTGACGATCGTCCCAGGAGTGATATTAGCGGCAGTGATTATGCTGGAGATTGCACCAGCATCGACAAGACTGGCTGTTTGACCAGTTACAGGTAGAGATGGAAGACTTTCAATAGTGTTAGCGTCCTCTAGAACAAACTTATAGTAGTAATCGGTACCGTATTGAATGTTTACGTCTACAAAGGTCTGATTTGGAGCAGCCGAAAGAGAGGCTACCTTACTGCTAAGAGAAGGCGTAAAGCTTGAAGACGCTGCGTCCCTATGAACCTGAAGTGTTACTAGTCCGGGTGGCAGGGTTTGGGCGACTCCGCTGGTATTTTCAACACCACCGTCCCAAACTAAGGTTATAGTCCCTAAGTAGCTAGAGGAAGTAGGAGCAGTAGGCCTAATGCTTGTTATTGTCGTAACAGAAGACGATGCCGCCGTTGTATGCGAGCCAAGTAGGGCCGCAGAATACTGATCGCCGCTGTCGTAGGCTAGAACCTCAAAAGAGTAAGCTGTTCCTTGCCTAAAATCGTTTCCACTAAATGTGTAAGAACTTCCAGAAGCTATTGGGACATCCTGAGATGACCAGTTCCCTGAAGAGCCGGCTCTGTACCTAATGAGGTGCCCGGCCAAGTCAGTTATAGTATCGCCAGAGACGCTAGTTGTTGGAGGTGACCACGAAGTTGTAACCAGAGCAACAGGCCTAGAAGTTACTGGGTCAAACTCAACATCGCTAGTGATGTTAATTGATGTTGGGGGGTTAGGGGGGTCTCCGTCAGCGCTAATGTCTGACGTAGGAGTGTATTCCACCCACCGCAGGCCATCCCAGTAGTAAGTCTCTTTTGATGAGCTGTTAACCCAAATAGAGCCAACTTGAACCCAACTTCGAGCAAGTGGAAAAACGTAAACGTCAGAAACGGGAGTTATCTCATCTGTAGGCTCGTCTACACCTGCAGTAAGGGTATAAGTAATAGTATTGTCAGTAACTGAATCTATGTAAAAGAATCCATCCATTCCAGATGCAATTCGACTCTCGTCATTATTTATTTGATCAATAAGAATGTTGATGTATATTTCATTGCCCGCCTCAAACTTGTGAACGGCATTCATCGTCAGAGTGACCTCAAGACCAGTGATCTCGAAGGAGTCTACTGCACGCTTTGTCTGCAGCCTTTTTCGGGTAGTCCATGTGCTAGGAGCAAGAGTTTCTGGCTTAAATGAGTAAGTATTGGTGATAGTAACACCAGGTAATTGACTAGTTTCTGGGTTATGGGAGTAGCTAGGTCTATCGCTCCAAGGTGGAGTATCTGAAGCAAGTAGCGAGAATGCATCACTATCTACATCAATTTCTTCCGTGCTAGTTCCGTGGATCCCACTCACAGCAAGAGTGGTCCCAATTTCGGCAGAGATATCAGCTTCTAGGTATATCTCTACTCTGTCTTCAGTACTACCAGTTAACTTTTTTGGGTAGTAGTAAGCGTCGTGTATTGGACGCCATTCGTTAGGGGCAGTGCCAGAAACTAAGGTAACAGGAGTAGGGGTGCTAGCCGCAAAATTAACAGCAGACTGGACCTGTCCGTCTGTCAGCAAGCTGATCGGTCTCAACTCTACGGATCTTACACGCTGGTCAAGCCTGCTCATTAAGGTTGAGAGCTTCCTCTTTCTTCTGCGAATTCCCATTATAGGTATACCTTTCCATCTTGAATCGTGACCCCAGAAATAGGAACGGAAGGCTCAATGATGAGCTCCAACGAAACCTCTTCAGGGTAATTGCTTGTATCAGGGACGCTAACACTGAAGGAGATTATTTTTCTAATTAAGACCCCTGAGTCACTTCCATAGTCTTGCTCCAAGTAACTGCTGGCTCTCAAGGCCACAAAGTCGTCATTAAGTTTTACTGAGCACCAATCTCCCGGGCTATATGTTCCAAGCTTAGGGTTGGCAGATCCGTTAACAGAGATAGTAAAGGTGCTAATCGGCGGGACTGACTCCTCTAGAAGCCTAGAGGCCTGCTTCCATAGTACGGTTTCGTAGGGAGTGTCTAAATCTTCGACAGCATCTAGCAATGGCCAACCTTGATTCAACAATTTGTGGTTAGATGCACCGGAATACGGTTGGCTAGCGCTAGAACTTAGCCGGGGGTCTTTTCCTTGAACGAAGAACCTAGTAGCTGAATCTTCAGCACTCTCGTCAAATTGGGCCTCAAGAACATTTCCGGGGTACTCAAACATTCTCTCCTCTGCTCCGTAGGCTTCGGCTGGTATCCCACCCGTATACCCGTCGGCTTGGCCAGCTAGCCATTCAGTTAATGAAGCTGGAGTTAGGGGTAGAAATGTGAAGTACTTCTTAAAAGTCTCAGTTGCTGAGTCAAATTCACAGTCAACTCTATACTCGAAGCCATTTGGCTTCGTAGAGTACTCTTCCAGTACTTCTGCAACAGTTTGTAGCTCGAAGCCTCTAATCACAGGATTTGCCTCTAACTTAGAACTAAAGTCAGCATTACGACTAAAATCAAAGCCCAGGTTGCCAAGGGTTGTATGCTCCCCAAAAGTGCCATACGAGGCGGCGGCAATTCTGGTGACAGTCGGAGTTCCTGCATCCGTATCGGTCCTACTAGTTGCGATATTACCCCCAAATTGGACCACTCTAAACTGAGTAGGCGTTATGATGTCGTAAACTGTGTGGAATCCGTCAAACGACTCGCTCACAGCGTCAACGTAGACGATGCTCCCAGGTAAGTACCCGTGCTCAGTGGCCGTAGTAAACGTGGAAAAGCTAGTGTCCCGCTTAAAAGACGAAACTACACGCACTGCAGCGCTCTCGCCAACGGTTGATACGTTGGATCCTTCGTTAGTGTACGAGAAGCTGTAATCGCTTATCACAGAAAAAACTATTGCTTCAATAGCATTAAAATCTTCATCTGCCTGAACGTCAGTTAGCCTAACTTTCTGTCCAGTGACAAGTTCATGCTTTTTTGTAGTCACTACTGTAGCAAGATTGTTATTTCTTCCAATAGTTTCAATAGGGTTATAGAGATCAATGCCGGGGCGGATTTCATCATTGGCAAAGTCAAAGTCAAAAAGATCAGTTTCTAGTTCACGTAATAGGTCCTGGGCAAATTGATAGTTGTCTTGACGTGTTTCTATAGTTATCGGATTATCTATCCCGATAGACATTTCAGGGATATTCTTAGTATCGTCCTTGTTGTTAGCGTCTGTGTAGGTTGCAGGCACCGTTATTACAGACCTATCATCTTCAGTATAGCCCGCAGTTAGGATCTCAAAGTAGCCGCTGTACTTGGCGTACTCCTCGAACCAGTAGAGATAGACTAGCTCGCCAACAGTAAAATTGTACTGTCCGCCAGTTAAAGTAATGGTCATGATATTAGTGCTGCCGTCTACTTCTGCTATGGCCTCATAGGAACTATTCCAGGTTTTCCAGACCACCCTGTGTGAGAGGTAGCTTGTAAACTCTGTGGCTGTTACACTCAATATCTTATCAACGAGACTGTAGCTACGGTTCCAGATTATTCCACCCCAAACGCAGAGGCCATTTCGCATAGCAAAAAGAGCCGTTCTAGCGGGCAAAGTATTTTCGTAAAGACTGAGATTATACGTGTCCTCAGTTACTGCAATATCTCCGGTAAATACGCCAGCCTCGGTTAGTGATCTAGAGTAGGAGACACCGCGAAAAGGTACCTCTACTAGTAGCTCATTAGTCATGAGATCGTAAACGTAGTATCGGTATTCTACTGCTTCATTTTCTGGTGAAGTGGATATTGGCATCTTTTTGTCCTTGTATGTCTTTCTGTTAGTCTAGCAGCTAGCCGATCCAGCCAGAGCGGTGATATATAGTACAAGTAGCACCGGCAGTAAACCCTGCAATTGTCAGAACGTTATCGCCAGGCTGTAGGTATATCCAGTCTACTAGGACAGACGCTTTCGATCTAGCATTAGCAACATTTACGACAGCTGACCCAGCGTATTGCACCTCCAGAATCTCCCTGTTATACGTATCTATCTCTAGCCTATTTCCAGCTGAGGTTCCCGAAAGTATGACCATCTCTTGGTCGCTCTCAGTGTTAGTTATAGAGGTTGGGGACCCTCCAGGTACTACCAAGCCGGCAGATAATTCTATAATGATTGGAACTTCAATATTACCTGCATTATTTACAGTAACGCTACCAGTTCCAGAACCGCTGGCAGTTATCACGCTAGTGCTGTATCCGTCGCCATTAGAGTCTACAAACTCGTACTTAATCGGGTCAACAGCCTTTAGGCCAATAGAGAAGTCATGCCTACCTCTAGCATTTACGCTTGTGATCAGGGGGGTGCCGCTTAATCGTACATAGGACCCGCGGGGGTTAGCATCAACACCGCCTTCATAGACCTTCAACCAACCGCCAGTTTTTATTAGATTAACTGCTCTAATAAGAGCGTCTCGTGCAGCAGGTGCATCAGCAGGATCTTGAGGTAGGAAGGACCCATTAAGTGACATTATCCTATTAGAGAATCGACCAACTGCATCATAAGAGCCGTCCGCGTATCCTCGAGGCAGGTCCGGCAATTCTGTTTCAGGGAGTTCCCACCAGCCGTCAATGCCAGAGACGACCCAAACTACGTTGTTCTCATCGATTGTGTTTAAAACTAGACCATTAATGCTTATGTCAGCCTTTAATTTTAACCCAGTTAGGTGTGGAATCGGCAAGGAGGTTAGGGCTTTGTTTACAACCCTGTTTTCCTCAGACTGTTCCGTGACGTTTGGAGTTGTTTCGTAGTATTCAGCCATTACATAGTCCCCCTCAGCGCCTGTCTAGCAATTTGTCTTCCGACCTCGTCTCCCAGCTCTTTTTTAGTCAGGTTGGTCCCATATATGGTAACTTGAACGTCCTGTTTAGCGGCGTACTCTTTATATACAGCTGAATCTGTGACTTTGGAGGACATGCTACTTGAAGTCATGCTGCTCATTGCCCTACGGTCAGCACCGCCGAAGCTGTTAGTGTTATCTCGAATAGCTTTATTGTCTTGGTTTCTTTGGATTGTTCCTAACATGTCTACGTTTCTAATTTCGGGTATTTTTACATCTGAGAGATCAATATCAAAAACGTCCCTCATGAAGTCGCCTAGTTTGCCGTTAGTTATCATGCCAATTAGGTTATTTACACCTCGAATACCAAAGTTGACAAGGTCAATTATTCCGTTAACCACAAGCTGAATAAGCCCGACCAAAAAGACACCGAATGTCTCCATCATTTTATTGAAGAATCCCAGCACATCGCCCTCAAATAGCATGCCGAGAGCCTCCGCTATTCTTGTGATTATTGGGATTACTACATCTAGGAGAGAGTTGGCGAGGTCTATAATAAAGGTCATAGCACTTAAAATTTGCTCTATTGCATATCCTAGTGCTGGAATTAGTATCTCTAGGATAATCTGTATAACTGGATCTAATGCTCCAAGGAGGCTGCCATCACCGCTTCCAAAGATCTTCCCGAACAGCTCACTCACCCCCTCCATTAACCTGTCAAAGCTCTCTTTCACCCTTCCAAAGACATTATCTACCATCTCCTTGAAGCTCTCAATGGTATTGTAGAACTCTACTGCTTTAGCAACAAGTATTATAAATAGTCCGATTAGCCCAGGGCCTTTTAGCATCTTCATTATTCCGCCAATACCGGTTTTACCACTTGCTATGCCGCCAATAACTTTCTTTAAGGGGTCGAAGATCTTAGTGAGAAACTTCTCTCCAAAAACGGCAACAGCTATGGCGTATCCAACGATTACATTAAAAGCAAACTTAATGACATCAAAAATAACACCTATTGCACTTAATGTTGCAAATACGGGGCCTAAGTTGTCCAAAAGTCTTTTTGCGACGTCTCCGTCTAGGAAGTCATTAAAAGCAGACGCACCTTCATTTAGAGTGTCAAAGAAGGCATTTATCTGCTTGTCATCAGTTAACTTGTTGGTAATTTCTGTAACTGTCGACAGGAAAGTGGCGAAAGATGGTCCAGCATCAATCATCTTGCCTAGCATTTCGCCTAATGCAGGTGCACCTTCCTTCAACTGGTCGAAGGCAATTTTGATGTTGGGGTTGTCTGCAAGTTTTAGGATCTCCATGAGAAGAGCGCCAATAGAGCTCATTACAGATCGAGCGTTTGCAAAAGCGTCCTTGAAGAAGGTTTTTCCAGCCTCAGGATCCTCGGAGAACATGGTCGCAAAAGTACCCGTGGCTTCTTCCATCCACGTAAGCATGTCGTTTCCGGCACTACCTGGGCCGGTGGTTAGTCCAATTAAGTTACCAAGGCCTGTAAATACATTACCAATAATTGTACCTAGACGCCCAGCGTACACTCCAGCATCTGCAAAGAACCCCTCAAGGTCCCCGTCTGTTAGGGATGTAATCCATTCATCTGTCTTTTCAACCAAGAAGACTAAAAAGTCGTTGAGCAAGAGCGAGGTTGCATCAGTAATTCGCAGGAATATGTCCAAGACATTGCCAAGGAGCTCTCCGAATAACTGAATGTTGCTTCTGCCTTCTTTTTCAAAGGGCTCTGTCATGCCAGCAAAGATTTTGTCAATTAGCTCGAAGTCAATACCATCAACCATTGATTCGAGGGCGTCCCCGACCTGACCTGCAACTTGGGGTAGACGCTTTTGGAGAATCGGAAGTAGTTCTTTTCTTAGGATTTCCACTGCATTTTTTAGAGGGGGCAGCAATGCCTTGGATACGTCTAGCTCTAGGGCCTCGATTAGAGGTGCAAGAGTTACTAGATATTTAGCGAACTCACGCTGCGCCTCATTCAGGTCAGCAAAAGGATCAGTACCACCTGTGCCTTTGTCTAGTCCTTTTACACCCTTTTCTACTTCGGCGTTTAGATCTTGGGTGCGGTCTTTTGCTTCACGGTACGCTAGCTCCGCTTCGTCGCGAGCTAGCATGGCCTCACGCCGTGCTGCAGAGTTTGGGGGTAGGTCAGCAGTTCTTCGAAGGTTCTCTACAGCAGCTTCTAAATTTAGAGCTGCACGTTCTTCTCCAAGTGCTGCCCCTTCGGCAGCAAACTGTAGTTGCTGGAACTCTTCACGTAGCTCTGCAATAGATTTTCCAAGAGCGGTTGTAGGAGAGGTTGCTTGCTTTACAGCACTAGCTATATCTCCGAATCCAAACTTGGCAGCCGACTGCGCCACTTTAAGCGTGACAAGAGCGGCAGACAGAACAGCGACCGCAGGGGCGGCCTTACCTAGGACCCCAACCAGAGTTCCTAGAGAGACGGCAAGAGCTGCGACTCCACCAACTAGTAAACCAAGGACACCTTGAACTACATATCCAATTCTGACTAGACTCTGGAATTTTTTTCTTGCGGTCTCAGCTTCCGGGGCCATCTCCCGAAGACCATCAGAGAACTTTCCAAAAACATTACCGGAGGTGCTTCTTTTAAAGCCGTCACTGAAAGATTGACCAAGAGATTGGCCTGCCGCTCGGCCTACATTTGAACCAGAAATGCGCTTTAAGTCATTCCTAATGCTATCTTCAAACCCAGTAGTTATCGCCTTGACGATTACTTCTGCGTGACCAATGACTGCCATTTAGTATACCTGACCTAGCCTATAGGGGCTTCTAATGTGGAACCGAATGGGAGCCCAGAATCAGCGTCCATTTCAGTTGGAGCTATGTAAGGCTTAACTTCACCATCAGCGTACCCATTGCCAGAACCACCGGTACTATTCATCTTGTACCTGTAGGTGACGTTATACATACTTCCATAAAGTCTGGTCCTCATGTCACTGACTCCCTGAGCTTCTTCGGGAGAGGCGTATCTAGCGTCTTCCTCGAAGAAGAAATGAATGACGTCAAGCATTTTGCTTGCCTCCATCTCTCCTAGAGCTAGCCCTAGGGTTATTGCCTTACCGTTTATATATGGCCAGAGATCCACGGCCCATAGTGCTAGACCTCTGGCTGCGAATTTGGGCGACTAGTGTATTGCTCTACTAACCATCCGGTGATCTCTCCCAATGTCTCAGTAGTGACAACTTTTTCTTTGTCTACTACTAGGGCATCAAATCTAACTAGGCTTTCCTCAACAAGAACATGCGAGAAAAAGTCATTGATTACAGTTGCCTGATCAACGGCATCTTCTGAGGAGGACTTTGCAACAATGTCCAAAAGTACTCTTCCCGGAAGTGCCTTTACGCAGTGAAAGTCTTCACCGTAAAGCTTGAAGGAGACTGGCTCCATATCTTCGATCGATGTACTCGATCCGAAGTCTTTAAATTTGCTCATCATTAGTCTTTCTTGTTCATAGTGTTGTTCATCATTAAGCAGTTTTGGCTGCCCTTTAATTTTACCTTAGGATTTGTTTCCTTAGTTGGTCTGTTAAGTACCTATTAGCCCTGGTCCCTGGGTGCATGACCATTTTAGTGTGAATGACCCTGGAGCCCTTCATAAAGACCAGGTTGCCGCCGGGCTTATTAGGTGTGATAATGTGTGGTCTAGTGCCCTGATGGTGCATAAGAGCGTACTCCGTGTATGCGCCGATCTTGACAGCAGTCTCCCGACCGACTCTGACATGCCTAAGTTTCATACTTGCGCGTAGGCGTCCGCTTTTAACGCCGGCTTGCCTTCGCGCGCCCTGAAGAACTCTACTGCCAACCTTGTTGAGAGTTCTACCAACCATACCGTGAGGACTTCGTAGTTCGAAATCAAGTATGGGCTTGTATAAAACTAAATTTACTAGCTTATACGAAATCCCAGTGCGGCCTGCTCCGCCTATTCTTCGACGGCCTCCACGGCGACTACTGATCCTTCTGCCAGCTCTAAGAGCTGCACTTAGAGCAAAACTGTCTGGAAAGCCTCTAGGCATTAGGGAACGGCCATAGTTATTGTCATGTTGGTAGTCTGGAACCCGCCCTCGGGCGGCGTTGTGTCAAGAGTAGCAATAACACCGATCCCATAACCAGTTTCGTCCCACTGATCAAGCTGGTTTATGGACTCCATAAGGACCCAAGCGTCGATAGCAAGAATCTCTGATGCTGACTGAATTTTATCTGCTGCCGGGGGCCGACCATTTTGACCCACAATGGCTGTCTCCCTAGCAATAGACACTACTATTGTTGCGCTCCTAGGTACGTGACACCGCTGAGGTTCCCCAACCTCAGCTCCGGGGGCGCCTAAATATAGCTGCTGAAAGTAAACTACTACCTGCTCACAGTCTATGGCTGGTAAGCCCATTGACCAGTAGCGACGACGCGGCAATTCAATGTTATATGACTGGAAGACATTTTGCACTCTTTCGAGCACACCTTCTAACATGTCCCGAAGATTTACCGCGTCCTCAGAAACACCACTTGGATCTAGCTCTCCGCTTACCATGATTACTCAGCTTCTGTAGCTGTGGTGTCCTCTACAACAACTTCTTCTTCAACTACGTCTTCAACTACAACTGGAGCAACTTCAACAATTGGCTCTGGCTTAGGTGCAACGTACTTAGGAGCTGCTCTCTTCACTACTGGCTTTGCGGTACCCGGCATGTCCTGGGCACGAAAGTTAGTCTGTACTGACATGGTTCCTTCTTTCTTAATACGTCTTGATCTGGAGGTTTCCAGATGCAAGTACCGGAGTGAGGCTCTCTACACCGTCAACCATTTGATTGCCGTAGAGCTCCCATGTTCCTGGATCCACCATACCTAGAGTAGCTTGCGCTTCCTTGTAGGTTATAGTGAAACTTAATATGTCCTCCCCTTCGACGGTGGTTAGCGTGAAGTTGCCATCGATAGGAGATGATTTAGTGGCTCCGTAATTTCTAAGATTAACAACTGGCGACCACCCGGATGCGGGGAAAAAATTACTCAGATCTGCCCCACTGCCAGCGGAAGACCAGCTAACTGAAGCGGTCTGAGCGGTGGCACTCATTGAGAGATCAAACTCGGGGTCTGCTGCCTGCTTTAGCGGCTTAGCTACATACTTACGAGCACGAGGTCTATCAACCGAAAACACTTTGGATTTGCGACGAGCATTATCTGGATTGGTGACCTTTAGGAACAAGTCAATTTCGTACAACCCTGTACGCAGCTCGTCAATGAACTCTTGATTATCCAAGATTGTATAGGAAACGCCCTGGCGGGATACAGAAGTGACGCGCTGAGGTAGCTCGCACCCTTCGTCGCCTGACCACAATCTGGCAAACTCAATCGCTAGTTTACGAGCAGCCATTTTTCCGGCAGTCGGGACTGGCATGCCGTAAGCGTAAGTAATTTCTACATTACAAGGGGTCCAGGGAGTCCCGGCCTTTATGTGTATAGTGGAATGATCTACTAGGTAGTACCCAGAAGGGTCAAGAATTTTTCCCGTCGAATTTCTAATAGAGATTATTCTAGTCACGGGACGGCCGCGTAGCTTTAGGCGGGACTCTGGAGACATTCCATCTGCAGTTAACTCCGAGTACTCGCTATAGTCTCCTGAAGCGATATTGTATACCTCTCCGTTAAAAAGAGCAGGGGAAGTTGTTGTACTGGATGGCCCCATGCGGTTATTTCTTAGAGTACATGTATAGCGCTCGGTGACTATAGACTCGCCCATGTACTTACGACCGGACATTGCCCAGAGTAGATTCGACGCAGTCTGAGCAGCCTCTAAGCTGTACTCAGTGTAGGAGAAATCTCCCATATCTTCTGGGAGTACCCAAAGGTTGCTTGCCATATTTATTACCTCTTAGATAAAGTTTAACGGGTGGTAGCCTAAGCTAGTTTGCTCAAGCCGCCACCCGTTCTTGTTAACTATTATTAACTAGGGTTCTCGTTCGATGCAATGATGTTGTCAATTGCACTGTCAGCGTTGTAACCGGTTGCACCTGGGACGTTGTAGTCTACGCCACCAGTTGTCATGCTAGTCACTGCAACTGGAGCTGGGTAGCTCTCAGTCTTAGAATTGACTACGGTCACACGAGCACCACGGGAGACAGTTGTGCTTGTAATGTCCTGGGTGATTGATGCATTTACGAAGCTAACAACGTTACCTGATACTCCAGAAACAGTCTTGTCACCATTGAATAGTGACCCAACATTCTGAACTGAGATAACATCGCCAATCTCCACTAGAGGTGGAGCGCTGAAGGTTAGGCTCGCAGTTGTGTCAGCTAGAGTTGCAAGGAAGCTGTCAACTGTGATAGCACTTGGCGATGTGGCACTAGACGAGGTAAATACTACCTGGTCAGTTGCGTTGTCAGTCCAAGTGTAGAATCCAGATAGTCCGGTTGGAGCCCAGTCAGAACGTGCATAAGCGTATGGACGCTCTGCAGCAACTGGGAACTCCCAGCGGCCGTCGATACCTGACTTGAAGTTCTCGTTCCCTAGACCATAGCCCTCGAAAGTGTTAGCCATCAGACCGTTTTCGATAACACGGTCGCCAGACTGACGCATCTTGACGTACGGGAAGACCCAGTAGAAGTAAGGAAGAACGCCAGAACGCTTTCCATCTTTAACCGCGTGTGACCATGCTTCAATGGCAACGCCATTTCCAGCAGGATCGTCACCAACACCAGGAGCGGCCCAACCGATTGACTTGTTGTTTGGGTCTGCAACAGTGCCTAGGTTCTTGCGTAGCAATAGTCCACCAGAAATTAGAGCTGATAGCTCTGGGTCTGGCTCGCAGATAGCAAGTTCCATGGTAATCCGCTTTAGAGTGTCAGGAGCCTTGTAGGTCACGCAAACAACGCCATTAGCGCCCTTTTCGGTGATCTCATCGCCTTCTTCGTACTCTGGTGTAAAGGAAACTCTCATGAAAGCCGAGGTAGTGTAGCTGTCCTGCTCGCCGGTCATAAGGTTTCCAGCAGCATCTAGGCGTGTGACACGAATTGACACACCCTGAATGCTGGCTGCATATTCTTGAGTAGCCATAAGCTATTCTCCTTATTTCTTGATTAAGCTGTTAGATCGACTCTGACAGCTAGATGGATGGATGTGTCAAAGTAAACCGCAGCTGGGCGAATTGCTTTGATACGCATGTCATTTTTATTGCCCGACACGTCATAAGCTTGCGCTAGATTGTCGTTTACGACATCAACGTCGCCAAGGTAAACCTTGACAGCACCTGTGCCATAAATCCATTTGTTGGTGGCTGATGCAGCAGCACCAGTTACACCAGTTGGGCCACTACCTGAATAGCCTGCACCTACAACTACAGGGGTGCCAAGCCTAGTGACAAGAGTTCCGTCTTTTGACGTCTCTAATCTATTATTTAGAAGCGAAGCTACATCGCTGGTCATGTGGATTACTCCAAGCTCACCGGCATTTGAAGCAACCGCCATTGAGCGCTCCAGCTCAGCGATTGCCAATATGACACCTAGAGCTGTTCCGCTGTTAACCAAAGTAGTTCCAGCATCAGACAGGGCTTTATTGTCGTGACTCTCGCCTTTTCGAACCACACCATCCCAAAGCTCTGTCTCTATAGATTTCTGGCTCATGCCTTCAATCTGACGAGATAGTCTAGCAATTCGGTCAATAGCGTTAAAACTTAGTCCCGAGCGTGTCTCGGTCAATTCAATGAAGAAGGGCTTGATGTCATCGTAGTAGTTGATAACCCCGCCGGTAACTACAGATCCGTTAGTATTGTCTGTGTCATCCCAGTTTTTGAGCTCCTGCACGGTGGTTTCCCATTCTTGGGCAAAACCTCGGACCCACTGGTCCTCTCCTGGAGCGTTCTCTGGCTTAACAACAGCAAGTAGACCAAAGGCGGACGGCACGATTGCAGGTGCCGATACTACGCCTGTCTTTGAGAAAGCCATTTAAAATCCTTAATTTAAAATTATTTAGGGGGTGGGAGCCCCCCGAGCCGAAGCCCGGGGAGCCGCCCTATTTAGTTATATTTAGAGCTCGATGGTTGATGCAGCTACGCCACCTAGGGTGTCGCGCAATGCAGCAGCCGAACCGTTAATGTTAACGGTCTGAGTGATCTTTAGAGATTCGATACCAACCTTGGCAACGCCCTCGAAGGTCTCAACGAACATCTTGTAATCGTTGGTTCCAACTAGTGACGAGTCACGGATAATACCTAGGTCCAGTGATCCACCGTCTAGGAACAAGAATGTTCCTTCAGCGAATAGGAACCAGTCGAAGCTATCTGGGAACTCAAGAAGTGCAGCTGCACCCTGAGCACCAAAGTAAGTCATGTCAGGTGAACCGACTAGAGTTACGTTTGAACCAGATAGGTAGCCTTCGATCTCTGCACGGCCAACAGCTAGGGTGCTGTCTCCGGGCATTGAAACTGCAAGGTCAGAAGCCATAGCATCGTATACCCAGTCTGGGATAAGAGCTTTTAGCGTAGTGGTCTGAGCAATGCGGTGACGTGAACGGTAAGCAACAGCTGCCTTACGTACTGATACCAAGAAGTCGCGACCAAAACCAAGGATGGTTCCGGAAGTAACTGCAGTTGATGCTGCAGCAATCTTGGTTAGTAGGTCAACTTCACCTGCACGAGCGTGTGCAACTAGAGCTAGCTCGTTGTGACGAGCAATCAACTCTGGGTACGCACGGGTCATTAGGTTACCGAACTGTAGCTGTAGTGTTACAGCGTCAGTTACTGCGGTGTTTTCTGCAGCAGCAACAACCGTTAGGCTTTCCTTTGTTGCGGCACCTGGAGCAGCGTCAACAGCAGCAGTCCATACACCAACAGCGTCAGCGTAGTCACCCGATGCAAAGCTCGGAGCAGTTACGAAGCGGATACCGCCACGGTCTGCCTGGAACTTTGGAAGTGAGTCACGTACTGGACGGTTAGTGGTTGAACCTAGGCCGAAGATGTCATACTTGGTCTCAACTGGAGCACCATGTCCACCAGAAGCAACAAGTGCCTGGGCTGATAGTGCTTCAATCTTGGCCGAGTTGGACTCAGCGTCGGTACCAAGGAAGCGATCCTCAGCGTATGTGGTTGAGAAAGACGCAACAATGTGCTGCTCTCCGTCGCCACCGTTTACACGGCGAAGAGAGTGTAGTCTCTTCTCCATGGCCTGAGATAGCTCAGACATGTCTTCAATTGTGCTTCCCGCGGTGTAGCCAGGGATGTCAGCGCCGGCAGTAATTGCTACTACTGGTGCTAGAGATTCCTGAACTACAGGTTGACGGTCGGCTGGGGCCTCGAAAGGCTGTTCAGCTGCAGCAGTCACTGCCTGCTCCTTCTGCTCTTCTACGAGAGCTGTTGATGTTTCAATGATTTCGTCTGAAGAAAGCTCTGTGTCTTTTCCAGTTGTGGTTGATAGTTCAGAACCGTCTACCTGAGCGGTTGATGCTTGAATTGTGGCGTCCTCGATTGCTTCGGTAACCTCTTCGGTTGAAGCCTCGTCTACTGCAGAAAGCTCTGCAGTACCTTCGGTCTCAACTTCAGCGATTTCCTCAACAGCAGCTTCGGTTTTAACTGCAGCCTCAGCTACAGTATCCTCCGCGTCAGCGACTTCTACTACTTCTTCAGTTGAAAGCTCGGTTGCATCAGCAACTTCCTCAACAACTTCTTCGGTAGCGAGTTCAGCTTCAGCAGCTGGAGTTTCGACTTTTTCGGTTACTTCTTCTGCAGAAAGTTCTGCAACCTCGGTAACCTCGACAACAGCGTCACCAGCAACTTCTTCAGAAGCAAGCTCGTCAGAAGCGGATGCCTGAATCGACATTTCCTCTTCTTCCTTCTCTTCTTCTTCTTCAGTTGGCAGTTCTTCTGCTTCTACTTCTTCGGTCTCTTCCTCAGCTGGAGTTTCCTCTGCTGGGGCTTCTTCCATAGGAGCGTCGTCTTCGGTCATAGCCATTTCCTCTTCCGCGTCATCTGCTTCACCCTTAACACGAGCGGTAGCTTCTGCTGCGCGAGATGTAAGCTCAAGAGCCTGCGCCTCGCGGTTAGAAAGCTCACCGCGTACCATGTCTAGCGAGTCAGCTAGTAACGTCATAGCATCAACTGTCTCAGGAGTCGGGTCTTCACCCTCAACCATTTCAAACTGCGAGATAATCTCTGCCTGAAGCTCGGCGACTTGATCGTCACCTAGCTCAGCGATAGTATCTAGCTGAGTTTTAATTTGGTCGTACACTGTACCTCCTAGGCCAGTTAGTTTTTGAGTGGTTGTTTTCCACTCACTGATTTTACAGTCAAGGCCGAGGGACTCATCGAATAAACGAAAGGCGCTCTACCTAGGGATAATTTTACCCTACTTTTTAGGTAAGGAGTCGAAGCAGCTTGCTCATCTCAGATTGAACCTCTCCCTGAGAGTACAAATCTGCACCCGAGATGTAGGATCTCAGACTTTGCGTAGCAATATCTGCATCCTTTTTACCGATTTTTGCCTCGACACGAGTAATCATTGAACCAATGAGGTCCTTGAGTCCAGACGGTAGATCGCTAAATTTTAATTTTTCTGCATCCTGGCCAAAGGGGAGGGGGAGATTAGAGATAACCTTGCCCAGCTCTCCGGCAGTTGCACGGACATTCTCCAGAGCCTCTGGGTTAAGCGCCTTAGAGTCAATACGGTCGATCATACCGATCAGCTCGCCGCTTGCGTCCGCAGAAGCCTTATAGTCACCAGCAAAGTCTAGGTTCTCAGCATCTTCAGCCTTTTTCAATGCTTTTGCCAGACCTGCAACACCTAGGTTCTGCTTTAGGCGGGCTAGAACAGTACGATACTTACCTTTTGCATCGCGTGGCTGGTTTACACCAGAAACGTACTTAGGATCTCCGTCTTCATCTTTAGAGGGTGTTCCCTTGTTTGCCTTTACATCCTCGGCAGCTTTAATCTCTTCTTCGGTTTGCTTGTCAGACTCAGACTTGGCATCCTTCAGCTTCTTCAAATCAGTGTCAGAGATTTCATCTTTATCACCTTCAGCAAATTCCGTTGATGCAGATGCAGTTAGTTCACAGTCGCAATCCACATTGGCTGCAGCAGTTATAGCTTCGCGCATGGATGCTACTCTTTCGGCCGCTTCCATGGAGTTTGCGTTCTTCCACTGTTGAGGCACAAGGTCATACTTCTTAAGTGCTCGTGCACGCTTAGTGATGTGCTTGCGGACAGCTCGTCTTTCGGAAGATTTTGCTCGTCCGTACGCCTGAATAGCATTGCGCAAGTCGGACTCGTCGCGGATTGGGTACGCGCCGTCTTCCATTGCGTGGCCCTTCTTGGCGAGTTCCATTCTCTCGTCGTCCGAGATTTTGGCTAACTCTGCGACAGCGGCCGCGGTCAGAGCGCTCTCACGCATGTTAGCCGCACTAGCAGTAAGTGATTGAAGATTTGCTGCGCGAAGAGACTTCTTTGCTTCCCTGACACGGATCTTTAGGTCTGGCGCAGTTAAGGCAAGTTGGCCTAGAGTCACTGCCTTGTGGGCTAGTGCTTGCACTGCTTCACTCTTTAGCACAGCCATGTGGCTAGCTCCAGCGGCAACTAGTGCCAACATCTTTCCGCCTGCGATCATTGCACGAGCAGTTGGGAAGCCTGGCACATTTACCTGGCAGACAGCAACTAACTCTAATGAGCCTTCAATTGGACGCCAGTCTCCGGATGGGGCAGATGCGCGAAGTGCACGTACCTGCATTTCATTTGCGTCTGGACGCAAACAGCCTGCAACCCATATACCAAACTGGTCTTCACCAGCATGGACATCTGCAATAGCCGAAGCCGTGTCATCGTAGTGCTTGGCAGCCGCAGCAGCACTAGCATTTAGCGGAGCGTGCCCACCAGCAAGAGTTAACTGACCAACAGTGGCATCAGTTCCCTCTGCAGTGTGCACTACTCCAGTGTTGAAGTATGCGTACTTACTACGTGAGCGAGGAGGCTTAGTTGAACGTGGTAGCCCGATGTGGCTAACATTCCATGCAGCAATGTGGCCGTATACACGGCCGTTCTTGTCTACAGTTAGAGGCGTAGGACCTTTGAGGTCAGGGTTCTCAAACCATTCAGAAGGAGGAGCCATTGGTATCTCAGATTCTAGATACCCGGAAGCCATAATTGGCTCAAGGTCGCAAAGGCCATCGATGCATTCTTCGTAAACGCCGTCTTCTGGGGTCACGTAGTCCTCCTGGTCCCCCGAGTTAGTAATTACAATAGTGCATTCCTGGAATGCGGGCTTAGCTACAATTGTAGCAGCCATAATACGGGCCTTATTGATGGTTAGCTTGTCCTTGCCCATCTCATCGCCTGCCTCGTCTGCGGAACCATCTTCCAGTTCTGGTTTAGGCTGCTTTTCTTCTTTTGCCTCAAACTTGTCAAGGTCCACAGAAACTCCTCGTAGGAAGCCATTTTCTACTAACCTCTGAGCTTCACGGCCGTAAGGTCCATTATCAAAGACACCAGTGGCATTGCCGAGACCCCCGTCAATACGCTCAATGGTGTCGATTCGTCCCACAACTACAGATCCGTCGTGACCTGCACCGGTCTTAATCTGCCAAAGAAGCGGTAGAGGTAGGTCACGCAGCGTGATTGCCCCGTCTACAAATTTACGACCATCGCCAGACTCTAAATCTTCCGGCACTAGCATCGGGATCAAAAATGATGAACCTTGCTCTGAACGCGAAGCTGAAGCTACTAAGGCAACTTTCTCGCGTGCGTCGGCTGCTTTAGCGTGTAGCTCAGCAGTTTTTAGCATGGCAGAGTCAAATTCTGCTTCGGATGTGAACAAGTTTGAGGAGGCATTAACACCCTTCTTGCGACCTGGGTTTTTCTTGCTACCGGTGTAGACACCGGTTACTTCCTTGTGGCGAAGCTGGCAGTAGCCCTTCGCGCGTGGGCCCATGTACTTGGAGAGGTTGCGAACACAGCGAGTCCAGTCGCCGGGAGTGCCCCAGCGGATCTTTGCTGCGCCTTTACCTTTGGTCCAGTATCGACGAAGTGCATCTGCATTACCACGGTTACGGTCAGCACCACCAGCTGCAAGCAGCGGCTCTACTACTTTCTCCCAAAAGATAGAGAACTCATATGCTGCAGCAGTAACGACCGTCTCATCGGCTTGGGTCAATACATCGTTTAAAACCTCTTGATCGTCTAGCTCTACTACCGGAGGAGCGGCAACAGACTTGAGGTCTAACAGGATCTGCTCGTTCTCTATCCACTCGCCGCCTCTACGCTCGTAGAGGGTTGGAGTAGAGCCACTTTTAGAGTCGGGGACGATTGCAACGACATCCATAACAGCACCGTGGTCTTCTGGAGATACGATGGCTAGATACTTAGCAGGGACATCGGAGTCAGAAGGCTCATTGATGGAGTCGTCTTCTTCTTTAGCTGCCGCGGCATTAATTCCGTGGCGTTCTTTTACAAGCTTTTTGTCATATGCCTTTAAGCCCTTAGGGCTGTCATCATATGTCTTGTAGGACGCTCTCATCTTTTTTACATAAGCTGGGAAATCCCTAATAAGCAACTCTAAGTCGCTATCAGTCATTTGAGGAAGCGTTCCAGGCAACTGCGCGATAGGGGAGTTTCTAGGAGTACGTGGCTCTGCCAGTATCCCAGAAAAGTCCATGGGGGGGCTCATTTGCGATCCCGGTACAACAGAGGGGCCGTCAAAGTCTTCCTCACCTTGAGTGTACTTTGCGTCAACCTCTATGGATTTTCCGGTGTCAAGTCTTACAGTCACTTTCCCTGTTGCGGTATTGATCTTAGTTATTTCGCCAGAGCCGCGAGCCTTATCGCCTGCAACTACGGTCCTTGCACCGACTGAGAGGAACTTGCCGCCAGCATCACGTGGCTGGCTATTTGCAATACTTGAACGCTCTTCAGGAGTGTAGTTACCGTCCTGATTAGTTGGAGCAGCAGAGTCTGTGGTGCCTGCAGCCCGGATAGGCTCTCCTGCAGATTGCATTACTCGATCAATAACGTCAAAGTCTTCTTCAGCCAGACCAGCGGAAACAAGACGAGTCTCCTCGGGGTCGATCTCTTCTAATCGTACTGGCTGGAATGGACGCTCTTGTAGGAACGCAGATATGACAACGGCAGATGCTGGATCAACCAGCACGTAATCTTTTACCGAGATTTCGGATGGGTCGTCTAGTGACTTATCGTAGGAGTAGACATCACCATCGACATGACCCATGTCATCCCACGATGAGCCGTCCCAAACGTAAACCTGGCCATCGATCTCGATCTTATACAATCGGTCTATTCCGGAATCGCTAAGGCAGATCCGAACCATAAATTCTGGGCCAACAAACGGGTCTAACTCGTGAGCAACTTTAAAGGCATTTAGGTCTGACCTGTATTCGTCTGCAGAATACTCAGTTTGGTAGCTGTCCACAAAGCCGTAGGCCCCGCCTGCTGCTATGGCCTTCTTCTCTTCTCGTTCTACTATTGTAGATGCCCAGCGCTGTGCAGCATCTCCACCCCAAAGTGCCCAAGCAATACGGCCGTTAGATGGGAATCCATCTTCTCCGCGCTCATAGCCTTTTGCTTTTTTGTCAACTTCGTGACGGGGGAAGTATTTAGCTACATGGCTAATCTTCTTGATGCCAATCTGGCCACCGGCAGCAAGGGTGCGCGCAGTATTAAGTCCTACTGGAGTGCCACCACGCTTGTGCTCTTTACGCCATTCTAAGGCTTTTTTAGCTTCTGCTTGAACGCCGCCAGGAATGGTGTACATTCTTTGTGCCCCGGCAAGTAGTGCATTTTGCTCACCGGTGAGAAAGAGCTCTGCCGCTGCAACAGTCCCATCCGAGGCGTGATCCTTGGTAGCTTCCCACGGAGAGCTTAGCTCATAAGATTTAGAGTCAGCTACATCATAAGCGAGGTTTAAGGTTGTATCAATAACTACAGCCCGGACACCATTAGAAAATAGTGCCAGCTTACCGGAAACTGCAATTAGTTCGGTCATATGTTTTTAGCCTTCGTTCGAACTTGCAACATCGCTTCGATCTGCCACGGGTCCTGTTCCGATTAGATGTCCATATTCTTCTAAGTCTGCGACCAAAATATCTTCGCCGTCATCCCATTGATTCACTAAGGTGTGCTCCCATGCTCTCTTGTCTGCAGGGTCTGGCATCTCAGTTAGTTCTTCCCAGTCGATTCTATAAGCCGAGTAGTTACCGCTGTTTAGGTAATCAATCAGGTCTTTATCTGTTCTGTCGATAGGGAACCAGTCGGTATCCCTGCGGAAAAAGAGCCCGGTTATACCGTAAAGAGCTAGTGCTTCTACTTTTCCTTTGGAGTCATTGACGTAGCAGTATAAGGTGACCACTGAATCAAGATCAAAACTTTCGGCGTTAGCCATGGGTATCCTACTCTAGGCTAGAAGATATCAAGTACCATTCTAGCATGCTGGTATAGTTTATTAGTTCTCTTCGTCTAGTAGACGGGCCTGATAGTACTCTTGAAGACCAGGGAATGTCGAGGCCATTGCTTCAATGTCTTCAATGTTTAGTTCATCTAAGTCAATCGTTTCGGTTGTAGAGCCGTCAGTCTTGTCAATGATCATTTCGATGATGTGTTTTCTTTTCTTTTCAGCCATATCTATATCCTACCTTAATTTACATCTGAAAGTATACCAGCGGACTGTAGATACTCTAAGAATATAGAGCTTGCTTGCCCGGTTTGTATGTATTTAGCAAAAGACTCTGCAAAGTGCTCTTGAATTGAAGTGTTACCATACTTTGTTATAAACTCGCCAAAAGAGTCTGAATAGCTGCCAGGCCCAAACTTACCGCCTAGGGATCGGTGAACAGTGTGGCCAAACTCGTGAGTAACCGTGTCGCCGATTGGGTTGTCAAAGCCCTCTGGAGCTCCGCCAGCCTCTAGTAGTCCGTTATTGACTAAAATGCTAATTGGCTCCTCGCCTAAGAAGGATATATTTACGCCAAGGACATTGTCCTTGATCTCTCTCGGAGAGTTATTACTCATGCCTCGAGCTGCACTCTGGTACAAAGCGAGGAATTGCTCTTTTGTAGACGCTATCCGGATTGAATGAAGATCTGGGTTAAAGCCCTCTAGGGTAGCGGTTGCTGCAAACTTCTCTATGTCACCAAATGATTTGAAGTATTTAGAGAGATTCCCCTGAGACACACCAAGGTCTAGTAGATTACCTTCACCTTTAGCCACGTCAAACTGAACGGTACGAAGAGCGCCGTCTTCTCTGGTGTAGGTGGCTGGCTCTTGAGTGATCTGGTTGATAATCTGCTGCTTGCTCTTCAGAAAGAACCCGGAACTCTTTGCGCGACGTAGCTCGAGTAGAGTTTTAATTTCTGCTTCAGATAGGTCTGGGTACTCTTCTCTAGCTTTTGCAACTAAGTTGTCATAAGTTTTCGTATTGAGGTAGGACTTTGCTGAGAATGAGGCTGGATCGTAAGACCATCCCTCTGGGGCCTTATCTGCTAGACCAGCAGCCATAGCGTCTAGCTCTACTTGAATCTCCTGGTTGAGATTTAGCTGTGTCTCCTCATTGCGCTTAGCGCCTTTAGGAAGCGTAAACTCTAGAGATACCGTTTTTGGCTTCTCAACCGTTGCAGGATCCGTTGAGAACTCAACTGGGTCCAAGTCAAAGTTAGGATCTGACTCTCCTTCAAAAGTACGTGCATCCTCTTCGGTCTCTCGGATGTTAGGAGTGTTAAGCACTACCTTAGGTCCACGAGTTTGCCCTGATGCGACAGCTACAGTAGTGACTGCCCCGTCTTTGTCGACATACATGACACCAAATCCATCAGCGCCGTCTTTACCTTTAACAGGGACGACTTCAACAACTTGACCTAGTTTGTTTCCACCTACGCCGTAGAAGCTATCTCCAGGGGTTAGATCTTGAGTATTACCTGTTGCGTCTGGAAGATTTGGCTGGTTAGGGAATCTCAGAGTCGTAGGGGTGTAGATCCCACGGAATTCGCGAAGCTTCTCCCCTGCTGCGCGTCCCTTAAAGTCTGTAAGCTCAGTGTTTTGATCTTTTAGAATCCTGAGCGCGCTGGTTGGCAGGGAGCTCCTCTTGCCGTCCCCGCCAATAATAGTTACGTAATCACCATAGGAAAACGAGTCTTCACTCTGTGCCGGCCTTGCAGTGTTGACTTTTTCTAGTCCAGTAACACGAATTATGGAAATCTCATCGATATTATTCTTGTACTCTACAACCATTCCAACTTCTACGGAGTTTAGTCCGTCAATCGAAGTTCGCGGACTCTCTCTAGCTTCGGGGTTATCAAATTGTTGCCTCCGTATCGAGGAAGATACAGACGAAACCATACCGCTAAATTGCTGAGCTTCTTTTTGAGTACTGAACCTTCCAGCGAATAGGGATCTAACAGCTCCCATAGCGACCTCATGGGTAGCTCTGTCCATAGGTAGCCTACCGAACACCGCTCTTAGTCTTTCGAGTGTGGCTTGGTTGTCCCCTGCTATAAATGCATCTATGACTGGCAAAACTTCGGCCCTCAAGCGAGTACCATCTTTTGGATTATAGCTAGCGCTTACACCTGACGCATATTCGTTAGTGTGGGCCTCGATAGTTTTTGCGCGACCCTGAAGTTCAAAGTAGTTGACATTATCAATAGGGTTCATCTCAGGGGAAGTGGCGAACCTCATGGTCTTACGTTCGGTTTCACCACGAATGATGCTTGCCATCATTTGCGGTCCGTTTGTTTTCCCGAACAAGGAGGTCATAGTGTCGCGGCCGTCATAGTGGAGCAGGGTCTTCTCTTCACCGTTAACGTTGTCTTTAAAGTTTAGGATGTACTTGACTTTCTTGTCACCAGTTGTGGCTGCGCGCATCTCCCAGGTTACATCCCGTCCACCAACTTTACTGCGCTCACGCATAAGCACTAGCTGATCCTGGTCATTAAACTTAGAGCCTTTATAGGCGTTCGCTAGAAAGTTGATCATAGCGTTAGGGTCTTTTACTCCTGTTGCCTTGCCCTTGCTGTTAAATTCTACGACTGGCTTACCCTCGTCGTCTACAAGATTCTCCAGGGGACTATTTCTAAGCTCTGTAAGCTCATCCTCGCTAAACACTTGCTGCGTAATGTTCTTGCCGTCATCCTTGCGGCGGATACCTGCACGAGGGGTTACTTTTGGTTCTGGGGCTTCTGGCTCAGGAGTTGTATCCTTACCTGGTGCTTGCTCTGGAACTACTTCTGGTACTACTTCTGGTACTACTTCTGGTACTGGGTCAGGAGCGACTTCTGGAGTTTCCTCCGGAGTTGCGTCAGCTTCTGGCTTTGAAGGAGTTACTGGGGAATCGGCAGAAGGGAGCTCGTTGTCGCTTCGACGCTTCTTGTCAACATACATCTCGGAGTTTTTACCGAGTCTACCTAGAGCGATGCTACCATCTGCTCTTTGAACCTTAAACTCGTAATTGCCTGCAGCATCTTTTTTAGGATTGCTGACAACCACACCGAGCTCATTACCCTTATCGTCACGAACAACATCTCCACGACGAAGCTCTTCTGGGAATTTCAAAAGGGTGCCATCTGGCGCTCTCGAGGAGTCCAGGACGTCAGGTTCTTTTGTATCCTCTAAGTATGACTCGGGGTCACCGAGGTCGTCCCCGTATGCCACGTCTTCCATAATCTTTTTAGCTGCAGTGTCAGCGTTGTCTTCTCCGGATGGCTCGTCGGAGCTTACCTCGTCAATGATGTCGGATACATCATCTCCGGTCTTAGCTCTTTCAGCGACAGCAGGTGCAAGCTTTGCGACAGGCTCTGCGTCACGATCTGCCTTACGATCGGAGTCTTCATCATCGGTGAGCCCGTTAGTGGCTAGATCAATGTCAAGCTCGTCAGCCTTCTCTGGAGACATCTGCTCTAGAGTCTGAGGCATATTAGCCAGGTCTGCTGGTAAGTCTGCCTGTAGGTCTGGGTTTATGCCCTTCTTGCGAAGGAAGTCTTTATCGATGTTTGCAACGTAAAGCTCAGCGTTAGAGGACTTAACGGTTAGAACCGTGTTATCTTCTATGCCGTATTCTTCATAGCCCTCGCCGGCCAACATGCGGATCTCGCCAGAGGTGTCGGTACCACCGATTGCGCGACCGCGTACATTTGTAGATGTGCCATCAGGCAGACTCAGTCCGGCAAATAGACGGGCACCAGTAATTACCCAACGGCCTTTTTTATCACGAGGCTGGAGTTTGACTCTAGCGCGGCGCGCAGCGGATGAATTTCCGTCTGCAAGAATCGTACGAAGGTAAGACATTAAAATCCTCTAAATATAGGCTTAGCTAAATTTTACCCTAATTGAGATAAACTTAGTTGTTAGGTAGTACTTGCTCTATAAACGAGACAGTAGTCTCGGATAAAGCACCTGTCTGTAGTAGGTGTGAAAGTCGTACTTTCGCGTGCGTTTGAGTGACCATATCCGCCTGTGAGTTGACAGACGCAATTATTGCATCTGCGGATGAGGGGGATATTTCAGGGGCTCCTGCGATCCATGTTGCTGATGCAGTTAAGCCTCTGGACGGGTGTCCGGTTGGGAGGTAGTCAACATACTCTGGGCCAAGCTCATATTCTGAGCTGACGCCAAATGCTGCTGCCTCTAAAAATCCATTTAGTGCCAGACGTATTGAATTCCCAGCGGTGAAGCTGTCCTGGTCGATGTACTTGTTGTGAGCATAAGCGGCAACCATAAACGCAGACATAAAGTCTACGTGTCTTGACTCTCCAACCTGAGAGTTGTACATGGATAAAGTAAGCCCAATTTCAGCAGAGCTAACCAAAGTGTCTGGGCCATCTACAAAGTTCTCTGAGGATGCATCCATTGGCACACAGTTAGGAACCATGTCCCCGCCTTTGCCCTTCTTCATGCCAATCTGGACATAACCCTTCCAGCATGGGTCGTCAGAATCTTTCTCTAAAGCTGCTGCAGTAGTACCCTCTGCGGACTGGTCGATTGGCACACAGTTAGGAACCATGTCCCCGCCTTTGCCCTTCTTCATGCCAATCTGGACATAACCCTTCCAGCATGGGTCGTCAGAATCTTTCTCTAAAGCTGCTTCGGTATGCGCTGAATCTTTCATCAGTTTGCCGTCTGGCATATAGTGATAGCCCTTAGGGGCCTTCTTCTTATCTTTGTCTAGATTCTCTGCAGGAGCTGCGTAGCCACCTGAAGCTTCGGTACTTGACTCTGAGTTTAACATTTAACGGACTCCTAAAAATGCCTTGATTTGCCAGTTCCACATCTTGTGCATGTCAATACGTCCTGCAAGGAAGTCCATCAGTCCCTGCTCATTAAACTTTTCTGCCTCTGCAAGTGCCTCGAATAAAGAGTGCATTAGCGAATCATTAACCCTTTTGGCTGATTGAAGCAGAAAAGTAGTAGAGGATCCGTCTAAACGCTCTTCCTTGATGGAAGTCATCTCGGCGTAGTCGAAAATCAAGTACGGAGCAGGAAATCCTACTTTGAGGATGCTCTCAGCTAGGGGGTCAATCGAACTGTCCACGTCCTTATAGAGAGTTTTAAAGAATTTGTGGTACTCACCAAAGTCAGGTCCGAGCACATTCCAGTGGTAGCCGTGGAAGATGAGCTTGGCAGTGACCATGTCAGCCAGTAATTTTGCAAGCTTCTCGGCTATTACAGGATTGCGCTCTTCAAACATCTTAAGCCTCTGGCTCTGCTAGTGGCGGTGGTGACTCAGCTTCTTCTGCAGCTGGACTCTCTGCATCAGGCGTGTTGCCTGAAAGTAGCTGGTCTATTTCTGGTGGAATTGCTGCGCCATTGGCCTCCTGCATTCCGCCACGAATGCTCTCCATTAGCTCAGGGGATACACTCCTTAGAAGACCCTCTGTGAGCTCAGGAGTAATCTGACCCTTCTGGGCAATAAGACGTAAGGCGTACTCCCTAGGGTCTGGAGCATCCGACTCGGAGAATCCGTGCGCACGACGCCATGCATCGTAAGATACGGCCATCTTGTCGAAACCTACGTCGGCATCTGTAGCACGGTCATTGCGGGTAGCAACCTGCGATGGATCGTACCAGATACATACTTTTGCAACTTCTGACTCTGAGTAACCGTTAGCAATTAGGAATGGACGTAAGTACACAACAGTAATAGCATCAGAAATAAGTAGCATTAGAGGCTCTATGTGAGCTTTGTAGAGGCTTTCGTCAATCTGTAAGGCGTTAGAGTACTTAACGTTGGCAAGTCCGGTCACGATGTCCTTGGGGACGTCTAGGCCCTGCATAATGCGCTCTAGAACACGATCGGAGCGCTCAGCAAGCGCTGGGTCGAAAGAACGTTCAAATTTGAACTGCTTGATCTTGTCGCCAAGCTCTGCTGGGCCACGGATGATCAAAGGCACGATAGCAGACGCGGAGTCTTCGTCCTTAATCGGGGTGGTCATTGCATCGATTAGTTGATCTTCGAAGTCGTCTGCTGCTTCATCTGCGGTGACGCCTTCGTTGTAGTTTCCTTCTTCATCATATGGGTAGTCGGGGTCAGGCGATGCAGCGACCGATAGACCATCAGGTAGATAAAGAGCACCAGCGTTGAGACGAGATCTTGCAGTCGCACGGAAAGTCCTATTCAGTAGTAGTAGTTCGGCACAGAGGTCTAGTAGGCCTCTTAGGGATGAATCAGATTCCTGGCTGTAACGAGGGTGAGCTCGCCAAATGCGGCCAACAAATGCAGTCTTAGGCAAGGCAATAGCATCAAGGTTACCTTGCGCCATCATAGAGGAACCACCGCCACCAGCATCCCGGCGGGGGTTAATTATATAGTTACCCTTTTGATCTACCTGTAACTCATCAGTTGAGCGGACGTCCCATGACTCCGGGAGACCCGATCCAATACGCTCTGGGATCTGAACCAGGTAGCATTCTCCGGTAACTTGCAAGTTTAGAGCAGCATCCTTTAGAAGTCCAGGTTGCCCGCCGTAAGCAGAGCTTAGGCGGTCGAGTGCACGTTCAGAGGCTGCAGCTAGTCTAGGATCAATTGCCTCGACCGTGTTTATGGGTGATGGCGCTTCATTGGGGTTGCTGACACCGGCGGCATACAGACGAATTCTTGAGACAACAGACGCAACTAGGTTGAAGGCATACTTAATCTCACCAATTGCGTCGTAGTACTCCCAAGCTTCTGACTGCCAAGCGGAGGCAGCAGACTGCCTGCGAGCCTTAAAACGCTCAGCTTCGCTTTTATCATCTAACTTCACCTGAGAAGCAGCGGCGGTCATTGCACGAGGTGTGTTAAAAACTTGTGGCTCAGCGTAAACGATTCCAAAAGAGTCAACAGATACGCCAGGAGCGACCCGCGTTGAGTTCTTTGGAGCAGCAGCACGTACGTTTGAGTTCGAGGCTCGTGACGCTTGACTCTCTGCTGATTCTTTTTTGAAAATACCCAAGATGGGCTCCCTGTCTGTTTAGCGCTCAATCCAAGCGGAGATAAGTCCGATCAAGGCGTATAAAGCCAAGACTAATGATACCACAAAGGTAAGCTGAGGTAAAATGGATGCTCCAGACACTAAAGCACCTGCTACCCAAAATCCGGTACACCAGTTACATGTAATCAGATATCCTAGTTTTGTGGTCGGGGGCCATTTGGCCCATATTTTGTTCCTAACCCCATCGGCAATAACCGACGTAGTGATTATGTGAGTGCCACCGTAGGCACCAAAAGCTAAAATCAAGAAATTAACTAAGTCGATAGTCATGTCAGTCCTTCATCGATCCGATTGTATTGTACGGGTTCCAGCCACGGAGGCGAGAACCGCATCCGCAGCCTGTATCTTTCTTAAATGCTAGCATCTTTCCGGATGATGTGACAACAAAAGAATCTTTTGTGACCTCTTTTGATGGAATAAACTCAGTATATCGCTCTCTAAAGACGATTTGTGGCCCTTCCGGAGCGTCTTTTGCGACAATAACATGATCTTCAGTGACAATGACTCTAGTTATTTCTAAATACGTTGCGCCCCCGGTGGGCTCGTAGCTTCGGAGTGTAGTCACATCGTCATACTGGCCAGTATCAGCAGCGACCAAGTGGCATGGAAACCTATCCATTAGGACCTTCATGCTACCTGACCCTAAATACGCGACCAACATTGCCAGTATTTGGTCTAGCGACACCCATTTTACGATCTGCGAGGCTTTTTGCACGTAATTTACCACCAGAAAAGCCCGGCGGGGGTTTAATTAGCAGCGCGGTCATGGCGTGAACCATTGCATCGATCCGGTCAGGGGACTTACCTTCTCCTGGAATCCAAGAGTACATCTGAGATTCTAATTCTGGGAGGTAGTTGACGTGGTGAACTCGTCCTTGCTCGTATGCAAGAAGAATTGGCTCTGCTCTTAGCTGTTTTCCGTACTTTGAGTGGACCTCGAGGACTTTAACGCTGGGGTCAATAGAGTTGATGGCATTTCGTACAAGCGCGCCACCTTGATTAACTTCGGCAACAACGGGACAACCCCACTTGCGAGCCATTTCAACAACTTTACGGGCCCAGGTGTCCGGGGAACCATGAATTGAAGCGTCCTCAAGAACCCAAGCATTGCGCTTATAGAGGTCGTGTTCTGCAGTCGATGCGCAGACAACAATACCGCACTCGTCGCGGGGATTCTCAGCAACTGAAGGGTCGACGCCGATAACACGTAACGGGGTAGACGCAGGGTAATTAGTGTGTCTAGCTGCTTCAACTAGCTCTTCGTTCCACATTGCGCCTTCTAGGTCGTCAAGCATCTCTCCATAGAGCTCTTGTCGAGCTAGCGACGTGCCTTCGTAGACGCCCATAATAGTCTCAAGATATGCGCCGGAGAGGTTTCCAGCGTTATCCATTGTGGAACCTTTTGTGACAACAACCTTAGCTGCGGTCTCTCGATCGGTGCGAGATTCTTCAATAAGTTTGTAGAGAAGCGGAGTGCGCTTCGGAGTGGTGGTGGCCAAGATCTGAGGATTCTTACCAAGACGAGTACCGACTCGTAAGTTGTCAAAAGCAGTCATGCCCGCAGCATCTGGGGTCTGCCGCCAAGCGGCAACTTCGTCGCCCCATGCGTGACTAAATTGTGGTCCACGCAAACCATCAGGTTCGTCGGCAGTGAAGAGCGTTGCAGTATTACCGTTCGGCCAAGTTAGGCGCCTTTTAGACGGCTCGTAGTGTGGCTTCTCTGAAGGAGGGGAGATGTTTATGATTCCGGATTCTCCCTCGACGATTACGTCTCGAACGTCAGCAGCAGTACGAGCAACAAGTGCAAACCGACGTTGACCTTCAGTTGTGTACTTTGCCGTCTCGCGAACCCACTCGGAGGCCATTCTGGTTTTTCCAAATCCACGCCCGGCAAGAACCAACCAAACATTCCAGTCGTCAGTAGGAGGAAGTTGCTCGGGGCGCGCCCAAACTTTCCAGTCCCAAAGTAGAGCGTCTGGATCAATCCCCTCGAGTGCAGCAGCCTGCTCCTCTGGAGGGAGCATAGCAATAAGTTCCATAATACTTTTAGCCATAAGGTCTCCAGTCTAGCGCATAAAAAGTTAAACAAAAACCCCTTGTATCTCTACAAGGGGTTTTCGATGTTGATCTGCTAAAATAGATCTGCGTTCATCACCTTTGTCCATGCTGCAACAAAATCCTGAGCAAGCTTCTCTAGGCCATCAGCTGAAGCGTAGACTTCGGCGTAAGCGCGGAGAACAGAGTTAGATGCAAACACTAGATCTGCACGGCTAGCAGACATCATTAGTGCCTCGCGTGTGTCCCTACTGAAAGCCGAATACGAAGTTCCGTCCTGGCTAGGTACCCAGACGATGTCCATATCAAGGAGGACTTTGAAGTAGTCATTGTTAAAGATACCGACGTTTTCAGAGAAGTCACCGTGCTCCCGCACCGCGCCCGAAACAGCAAGTCCACGAAGTCCGCCAACCAAGGCAGTCATCTCGACCGGTGTCAAGCCCAAGAGTGCAGCCTTGTTGATCAGGTGCTCCTCTAGGGTAACTGCAGCACTTGGGTGGCACCAATTAGTAAATGCATCTGCAACCGGGTATAGATAATTAAAAGACTTTATGTCAGTCTGCTCTTGAGTTGCATCACCACGGCCGTCGTAGAACGGGATGTCTACGTGAACAGAGGAAGCAGCAAGTGCCTTCTTTATAGCGTAGACGCCACCATAGACAATCAAGTCAGACATAGAAATTTCACCACTGAACTTGTCACTAATTACTTGAAGTGCTGCCTGCCTCTCAGCTAGGGTAGTCGGGTTGTTAACTGGCCAGCTTCTTTGAGGCTCTAAGAATATACGAGCACCAGTGGCACCACCACGCTTGTCGGTGTTGCGGAATGATGAAGCAGAAGACCAGGCGGTATTGAGTAAGCCTCGAGTGCTCATGCTGCTCTCCTCAAACAGGCCGTCCAACTCTTCTAGGTCAAAACCAGAAAGAGGAGCATTGTTGTTCTCCTGAACCGGGTCCTGCCAAATTAGAATCTCGGACGGCACTTCTGCACCTTGGTAACGTTCACGTGGCCCCATGTCTCGGTGGGTGAGCTTGAACCAAGCACGTGCAAAGGTGTCAGAGAAGTAGTCAAAATCTGCCAAGAAATCCTTACAGATTTGATCATACTTCTCATCGCCGAAACGTAATGCAAGGTCAGTGGTCAACATGTTCGGAATAACTTTTACACCTGGTAGGTGCGCATGCGGTGCCATGTCCTGCTCTTCGCAATCTATAGGCGCCCACTGGATCGCACCAGCTGGTGATTCGACTTGCGTCCACTCGTACTTGTACATGAGCTCAAGGTAGTTATTGTCCCACTGCGTTGGGTTGGTGCTCCAGGTAACTTCAAGTCCACTGGAGATAGTATCCTCCGAGTGACCCTTGCCCTGAGAGTTTGACCAGCCAAGGCCGACGTTCTCAAACGGTGAAGCTTCTGGCTCCGAGTCAACCTGCGAGGCGTCTCCAGCTCCGTGGGTCTTACCGAACGCGTGACCGCCAGCAATTAATGCAACGGTCTCTTCGTCGTTCATAGCCATGCGAGCAAATGTGACACGAATGTCTGCGGCAGATAGCTTGAAGTCTGGATTGCCATCTGGCCCCTCAGGGTTCACGTAGATGAGCCCCATCTGAACCGCAGCAAGGGTTTCCTCTAGAGTGTCAGCATCACGAGTCTCATCGTAGCGCTTGTTAGCTAGCCACTCTGTTTCGGTGCCCCAATAGGTATTGTTGTCAGGCTCCCAAACGTCGGCGCGACCACCAGCAAAGCCGAAGGTCTTAAAGCCCATGTCTTCGAGTGCAACATTACCCGCAAGGATCATCAAGTCAGCCCAAGATAGTTTCTTACCGTACTTCTGCTTGATTGGCCAAAGTAGACGGCGTGCTTTATCTAGGTTTACGTTGTCTGGCCAAGAGTTTAGAGGAGCGAAGCGCTGTAGGCCTTGACCCCCGCCACCACGTCCGTCGCTCACGCGGTAAGTTCCCGCCGAGTGCCAAGCCATGCGAATCATAAACGGTCCGTAGTTACCGTAGTCCGCTGGCCACCAGCTCTTGCTTTCGTGCAGGATGGCAACAATGTCTTCTTTAACTGCAGTAACGTCTAGGGAATTAAATTCTCTAACGTAGTCAAAGTTTTCAGAGTACGGGTCACTTTTAGAGTTATGGGCAAGTAGTGGTGTCAAGTCCAGTTGACTTGGCCACCAATCTTGATTTGTAGGACCCTTGGTCTTTCTCGCTTCTTGCAGCACACCGTGCGGTACTGGGCAGGACGCCCCTTCGTTTGTGTCATAGCTAGTCATTAGTGGTCCTTTCTATCTTGTCTATGTTGTGGCAGACGTTTCTTGCGATTAGGTCTGCAAAGTAAAGTGAATCTTGTTGAGGAGTAGTGGCGATGCTACCTATTTTTTGCATGTCTATAGGCTGAGCAGTGCCCGAGAAAATTTGGTTAACCCTGGCCGAAACCAGAGCAGCAAACTTTTCCTGTTGTGTCTGCAGGGCGTACATTCTTGTGAGCTCGTCCACTAGCTATCACCTTCTGCCCTGTTCTCTTTTTTAATTGGCCTGTAAACCTTACTCGTGCCAGAGCGAGCTTCGCGGAATCCGTATCGAACAAGTCGAGATTGGAGAGCGCCGTGAGTCACACCAAGTCGCTTTGCCAGCCGATAAAGAGTGACTCCATCTACCCTGTTAGCGTGGTCTACTAGTGTCATGTACTCTTCAGCTTCTGCGCGATACTTAACGCCGTTTGAGCGAACCTGCCTGGCGTACGGCTGAAGCTCTAGCAACCGAGAAAGAATCTCAGGTTTTGGCTCGATGTAGACCGGCCTAATTGGCTCTGGATGAAATGGAGGAGTTGGGATGTCAAACCCTAAGTCGAAATTAAACTCCCTGGCAAGTGCAACGTTAGCCTTTGTGATCTGGCGAATACGCTCCCGAGTCAGCCCAGATGCAGAAGCGACGGCTTCAAATGTCCAGCTGGCACTGACCAATTCCAAGATAAGGAAGTCGCGCTTGCTTTGATCAGACTTTGTCTCCTGGAAAGCCAAGTGAATCTCTTGCGGTAGACGCTGGTTCTTTGTGATGTACTTTTTATTTATAGTCATTTTATGTCTCTATCTTTCTGTAGTTATTTCGTAAATCTGTTTTTTGCGGGAGGCTCTTTTAAGATGACTCTGTAGGAATCTGAAACCAGGTCTTCGATAGAGGATCCAATTTTAACATCGAGAACGTGGACCATTGACTCTATCAGGTGAACCATCTTTTTTATTTCCTCGGTGTTTGATTTTTCTGGGCACCAAATCTCTACGTTGCAGTCTGTCATTTCAAACATACCGCTGGTAGATATTTTGTCTAATAAATCCGTGTAATCTAGAGCGGTAATTGTTGTAGAAGCTTTTGCCATTAGTCATTGTCCTTTTGTTTGCGGTCTCGTACATCAATATCAAAACTATCTTGCGGGCCTCTGAGTACTGCCCAAGCTGCTAAGCCCGTGAGAAGATATCCAAGGATTGCGATTGCAACTAAAGTCACTACTGCAATAAGCCAGAGATCCACGCTAACCTCGTTTTGCGGAAAGGGCTGCCAGTGAGATTGCCACTAATGCGAGCGTGTTGGGGATAGCAGGGTAAGAGTTGCCAACAGTAAACGCCGTTATTAGTGCAGCAATAACCGACAATGCAGCGAAAACGGCAGTCCAAACTATTGAACGTAGGTACAGGTAGAGTTTCATTTGATATCTTTCTTTGGGTAGATGGTACCTAGTAATGGACCAGGGGTCATTTTTCTTTGTCTCTCTATCCTATACGAACGGTAGGTCCGTCTAATCAATCGATATAGCGTTGGCCCGGCTAGTGCTGCAACCAAAACCAACCATGCAATTGTGGTCTCTAAAGTATTCATGGTAGAAGCATACCACTAGTAACGGATATATGCAACCTTGCTATTCTCGGAGTCTGCAAACTGAGTTACGTTCTGAATCAGGGTGTCTTTGTCTGGGTTGAGAGCGTGGATCATTAGACCGCCACCGAGGTAGATTCCAACGTGATACGCGTCCTCGAAGCCAATATTGGTAAACGCCACTATGTCTCCTGGAATAGGCGCGTCTACAACTGTACCTTCATTTTGTTGAGAAGTAGCGGAGTGTGGGAGGGTGATTCCTCTGTAGGTCTCGTAAAACCAAAGTGTGAGACCGGAACAATCCCAGGCGGAAGTAGTAGACGCCCCGAGAACGTAAGGAGTCACGCCAACGTATTTAGCTAGGTCTGCAAGAGCTAGGTCTATGTCAACGTAGAGCTGCTCTTGAGCCTCAAGTGCAATCTCTTTCTGTTTCTTCACTATGTAAATATGACTCTGCTTAGCTTCTATCGTGCCCTCTAGCTCACCAATTTTACCGTTTAGGTTGGTGAACTCATCAGCGTGTTCCAGTAATGGCGAGATCCCTTCGGTTACAGATGCCGTCTGATAGATAATCTTGACGGCCTCAACGGTTTTAATCTCTTCTGCTACTGCTCCAGCGGTGGAGCCTGTCATGCTTATTGCTGCTAAAAATATTAGTGCTTCTGAAATTTTATTCATAGTTCACGACCTACCTTTCCTTACGTTAGTACTCAGTCGTATTGCCCACTCTATAGGGGCGTCTATTAAGTTGTCAAGTGGAAATTCTAGAAAGCTATAACTTTACTCTCTTGTACATAGCTCTGTAAGTAACTCCCGCCGCCTCAGCGAGCTCCGTAATGGAGACGCCTTTCTGGTGCAGGGTAATGCAAATCCCTGACAGGCGATCATTAGCCACAGCTTGTGCTGCTGTAGTTGCCATTCGGCTGCGAAAACCTCTGGCTAGTGGTGCTAGTTCTTTAATGATATCCGCTAGACCCTGTGGGATCCCTGGCGAATGTGGTTTTTTCTTCTCGTAGCCACCCTCTGGCGTTTTGAGCCTTGGGACGGGAATAGGGGCGTCTATTGCGGGAATTGGAGATGCCTCAGCGCGAAGGACCCAGCTTCTAATGGTTGAGCGTGGTCTGGTCGGCTGAAGCGAGGCCCCAATTGAATCTAGGGCCCATCCTGCATGATAGAGATCGTGCACACGTTGTATAAGGTCAGTCTTACTTAGTGATGCAATCAGCTCAACCTCTTGAGGAGGAAGCTGTTGACCACGTGCTGTTCTACGAGACATCAGTCCATTTTAGCGGAAGAATTTCCGGTTTAGTGGAGAGAAACAGATTTAGACGTATTTTTTTGAAAAATTTTCTGGATATTTTTACTGGAATAGGGGCGTTTAGAATTCGAGGTTTTGGATCGAAGGGGGTGTTCGTAGCCGGAGAAGTGTACCTTAGCGTCTACTGCTTTTGACGGGTGAGAAGGAAGCGGTAGCAAAACGACTTTCTTTTGAATCGTTTCCTAAAAAAATAGGGGGTGGCATAGGTTTACATAACAATTATTATCGGCTATAAATCCTCCATAATCCTGAGTTCCAGAAATAAATATTTTGAGACACTCTCACTCTAGCTCTAGTAGGGGGGGGTGCAATTAGTCAATGACTTGTAGATTATCCATAGCTGCGCGCCCTTGAGAGACTAGTAGGGGGCTTTACACCTAGTTCTGCTCCTAACTACCCTTGACGAACTCTCCAAGTCCTTAGGTGGGCTGCTAAGGAGGGGGGTATCGGGCTATCGGCATAGAACTAAGGGGGGTCATCATCGAGTAATTCTCCAGAGTGTGACACCCCCCTTAGGGGCAGGACGGTAATCCTGTATACATACACCGCTAGGGTGGCACTCAGCATTATTGAATGTTGGAAAATCACGGGCTAGTTAGGTGTCTCTGGTCACAAGTGTTTGTTTGTATTCTGATGCTAACGGCAATCGGCATAACAAGACACGATAAGGGCTAAGGGCTAAGGGCTAAGGGCTACGGCAATGGAAAACCCCTAGAGCGTTAGCCCTAGGGGGTTGTCGGTGTGAACTCTAAGCCCTTGAAGCCCAAAGCTCACGCTTGAAAACCTCGTAAGCGATGAACGCATCTAGGGCGGTGTCGTAGTCCAACCCGTGTTCCTCGATGTAGGCAGGAATTGCTACGGCAAAAAGAGTTCCACGGCTTTCGGCGTTTAGTCTGACGATGTTGCCCGCAAACTTGATGAAGTCTGAAAAATCTGGGTGATTTTCCATAACCCAGGCGTGAAAAAGATTTTTGGCGATTACTGACATTTTGCTGCCCCTTTGATTTTGTAGCCCCCCTTGGGCTAACTACGATTAGCTTAGCAGGATGACGGCAAACTTGTCGAGTTCTTTTCCGCAGCGAAAAAACTCTAGTAAAAAAGTGGATACCGCCACCAAACAACTACGGCAAAGAAAAACCCCCCAATTTCTTGGGGGGTTCTCTGGTCTTTAGCCAGTGACCCCTAGCGGCTCATCACCTCCAGAATCCTCCTGAGAGCCACGGCTTCGTAACCCTGCTCTTGGTTCTCGAAGTAGTAGTAGCGCTCGTGTGAGCCATTCCTGTATGGCGCTAGGACTTCGATTCGGTAGTGAGCATCTGTCCCTGTTTGGTGATACACCGACAGTCTTTCGTTGTCTAGAACTGTTGCGCCTGCTGTGAGTAGTTTTGCCATTTTGTTTCTCCCTTTTTCGTTGATAGTTCAACTATACACCTTTCTGCAACATTGTCAAACCAATTTCGCAATCGTGCGGCAAATGTAAAAAAGTGGATACGCACCTGCCCGCCAAAAAATCCAGACAAAAAAATACCCCCCGATTTCTCGGGGGGCACTCTCGGTATTCTGGCTACTTGTAGTGCCAGAAAAAATGAATACGCTCTACCTCCAAAAACAGAAAACCCCTAGCCAGAGACTAGGGGTAATCGGTAAGCTAGGCGGTTTAGATTACTCTCCAACTTTGAACGAATCCGATTCGTGTCTGTTCGTTGTAGTAGTGAGACACGCCATCAAGGTGTTCTGGTGAAAAGCTTGGGGTGATTGTGGTGCCATCCATCAAGATTACTTCTAGTGTCATTTTGTTCTCCCTTTTTCTTTATAAGCTATTTGCTTATGTAATAAGTGTATAGTGCTTTTTGTATCTTGTCAAGTGTATCGGCAAAAGAAAAACCCCGCCAATTCTGACGGGGCTTGACAATGGTGTAGGGTTGCCCCTACTTAGTTGTTACGAACAGTGCGCCCAATTCCATAAAGGCTTCAACGGTGGCGTCAGCGTTCCAAGCATCAACCGACACGGTGACGGTTTTGAAGTCTGGATAAGTTGCGATAATTGTCATTCTGAACCCCTTTTCCGATAACCCACTTGGTTATCTATCTATAGATTACTAGCTTTACTGGATAGTGTCAAGTCAATCGGCAATAAAGTTTTGGGCAAAAAAATACCCCGCAAAAGCGGGGCATCTTCTCTCAAACCTAAAAGTTGTCGTTCACCCAATCGGTAAGCTCTTCAAGCTCTACGGCAGTTCGTAGCAAGTCTAGGAACTCCTCACTCTCCTGTAGCAAGTAAGTGGGAACTGTAGTCTCGCCTTGAACCATACTAAGCGTGTTGCTAACGCCTACTCGATTTACCAATGCCATTCTGATCATTGTGTCTCTCCTTTATTTCTGTCCGTAGTTGTAACGGCGGTAAGTCAAGAACCAAGTTGCCGCCGCAATTATCATTACCCAACCACTAGCTAGACCAAAGTCTGCTAGTGCGGGCATTAGCTGTTCATTCTGCCACCAAGAACCCGCTTTACTTAGGTCAAGGATTGAAGCAAGTGTGCCTACAAAGACAAGCCCGCTTAGCATTGTCGCCCAAGATGAAACATTGGCTACTCTCTCGTAAGTCTGCTTTGTCATTCTGTCTCCCTCTCACCAACCCCCTTGGTTGATACCCCCAAGTCTAATGCCACTCGCCAAAAGATGCAACAACATTGGCGAGCGCCGATTGGTTGATGAGAAGTGTCAGAAAAAATGAATACACTCTGGCGAAAAAAGGGCAAGAGAAAACCCCCCGATTTCTCGAGGGGCTTCCGTGTCTTGGTTACTTGTAAAGCGTGGTCAAAACTCCGTAGACAGTCTTGTCTGCCTTGAAACACGCTTCGTAAGCTTCGGGGAACTCCTTGGCTAGTTTCTCCTCATCAAGCCCTTTACGGCTTCTCCAGTCGTAACGAACGAACTCAATGCCTTGGTGTGTCAAGGTGTCGAACTCTGAAGTCTTTGAAGTCTTGTTCACTCCAAAAGCTTTTTCGATTTCTGCGGTAAGCGCCTTTTTCTCGATTTCAAGTTTTGCGATTTCCGCACGAATTTCTACAAGCGAGCGAACTTGCTCAACGACAACCTTGGTTGCCTTGGTGGTGGTGGTGGCTTGCGCCTTGGTGGTTACTGACATTTTGTCTCCCTTTGTTTGCTAACCCGATTGGCTAGTAATAGCTAGCTTACTACGGATTTGGTAAAAAGCAAATCGAATTGCAATAATCTTTTTTTTTCGAGTGATTGCGAGAAAAAATGAATACATACAAGCGGCAACAAAAAACCCTAGCCATAAGGCTAGAGAATTTTGCTCCTTTGTTTGCGACCTTAGTCGATGAGTGGTTGAACTCTCTCTAGCATTGAATCTAGAAAGTCTATGAACTTTGTATCGGTAAGTGGAAGTGTCTCGCCATCATCATCTCCACCGCCTGTAAATACTATCGGCCCCATAATCGGAGTGTCCTGACCGCTCAAGGCGTGATAGAAGATTGTGGCTACATCATTCACCTCCAAGTCGTCACGGAATAGCCCCTCCTCGTTTACCCACATTGTGACAGTATCAGACACTTGAATCAGCTGAACTAATCCACCGCCCACACCTGCCTGTAGCTCCTCGAGGGTGAATCCAGTTTCGGACTTTATTCCTTTGGTGCTTATTGCGATTGCTCCTGACAATTGTTGCCCCTTTCGTTGTTGTTATTTGAAGTCTACGCCATAATCGGCAAAAAACCTAATCATTCATTTTGTCGCTCAGGTCATCTAGGTAGTCGGTAAGCTCAAGCCTGTATGCAACGGGGTCGCAGCTTTTTAGGATTTGTGACGGGTAAAAAGTTAGCTCTCCCATTTTCACGGGTGGATAGATTTCATCAAGCATTTCGCAAAAGCTTGCCTCTTGCGCTTCTTCGGCATCTATCAAAATGCTCTCTGGAGTGTCATACATTTGTTGCCCCTTTCGTTTTGTTATCTACAGTCTAGTCCTGGAGCAGACCTGGTGCAACTTTCAACGACGCAGCAAAAGTTGCGTCAGAAAAAATGAATACACTTCAGCATAAAAAGAAACCCCGCCAAACAAAAGGGCATAAGTTCGGCGGGGCTTTTTCTTAGGGGGTTAGGTAATTAGTGCAAAATCTTTTTTACTTCGGCGTTGAACCACTCATCAAAACTCTCGCCACACTTCTTGCAAAGTGGGTGAACGCTTTCGACTTCCGCCATTATCGGCGTGTCACACTTGTAACACTCTGTAAGCTCTCTAACGACGATACTCAACGCCACTCCTTATTCTCGGTGGAACTTCTTTGGCATTGACTACGATAGTAGCCCCTGTAAAAATTACGCCAGCCCCTATTAGTGATAGCCAGCCATTCAAAACATCAGGTAACGGCGTTAGGAAATTGGTTAGCAAAAAGAAACCGCACGCCACTCCAATTCCGTAAAAGACACTAGCCTTTAGTTCGGCTTCACGAATTTTATGCGCCCAAATTATGTTTCGTGTTTCGAGAAACTTGTTTCTCGCTTTAGTCCACTCTGGCTTCATTAGGCTCTCAACTCACTTGTAATAGGGTCACGAAAGAACTTGTCCACTATCGTCGTATGCAAGTTGTAGAGACTTGTATGCGCTCTCTCACTTGACCCTGAAAGATAAAGCAAGGCTTGATTTTGTAATTCTGGCTTCAAGCACTCTGCCCAAATTGCGGCTTTAGTTCTCTCGGAGTAGTTTGTCTCTCCGCCTAGCTTCATAACCATTTCGAAAACCATTTTGGCTTCGCGATTTTCTGAATTCATTTTGTTCTCCCTTTTTGTTGTTACCCAAACTCTAGCACACTCGTCAGACAAAGTGCAACTTCTTGTCGGCGCTCGCAAGTAGTGCCAGAAAAAATGAATACAACACCCGCCCAAAGAAAAGTGAGACACGAAAAGGGGGTAACGTGTCTCACGTTTTTTATAGGGGGCAAGCAGTTTTACAACTTACTAAGGTTGCTAGGGGGGACTTAGTCTTCTTCGGCACACCAAGTATCAAGGTGATGAGAGATAATTATCTCTCTCGCAGGCGCTTCAATTTCTCCGCGGAAACTTACGCCAGCAGGCAGGCTAACCATTTTGTCTAGGTCATCTTCCCAGTAGGCGTTGATGGCTTCTATGCAGGTTGGCACCATACTCGACGGCACGGGGGGATAGTGGTTGGAACGTAGATGCCAAGCAATTGCCTGCTCCAGTGTCAAGTCAGTGTCTGCCATTGCGGCAGCTTGTAGGCTCCCCATTAGGCAGTCGCCCAGTGTTGCTCGACTAAGGTCTCTTGAATATCTTCGGCAAGAAGGAATTCTTCAAAGCTCCAAGTCATTCCGCCCATAGTTACTAGTTGCAGCGGAAAGTCGATAGTGGATGAGTAGTATGATTCTTCAAAAAGAATTTCATCGTGGTCGCCACCGAGTAGCCCAAAACCAGTTTCGCTGGCCCAGTTGTCACCAATAATGTTGCTGATGAAGATGCGTGAACCATAAGCGACGTCGCTCCATCGAGGTTGAGCTGCGAGTAGAGCGGCACGAGTGTCATAAAACTTTGACTCTCCACCTGAGTGACTGTATAGGTGAATTGCGTCACCATTGGCGTGAGTCTTGATAACCCACTGTGTTCTTGAACCCATTTGAGTTCCTCCCTTTCGTTGTTGTGATGACTCTAACAGACTTTGCACCAATAGTCAAAACTCTCGACCGGCACGCCGGGGGAGTGCCAGAAAAAATGAATACAGCGAGCGCCGAGACAAAAAAAGAAACCCCCCATTCCTGGGAGGCTTCTTCAGTAAATTACTTTATAGTGACATAACTTGCAGCTGTCTGTAGCAAGTAGTCGTAGTCTCCACTTGTTGAGCGATTTATGTATTGGTCAATTTCTACTTGAGAAACATCAGCACGCTTTAGCGCCTTTGAAACTGCGCCCATTATTGAATACGCATTTCCATCATTGCCACTCAGTTGAACTTCAATTTCTGGATACTTTACTTGCATTATCGTCCCTCTCTATTTTGCGTGTCTTGGTTGTTTGGCGTGTTTTGGTTGTTTGGCGTATTTGCCCGCAGGCTTTTTCAAGCTCAACTTCACTAGCAATTTACTCATACTCAACTCACCCAAGCCTTGGAGTCTATGTCACTTGCAAAACGCTGAGCATCGCTCCACGCCGACTCTCCATAGAAATAAGTTGCTTTTTTGCCCGCAGGAACTACTTTCCAGTAATCCTCATCGAAGACGGCAGTTCCAGACTCGATACGAACCATTTCGGACTCATAAGCAAGTTCCCATTCTTTTACGGCAGTGATACTTGGCTTTGTCATTTTAGTCCTCCCATTCATCAGTAGGCTTGCCCTCAAGGACGGCAGCTACAAAACGGAGTTTATCGCTATCAGTGAGGTCACCCAGTAAAGCCCATTGAGCTTCAGTGAGTTCGTCATAGTCAAAGGTTATTAGCCCTCCTGTCCCATAGTTTCCATCTTCGGAAACATAAGACACCGCAGTTGTGTATTGTGCCATTAGTTTTCTCTCCCTTTTTTGTTGATAGCTATAGCTAACCATACTTGGTGCAACTTTGCAACTCTAATCGGAAGTTACCCTCAGCCGCGGGGAAGTGTAAGAAAAAATGAATACAGTGCGGAAGTATCGGGGCAAAAAGAAACCCCGCTTTTTACGGCGGGGTTCTCTCGGGGTTCTTGGTGACACTACTCGCTGAGTTGGTCGCCTAAGTCATTCAGGTAATCGGCAAGTTCAATCCTGTATGCGATCGGGTCGCAAGCCTTTAGGATTTGTGAAGCGTAAAAAGTTAGCTCCCCAATTTTGAAAGTTGGATACAGCTCGTCCAGCATTTCTTCAAATAGCTCTGCTGAGTTCTCTGCTGAGTCGTCCATCATTTTGTATAGGCTGTCCATTAGTTTTCCTCCTTATCTGTATTCCAAGTCCAGCCCCTAGTTAGCTTATTGTAGACGGGCTGTAGCACCGCATAACTTAGCGGGTTTCTGTCAAGCTTCTGCCCTAGTAAATCGGCTAAAGCTTTGGCTTCCTCGTTGGTCAAAAAATACGCTGTCTCACTCATTAGCTTCCCTTTCTTGTTGATGTCTCCAGTAAAACACAACTACGGGCAAAGTGCAAGTGAAAGTGCGGCGGAAAGAAGTGCGAGAAAAAATGAATACAAGTCGGAGTAAAAAGAAACTCCCCAAGTCCGCTCTCTGTCGGATTTTATTGGGGAGTGATTTTGCGGCTTAGTCGTCCCAGTGTTCGGACTCTCGCTCCTGAGCTAGGTCAATCGTCATTTCTTCTTTGCAATTTAGGCATACGGCAAAAAGCATTTCAACCAAGTCGTCACTTGAACCTAACGCCTCGCCTACCCAAAGGCACTCTCCGCAAGTGAACTCTCGCTCCATTTGGATTTGCCCAATTCCTGAGCCATCTATGCTCCCGAACATTAGAGAACCCCTGCGTATGCGTCGTAGCAATACTGGCAAGCCTCATCTGAGTCTGTGTCGAGAACTACGGGTGTGTAGTTGTCGCAGATTTCGCAGAACTGTGTATCCATTTTGTTGCCCCTCTTTCGTCGTTAGATAAAGTAAAGCACACTTCACCAACTTGTGCAACTTTTCTTTTTGGCGTGTTGGAAGTGCGAGAAAAAATGAATACAGTCTGACCCCAGAAATGCAAAAGCCCCCAGCACCGCCAAGTGCTAGGGACTTTTGGGTTTTGACCTAGATAGTTAGGTCAGCGTATTGTGCAGCCCAATGCGAGTTTCGGATAAATAAACTTTCGGGTGTATCAGGGACATAGGTAGCCTCAGCCGTCATTCGATAGCCAGCTTCGATAATCAGCCAATAGCTTTCGACACCCAATCCGTTAGCAATTGCTTGAATGGAGTCTGAGCCACAGTCCTTGAGTCCCCGTTCGACCTCTGACAGAAACGAGTAGGATAGGTGTCCTCGCTCGCCTACCTGTCTCTGAGTGAGGGATCTAGCAAGCCGTTGCTCACGAACTACCTCGCCGAATGCGTGACTGAATTTTAGTGTCAAGAGTGTCCGTCCAATCTATGCTCGGTTTCGTCAATCTCCAAGCCGTCCCAATCTACAGAAGTCCAGCTAAGCGTGCCGTCCGTCTTGGCAAGCTCGTCTATGTAGGCGTTGATAATGCGCTCGCCTTCCTCGCCGTTCGGTATCGGTTGGTCAATGTGTAGCCGTAGCACTATGGTTTGCATTAGCTATCCTCGCCGTCCTCGCTGTGGTCACAGTTGTCGTGGTTGTGCGGTGTATCCCAGCCACTAGCCTCGGTTTCCCAGCCGTTGTTCTCGATAATCTTCTGGACTATCTCGCCACATTCCATAGCGGTAACCTTCAGGCTGTTCACTAGCTCATCTGCGGCTTCTAGTAAGTCGTCTGGTGCTGAACCATTTAGCGCAAGCCGTTCCTTATAC
>Ga0222647_1000042_pt1 | contig 63547 bp, 57 predicted proteins | sample AntAcemetagen333_FD_179864 | JGI IMG/M metagenome (GOLD analysis project Ga0222647, IMG submission 179864) | Saline water microbial communities from Ace Lake, Antarctica - #333 | ecosystem: Environmental > Aquatic > Non-marine Saline and Alkaline > Saline | place: Antarctica: Ace Lake...
ACTGAGAATCAGAGAATTCAGAGAAATTTGTTTTCATTACCTTATGTTTTAGTCGATAACAAGGTAGCTGGTTCTTACTTTAATGCAAAATGTTTAAATTCCAAAACACACTCTTAGTCAATAACCTGAAAACGGCGTTTGAAAATCGAATCAATAACTTGGATTGGATGACCGATGCAACCAAAGAAAAAGCCAAAGAAAAGCTGTACGCCTTCAACGAGAAAATCGGTTATCCTGATAAATGGAGAGACTATTCTAACGTGAAGATAAACCGTGGTACGTATTTTGAAAACTGCCTTGCTACGAGTAAAAATGATTTCAACTTTGCCTTGTCGAAAATCGGGCAGCCGGTTGACCGTACGGAATGGTTCACTACGCCGCCCACGGTTACGGCGTATAACAATCCGCCCATGAATGAAATTGTATTTCCGGCGGGAATTCTTCAACCTCCTTATTTTGACCTGAACGCCGACGACGCCCTCAATTACGGCGGAATAGGAATGGTAATTGGCCACGAAATCACGCATTCGTTTGACGACCAAGGGGCTATGTTTGATAAAGACGGGAACGTAAAAAACTGGTGGCAGGATGACGACCTTAAAAAGTTCAAAGCCAGAACTCAGCAAGTTATTGATCAATACAGCAAGTTTACGGTCTTGGATTCCGTACATGTAAAAGGTGCACTGACGGTGGGTGAAAATACCGCTGACATTGCCGGAATTGCCATTGCTTACGATGCCTTCAAACTGACCCAGCAAGGACAGGGAAATATCAAAATTGATGGTTACACGCCCGACCAGCGGTTCTTCATTTCGGTAGCAAAAATTTGGCAAGTAAAAACCAAAGACTCATACACGAGGACGTACGTAAACACCAATTCACATTCACCCCCAAAATGGCGTGTTAACGGTCCTTTGATGAACTTTACACCGTTCTATCAGGCATTTGATGTGAAACCCAGCGATAAAATGTACAAGCCTGAAAGCGAACGTATTTCGGTTTGGTGAAAGCTTGATTATACTTGAGTACTTTCTCAGAATTAGTTTGTATTATCCAACCCCGATAAGTAGCATGCTTATAGCATTAGACGATTCTCTATAAACACTTGACGGCAACAGCCGACCGCAACATCGGGGTTAAACAAAATAATGCAGACTAAACTTACGTCACGATTTACTACTTGTCCTATTATTTTATACGATGTTGTTTACTGCCCTTATTCAATATTATCATTAATTTTGGCGATTTAATTCTTCAAATCTATTAATAATGCGAATATTGGGTTGTTTAAAAGCAGAGATGACGAATATGAAAATCAGTAATTTTGTATTGCGAAACATTCAAACTACTGACTAGAAAGAATTAGAATTAATTCAGTTGTACTATTACCTCTGCGAGTGCTATGATACGGAACTTTCCTTTTACTGTCGCCGATACGAAGACAAGCATAAAAAAAGCAGCGTTTATGATTACGCATGTCGCTATATGAAAAGTTGGTTTCCAGATTTACCGAACTACGCAAATTTCAATTCACGGCTCAACAATTTGGATTCAGCCGTTTTATCTCTGTTGCCATTATTATTAAAACATATTGATAATAAGCATATTATAAATCATATTGATTCCCGAATAGCCCTTATTGACTCTTTTCCAATCATTTTATGTCCAGGCAAACGTGCGGGTAAAGTTGCACGGGAATTATCTGATAAAAGTTTCTGTTCGACCAAAAACCTTTTTTATTATGGTGTAAAAGTGCACATGGTCGCACAAAGGGTCCGAGGTTCGATTCCGTTAATGGATTTTGTAAGTATAACACCCGCATCCGAGAACGACCTTACAGCCATCAGACCCATTTTGCCCAAATTGGCGAGTAAGGCTATCTTTGACGATAAGACGTACATAGATGCCAGGTTAAACCAACAACTTATTAACGAACAGGATACCTACACTTACACGCCCGTCAAACTCAAAAAAGGCCAGTCAAAAACTGAAAGGGAATTTAACAAAGTTGGCAACGACTTCTTCTCAACCGCTGTCTCAAGAATCAGGCAGCCCGTGGAGTCGCTATTTAATTGGATAAATGATAAAACAGGCCTGCAAAACGCAGCAAAAGTAAGGTCAACAAACGGACTCATGATTCACATTTACGGGGCGTTGGTGACAGTATTATTACACTATACTTTTTAACCCGATATTCGCATTATTTACAATTTATACCAAAAAGTCGCACCGATGGTGCCGTTCTGTTATGAATAACTCCTGATAACCTCACATCATCTTCGTATAAATCCAATCCGGCATTAATTTCATCAGCCACGCAATCAATACGTAGCGTTTAGTAATGTACGCAACGGCTTCTTTGCTTTCGATGGCATCAGCGATTTGGCGGGCGGCTTTTTGCGGCGTGGCTACCCAAAACATAGTTTTATTTTGTTCGGTCATTGCCGTTTCTACAAAACCAGGGCGAATATCGGTTACATGGATATTCTCATGCCATTTCGCCGAACGGTAACGCAAACCTTCCAAATAACTCGACATAAACGCTTTGGTAGCGTGATATTCAGGAGCGTACGGACTGCTGCGTGTTGCGGCAACGGACGAAATTCCGACCAAATGCCCTTTTCCCTGCGTTTTGAAATATTCGTACCCGTAATTTGCCAACGCCATGAAACCACGAGCGTTGATGTCAACAACTTGTAATTCCTGCTCGTACGTGGCTTTCGGATACCCAACCCCGGCATTGATAATCAGTACATCGCAGCCGCCCATTTCTTCAATGAGTTCTCCCAATTTCTGACGCGATTCTTCGGTGTTTACCACATCCATGAAGGCAGGATAAATAGCAGCATTCGGAAAACTGTTTTTTATTTCTTCCAGCTTTTCGGTGCGTCGTCCAGTTATTCCGACGGTGTGGTTTTCAGCAGCATAATGTTCAGCGATTGCCTTACCAATGCCCGAGGTAGCTCCAATGATTAAAACTTTCATTTTTTATTGATCGATTTAAACACTAAACTTACAAAAAAAGGTCGAGCAAATGACGATTTGTAAGTTCGCCTATCGACAACTATTCAACTATGACTAAAGTATCTGCCTTTCTTATTGGATTCACCTTGCTGTTTTTCCAAAATGCTTCGTTCGCTCAGATTTCACAAACTGTAAGAGGTAACATTTCAGACGCTACAAATCAACAAAAACTCGCAAGAGTAACAGTTTCGTTGGCGGAAACAGAGTACAAAACATTCACGAACGAAAACGGCGATTTTATCATCAAAAACGTTCCACCAGGACGTTATACCGCCATTGTTACCAACGTGGGATATTCCACCAAAAAAATCACCGAATTGCTATTGCAATCGGGCAAAGAATTGATCTTAAATGTAACACTTGAACCTTCTGTAAACCAATTATCAGAAACTACGGTTACCGCTACTTCACCGAATTTATCGGGAGCGTTAACGAGTATAAATACAATTACTACCGAGCAGGTAATGCGTTATCCAGCTACATTTATGGATCCCGCAAGATTGGCTCAATCATTTGCGGGAGTAGCCGTAAACAACGACCAATCCAACGGAATATCGGTTCGCGGAAATAACCCAAATACACTGCAATGGCGACTGGAAGGTGTGGAAATCGTGAATCCAAACCACACCAGTAACGCCGGAACTTTCGGAGATTTACCTACCGCTGCGGGTGGTGGCGTGAATATTTTGTCGGCTCAGCTATTGGGAAATATGAATTTTCTGACGGGAGCCTTTCCCGCCGAGTACGGAAATGTTTTGGGCGGCGTAATGGACATGCGTTTACGCAAAGGAAACGATACCGAACGAGAATACACCGCTCAAATGGGCTTTATTGGTATTGATTTATCCGCCGAAGGACCTTTTTCCAAAAAATCAAAAGCGAGTTATTTAGTAAACTACCGTTACTCGTTTACCGGATTATTGGGTTTGGGCGGAATTGATTTTGGCGGCGAGGCAATTGCCTTTCAAGATTTATCGTTCAACTTTTCGATTCCGACCAAAAAATTAGGAGATTTTACCATTTTCGGAATGGGCGGAAAAAGCAGTAATGTGTTTACTTCCCCCGAAAATTCGACTGAATGGGAAGAAGAAAAAGACCAGTATAATATTGACTTCCAAAGCAAAATGGGAGCCGCAGGTGTTACGCACGAAAAGCGGTTTGGAAATGTATTATGGCGAAACGTGGTTGCCATTTCGGGTACGGAAAGTGAGCGGCTTCAAGCAAGTAGTTTTGGTGATAGACCAAATTCACTTAGCCAAAATTTCCTCAGCAAAAGGCTTATCAGTTTATCATCAATATTACAACAGCCTCTGGGTAAGCGTAATTCGATAAAATATGGCATGTACGCTACGCTTCAAAAAGATGGGCTAAGTATTCAAGAAATTGCTAACCGGAAGTTTTTTGATGAAAATACACTGTTACAACCTTTTGCTACTGTTACGTTACGGCCTTCCGAACGCTTAACGGCGAATATCGGTGTGCATTATTTGTATTACTCTATGAGCAATTCAAATTCGGTTGAGCCTCGGCTCTCAGCAGCATACAGACTAAACGAGAAACAGACCATTTCTGCTGGTTACGGTTTGCACAGTCAGCAGCAGCCTCCGCTGTTATATGCTACAAGCAGGTTAGACTTAAATAAAGCCCATCATTTTATACTCAATCACACGTTCATAACTTCTAAAAGTAGCTTCTTTAAAACAGAACTATTTTATCAACGACTGTTTAATATTCCGAATATCCCAATCAACCAAAGCCTCATTTTTCCTATTTCGTCAGGAATAAATTTAATTGACGTTGTGCCATTTACACAGTATGTGAATAGCGGTAACGGCACAAACTACGGCGTAGAATTTACCTACCAAAAATACCTAACAGACGGCTTCTTCATATTGGCAAATACTACGTTGTATAGTTCCACTTTTGAAATCGCGAACCAAACTTTCGACACGCGTTTTAACGGAAATTATATTTTCAACTTAACGATTGGAAAAGAATGGGAGCGTACTAAAAATCGCACTTTAGGCGTAAACGGAAGAGTGGTTTATATGGGAGGTTTCCGTGACACACCAATTGATTTGCAAGCCTCTCGGTATTTCAAAACTACAGTTTATGAGCCTAATATGCCATTCAGCATTCAGCAAGCCAACTTTTTTCGTCCCGACCTTCGTATTTACTGGAGAAAGTCAAAAGCAAAATATTCACGGATGCTATCGCTTGACATTCAAAACTTTGCTAATTACAAAAACGAAGCCTTCCGTTATTACGATTCGTTTTTGGATAAAGTCGTGGTAAAAAAACAGCTCGGCCTGATTCCGATGATAAATTATCGTTGGGAGTTTTAAATCTCTCCCCCTCTCCTTCAATTTATTAGAATCAACCTTCCCTCAAAGGGCAGGAAATTCCTCGTACGTTTTATTTTTTCAACCTGCTAAGCAACTTTTGCTCCATAAACTCCATCTCTTTAGTGATTTTAATCAAAAACACAAAAGATGAAAAAGTTAACACCGTATGTATTAAGTGTCTGTTTACTCGGGCTTTTGTCGTCTTGTACGCTGCTTCGAGGAGATGAAGTATCCCCAAGAGGGGAAGAAACGAAAGAATTTTCCGTTTCTGATTTTGACGAAGTTGACGGCGGAAGTGCCATTTACTATACCATAAAAAAGGGAAGCACGTTTAACGTAACCGCCAGCGGCGACGAAAGGGACATTGATGATTTGGATGTTCGGGTAAAAGGTAACCAACTAAAGATTGACTACGTAAATCGCCTTGGCAGGATAAAGAGGTACCGCATGGATATTTTAATTGAAATGCCCACCGTAGAATACGTCAGCTTCTCCGGAGCTTCTGATGCCGTTGTGGGAGATTTCAGCGGTTTGAGGGGATTAGAAGCCAAACTTTCGGGAGCGTCAAAGCTTCGCATTCGGCAGGGAATTGATAAACTTACCGCAGACGTAAACGGAGCATCCACCTTATTCATCACCGATATTATTAATGTGTTAGAAGCCAATGTTTCGGGGGCTTCTACCGTGAATGCTTTTGAAGCAGATGTCACAAAAGCCTACGTTCAGGCATCTGGTGCGAGTACAGTTCGGGTTTCAGTTTCGGATTATCTAGAAGTAAACGCCAGCGGAGCCAGCAGCGTTTTTTACCGAGGAAATCCTGATATTAAAGAGAAAACCAGCGGTGCGAGTAAATTGAAGAAGGATTAAGCTCAGCTACGAGAATTATCCTATTGAAACTAAAAAAGCTCCGAATATTCGGAGCTTTTTTTAGTTAAAATAGATAGCAATTTGTTAAAAATTAGTTGGTCCCCATCGCTGCTCCACTAGAAGCTTTTTTGGCTTCTTGCATCGGGTTTAGTGCCGGTGAGCGGTTATTTTTATAAAGTTGAAACTTGGTAGGTTGTTCCGGCTCTCTTGGGTAAGCATTATCAGACGTATCAATGTCAGGAATTTCGTAAAAAGGATCTAGTTTAAATTTAGTTACCTTCTTCGTGGTAGCGATTGTCTTACTGATTTCACCGCTATTTAATCGCCATATTTCAGCTGGATAACGAACCACCTCCGTCGTGCCATCATCGTAAGTCATTTGCACAATTACGGGCATCATCAATCCACCTTTATTTTTCAGTTTCAAGACGTAGAAATTTTTCTTTTCGTCAATCGCTTTGCGTTCGTCGGCAGAAAGACTGGCAACATATTCCTGGTACTTCTTTTTATCAGCTTCGGTAGCTTTGTACGGATCGTAGCTATTGTAGAAATCCAACATCGTTGGGTCAGCTTCTACTACCGTCTGCTTGATATCCATTTTGTTTCGGATATTGCTCATGGTTTGTTTACGAGCCATATCTTCTTCCTTTTCAGCCGCTTTTGCTACTTCAGGATTCTGGTCATCAAGGCTGTACCATTCAACTTCCGCAATGGCTTGGTCAGCGGCTTCTACGCCGTAAAACCAACCTTTCCAAAACCAATCTAAATCAACGCCCGAAGCATCTTCCATCGTGCGAAAAAAGTCTGCTGGCTGCGGATGTTTAAACGCCCAGCGACGCGAATACTCTTTGAAAGCGAAGTCAAATAATTCACGACCCATAATGGTTTCACGCAAAATATTAAGTCCCGTTGCGGGTTTTGAGTACGCATTTGGGCCAAAAGTACCGGGTAAAATATTATCCGAGCTTGACATAATTGGGTTTTGCTTATCGGCATCGGTTTTCATGTATCGAACAATAGATTGCGGCTGAATTCCGGTTGCCGGAAAATCACGATCCCATTCCAAACAAGCCAATCCTTCTAAGAATGAATTGATTCCTTCGTCCATCCAAGACCACTGACGTTCGTCAGAATTTACAATCATCGGAAAGAAGTTGTGTCCTACTTCGTGTATAACCACTAAAATTAAGAAGTTCTTCGTTCCTTCAGAATAGGTTCCGTCTTCTTCGGGGCGGGCTCCGTTAAAACTCATCATCGGGTATTCCATTCCGCCAATTGGACCGTGAACTGAATACGCCACTGGGTATGGATACGCTACGCTACGCTTCGAATACGAAGTGAGTGTGTGAGCTACTACGCGGGTAGAATACTGTCCCCAAAGCGGATTTGCTTCTTTTGGGTACAATGACATTGCCCAAACGCTTTTACCTTCCACGTTTACTTTCATGGCATCCCAGATAAATTTGCGGGAAGCGGCGAAGGCAAAATCACGCACGTTTTCTGCTTTGTAAACCCACGTTTTGTTACCCGTTGGCTTTCCTTTTTCGGCAGCTTCAGCTTCGCTTTGACTTACAATCAAAACGGGAATTGAACTGGTTTCAGCTTGCTTCAACCGATTTTTCATTTCTGTCGACAATAACTTGTCCGTATTCTGCAATTCTCCAGTTGCACCAACTACCATATCGTTTGGTGCGGTAATCGCAACTTCGTAATTTCCGAAAACCAAAGCAAACTCGCCCTGACCCAAAAATTGCTTGTTTTGCCAACCATTTACGTCGTCATAAACACACATGCGAGGAAACCACTGAGCTATTTCGTACAAATAATTACCGTCTTTTTCGAAGAACTCATAACCACCGCGACCGCCCTGGGCGTTTACTTCGATGATATTGTGATTCCAGTCAACGGAGAACACGAATTTCTGTCCCGTGGGAAGTGGCGAAGGCAAATCAACCCGCATCATGGTTCCATTAATTGTGTGCTTCAAAGGTCTTTTTGACGCATCAAGTACGGAGGTAATATTGTAACCGTAAGGTTTATCAGATTTACCTTCTATACCATTAAGCGACCTCATAGATTCGCCACGCTTAGTATCAATATCAGAAGAGCGGGTTATTTTACCAGTAGCATCGTCTTTGAAGCGATTTTGGTCGAGTTGTAACCAAAGGTACCGAAGTGGCTCGGGCGAATTATTGAAATACGTAATCGTTTCGGAACCCGTCAGGCGTTGATTTACATCGTCTAATGCAACTTTGATATTGTAATCGGCACGTTGTTGCCAATAATCACGACCGGGGGCACCGGAAGCAGAGCGGTAAGTATTTGGCGTTGGCAGTGCCGTACCTATTTGTTCAAAATAATCATTTGCTTTGTAAGGCGAGTCCTGCCCCCAAGCGGTGAGTGAAAACACCATCAAAAACAGTGTGTAATACTTTTTCATTTGTTAGAATTAAGGTTTTGGATTTTAAAAAAAGACGTAGGACAAACGAATAAAGAGCGTTTTTAACCAATGAATTTTCAAAAAGTATAAAGTTAATTACTTTTTTTGTTTTGCAAATTTCCACAGCGTGTTGAATATTGATTTACGAGATATAACAGGCTTTTTAATAGACCAACATTATGATTCACTTACAATTTCAACAAAAGTATTATTTGCGTACTTTTCAAGTTGAATCAAACGTTTTTGATAAAACATGTCATAAAATGCATCAGTTTTTAACAATCCTTACTTTTTAGTCTGAACATCAACGCTCAGTTGGTGAAAGAGATGCGGTATCTTGGTAAGCACGAGGTATTGTTTGAAGACAACATATTAGAAATATCGACGTAATTTCACCCGATTACTATGGCTAAAATAATATCCAACTAACGAAAGTATTCAAAAAATACCAGCGAAAGCGACGGGTAAACCAGGTTTTGGGGGCTTTAGTAAATTCATTGGTCCTCCAACAGCTATCAGTGAATTTAACGCTACAGCACTTAACTAAACCAAGATTTCTGTTTCTGCTGTTAATATATTGCCTCGATGAGGCAGATTTAATGATTCAACCAAGTTGGAAATTCGGTATGCACACAACCAATTAAAATCAACTTTCCACTACTTGCCTCAACACCCGCTTGGTTTCGGGGAGTGGCTTTATACCCAATTCGTCATTTAAGACTTTCTCGCAGATTTCATAAGTTTTTAACGCCATCGGGCGGTTTCCTTTATTTAAGTAAGCCTGCATTTGCACGCGATAGGCTTCTTCCCACGCAATATCAATCAGTAAAGCTTCTTGGCAATGCTGAATGCTTTCGAGCGGATTTTCGTTGACCAATAATTCCGCCAACGCCATGGTGGTACTCAAAAACATTAATTGCAGCCGCTCCCGCTCATCACTTGACCAATCTTCGTACACTCGGTTGGGCAGAAACGAACCTTTGTACAGCAACATACTTTCACGGTAAACTTTAGCGGCAAATGTTTTATCGGAGATGAACGCCTGATTTCCCAAAGAAATTAATTCCTCAAACTGCATGGAATCAAGAACAATGTCGGTGTAGTCAAGTTGGTACGTCTGCCCCACCCGATGAAAATACTTCGTCTCACCGTGACTTTTACGGTCGGGTTCGAGGGCTTTATTTATGCCGTGAAGAGCTACTTTGAAACCCTGATCGTCGATATCGTCTTCCCACAACCTGTCTACAATTTGCTCTTTGTGCAAAGCTTTTCGGTTACGTGCCATCAGAAAAAACTGAAATAACTGCACAGATTTATCACGCCCGAATACTTTGGGGTTCAGGCGTTCGCCGTCTTTCCGTACCTCAAACGTACCAAGTGTAAATACTTTTAAAGGTGCATCCGTTTGCTTTGCTAATATGCGGTCAAGTTGCTCTTGCATATCACGGTTTTTTCTTGTTCAGTTTCTCCACTTGCTGACTCAGTTTTTCGACTTTGTCCGTGAGCGTAGTCAACGTATCCATGATTTCACGAAGTTCACTTTTTGGGGAAGAAATCCATTGATCAATTTCGACCCGTGAGCCGATTTTTTCTTCTATTTTTTGCCCGATGGATTCCTGTAAATGGTAAAACTGTTCCTGCAATTGCTCTTGAATATGAGCGGCTTGCTTTTTCGGATCTTTGAAGGAATCAATCACCACTTTTGGGGCGTTACTCGCCATTTTTTTCCAGAAATCGAAGCTCATAGAGATGATTCCTTTTTGCTCTTCTTCTGGTTTATCTTCAATCGCTTTCAGCGTTATATCCGAAAGCTTAGACTGCATGAAAGAAGTAGCCCGCTCAAAATTAGCAAAGCGTTGTTCATCGCCAGATTGCACGTGCCGGATGCTACCCCGCCACTGAATTTGTGGTTCACCATCTTCAGAATTATATATCTTCTGCGAAAGACGCAGCACAAAAGATGCAGTCTCTTCTTTATTATTGGTCATTCTTAGGTATATTTATCATTGCTTTCGCATTCAATATGCGTTTCTGCATAAAACTACTTTAAAATTAGTTACACTACAAGCACAATAAACCTCATAATGCTGAACAAACTGACCGAAGGATTAGTACAGGAAAACCTGCAACCCGTATCCGGAATGGATGCCGCTTTCCTCTACACCGAAACGCCCACGAGCCCAATGAATATCGGTTCGGTGGTGATTATTGATGGCTCACTTGATTTTGAAACTTTTAAGGCTACGGTTCATTCAAGAATTCATCAGTTCGAAAAGCTTCGGCAGCGATTATTATACGTCCCTTTTAGCATTGATTACCCGTATTGGGTAGATGATCCTAGTTTTGATATTGACCTCCACATTGATCACATTGCGTTACCAAAGCCAGGCGGTTGGAAACAGCTTCGCAAAACAGCATCATCTATTTTCAGCGAACCACTTGACCAATCACGGCCACTTTGGTCGATGACTTTTGTGGAAGGTCTGGACGAAATTCCACAAGTACCTAAAGGCTCAGTTGCCATTATTTCTAAAATGCACCACGTTGCCGTTGACGGAGTGGGTGGTGCCGGACTCCTCAGTCTTTTCCTTGACTTTACAGACCAGAAAAGTACGATTCCTGCTCCCCGCCCCTTTCGCCCAAAGCCAATTCCGAACGAATTATCACTGATGGTAAACAGTGCGTTGAGTTTTGCGAAAGACCCATTGAAATTACCGAAACTGGTTACTTCCGCCCTCACTGCGACGTTGAAAGCCGGTTTTTTAACCCGTATTCAGAAGACTCAACTTCCTACCGCACCATTTACCGCTCCCGCTTCCCCACTCAACGGAATTATTTCGGCACGCCGGAAATGGAATTCTGCTATCCTATCACTGGATAGAATTCTGAATCTCAAGAAAATAATGGGGACGACAATGAATGACGTCATGCTCGCTATTTGTTCAGGAGCATTGCGACGCTATTTAGCTGAGAAGGATAAATTACCATTGAAATCTATGGTGGCGATGGTTCCGATTTCCACCCGTTCGAAAGACGGTACTGACGAAGCAACCGATAATCAGCTTTCGGCGATGTTAGTACAAATTGCGACCAATATTGAAGACCCCATAGAACGTCTCGGAACCATTCAGGAAAATACCAATCGTGGTAAAACTTATCAAGGGGCGATTGGAGCAAAATCTCTGGCAAAAATGGCAGAAGTTATTCCATTCGGCGTAGCAAATCAAGCGGCTCGATTATACTCCAAGTTTAAAGTTTCGGAAATGCACAGCCCCGTCTTCAACGTCGCGATTACGAACGTGCCAGGTCCCGCGATTCCTTTGTACATTAACGGTCACAAGATGATTAGTGTAATGGGTTCCGCTCCAATAATTGACGGGATGGGACTCATAATCACCATTTTAAGCTACGACGGACACGTAACCGTTAGCCCATTTTCGGATGCAAATTCAATGCCAGGTGACGACTTGGACACATTCACTCGCTACATTTGGGAATCGGCAAACGAACTGGAAGCCGCTATCTTGACTCACGTAGAACAGAAAGTAAAGAAAAAAAACCCTTCCAAACGTAAAATTTCCCCCTCAAATAAGTTATTTCAGAATTTAAACGAATTTCTGAAAGCAATGCCCGACAACGGCAAACCAAAAAGCGGTATTTTCTTATTCAATGTGAAAAGAGAACACGAAAAAACGCTTGAATGGACGGTAGATATTTCAAAATATCCCGGCGAAGCAAAGAAGGGAAAACCCGCAAGCCAAGACGCTACGTTCACCATATCCGAAGAGCATTTGATGAATATCTCCGACGGACAACTCGACGTTCAAACGGCGTTTATTCAAGGACGTTTGAAAATTGACGGGGACTTCGATCAAGCCATGCGATTATCCAATATTTTGGGAAAGGTATTTGCAGGGTGAAAGAGTGAAGTATATTTTTTCACAGTGGTTAAGTGAAATATTATTTCTGCAAAACAGCTTTTAGAGCTTGAAACACAGCTTTACGGTTTTTTATGTGCAGGTATGTTTGACTTGCGGATATATACGAGTTATGGCTGATTAAAAATGAAACAAACTCTCGGATATATAAAGAAGTATTTTACAATTTGGTGGATTCCGATTGCAACTAACTTTTTGGCAATTGGAGTATTCTTTCTAGGGACACTATTTAAGCGTGATTGGATAATTGACCTTTCGTTAATTGTGTTCTTTGTAAATATCATTGGGATAACTATTTCGAGTATTGTTCAGATTGTTATTCGCAAGTGGTATTTCATTTTTCCTCAGCTTGGACTTGCAGCTTTCTTATTCTACTACGTTGGAATAATACTCACCTACTCACCTCCTGACTATTACGGAGCCAATAAAGGAATCCCTGAAAACACTGGCTTTTCAGAACCTCTTGATTCTTTACCTACAGCTATTGACTTTGAGTCCTATAACTTGATTCTCACCAATTACGCACAACCAAGAATTTATAAATACTATACAGACTATCAACCCAATGAAACAGGATACTTCTACATAAAAGCTTTTGAAATCACTTCTAACGACAGATTATCAGAAGACAGAATGAAAGAGAAATAAAAAGCGATAGTTGATAATCTTAACCCGCGAAAATGGAATGAAGAGTTTACTATTTACGAAGGAGATTGGGGTGACAAATGGAAGTCGAATTGAACTTTGGTATCAACCTTCAAGCGGACAAAAATACAAAGTAGAAGAACGGAACTTTATAATTGAAGGGTGGCAGAGATAAAAAACAAAAAACTAGCCACAACACTGTATATAGCAAATAGGGGGTTCAGTGGTTAACGAACGTTCAGTGCTTTCTACTGCCCCACTTGTCATACACTAAACATTGGTAGCAATTACTCTCAAAAAACTGATTAAGTTGTAGAATAATCCAAGAATGAAAAAAGAATTGAAATGTATTATAGTAATTTTTGTAGGTTTTATAACATTATTGTGGCTGGCAAAACCATTGAGAGAATTTTTAATAAATTATGATATAACCGAATTGAATGCCAAGTTAACCGCTGGAATAATTACACGACTGCTAATTATATCAGTATCCTTATGGATAATAGGTAAATTAAATTTAGAAAAATTTAATGGTCTTAGCAAAAGAAATGAAATTTCCAATTTAAAGGCTCTGATGATTCCTTCTCTATTTATTTTAATGGGGATAATGAGTAGTTGGAATACTTATATCAACACAAACATTTTTGTTCTTTTTTTATTCATTATTTCAGTTTTTATTATTGGATTTACAGAAGAAATTTTATTCAGAGGGACAATACTACCTCTTTTTATAACCTATTTTAAAAACCGAAAAACAGTTTTATATTTAAGTGTTATACTTTCGTCATCAATTTTCGGTGTAGTTCATTATATAAATATCTTTAAGGAACCGGATAATTTTTGGGGAATTACGCATCAAGTATTTTTCGCCTTATCAATAGGTATTTTTTTTGGAGGACTAATGCTAAGGACAAATAGTATAATAATTCCTTCTTTATTTCACGGTTTTGTAAATTTTTCATTTGGAACCGGAGATTTAGAACAGGAGGATATTCAAATTATTACTGAAAAAATCACAGAAGATGTGAATTGGAATTCTATTATTCCAACTACAATATTTTTTACTTTCATATTTCTTAGTGGAATTTATATGATTGGAAAAGTTGATGCAGAAATGATTTTGAATAAATTAAATTTTAAAACTGCTACCAACAAAGTATAAAAATAATAAGGGTTAAATACCAAACCCAAAGTTGGTGCATGTTAACAAGGTCCGCCAAATTTAAAATTTGACGGTTAAAAGAAAAATAACGGTAAAATTGTAAATTTGGCTAAGTGCTTAATCGGAAAGTAATCGCTTTTTAATCTCGTACTAACCATAGCCGAGACGTTGTCTTTAGCACTTAGATATTTCTAAATCAGCAAGTTTTCAGCTTGTAAAAAAGTCATTTTAATCAAAATTTAATGATAATTCTAGCGTGTTATATTAAGTAAAACCTGAATTCTTACTCAAGTACAAGATGGAATCAATGCGGAATTTAGCACGTGTCAGATTGCTGTCATATCTCTGTCGTGTGTATGTACTATCTCTTACAATATAAAGGAAAGGTTAATATTTAGATTTGCATAAAATTTAAAATACTATGAATTCTAACACGACTAACTTAAGAGACATTAGAAAAATGAGATTAGAGCGTCATTGGTCGCAGGAGCAATTAGCGGAGATGAGCGGTTTAAGCATGAGAACTATTCAACGAATAGAAAACGGAGAAAATGCTGGTTTAGAATCATTAAAATCTCTGGCATCTGTCTTCGAAACCAATATTACTGATTCGGATAAGAAAGAAGAAATAGAACAAATCAAAAAAGAAGAAAAACATGTTGAAAATGTAAAAGGGTTTTATGCATTTCTTGCGTTAGCTATATTTAACTTAGTTGTAAATTTTATTATTGCACTTCTTGATTCAGATTCAGAAGGTTGGTATTTATTTTTTTATATACTGATTTTTTATGCACTTACTTCGGGGATTTTTTATCTTAATATTTTTGATTTCTTTGGAGAAGAATGGAAAAGAAAAATTCTTAATAAGAAATTCAAGAAGAATTAATTTTTCATACATTGATGACAAATTAAAAAGTTGAAAAGAACTAGAGACAAGACCCGTATATAATTTATTGCTAGTTCTAGCCTACCTACGAAAATCCTCGCGGGTTTTCTATTCCGTCTGAATTTACTAAATTAGGTGCTTGCACCGTTCCATCCTGAAGTCAGGTACAGACCAAAAGTATTTTTCCCAGTTCATCCTGCAAAGTTCTTAACTTTATAGGTGCCAAAGAATTATAATGCGTTTAACCTGAAGATTAATGGAAACGGATGATTCTTCAGTTGTCTTTTACTACAGCAATAGTCTTAGTTGCTATCCTAATTAGAAAATACCAAGAAGATATTTCAATACTCAAACGCCTGTGATTATAGTAAACCTTGATGAATCTTTCAATAACAAAATGGGGGATTACTGTATTTCCCTATATAAAGTTAAAGGAGAGACCAATTCTGTGCAAAGAACTAACTGAAAAGCAAAAAAATAATAATTCTTACAACTTTGGAGTACATTTAATGAACGGTATGCTTTTTTCGAGGAAAGAAATATTGATTGGGACTTAATCAAATCAAGCTATATTCTATATATTAATATTTTGGGGACAGACGAAACCCCTCCATTCAACTTAGAAGTAACTAAAAATGACAAAGTACTATTGAATCAATCTGCTGAATTGAAAAAAGTAAAATAAATAACGTGTGCCAACAAAGCCTATGCACAGCACGGGTTTGCTGCTAAACGAAAAGTCAGTGCATCTAATTAAGTCCGCCAATACTTTAATTTGGCATTTTTAAGATGAATAAATTAGAAATAAGCTTGGCTACGTGCAATTTTGAAAACTTCGCTTTTCAAATCCCGCACTACGCATAGCTGGGTCGCTGTGGGGCATTTGAAAAGATCTATCCAAATTGAAGAACCATTGAATTATAATTCTTCTGAACAGTGTAGGTAATTAATGATTTATCAGATTTTAAACCATCAATAGTATTTATTTCATTGAACTCTCTCATATGGTTGTCGCCCCATAAACTGAACTCAATAATAATTGGAGCAAAGCCAATTCCTTTTTCTGTTAACAGATAAATGTTCTCTTTCTTGTTTTCAGGAAGTTTTCTTTTGGTGATTAATTTATAAGATTCTAACAGTTTTAATCTTGCAGATAATATACTTGGAGCAATACGCTCATCCGAGTTCGAAATTTCTTTGAATGTCTTTTTATGCCTAATTAGCATATCCCTAATAATTAACAAAGACCATTTATCACCAATTACGTCTAATGTAGAAGCGATTGGGCAACCGGAACGAAATTTATTTTTCATTTTTATTTTGCTATTGCTATTAACTCGATAGTAATAACTATGTTTGCTTTTAATTCAGTAGCAAAAATATAAAAATAAATTAAGAATTATGTTAGCAGGTCACTTTACTACCGCACTAATAGCCAAACAAAAATTCCCAAAAGGAACCCTATTATACTTTTTGATTATCTCGCAGTTACAAGATTTTTTATGGTTTTTATTCCATTATTTAGGACTTGAACCTACTAATCCTAGTGATGCTTTTGATGCTACTTTAAGTAATATGGCAGTAGATATGGTTTATAGCCACGACCTAATACCCTTATTATTTTGGCTTCTTATAGCTTTTGTTCTAGGAAAGATGCTATTTAAAAGTACCCAAATAGGGCTGGTAAGTATGGCTTTGGTATCAATTCACTTTGTATTAGACTTCTTTTCGGGACATGTGCATCATCTATTTGGTGCAGAAACAATGGAGGCAGGTCTTGGCTTATACGCTTCAAATCCCTATTTAGCAATTATTATTGAAGCCTTATTTAGCTTTTTTGCAATCTGGTACTTCTTTAGAGAAGAATCAAAAAAGGGAATTTCACGTACCACAAAAAATAAAATAGGCATTATGTCTGTGTTCGCCTACGGAATTATTTTTATGCTTCTTATTGCTACCCATTCTTTCAGAGAACTATTTAATATACCAGAATTTGATTTAGGTTTTAATACTAATGTGCCGACTCTCGTTTTTACTTATGTAGCTATGCTTTATTACTTGAGTTATTTTATATCGAAATTTAAAGTTGACTAAAAGAAGTTATAACTATGATTGAAGGAATTATAAATTTCATAAGGGAATTGAAAATACGCAACGAGTACTTATTCTATTTTGGCTTACTATGCGTTATTCTTTCAATGGTTTGCGTCGTTTTAACCAAAACAACGTCAACACAAGTTCACGGAATAAGTGCCTGGCTCAAGCCTTTCAAATTTGCAGTTTCAATAGGTGTGTTCTCTTGGACTATGGCATGGTACTGTCATTATCTATCAGGTTTTAATGTTACACCTTTCAATTGTACAGTAATTATATTACTTGGTTTTGAACTGGTCTATATTATTTTTCAAGCCTCAAAAGGACATTTATCCCATTTCAATATTAGCACACCAACTTATTCGTTATTATACTCATTGATGGGTTTAGCAATAACAATTGTTACCCTCTATACTGCCTATGTAGGCGTGCTATTTTTCACACAGCCTTTTCCAGATTTGCCTAGTTATTATGTTTGGGCAATCCGTTTGGGTATCTTAGTTTTTGTTGTTTTCTCATTTGAGGGTGCTTTAATGGGTTCTCGGATGAACCATAGTGTTGGTGCAATTAATGATAATTCAAATTGGTTAATTGTAGGTTGGAGTAAAACCGTAGGTGATTTGAGAGTTTCTCACTTTGTAGGAATGCATGCTTTGCAACTATTACCATTACTTTCCTTTTATATTTTTAAAAATACAAAAGGAACAATAATTATTTCTCTGTTATACGGACTTCTTGCAACCAATACACTGGTTCAGGCTTTAAAAGGGAAACCTATTTTTGCACAAGAAGAAGTAAAATAGTAGAGTAAAAACGACGTAAACTAATGTGTACAAACAACAGCGGTTTAGGTACTTACTCAAACTGCTAGTACTTTTTTAGTATATTTCAATCCGAAAGCTAGTGCATTTGAATCCGCTACTGCTCTTATGCCAACTGTTGGCAGTAAATTGAACCCATCTTTTAATGAACAGAAAATACCTTCTAATTATTTACTCGTTATTCTTAACTAGTATTTTCTCCTGTGGAGAATTATCCTCAAAAAAAACTTCATACATTAACAAAGTAACTGTTGATTCCCTCTCAGCAGTTACTGATAAATTAATTTCAACAAAAAGCAAAAAACCTTTTACTATAAGAAATAGTGAAATTAACTCGCTAAGGTCTTCTGTTAATGACAAGGAATACAATATATACGTCAAGCTTCCTAGGTCGTACAAAGAATCCAGTGGAAAATTCCCTATTTTAGTATTAACCGATGCGGGATATGCATTTCCTTTAGTTTCGAGTATTTACAAAAGATTATCTTGGACTAACAAAATAGAAGAGTTTATAATTGTTGGGATTTCCTATGCAGAAGGAGAGCATTTTGGAATTAGTAGAACTCGTGATTATACTCCCACATATTCTCCAAATGAACCAAATGGATATTCAAAAGAAGCTAGGATGGTATCTGGACAAGCTGACAAATTTATTGACTTTATAAATGAAAATTTATTTCGCTTTCTTCAAGAAAATTATAGAATAGATATGAATAAAAAAGTATTTGCAGGCCACTCACTTGGAGGGTTACTTGCAAACTATATGGTGGTTAGTAAGCCAGAGACTTTTGATTATTATTTGTCTGGCAGTCCATCTTTATGGTACCATAATAAGTCAATTTTCGATTTAGAAAAATTGTACTCAAAAAAACATAAAGACTTAAATACCAACCTTTTTATGTGCATTGGAGCTGATGAAGAAGAACAAAGTAAATATGCTATGGTAAGTGATATGTTTGAATTACACAATAATCTTCTTTCAAGAAATTACAAGAATTTAAAACTTAAAAGTATCTCAATACCAAATGAAAATCACGAAACTGTTTATCCAAGTTTCATAACAAAAGGAATTTTATGGGCATTAAAGAAAGAATAAAATCTACTGCTAACAAGGTATAGAAACATAAAACGTTTGTGCTAAATTCAAAAGTCTGTGAGTATTAATAAAGTCCGCTAAGTGTAAAATTTGGCGTTTATAGGAGAAAACATAAAAGCAAAATATTTATATTTAGCCAAGTGATAAACTGAAACGATACTGCTTTTGATTGCCCTACGTTTCATAGCCAAACCGTTAGATATAGTGTAACAAAGCTTCATATTTTTCGTCTTCTCTAAAAACCAACCCGACAATTAAATGTCAGAAACAACACCTGAGACTAAAGAAGCGTGGAAGACAATATTTTTATTTTTAGTACTTCTCACTGTTTTAAGTTCAATAGCCTACTACGCAATTTTAAAATTAAATCCAACGAGCATTTATGTTAGTGCATTGATGATGTCCCCGGCTTTAGCAACATTCATTACCCTAAAAATAAGGAAGCGACCTATTTCAAGTCTACCTTGGAATGTAAAAGATCTGAAATATCTAAAGCTCTCCTACTTCACTCCTATATTATATGTTTCAATTGCTTATGTTTTAATTTGGTTATTTGGTTTTGGAAGTCTCATAAATACCGAAAGCATTGCACAGTGGAGTGATGAATTAGGTATTGCTGAGTCTAATCAAGCACTCGTAATAACAATAATGATTTTTCTCCTACTGACTATTGGTGTAATCAAAAACTTAGGTTCTACATTAGGGGAGGAAATAGGATGGCGGGGCTTTTTAATATTTGAATTGAAAAAAGTAATGCCTTTTAAGTCACTAGCCATTGTAAGTGGAGTGATTTGGGCAGTTTATCATTTTCCCATAATTAATTTAATGTACGGAAGCGGTGAAAACCTTTTGTTACATATTAGTGCTTTTACTACAATGATAATTGGGATGTCGGTCATTTTAGCCTATTTCACTTTTAAATCAAATAGTTTATGGCCGGCAGCTATTTACCATTCTATTCATAATATTTACATTCAAAAAATATGTACTCCTTTAACCATTTCAAATAGTAATACTACCTTCTGGATTGATGAATATGGGTGTATGATTCCGATGATAACAACTATTTTTGCTGTTTACTTTTGGAGAAAGGCTGAAGAAGAAAATTTATAAAAAAAATACAGTGCCTGACAACGTATATAATTAGTGCGATCCTCCTTCAAATAGAAAATATACCTTTAAACGTACGATTTGCTACAACTAAAAATCCCTCGCAGCGTTTGCTACGAGGGATTTTTAATTTGAAAATTTTCAAATGAAATTAGGCTTTTGCTTTCTTCTCAGTTTTAGCTTTATCCATTCCGAAAAGGTGCTTTACGCGAGTTGCCGTTGTTCCAACGTGCGTTTTCACAGCTTCTAGCGAAGAGAAAACTAATTCTTCCTGCATCACAACCAATTTCAAGCCAGTTGTGAACGCCTTATCGGCAGTTTTTTGCCACTTAATGGTGTTCGTTTCCACGTTTTCGATTAGGCTATTAGTCGCTTCCAAGGCGTGCTTATTTGGATTCATAACTACTTCTTTTACGTTTGCGATACGCTCATTTACTTTCATACTTTCCACTACTTCCTTAGCTAACTTTGAAGTTGTAGCCGTGACTTCAGAAGCAGTTTCTTTTACTTCTTTGTTTAGCTTATTTACCGAAGATGTTACTTTCTTATTTACATCTTTCGCAGTATCTGTCATTTTTTTGTTCATGTCATTCACCGTTGAAGTCACCTTCTTATTTACGTCGTTCACCGTTTTCACAACAGCGTTTTTGATTTCTTTAGAAGTAGCCTGAACTTCGTTGGCAGCTTCAGCTACGGCGTTAACCGCTTTTGTAGTATCAATCTTTGCTTCTACCGCTACTGTTTTCTTTGTAGCTACTACCGCAGTTTCCTTTGCGGAAACTTTGCGATCTACAATTTTCTTAGTGGTTGTATTTTCCATGATGATATATGTTAAAGTGTACGTCTATTAATTAACTATAGCACAAAGATATAATCAGGAAGTTACAGAAAAGTTACAGGGATTAGCAGGTTTGAGAAATTGGATTTGATGTTTGCAAGTTCCTTTTGCGAGTTGCTATTTTTTTTATTGTCAACCAGGTTCAGCCTCCGAGCGGCTTTGCGTTCTGATCAACCCACGGAAAGAATCCATGACCGTTCCTTCGCCGTTTACTACTTTATATACTTCGTGGGCGATTGGCATTTCAACGCCGTACTTTTTAGCTAATTCTATCACCACACCGCTGGTTTTTACTCCCTCGGCAACCATTGACATTTCAGAAATTATTTCGTCAATTTTCATTCCCTGTCCGAGTTTGATTCCCACGCTACGGTTGCGGCTCAACGGACTGATGCACGTTGCCAGTAAGTCGCCCATTCCAGCAAGTCCGGAAAACGTGCGGCGTTTTCCACCCATCGCTACACCGAGACGTGACAGTTCTGACAGTCCACGGGTTATTACAGTTGCTCGGGTGTTATCGCCCGCTCCGGCACCGTCGCCCATTCCGGCGGCAATCGCAATGACGTTTTTTAACGCTCCCGCTACTTCACAACCAATCACATCATTATTTGTGTAAACCCGAAAGAACCCCGTGCTGAATATTTTTTGCAACGCTTTACCGATATTTTTATCCACCATCGCAATTACAGCGGCGGCGGCTTGTCCTTGCAGAATCTCTTTCGCGAGGTTTGGTCCGGTTAAAACTCCTACCGGATGCTCGGGCAACATTTCCTCCACAATTTCGGTCATGCGTAAACATGTACCTTGTTCCAAACCTTTGGTTAAACTTACAATCGGAATCCAAGGACGAATAAACGGCTTCGCATTTTCAAGTACGCTGCGGTAATTCTGCGACGGTACTGCCATCACAATAACATCGGCATCTTCGAGGGTTTCCTGAAGAGAATGACTTGCTTTGAGGTTTTTATTCAGCGGGAAGCCGTCTAAATACTTTTTATTTTGATGGTGCGTGTTTATGTCATTCACAGTGTTTTCATCACGAGCCCAAAGGGTAACATGTGCGTTTTGAGCAACTAAAGACCCAACTGTTGTTCCCCAAGAACCCCCTCCTATTATTCCTACTTTTAGCATAGCATTATGAATTAATGAATGATTCTCTTATTTACGAATGGACGAATTAGTGAATATTTTTTTTCGTATTGAGCGTGCCTGCATTTGTTGACTGAGGGAACTTCTTATTCGCCAATTTACAAATTCACTGAATCGTTAAAAATCACTAGTTTGCAATTCTTAATTTATACGCTCTGCCCTAATTCTTTTAAGAACAGCTCTCGTACTTCAGCAATTTTATCGTTCATATTTTCTTTAGTCCAATCGTGGGTATGAACCGGCGGTTTTACAATCACCTCTACCATAGTTGGTGTGAAAACATTTTTGCCTCGTGGCATGGCATCGTGGGCATTTTTCAGGATAATCGGAATTAACGGAACACCCGCTTGCATCGCCATGTGGAATGCTCCTTTCTTGAAACTTCCGAGCGTATAATCGTAGCTTCGGGTTCCTTCGAGAAAGATCACCACCGACGTTCCTTCTTTCAGACTATCCACGGCGGGCTTCATTGACTCGATGGCCTTGTCTTTATCGGCACGATCCAGAAATATAGTACCCGACGCCGCCATCATTTGTCCCAAAATCGGAACGCTTTCTAATTCCTTTTTCGCTACCGCCCGAGCATCTTTTCTAATTAGCTTTATGGCAATCAGGAAGTCAGCGTTACTTTGATGGTTCAAAATGAACACCGCTGGACGTGAAGCCCACAGGTATTCTTCTCCTTTTATAGCCAGCTGAATTCCTGCCGCGGCTGCTCCCAAATCACCGATGGTTGCCCACATGGCATCAAGGCCTTCGTTCCACGACATCTTCGATACACCGTTCAGCACTCCCTTAGCAATTGCCGGAAGGAAGATGCTACTCGCAACACCGGTACGTAGCATATTTACTATCTTAGAATTATTCACTTCCGTAAAACGAAGCACCGGCCAATCGTTCTGAAAGGCTAAAATCGACAGCTTAGAATCTGGGTTTATCGGTCGGGGATTTCCCACGATTTCCAATAACGGTAAATCATCGTAACTATCGGTGTAGAAAAAGCTCTTTCCTAAATCCAACTTATAGGTTTCAGCAAGTTCGAGTCCAGCTTGTGCTTTTCCTTCGCCCCAACAAGCAGGTTCCAAAATTTTTCCCGTGAAATAGCCCTTCTCGACTTCCATTCGAGTACACCGAACAATATCAACACCCAAATCGCGGGCAACGGGTTCAACCTGATACGGCGTTGCAGCCGATACAATGGTGACGGTATGTCCCATGGAGATATGAGCCGCGACTAATGCCCTTGATTCGGGAAAAATGGCCATAGCGAGTGATTTCTGATAAACGTCTTCGCCGACATCCACGAATACTTGCTCAGCAACGCCCTGCACACCTTTGGCACTCACCGCCGCCATGCTGGCAAAGTTGCCATTTCCAGCAGCGTAGGTGATTACACCCGCAAACTGATTCACTAATTCTTTAGAAGAAAACTGCCCACTTAAAAGTCGGCTTTGGGCGAAGTCTTTTGCCGAGAAACCATTAATTAATGTTCTATCTAAGTCAAAGAACGCTCCAATATGCGGTCCTTTTTCACCCGACAAAACATCTTTAGTGATACTTTCAGTTCGTGAACCCGGTACAATATCGCGTTCAATCGGAACACTCAATAAGTCAGGGTTATTGTGTTTATCTAGCGTGAAGCTTTGCAGCCTATTCATCCGTTCCGAAATATCTTCAAGCGTAGCGTTAAATTCTCGGATTCGCTCTTTGTCTTTTTCCTCTTCTTTCGGAACAAGTTTGAGGTTATTTATCAGTCGAATACCGTTATCCAAAAATGGTTTTGAAACGGCTTCCACCCGACGAATTTGTCCGAGCCAATGCATTTCTTCGCCTAAAAATAAGCAATAGTCAATGAACTTCTTATTCTCAAACGGCACCGAAACATCCCAGATTTGTAAGCCCTGCCCCACTACTTTATAAGCTTCGATGTAATTGCTCAAAATTACGGGAGCAACGAGTATTTTCTGCTTTTTCAGGAAGCTTTTCAAGTCAGATTTCTGCTGAAAGAAGTATCTGTTCCAATCTTTACAGAGATAAGCTAATTCAGATTCAATTTCTGTGGTGAATGCTTCTTTGGAAGAATAAAAGAACTCAAATTTAAATATGTCACGAAGCGACATGATTTCCGTCCAGAATTCAACGGAACGTTCCGCGACTTCAGTTTGGGCGACTTTTAACAAAGCCAACTCAACAAAAGCCCGGTGAAATAACTGATGCACTGACATATTTGCGTAGTAAGTTGCCTGCAAATATTTCGCTCGGTTTATCGTATATTTTGTGTGAAGGGCGTCTCCCTGACGAAGCAGGATATCAGTTTGGGTTAACATATTTAACGCCGCCTGTACGCTTTCACCAATTGAACGCCCGCGATCTACCAATGCATCGTCTTTGTGACTTTCGATGAGTTGCATCAAATCAGCTACATTACTTGTCACGCCTTGTTTTGTGAGGGCAAATTTACTCAGTAACGCCATGCACACTAACGAGACAGTAGTTATGGGCGTGATGTCATTAATTTTGTTTACTAAATCAAACGCCAATCGGCTCACCGAACTATCGTCTAGAATACGTTCGCTGCCAATTTCGGTTGGAATGTCAATGGTTTTATCTTCGTAGATTTCGGTCTCCGTCCCAATCCGCACGGAAATTTTCCCCAAATCATTTTTGCTCATTTTACGAATGTAATTGAGCATCCACTTTAAGTTTTCGGGCTTTTTACTTTTCCCCCGACCTTCTTCCGTCATATCTGCGACATCAGGAATCAAGTCAAATACAATTGAAACCGGAACGAATTTCACGTTACGTTCGGCGTCCTGATTGGCTTCCATAATATATTTCAGGATTCCCATTTGTGGCCAGACGAGCTTTCCAGTTCGGGAACGAGTACCTTCAATCGCCCACATAAACTGAGCTTGTTCGTTCAATAAATGAGTAATAAAATAGCGTAAAGTCGCTTTATATATAGCATTGTCTTTGAAAGAACGGCGAATAAATATCAATCCGTTTTTACGCATCAGTTTTCCAAAGAGGAAAAAGTCGAGGTTTATTCCGGCAAACAAATACGGAATTGGCAGCCCGTGACGGGCCAAAACCAACGATAAGACCATTAAATCAATATAAGATTTGTGCGTCAGTACAAACGCAACCGAATTATTCCGCATCAGTTTTGCCAATGCTTTTAACTCCAGCGGATTAACGTCTATTGACTTATCATAGCCCTGACTTAACACAAACTGAAACAATTCTATGAAACCGATGTTTACACTGGTATCGTGTTCCGTATATAGTTCACGCAGGTAAGATTCTGCCTCTAAAGTAGCCTGAACCTGACTAATACCTTTTTGAACGGAAATCCGGGTAAGTTTCTTTTGAAACTCAATATCGGTGAGGAGTTCTTGGATTTTGACGTTATTCTCCATAAGGTGGTTTTGTACGGCTCGTTGATTAGATCAAATATAGACATATTTACCAGTTCATCAACTTGGATTACATTTAACAGTTGTGGTACGAAACGATAATTTATCATACATTTTGGAGAGCAAAAGACCATAATATTATGCACTCTGCAAAGTTTTTTTTGTACTATTCTTGCGACATTTAACAACAAAAAAATGTTATTTGCGTAAAATATCCACTTCATACAACATGACTCACATAATGTCCCGCCCATCCTTGTTCAACTTATTAAGCGAACCCGGAATGGCTATATTAGAAAAAGGCATCTCCATTCCTTACAAAAAAATATTTACCCAAGCTGCCAAAGGTGATGGTCATCCCGTAATGGTATTACCCGGTTTTATGGGTTCTGAGTCCTCCACAAAAGCACTGAGACAGTACATAGCGAAATTAGGATACGATGTGTATGACTGGGGAATGGGACGCAATTTTGGAAAATTGGACTACGTAGATTTACTGTTGACCCGAGTAGACGAAATTTACTTTCAAACGGGACGGCCTGTAAGTTTAATCGGTTGGAGTTTGGGCGGAGTTTATGCCCGACAAATTGCCAAAGAAAATCCTAAAAAAGTTCGTCAGTTAATCACGATGGGATCACCCTTTTCGGGTCTCACCGAACCAAATAATATTTCTTGGTTATATTCACTGATTAGCGGTGGAAAAAAAGTAAATCACATTAATCAGGCATTCTTAGACAGTTTGCCACTTCCCGCCCCCGTGCCCACTACCGCCATTTACTCCAAAAGCGACGGTATTGTAAATTGGAAAATGTGCATGGAAGCCGTAGAAACTGAGATTCACCAAAACATTGAAGTTCGGGGTAGTCACATTGGTATGGGAGCAAATTTCTCCATCCTACGAATTATCGCTGACCGCTTGCAAAAAGACAAACACAACTGGGAACGCTTCAGCCCGAAGGGTTTACTAAATCGGAAGATTCTTTATCCGAGTTCGTAATACTTAGGTATCGGATTTCTGTAAACCTCAGTAAAGCATTAAACCTGTGAAGTCTTTTCTCTTTCGGAGAATTCAGGCTTCATAGGTTTTGTTTTTTCACCGTAATTTGAAAACAATCGGAATGGTGAAATAAACCCGAGCGGCTCGCCCATTTTGCATTCCAGGTTTCCAGTTGGGGATTTTCCGTAGGGCCTTCAGAGCTTCTTCGTCACAGCCAAAACCAATCCCTTTTACTACTTCAGGTTTGGATATTTTACCGTCTTTTTCCACGATAAATTTCACGAATACTTTCCCTTCTACTCCGGCATTCACCGCCGCTGACGGATAGCGGAGATTATTGCCCAACCATTTATACAATTCACTTACCCCGCCGATAAATTCGGGCATCATTTCAACGGTTAAAAAGGGAGTATCAGTTTTACCAATATCAGTAATAACAACACCTATATGGTCAGTTGGAAAAAGGGGCGAGGCATCGAATACAATCGTTGTTGCATCAATACCCTCAACGTTTACATTACTAATTTGAGCATTATCCATTTCGCTAACCTTTGGCGGCACCATTTCTTCAATGACTAATACATCTTCTATGGAGGCAGGCGGTAAGTACGCAACCTACCTTTCGGGTGGGGGCGTTTCTAAAACTAGCGGTAGCAAAATTGGTGAATCAATTTTATCATCTTCATTCGGTGGTAGGGTCACTATCGGTCCCGCGATAAAGGGTTCGTTTGCAGCGGCCTTCGGTTGGGTCTTGAAATAAATAAAACTACTTCCAGTTGCAAAAAGCATAACGGCAGTTCCCAGAAGTACCGCCTTTTTTAATGAATTTGCATAGCTTTTTCGGAGTTCAAAAGCTCCATATAATTTGTTTCGATACTCGAAAACCATGTCATCAAGCGTTTGGAGGGCATTTTCTATTGTTTCAAAATTTAAGTTTAGAAATGAATAATGTAACGTTACGATTAGAATTCTGAAACAAACCTACCTTTCATTTATATATTTGCCTAAATAGCTAATAATATTATTTTATGAAACTTTCGATTCTTAAAAGTAGTTTTGCGTACGAGGGTAAATCAGCCTTTTAGAAAATGAAATTAACAATCTCAATTATAAAGTCTTGTCAGTAGATTTCAACCAAATCCCATCGCCCTGTTTCGTTCTCGAAGAGCGATTATTACGTAAAAACCTTGAGTTACTACACGACGTGCAGGAGCGTTCGGGAGCAAAAATAATTCTCGCCCTGAAAGGTTTTTCGATGTACAGCACCTTCCCGATGGTGAAAAAATACCTTTCGGGGGCGACTTCCAGTTCATTGAACGAAGCAAGGTTAATTCACGAAGAAATGCAGACCTTGGCTCACGTCTATTCCCCGGCTTACAAACACGAAGAGTTTGACGAATTAATGCGTTACAGCGAGCATATTACGTTTAACTCGTTAAGGCAATACGATACATTCAAGGATAAGATTCAAGCAAACGATCGGCATATTTCATGCGGGTTACGGATAAATCCGGAATACGCCGAAGTAGAGACCGACATGTACAATCCATGCATTGTGGGCAGTCGTTTGGGGATTACTCGCGAGGCATTGGGGGATAAATTACCCGATGGAGTTGAGGGTTTGCATTCACACACGATGTGCGAGAATGATTCGTATGTGTTGGAAAGAACGCTCGTTCACATCGAAAAAAAGTTTGGCGATTTACTGCACCAAGTAAAGTGGCTGAACCTCGGTGGTGGACATTTGATGACAAAAGAAGGCTACGACCACGAGCATTTTATCGAGCAAATTAAACGCTTAAAAAAAACTTACAATTTAGAAATCATCATCGAACCCGGTTCGGCAATTGGTTGGCAAGCGGGCTATTTAAAAAGTACGGTTATGGATATTGTGGATGCTCAGGGAATTGACGTGGCAATTTTGGACATTTCATTTGCCGCTCACATGCCGGATACGCTCGAAATGCCGTACAAACCGAAAGTTCACAATTCCCACCACGAACCCATTGACGGAAAAGCAACTTATCGGATGGGCGGAATGACGTGCCTCGCGGGGGATCAAATGGGCGATTATTCGTTTGATGAACCACTTGAAATCGGAGATACCGTTGTCTTCGACGATATGATTCATTATACCATGGTAAAAACAACGACCTTTAATGGCGTTGGCTTACCAAGCATCGGTGTCTGGAAAGAAGATAATACATTTGAATTATTGAAATCGTTTGGGTACGAGACGTTTAAAGATCGGATATAGAAAACGTTCTCTGCTTCAATATTAAACATAAAAAAGCCGCTTTACGAATCATCGTAAGGCGGCTTTTTAGTTAGTTATTTATATCGAAAATCCGACATCGGATAACAGAAAATCAAAGATGGGCTACCGGAACTTCGGATACCGTTTTCTTAGCAGCATTTCGTTGCCAAACGTACAAAAAGGTAAATAACACAATTAGAATCGACGGGAAAGTTATCATAGTTGATAACGTCGCTTGTCCAGCAGCTAATTCAAGAGCATCGCCCGTTAGACCCTTCTCAGCCTGATTAACAAGGTCAGCGTCAATCCAACGTCCGATAATTGGTTGGAATATATAAGAAGAGAACATCCCTACTCCACCGATAATTGACATGCCGAAGGCTCCGCTGAGCGGAACGCGTTTCGCAATAAACCCGATCATCGTTGGCCAGAAATAGGCTACTCCAAGAGCAAAGAATACTGCGGCAACGTAAGCCATTCCCCCTGTTTGGGTACTGAATAAGTAAATACCAATGGTTGTCAAAATCGAGCCACCCAGTAAAACACCCGTTTGATCGAACTTTGAGATAACCGACCCACCGAAATAACGGGCAACTGCCATAATACCGGTAACTAACGCTAGAATAAGCATCGGACTTGCCCCGCTCTTACTCATGATCAAACCCGTCCATTGTTGAGGACCAAACTCTGAAATCGCGGTTAGAGCCATGCAGAAGAACATGAAAATAAACAGCGGAGAAATCATTGCTTTTACGTTTGCCCCAATTGAGGTAACGCCCGCCACTTTTGGCTTCGGGAATGCTTGTCCAAAAAATAAATATGCGTAGATAATCGTAGGTATTAAAATTACCCAGATTTGAGCTTGCCAAGGTAATCCAGAATCCGTCATAAACTTAGAAATTAAACTTCCAACTACAATTCCACCAGGAAACCACATGTGAAAACGGTTTAACATCTTGTCACGGGCATCACCCTCGTATGTATCCGCGATCATCGGATTACAAGCTGCTTCTGTGCAGCCATTGCCCAAACCAATTAAGAAAGTTGAGGCCATTAATCCATAATATCCACCAGAATAAATAGTTAAAATAATACCAAGAGCATGCGTAAAAAATGCAAACTGCATGATTCTCTTCGGACCTACCGAGTGGTATATTAAGCCTCCAACAATCATAGCTATTGGAAAACCAAAGAACCACATTGAATTGATAAAGCCTAATTGTTCGCCCGTAAAATTAAACTCTTCGGCAAGTTGCGGTAAAATGCCTGCTCTTAGACTGAACGAGAAAGCAGTGGTGATTAAAGCAAAACAACTGCCCAGAAAGAGTCTTTGATTATTTACCATAATGTTTTTTTTTAATCCCGTCCCGATAGCTATCAGGATTCCGGAAGAGGGTTGATTGAACGTTAGAATTTGTTCACAAAAATAAGTTTTTTACAATATCATCAAAAGATAATGCGAAGAATTCGTGTTAATGAAACACTTTATTATTTTTGCAACGTGTAGGTCTTGCTTCTTGTCTGACTCTTGGGCACTTTTGTTCGCAAAAACTCGGAGACTAAACGCAAAACAACTTTCAACTTATCAACCAACCTATATGAAACGCAAAATACGCATGGGAATGGTGGGCGGAGGGCGGGGAGCCTTTATCGGCGGAGTACATCGCCACGCTGCCGCTCTCGATGGGCTAATCGAATTAGTCTGCGGGGCATTCAGTTCATCCCCCGAAAAATCAAAAGCATCCGGCGAAGACCTGATGCTTCCGTCCGAACGCTGCTACGGTACGTTTGAAGAAATGTTCGAAAAAGAAAAAGAACGGGAAGACGGCATGGATATCGTGGCAATCGTAACGCCAAACCACATGCACTTTGCCCCCGCAAAAATGGCTCTCGAAAATGGCTTTCATGTAGTATGTGATAAACCCGTGACTTTTTCGCTGGAAGAAGCGGAAGAGTTAAAAAAGATTGTGGAAGAAACCGGATTATTGTTCGCTTTGACGCATAATTACACGGGCTACCCAATGATCAAGCACGCAAAGCATTTGATTAAAGAAGGAGAAATCGGCAAAATCAGAAAAGTAGTCGTAGAGTATCAGCAAGGATGGCTCTCGTTTAACGAAGAGAAATCAGGTGATAACAAGCAAGCCAACTGGCGAACCGATCCGAAAAAATCGGGTAAAGCAGGTTCAGTCGGAGATATTGGAACACACGCTGAAAACCTCGCTGAATACGTAACCGGACTACAAATTTCCGAACTTTGTGCTGACCTGACTTCATTCGGCGAAGGACGCGTTTTAGATGATGATGCCAATATGTTACTTCGTTTCAACAACGGAGCGAAAGGAATTTTACATTGCAGTCAAGTTGCTAACGGCGAACAGAACGGTTTGACCATTCGGGTTTACGGCGAAACGGGTTCGTTGCACTGGAAACAAGAAGTTCCGCAATATTTACATCACAAAACCATGGGCGGACAGCAAATTTATCAGCCGTCCGTGGGCGAGTTATCTGATGCCGCCAACAATAATACCCGCATTCCTTTTGGGCATCCCGAAGGATATTTAGAGGCGTTTGCCAATGTATATAAGAACTTCGCAAATACCGTCATTAAAACCATGAACGGTGAATCTCCCAACGAATTCGACCTCGATTACCCAACCATCGAAGACGGAATTCGAGGAATGGAATTCATTGACGCCGTTATTAAATCTGGAGAAAACAGTACGTGGGTGAAATTATAACCTCGGAGCTCTACCCCTTAAAATCTACCCAATAATTCATAACCCCGATAGCTATCGGGACCAACTTAAACCCCAATAATCATGAAAGAAAAAATCAAAGTAGGTGTTGTCGGAACTGGCTTCATCGGACCCGCTCACGTGGAAGCTCTTCGGAGATTACCCAATGTTCAGGTTGAAGCACTTTGCGAAGTAACGCAGGAACTCGCCAACGAAAAAGCCGCTCAGTTGGGCATTCCACGAGCGTACACTTTTGACGACTTATTAAAGCAAGATGATATTCAGTGCATTCATATCTGTACGCCAAACTTCCTCCACTTTAAACAAGCCAAAGCCGTTCTGAACGCCGGGAAGCACGTTGTTTGTGAAAAACCATTGTCTAATACACTGGAAGAAGCAAAAGAACTCGTAGAACTCGCCGCCGAAAAAGGCTTGGTGAATGCCGTACATTTTAACCTTCGCTACTACCCGTTGATCCGTGAAATCAAAGCCATGCACGATGCGGGAGAAATGGGCGATGTTTTCTCGGTAATTGGTTCGTATTTACAAGATTGGCTGTTTTATAACACCGATTACAACTGGCGGTTGGAGCCGGCTAAGTCGGGCGAATCAAGAGCAATTGCCGACATCGGTTCGCACCTGATCGACATCATCGAATACGTTACCGGATTGAAAATCACGGAAGTAATGGCGGATTTCAATACTGTGCACAAAACCCGAAAAAAGCCGTTAAAAGAAGTGGAAACGTATTCGGGTAAGATACTAAAACCCGAAGATTACGCCGACGTGCCCATAAATACCGAAGACCACGCCAACGTGTTGTTACGTTTTGATAACGGAAATAAAGGCTCCATCGTGGTTTCACAAGTGTCAGCAGGAAGAAAAAATCAGCTAAAATTGGAAGTAGCGGGTTCGAAACAAACCATCGCTTTCAATTCTGAATCTCCGAACGAACTCTGGATTGGTCACCGCGACAACGCCAACCAAGTATTGATGCGGGATCCGTCCTTAGTACACGGTCACGCCGCCTCCGCTATTTCATTCCCCGGTGGGCACAACGAAGGCTTCCCCGACACCTCAAAACAGATGTTCAAAGAAGTTTACGCCGCAATCGAAACCGGGAAACAACCCGAAACCCCCGCCTTCCCAACCTTCGCCGACGGCTACCGTGAGTTAATCATCGGTGAACGAATTTTGGAGAGTAGTAGAAGTAATGCGTGGGTTAAGGTGTGAAACAAAGTTATCAATGGCGGTCGTAGAACTTGTCCGCCTGACCAGGCCGCCGGTGCGGTTTATCGAAGGCCGCCCCGTACTTGCGACAAACCAATTCTACGTGGGCTTCGATCGCACCGGCGAACCGGAGCCTCAGCCTGACAGCAGCACGGTAAGCATCACGCCAATCATTTAATATAAAAACATATGAAAACAATAAAAGGACCAGCCGTATTTTTGGCACAATTCCTGAGCGACGAAGCTCCATTTAACTCATTAGACACCATCGCCGATTACATGGCAGATTTGGGTTACAAAGGCATTCAGATTCCGACGTGGGACCCGCGGATGATTGACCTCAAACAAGCCGCCGAGTCAAAAACCTACTGCGACGAGCTGAAGGGCAAAATGGCGGATAAAGGTTTGACAATCACCGAACTTTCTACGCACTTGCAGGGACAATTAGTTGCCTCCCACCCCACGTACGACAGAATGTACGATGCTTTTGCTCCTCCCGAAGTTCACGGCGACGAACCAACCCGTCGCAAATGGGCAATTGAGCAAGTAAAATACGCCGCAAAAGCTTCCCAGAATATGGGTATGACCGCTCACGTGGGCTTTTCAGGAGCGTTGGCGTGGCCGTTTATGTACCCGTGGCCGCAACGCCCCGCCGGACTCATCGAATCAGCGTTTAAAGAACTGGCGGCACGCTGGAAACCTATCCTTGACGTATATGACGAATGTGGCGTGGATTATTGCTACGAACTCCACCCCGGCGAAGACCTTTTTGACGGCACCACGTTTGAAATGTTCGTGGACTACCTCGATGGTCACCCGCGGGCGTGTATCAACTATGACCCGAGTCATTTTGTATTGCAACAACTTGATTATCTACAATTTATAGACTTATACCACGACCGTATCAAGGCGTTCCACGTAAAAGATGCCGAGTTTAACCCAACCGGAAAACAAGGCGTTTACAGCGGCTACGCCAATTGGGCAGACCGTGCCGGACGCTTCCGCTCGTTGGGCGACGGACAAGTAGATTTCAGCTCTATTTTCTCCAAATTATCGCAGTACGACTACGACAGTTGGGCGGTGTTGGAATGGGAATGTTGCATCAAAGACTCCGTGCAGGGAGCCGCCGAAGGTGCCCCGTTCATTGAATCACATATTATCCAAGCCGTAACCCGTGCCTTCGACGATTTCGCCGCCACCGGAGCAGACGAAGCCGTGAATAAAAGCGTGTTGGGGATTTGAGAAACGAGATTTAAAGTTTTAGACTTTTTTAGCAGCGGGGCGTTTGGCTTCGCTGCTAAAAAAATAAAATCATGTTCGATATAGAACAGCTTATTTCACAAAAAAGTCGAGTATGGAACCTTTAAAGAGTCTTTTTGGACTTTGCACCCGTCTGAATGGGAAGAAGAAGTATACTCCCACCCTGCGAAAGATCAGTTTTTGAGAGAAGGCGAAAAGTTAGCAACTGGTTTTTTAGAGCTTTTAACTTCTCAAGCAGTCCTCTTAATGGACTCCAAGCAAGCCGAAAAAGCAATCACAATGATTTATTCTGACCTTTTTATGTCAATCAAGGATTGTTGTTTTCTATTACAAAATAATAAATATCGATTGGTCGGACCTATACTCAGAGAGTTCATTGAATTGAAGGATATAGCTTATTGCATTCGAGAACATCCAAATAAGTTTTTAGAGAGATGGTATGATAATGTAAGTCCTAACCACAATGAGATTAGACAATTAATAGGTAAAAATCTGAAAGAAGTTTTGGATGAAGCCTCAAGTGCAACAGGAAAAGATCCAAGTTTGAATAGAGAAATAGCCGACTTTTACAAGAGCCATCTCAAATCTGAATACTCTTCAATTTCAAAATTGACTCATAAAACTTATAAAACACTTCTATACAATTATTGGACTGTGAGTATTGACGATGATAGTGATGAAAATAAATTAATTCTAGACCAAACTGGGATACTGAACAGTTCGAAGACAATTTTTCTAACGTTACTAAGCCATTATACTATCAAGCTATTAAATCAAATAAAAGAAGAAGCTATTTTCACGCCAAAACAATTTGAACAAGTATTACGAGATGCAAGCGATTCAGAAACGTTCAAAAGTGGTCCTTGTGGCGATCCAGAAACGATAAAAAAAGATTTTGGTTTCAACCCCCTTGAATCATAAAATAAACGCAATGCCAAAACCAAGACTACAGAAACTGGCTTATTGACCTGAAAGCCAACATCAAGTCAACGCAAATTAAAGCGGCGTTGGCGGTGAATTCTTCGCTGATTCAACTTTATTGGGAATTGGAAGAACATATTGTTGAGAAACAGGAACACGCCAAATGGGGCAGCGGATTTATTGAAGTAGACCGCGGGGCTTAAAACTCGGCGGTCAACGCTCGGTAACTATGAATATACGAATAGGAAGAATTTATGCAAAGCAATCTGAGAAGATTGCATCCACATCCGACAGTTCAGTTCGTGGAGGTGAATAGCGAGTTCTACTCGCGAAAAAGTAGGCTTCACTAATTGCGTAAAAGTCCAGATTAATACGAGTAAAACTCGTTAATCACACCTTTGACGGTTCAACCACCAAAGAGCCAAATTATTTAGAATTCGACTATTTTCTGTCAGCTCGAGCGTACTGGACCACCGGGCGGTCGAGAGTAATTTGTATGGAGTATCTCGACTCCGCTCGATATGACAGTTACTCGTAGCTCATCTGATAATTCAATATCTATTTCAGGACGTGATAATTAAATCTAACCTCTCCCCCCCTGAACTACTCCACCCAAAATATATGTTGCTACATATAAAAATAACAGCATCATGGAAATTGGAATAGATAGTTTTGCCTCCGCCACCATTGACCCGAATACCAATCAGGTCACCCACCCCGCCGAAGACATCAATAAATTACTGGAACGCATTATTCACGCCGACGAAATGGGGCTTGACTCCTTTGCCATCGGAGAACACCACCGGCACGATTTTCTGGATTCAGCGAATATCGTCATCCTCGCGGCAGCGGCGGCTCGGACCAAACGCATCAAACTCGGCAGTGGCGTTACGGTCTTGAGTGCCGCAGATCCGGTTCGGGTGTTTCAAAACTTCGCCACACTTGATTTGGTTTCCAACGGTCGGGCAGAAATTGTGGCGGGACGTGGGTCGTTTACGGAATCTTATCCATTGTTTGGACTTCAGTTAAACGATTACGAAGAGCTTTTTGAAGAGAAACTGGAACTACTTCTCAAAATTCGAGATAATGAAACGGTTACGTGGCAGGGCAAATTTCGTCCGGCGTTGAATAATCAAGCCATTTACCCAAGACCCGTACAGAAACAACTGCCGATTTATCGGGGAGTTGGCGGTACACCAGCATCTTTTGTCAAAGCTGGACAAATGGGTTTACCATTAATGGTTGCCGTTATTGGCGGACAAACGCACCGCTTTCGACCGTTGATAGATATGTACCGTAAAGCATTTAAAGAATCCGGTCATCCGACTGAAAACATGAAGGTTGGCTTGCATTCACTCGGCTTTGTGAGTGAAGGGCATAACGAAACATTGGACAAGTTTTTCCCTGGCTACGAAAAGATGTTTAACGAGATTGGTAAACAACGTGGTTGGGCAAAAGTAACCCGCGAAGCCTTCGATTCCCAAACCGATGCACTCGGAGCATTAGTAGTTGGTGATGCGGAACACGTTGCCCGAAAAATCGTACAACACAGCGAAGCCCTCGGCGGCATCGACCGTTTTACGTTTCAGATGGACAGTCCGCTTTTGACGCACGAAGATTTAATGAAGTCAATCGAATTGATTGGTAAAGAAGTTATTCCAAGGGTGCATAGTTGAAGGCCTTATGACAAAAGCCTCGAGTCAATTTTTAGTGCAACTCCACTAAGTTGTAAAGCGAAAGATTGTTGAATCAAATAGCGTAAAAGCGAAGCTGCGTGTTGATTTGAAAGTCCTTGGTGGTGAATGTTTGAAATGCAGTTTCGTTTTTCGTCGGTAAAGCCTTTTTTTGCTTTAAAAGTAGTGTAAATACCCATGCTTTCCGGTGATGAAAGCCCAGGACGTTCCCCGATAAAAACGGCGACAAAGTCAGCTTGAAATAATTCTGCTACTTCATCCCCCACCGCCACGCGTCCTTGCTCCACAATAACCACCGCAATGGAATAACTTTTCACTATTTCGGAAAGAATCTCCTCCAATATTTGATGACAGTATTTATTCACCGCAACCGCCGAAAGCCCGTCGGTCAACACCAAAACAATATCCACTTTTTTATATACTTTTTGTAAACCGTCGCGGCTTAGTTTTCTGCCTAAATCCGGTCGTTGTAAGTATTCATTTCTGTCTGTTACCTGACTACGGAATTCGTAAAACGGGAGGTCGTATTTTTCAATTTGCAAACGCAACAATCTAGTATCCAATGTGGTATCAATGGCATCTTTCGCTCGAGCGTGAGCAAGCTTCAGAGCTAAAACTTCTTTAAGCGGCAAACTATTCCCCACATTCCCTAAAGCAACGCGGGCATTGGTAAACTGTTTTAATTTCTGCCACGGGTCCGTTAATTCGATTTTATCGCTCATAATCGGGCTAAAAGTTGGTGTTGTTTTCCGGCGGAAATTTTCGTTCCTGACTCGTCCAAAATACTCATTTTCAAGAGCCATTGTTCAAATTCGGGAGCGGGCTTTTTATTCAATATCCGCCGGAGATAAAGGGCGTCATGAAAAGAAGTAGATTGATAGTTCAGCATAATATCGTCGGCTCCAGGCACGCCCATGAAGAAATTGCACCCCGCTACGCCGAGTAAAGTAAGCAGGTTATCCATATCATCCTGATCGGCTTCGGCGTGATTGGTGTAACACACGTCTATTCCCATTGGCAAACCCATAAGTTTACCGCAAAAATGATCTTCGAGTCCCGCACGGGTAATTTGCTTGCCGTCGTATAAATATTCCGGACCAATAAAACCCACAACAGAATTGACTAGAAACGGGTCAAAATGTCGGGCAACAGCATACGCCCGTACTTCCATAGTTTGCTGATCCACGCCGTGGTTTGCATTCGCCGAAAGTGCCGACCCTTGCCCAGTTTCGAAATACATCACCTGATTGCCAACCGTACCGCGATTTAACCCAACTGCCGCCGATTGAGCTTCCTGAAGTACGGAGAGGTTTATGCCAAAAGAGGCATTTGCCGCCGCTGATCCCGCAATAGATTGGAAGACTAAATCGACCGGGGCTTTATCGATTATTTGCAAGGCCGTGGTAACGTGGCACAACACGCAACTCTGCGTTGGTATTTCGTATTGCTGCCGCAGATCGTCCAGCATAAATAAAAGCTTTGCCGTCATTTCGGGACTATCCGTTGCCGGATTTATACCGATTACGGCATCACCGCAACCGTACATCAACCCATCGATTGTACTGGCAAGAATCCCTTTCGGATCATCAGTTGGGTGATTAGGTTGCAAGCGAAACGATACGCGTCCGTTCAGACCGACGGTATTTCTGAACTTTGTAACAATTTCAATCTTGGAAGCAACAGCAATTAAATCCTGATTCCGCATTAATTTAGATACAGCCGCCACCATTTCGGGAGTCAGCCCCATCTTTAACCGTCTAATTACTTCGTCATCAGCGTATTCACTCAATAGCCAATCCCGTAATTCGCCAACGGTTAAATGAGAAATGGGTTGAAAAGCCGCTTCATCGTGATTGTCAATGATAAGTCTCGTGACCTCGTCTTGTTCGTACGGGATGATACTTTCGTTTAGGAAATTACGGAGTGGAACTTCGCTCAAGGCGTATTGAGCCGCAATTCGTTCAGAATTGGAAGATGCTGCTACGCCCGCCAGCTCATCTCCCGAACGGTTGGGCGACGCCTTCGCAAGCAACGTTTTTAAATCGTCGAAGTTGAATTGCTGATTTCCTATGTTAAACAAATAAGCCATACTATTTTCGGTGCTTTATTAAGGCGTAAAGTATTCCGCAAATTATAAAAATAACGAAAGCCGTAAACTGCAAACGAGCAAACGCCACAATGCACAATAAGGCAATTGCCGCGGCACCCCAAGCACTTACCGCCGATAGGATTCCGTTGAAATTACTGTGAAAATATCGTTTAACCGAAGTAGCATCAGTTTTTTTCAGTTGTGCCTTTCCCCGTAAAAAAATGAGCGATAAACAAACTGATAAATACATGCAAACTGCTCCAAAAACCGACAGTTCAATCAAAAACCCAGTTTGACTTACTAAAATAGCCCCCGAACTCACGATGAAAACAAGTAGAGCAGCAATGGCACGCCGAGATAACAACTTAATTTCAATGTTCGGCAGTAAGGTTTCCAGCTGCGTAGTAGCCGCCAACGCAACTCCTTGCAACGAGGCAATCAAACCGAATAAACCGATAAAAGTGAATACTTGCACCAGTACGTGTTCCCGACCAAGTATCAACGCCAAAGAAGCCGGCATGGGGTGGTTTTCTTCCAAAATACTTTTGCTAGCGGGGTTGCCCCAGTCTATGCCGCCAGCCGCCAGAAACAAGACTAATAACGCGAGAGCTAATAAGGTAAAAAATGCCGCGTAATATCCTCGACCAATAGTTCGTCGTAGATTAGTATCTTCGATATCTTTCGTCATTAAGGATATCCCTTCAATTGCCAGAAAAAGCCAAATTGCGTACGGGATTGCCGCCATAAACGTCTGAAAATCAAGTACTCCGAAAGGGTTCTCCCGAATAAAGTTTAGATCAAACGACGAAACGACCGCACCTTGGTAAAGGAATAATTCGGCGATAGCCAATAAAGTCAGTATTACTAAAAGACGAACACCAAGGTGCAATTCGATTAAATTTACGACCGAAAAAACCGCGAGAAATGCAATACCAATATAAGGTGCGAGCGATAGATCATCAATCAGGAAACCGAGGTATTCGCCCAATGAACTGGCAATAGCAGGCGTGGCGAAGAGAAATTCAAAAAGAATTGCAAGGGCAATAAAAGAACCCACGTTTCGTCCGAAAGCCCGTTCAACGTAATCATGCGGCCCGACGGCATCAGGGTAAACGCAAGCCAGTTCAATCAGACTTTGTACTAGTCCGAAATACATGACTGCCGCCACCACAACGGGAACAAAAAACCAGACTGGCCCCGTAATACCCCAACCTAAATTCCAACCAAACGACTCGCCCGAAATAACTAACCCCACCCCGATTGCCCAAATACTAAACGTACCGATTTTCTTTGATAAACCTGATTCTTTTGCTGTCATTTCGTGTGGATTGTAGTGTATTAAAAGTTTCTTTAGTTACAGATTACTTTCCACCGTCCGAAGGAAACGATCAACTTCGTTCGTTGAGTTATAAATATGCGTTGAGATACGAATCGCGTTTAAATTGCTTTCGGGTACTTGTCGGATGCGAAACCCCGCTTTTGAAATTTTGTTAGCGAAGGTTTTGTACTCGTGATTAAGCGGTTTAAAAGTCACCATGCAAATACGAGATTGTTCTTCTTCGGGCGTGAGTATAGTCAGGTGACTTTGCATTTCACGTAAACCGTCAAATAAGTAGTTATTCAATTCACGGACGCGGTTTTCAACCTTATTTTTTCCAATATTTGTGTGGAAGTCAGCCGCTGCCGCTGCTCCTTCGTATAAAGATTTACTTTGAGAGCCATAATCAAACCGGTGAGCGGTTGGGTTATAACCTTTGATTTCAGGCGGATTACTAAACATATCCCAACCCATATCTGAATAAGCTCCCACCTGTTTAGCTTGAAGGTTATCGAGCTGCTCTTCCCGAATGTACAGAAAACCACTGCCGTTTGGACCGAGCATCCATTTATGACAAGAAGTAGCGTAAAAATCACAACCTAAATCTTGCATATTTAAATCAAACGTACCCGAACCGTGAGCACCATCAATCGCCGTAAAAATACCTTTCGCCCGAGCCATTGCTGAAATTTCTTTGATTGGAAAAACCAGACCCGTCGTGCAAGTTATGTGCGGAAGGGCGATGACTTTCGTTTTCGGTGTCACCAACGCTTTTATTAGCGTCAGGTTCTCTTCGGCAGTGTCAGCGGGTTGAAATGGTTGGAGCACAATTCCATCCAATTTAGCCCGATTGAGCCACGGCAAGGCATTTCCGACGTGTTCGTGCAATGAAATGATGACTTCATCGCCTCGCTTTAGTGGTAATCCCCAACAAACGATATTGATTCCTTCGGTAGTATTATGGGTCAACGAAATTTCGGAGACCTTCGCCCCCACAAAATCAGCGAGCGTTTCTCTTGCGTGATCAGTATGTCCGTATTCCCCCGATGCGTTAATAGTAGTCAGCGAGTTGGTAATCGCTTCCAAAACTACGCTTGGCGAAGGTCCAAACGTGCCGTTATTCAAATAAACCCTCGAATTGGTCAGCGGGAATTCGTTTCGTAGTTCGTCCCAAAAATTAATTGGTACAGCGGCAGCTTTTGGGGAGAATAACAACGGAGTTACCGCAGCAGCACTAATACTATTGATAAATTCTCGACGAGATTGTTTCATATACTTTTTCTTTAATTTTGGAAGATAATCGTTTTCCGTGAATCAAGCTCAATCCTATCTCAGTTACTTGTAACTTTTCTGTAACTTCTTCCAATTATCTTTGTATCACAATCATTTAGACAACCGATAAGATGGAAGATAACAAGACAAAAAGTACTCCTGAAGCAACTACTTCGATGACCTCTACTTCGCCCGCTAAAACTGTAGCGAAAAAACCAACAATCAAAAAAATAACAGCGGAAAAAGCGGAGGCAGCAACTAAATCGAAAACGACTGTAAAAACAGCCACGGCAAAACCAGCTGCGAAAAAAGTAATTGTAAAAAAGGCAGCGGTAACTAAGAAAACGGAATCGCCGAAGGCAGTTGAAACCCCAAAGTCTAACGTAGTGAAAGAGGTTTTGCAACCAAAAGATAAAACTTCTACGATTCAGAAAGTTTTGAATACCGGAAAGAAAACGGGCAAAATAGTTACGGAAGCAGGAAGCATTATTCTCGGGAGCTCAATTCTAACTACAAAAGCTATTGCGGGATTGACCACTAAAGCCGGGAAAAAAGCGTTCGAAATTGGTAAAGGTTTGTTTTCTGACACGACAAAAGCGGTAAAGAAAAATCAAGAAACGGTAATTAGTGCCTCAAAAACTGCTCTGAAAGAAACTGTTGAGACAATCAAGGATTCAAAAATTATTGAGAATCCGTTGAAAAAGAAATAAAATATAGATTTATAGATTAATTAGGGTTGAATATATAATTGGAATTATCACGGATTTTATTCGTGATAATTTTTTTTGCGAACAGACAATCTTAAATTTAGCCACGCTTCACCAAATACCGCTATGATAGAATCAACCAACGGCATCGAATTATTCACCAAAGAGTCTATCGTTGAAAACGCAAAGGCCTCGCTTATGCTTATTCACGGATTGGGTGAGTACTGCGAACGCTACAAGCACGTAATCAAAGCATTCAACAAAATTGGTGTGAATGTTTATACATTTGACTTGCGTGGACACGGACATTCGACCGGCGAACGAGCTTTTGTTACCAACTTAGATGAATACCGAGAAGATGTAGAAAATGTCTATCGTAGCATTCCCAAAGATTTGCCATTCTTTGTGTTGGGCCATAGTTTAGGTGGCTTGATTGTAACACATTTTCTATTGTTTAACGAGCGAAGTGATGTTCGAGGCGTAATTTTATCGGGTTCTGCGTTGGAAGCAGGTGAAGACGTAACCCCCTTGAAACAAAAAATAATCAGGTTATTAGCGAAGGTATCCCCGAAAATCAAGACGGTTAAATTGAACCCCGCTGACCTTTCCCGCAACAAAAACACCGTAGAGGCCTATAAGAATGATCCATTAATTTATCACGACGGGGGAAAAGCCGGATTGGCAGTAGCATTACTGAACGGCATCGAATTACAGAAAAAACGCTTCAGCCAGTTTGATTATCCAGTATTAATCATGCACGGAGGAGCAGACAAAATTACGAATCCTGAAGGTTCGAAGTCACTTTACGCACAGTCAAAGTCGACTGATAAAATGCTTAAAATTTGGGAAGGAGCATTCCACGAAATTTTTAATGAAACCAATCAAGACGAGGTTATTGATTACTCAACAGCATGGCTAAAACATCGCATATGATTACATCTACTAAAAATATTATTGCAGATTTAGAAACTGTTTAAGTTATTTTCGGCAAGTTTTTAAGAGTTAATCTGATAAAAACGAGTTTTATAATCGACTCACTTATCGAACGTTTTCGTTCAAAATATTTATTCAATCTCTTGTAATGCCCCATCCATGCGAATAATCGTTCAGTTCCACTGCGGCAACTCCACTGTGGCAGTGAAACTTCCGCAACGCTCTGAGAGTCGATAATGGCAGCACTTGGTGTTTCTGTACGTCCAACACACCTCCCTCTTATTTTGCGTAACTCATTGTTCATCGAGTCATAAACGCCTTATTCCATCCATTTATAGAAATAAAAATAAACTATCTGCCACGGTGAAAGTTTCACTGACGAGTCCTGCCAACTACACCCGTTCTTGATACTGTAAAGTATCCCCTCGGAAACAGTTTTTAAGTCCCACGTGGATTTTCTTTGTATTTGTAAATAAGGTTCAATAGATTACTAGTTAGTAGATCAAATCCGTCGTATTTTTTTTTGGTAACTAGTCAAATTTACGATAAACTTGATACTGCCTTATTCTTTCTATGAATTAACTCTAAAAGTTTTAACGTTAATTTTGCTTAATAATGGCGTAGAATGAATAACTTGTATAATCCCTAATAATATCATCATTAGTCCCATGAAAAAAATACGTTACGAACTAGAAACGCAGCTTTTCGGAGTTTGCTCAAAAATAGGCCAACACCTCAACTTTTCGGCGAGTAGCGTGCGACGCTACTTCATTTACGCTTCTTTTTTCACTTTTGGTTCACCCATTATCATTTACCTCGCCGTTGCGTTTTGGATGGAGGTCCGTAGTCATCTACGCCGTCACCAGAATCCCAGCGTTTGGGAAATCTAATTTCTTTCATTATATACCTATACTACGTAACCCCCTCCTAACGTTTCATTATTTATAGCTGCTTCATCCGGCGTTTTTATAGTTACTTCAACTTTTCATTCGTACAGTAGTTCAAGACAACAGTACTTCTGTATCCGTTCTGAAACAAACTATTTCCAATGAATACATCACTCCCGGCCTTTTACGATAGGTATATAAAACTGTGCAATGACGTTCCGTTAGTCACCGCCTTTGAAAAATACGACCTTTCGGTAGTTTTAGAAGTAACTAAACTGGAAGAGTTGGGCGATACTATTTACGCAGAAGGTAAGTGGAACATCAAACAGGTTTTGCAGCACTGTATTGATACCGAACGCATTATGAGCTATCGGGCGTTGCGTTTTTCTCGAAACGACAAAAAAGAATTGCCGGGTTTCGATCAAGACTTGTACGTTGCGGAGGCAACAGTTTCCGAAAGAACTGTAAAAGACTTAATTAAGGAATACAATTTTGTCCGACAATCCACAAAACTGTTTTTTAAAAGATTATCGACAGAGAGTTTACAAAGAAGAGGGATAGGTTCAAAAATTGAAATCAGCGTTGAACACCTTGGCTACATGATGCTTGGTCACCTAGTTCACCACCAAAATATACTCGTCGAACGCTACTACCCGTTAAGTGATTCGTGAGGTATTAACCAATTCTTAACGGTTTAGCCTTAAAACCTCTTCCCCGAAAGGACGTCTAACCAATAAAAATCCCATTATGAGAAAAATAGTTGCCCTATCACTCGTCGCTTTAGCTTTAGGAACCACATCATGCGTGACTTCTACTCCACAGCGAGATACCAATAATACTTCTCCGATTAGGTTAATGAGCGTTGAAGCCGAAGCCCGTCAAAGAACCGAAAGTATGAGTACATTACTGGGTTTATCTGCCTCACAGAAAGATGAAGTAATGATTGCAAATACTTTGTATTACAAAATTCTGAAGAACCTGAAAGACAATAAAGAAACTTCGAAAAACGGAGCAGCTAAGGAATCTTATATGAGAAAAATCAAAAGTATTCTTAGTACTGAGCAGTACAATAAGTTCGAAACCGAAATGGGCGGTTAATCTTTTTTCATGTAATCGCCTCGGGAAAAAAACTTTTCGATGAAACAATACATGAGTATAAAAAAGTACCGACTCCCCATTTCCTTAATTTTCAGTTTGGACTCACCGTATTTTCGGTTTGTCCAACTATTCGGAATAACGGCGTAGGTATAACCCCGCACAATGGCTTTCAGCGGTAATTCAACGGTGAGGTTAAAATGCGGGGACAAAAAAGGTCTGATTCCCTGAATAGTTTCCCGCTTGTATAATTTAAATGCATTAGTCGTATCGTCGTATTTGATTCGCATCAACACACGAATGATGAGATTCGCAACTCTATTAATAACTTTCTTTAGTTGCGGATAGTCGACTACTTTTCCTCCTTTTATCCAGCGACTCCCGAAAACGGCATCTACATTTTCGGCAATCATGGTATTATAGTATTTCACTAAATCTTCTGGGTCGTCAGACATGTCCGCCATAAAAACTGCTACGCAATCTCCCGAGAAACGCTCTAAACCGTATCGTACCGCGTATCCAAAACCGTTTGGTCCTTTATTCGTTTCAAAAACTAACGTCGGAATTTCTTTTTGGAGATCCGTTAGAACCTGAATTGTATTGTCCTTCGAGTTATCGTTTGTAACCCAAATTTCGTGCGGTATATCGTACTTTATTAACGTTTGATATAACGAGTGTAAAGTTTCGGGAATGGACTCTTCCTCATTGTAGGCGGGGATAACAACGCTTAATTTCATTTATTGTTCAGAAAGTTAATAGAAGTCAACTATTTTTCGATAGCTCTTCGTAGTTCAATAATTCCATATTTTCGTCACCAATGGCCATCGCATAAATGTTCTACAACGTCAGGTACTTGACTTGGTCTTCTTTGATTGACATAATCGCAAATATTATAATCAATTCAAAACACTCATACTCTGGGAATGAAATTTGGAAGTTTTTAATGAGGCGAAACATCCCCTCTAAGTACTTCATTCGCACCGTAAATTTAGACTCAGTCAGAATGACTTTCTTGAATTCATAATTAACAGCTAATACTACTGAATTCAAAAACCTGAGAGCTCTCTTGCGGATTTCTCTTGTCAGGAGTACGAGCAAAGAAATCTAGACTTGGAAACCCAAACTGCTCACGAGCGATTCGCGGGATATTCGGGGCAACAAAGCCTTCAGCGAAACTACCTAACTTATTTATTACTGCACCCCACTTTTCATTCATCTCTTTCCGATTACACTGGGATTCGTTCTTGAAGTCAGGCACCTCGTTCTTAAACCTTATCATCTCTTCGGAAAGGCGGTTAGTGGTTCTGACCATGCTAGCCATTTCCTGTTCCGCTGCGTAATATATTCAGCTCAAGCAGTTTCTAATGTACTCAAACGGTATTCAACAGCCTCCATAACCTTGTCACTAACAACACAAATATACAAAGCCCACGGCGTAAACCGTGGGCCTCAAAATAAAGTTGTACTTTTAACAAGATATTATACCCGCTTACTAATATTATCGTGCATCTGGGCGAGGGTGGTTTTTAAGTCGTATTTCCAGTTCCAAGACGGGTAATGCTCCTTGAATTTCCGAAGGTCTGAAATATACCAAATGTGGTCTCCACTCCGGTTTCCCTCGTCGTAGCTATAACTCATCTTATTTCCAGTAATTTCCTCGCAAAGGGCAATTCCTTCCTGCATCGAGCAGTTTGAGAAGCGTCCGCCACCAGCATTATAAACTTCACCTGCTTTCGGATCTTGGTAGAAATGCCAAAACATATTTACCAAATCCCACGAGTGGATGTTGTCGCGTACCTGCTTTCCTTTATAACCAAAAATAGTATAGTGGTTTTTTGTAATAGCACATTTCATTAAATACGCTAAAAACCCGTGTAGCTGTGCTCCTGAGTGGTTTGGTCCGGTAAGGCATCCGCCACGAAAAGTACCAGTTTTCATTCCGAAATAACGACCGTACTCTTGGACAAGTACATCAGCGGCCACTTTGGAGGCACCAAATAATGAATGTTTCGTGTGGTCAATGCTCATTTGCTCGTCAATTCCAAACTCTGAATAAGCGTGGTCGTCCGCAATTTCCCAACGAGTTTCCTGCTCAACAAGCGGCAGGTAGTTAGGGTTATCCCCATAGACTTTATTCGTTGAGGTGAACACGAATACCGCTTCCGGGCAATACTGACGAGTCATTTCGAGCATAACCAACGTTCCATTGGCATTTACCGTAAAGTCCATAAAGGGCTCGCGGGCCGCCCAGTCGTGACTTGGTTGGGCAGCTGTGTGGATTACGAGTTTAATATCTTTTCCGTACTCGGCAAAAATCTTTCCAATTTCTTCCTCCGAGCGAATATCGGCACTGTAATGCTTGTAATTTGAGAATTGTTCTTGAAGACGGTTACGATTCCAATCGGTGGAAGCTTCGGCACCAAAAAAGTACTGACGTAAATCATTGTCAATACCAATTACTAAATCAAACTTTTCGGACATGAAAGCTACCGATTCACTACCGATAAGCCCCGCTGAACCAGTTACTAAAGCAACGTTCATTTGTGTGTGTGTTAATTATAAAATTTAAAAAAAAGCAGTTTACTGATAACATATCTATCAGTAAACTGCTTTCGTATCATAATAGTATAAAGCGTATTAAATGGCGTCTTTAGGAAACATTTTCTCACGCAATTCAATCGCTTTCTTCTGTAATTCAGGCTTTTCAATATAAACGTTTTTCAACTGACGAGCCGATGAATCAGGGCTTACACCGTAGATCCGCTCATTGCCTTCATTCGGAAGATCCTGATCAATGGTGTTATATTTCTGATAGGTACAAGACGAAGCCGCCGTTGTAGCTACAGCAAGTAATAATACGCTTATTCTTTTCATGTGTGCTAGTTATCAATAAATTTGCACAAATTTAAGTTTGTGATTCGATATACCCAAAATTTATAGGATTAAATATATGTTATACGATGTGATTGTCATTGGTGGCGGTATTGTAGGTTTGGCTACTGCTCTAAGATTAAAGGAACAAAAACCTACCATTAGAATTATAATAATTGAAAAAGAAAACGAAGTTGCAGCTCACCAAACGGGAAATAATAGCGGAGTAATTCATTCAGGGCTTTATTACAAACCAGGTAGTTTGAAGGCAAAAAACTGCATTGAAGGTTATCATCAATTACTTGACTTTTGCGAACAAGAAAATATACCGTACGAATTATGCGGTAAAATTGTGGTAGCCACTCAGAAAGAACAACTGCAAATTCTGGATGACCTTTTTGAACGTGGACAGCAGAATGGTTTGCAGAATTTAAAAATGCTAAATGTCGAAGAAATGCGGGAAATAGAACCGCACGTAAAAGGCCTGAAAGCTATAAAAGTCCCGCAAACAGGAATTATTAATTACAAACTCGTTTCTCAGAGAATGGCGGATAAAATTCGTTCGTTAGATGCTGAAATACGTTTGGGCGAACGAGTCTCGAGCATTTCAGAAGTAGAAGGACGCTCAACTGTGGTAACAAATAAAGGCAGTTACGAAGGAAAACTGATTGTAAACTGTGCAGGACTTTACTCCGATAAAGTTGCTCAAATGACCGAAAAAGAACCGATTGACATCCGGATTACGCCATTCAGAGGTGAATACTTTGAGTTAAAACCCGAAAGACAGCATTTGGTTAAACACTTGATTTATCCGGTTCCCGACCCTAATTTTCCGTTTTTGGGGGTTCATTTTACCCGCATGATAAGCGGTGGTATCGAAGCGGGACCAAACGCCGTGATGGCATTCCGACGGGAAGGTTACAAAAAACTTGACTTCAAGTTTAGTGAACTGTGGGAAACGCTGACGTGGCCTGGTTTTCAAAAGGTGGCGGTAAAGTACTGGCAAACCGGATTGGGCGAAATGTACCGTTCGTTTTCAAAAGGAGCATTTACAAGAGCTTTGCAGGAGTTAATTCCTGAAATCGAAGCCGATGATTTAATTCCCGGCGGAGCGGGCGTTCGTGCTCAAGCGTGTGATCGTACTGGCGGACTACTTGATGATTTTGCGATTATTGAAAATAAGCAAGCCATCAACGTCCTGAATGCCCCTTCTCCCGCCGCAACTTCCGCTTTATCAATTGGGAATGCAGTGAGCGAAATGGTGTTGAAGCGTTTATAGAGTTTATTTTATTGAATAGTCAAGCTCTTTTCAGAGTAACTCAAAGTGGATTGGAGTACGTGCATCTTCGTGACTAATACGTAAGTGATGGGCGAACTTCCTTCCCTGCGAAGTTACTTTCCTGAATAATTCACTACCAAGAACTTCATCGGTGTAGAGTGTTAAATCAAGTTCATTTTTCGTGGGACGGATAATGAGCCACGTCTTTTTACTCGTAAAGAGAATAGTGTTTACCAGAGCTCCGTAAGAAACTGGTTGCCATTTTTCAATTTTTGTAAGAATGTCAACACGCATCAATCGGGCTTATCCCAAATAGCTCTTCAACGTCTTTTATAACATAATAATGCGATTGCTTATCGGTTTTGAACAACCGCTTACACGTTGGATACATCCGCACTTTTGCTTTCTTTTTTTAACAATTCGTTCAGATAAACTTCAATTTCACGCAATACCTGCGGGTTCGCTCCCATGCCGAAATGGCTGCTTCGGATTTCGCGGTTTGCGTGCAATTCGTCTTCACAGTTTTCCATGCACGCCTGCCACGGCACGATGCCGTCTTGCTTAGAATAAAGACATAACGTAGGAATCTGAGCGGGTATAGGAACTTGCCCAGCAAACACTTGATCAATCTCCGATTCTTTGTTGAGCAGGTTAAATATCCATTTTGCGTGATTAGGAGCTTGAAGGTTAGCAAAAGGACTACCCACGGTTATCAGGTACTTTACTTTCTCAGGAAGTTGTTTCGCAATTTCTCGGGAAAAAATTCCACCCATGCTCCAGCCAATTAATATTACTTTTTGTCCAGTGGTATCACTCAACTGCTCTACTTTTTGCCGCAAAACTTCAAGGCTTTGCATTCTTCCTAGATTCGTGCCCATTTCCCAGCCCTGAACTTTAAAGCCTGATTGATGCAAAAATTTACGCAAAATGGTAGTAGAACGGTCTGAGCTAAGTAAACCAGGAACAACCATTACTGGAGTCCCGTGACCTATATTAACGTACTGCCGCTGTTTTATGAAAAGATACCCACGGATGGTTTCAATAATTGCCCGAAAAACTTCCGTCAGGTGTAAAAACCAACTTGGCTTTTTGATTGATTCGTTCATTGATGATTTACTAAAATATTGGTTTGCTTCGAAAAGCTTTCTTCTCTGACTGACTCTTTTTGTCTTTGAGCCTTGCACGAATAGCCGACTTACTTGGTTTGGTCGGCCTTCGTTTTTTGGGTTCTTTAAGAACTTTACGAAGTAGTTTGATTAGTTTCTTAACCGCCAGTTCTTTGTTTTTCAACTGACTTCTACTCGCCTGCGATGTAAGCAGGATAATACCTTCAGATGTTAACTTGGATTTTAATCGTTCAAGTAATGTTGATTTTGTTTCTTCCGGTATAAGTTTTGAATTCGGAATATCAAACCGCACTTCTACTTTTGTCTCAACCTTATTAACGTGTTGTCCGCCCGCCCCGCCGCTTCGCGAAGTCTGGAAACGAAATTCCGACGTAAGGTCAGGTAATTCCGTCATATTACTCTGAATAAGTTATTACAATTCACTTTTTTCTCTTTTTCTTTTTGGGCACAAACTCTTCCCGATCCCTAAGTTTCTTATCGTCAACTTTCCGGTTCAAAAATTCGTTAATTTTGTCCATATCATAATTCATTTGAATTTCACCAAATGAATTTATCTCAATATCGAAACCATCTAATTCTTTGTGAACCCGTGGTTTTGCGTCTTTATCTTCTTTATTTTTTGCCATCTTGGTTTTTAGTTAATGTGTTCTTTGGTTCTTAAGTTAGTGTATTTCTATACTTCGTTGATTTTTCACCATCAACCTTTTTTATCATAACTGATAAAAAATCGATTAGTTCCCTTCTGGCAAATGCCGGAAAGTCTTGCGGTGATATTTTGTTATTCCGTGAGCTCTAATTGCGTTTCGGTGCGGCGGAGTTGGGTAGCCAGCGTTTGTATGCCAAGAATACATCGGAAACTCCTGAGCAATTTTCTCCATGTACTCGTCCCGATAAGTTTTGGCTAATATCGAAGCCGCCGCAATTGACAAAAATTTGGTATCGCCTTTGATAATGCATGTGTGCGGAATCATCGGATACGGTGTAAAACGGTTTCCGTCAATAAGTAAATGCTCTGGGATACTATCCAGCTTTTCAATTGCCCGGTGCATTGCCAAAAAACTCGCTTTCAGGATGTTAATTTCGTCAATCTCTTCGGGAGTGCATTCGGCTACAGCGTAGGTAATGGCGTCTCGCTCAATTACAATTCGTAACTCCTCCCGTTGCTTTTTTGTCAGCTGTTTGGAGTCGTTTAATAAGCCATGCGTGTAACCTTTAGGCAAAATAACCGCTGCCGCTGTTACGGGGCCCGCAAGACATCCCCTACCCGCTTCGTCGAGTCCTGCTTCAACAACAAACGAATTATAGCAGGATCTTAGCATTGTTAGTGATTATAAAGTGAGGTGCAAAGTTACAAAAATGTAACTGCTGTATCATTAAGTAGTTCTTTTAGCTTTAAGTTTCGGTGGTCAACTATTCATAACTTCCAGAAGTTATACTTAAAGCTCAATTTTACTTCTTTTTAACTACTTTTACGTCTGATTTCTATTACATAAACCTAATTTATGGAAAATTCTGCTGCAAAGAAATTTGGCACAGCTCCCGTTTTCTTTACTGCCATATCTACTATATTAGGAGCAATTATGTTCCTACGTTTTGGTTTTGCGGTAGGAAACCTAGGTTTAGCGGGCACTATTGCTATCATTATAATAGGGCATGCCGTAACCATCCCTACGGCAATGGCAATTGCCGAAATAGCTACTAATTCTAAGGTAGAAGGTGGCGGAGAATATTACATCATCTCCCGGTCGTTTGGCTTAGTTATCGGTTCCACCATAGGTGTGGCGTTATACCTTTCGCAGGCTATTAGCGTAGCTTTTTATATTATGGCCTTCACCGAAGCCTTTACTCCATTATTCGATTTTCTACTCATTAAATATAAGTTTATGCCCTGGGCCGAATGGCTCTTGCTGCAAAAACAAACCGTCGCGATTCCGGCTCTTTTTGTACTCACAGTTATTGTATTGTGGAAAGGGGCCGCTTTGGGCGTCAAGATGTTATACTTCGTAGTTGCAACACTAACGGTTGCGATGATTGCCTTCTTTTTGGGAGAGCCCATCACAGAAACCACCGCCGTAATCACGGAGGCTCCGGTTTCAAACGTGTCACTCTTTACCGTTTTTGCCATTATTTTCCCAGCCTTTACCGGTATGACCGCCGGAGTTGGTCTTTCGGGAGATTTAAAGGACCCCGGTCGTTCCATTCCTTTAGGAACCCTCTCAGCAACCCTGATTGGTATGATAGTATACGTGTTCATTGCCATCAAGTTGGACAGTTCTGCTTCTAGTGCCGCACTGTCTGATACTTCCAGATTGGTTATGTCAGATATTGCCGTTCAGGGGTGGTGGCTCATTCCACTTGGTTTGGCGGCAGCCACAATCTCTTCGGCTTTGGGATCTATTCTTGTAGCTCCGCGAACACTTCAGGCAATTGCCCGTGACAATGTGATACCTTCAAAATTTGTAAATAATTGGTTGTCTATTGGTCGGGGAAACTCTGACGAGCCCTTCAACGCTACGCTTGTTACCGTTGTTTTGTCCATTGTGTTTATCATGCTCGGTGCGTTAAATGCCGTAGCGGAGATTATCTCCATGTTTTTTATGGTCACGTACGGCTCGCTTTGCCTGATATCGTTTTTACAACACTTCGCCGGAGACCCCGCTTACCGTCCCCGATTTAAATCAAAATGGTTCATTTCGTTATTTGGTGCGATTGCCTGTTTCGGGTTAATGTTTTTCATGAATGCCGCATACGCCGCTACTTCCATCCTATTCATTTTAGGACTTTACCTAATCATTAATTACTCTAACAAAGACAAGAAGAATATGGCAATCATCTTTCAAGGGGTGATTTTTCAGTTGACTCGTCGTTTGCACGTTTTCTTACAAAAAACGGAAAAAGAAGACAGCAAAAGCTGGCGACCATCTGCGGTTAGTCTAAGTTCGAGTTCTTTTACCCGATTAGATAGTTTTAACCTTATTCGTTGGATCTCGCACCGCTACGGTTTCGGAACTTATATTCACCACATTGACGGTTATTTATCGAAACAGTCAAACGAAGACGCCCGTAAGCAGCACCGTCGTTTGGTAAAAATGGCGGATGCTAGCGGCAGTAAAGTATATGTAGATACGCTGATTAATCATAAGTTCACCCATTCTATCGGTACGGTGATTCAGTTACCAAGTATTTCAGGTACAGAAAACAATTTACTGATCTTTGAGAATTCGGCGAACAAACCAGAAGAAATTGCGGCGATTGTGGATAATTTCAAAATTATCAAGTCCGCAAATTTCGACATCTGTATTCTGAATTTATCAGAAAAGCAATACGGATTTATGCGGGAAATCCACGTTTGGATTACTAAGAATGACCTTGTCAACGCCAACCTGATGATTTTGATGGCGTACGTCATCTCAGGACACCCTGACTGGAGAAACGGCGAGATAAAGGTTTACTCAGTGGTTCCCGCCGAAACAATGGCAGAAGAACGTCGGGACTTTGAAGAACTTATCAGAAACGGTCAATTACCAATTTCGATGAATAACGTGCAGTTTATCTCACGGGATTCAGAGTCTGACCTACGCTCGTTAATCAAAGAACGCTCCCGTGACGCTGATTTAATCATATTGGGATTTGTGGAAGAAGTCATTAAGCGTTTCGAAACTTCGATGTTTGACGGCTACGAGGGTCTATCGAATATTTTATTCATCAACACAAAAGAAGAAAAGCAAATTAAATAGGGTTCAGGGCTCACAAGTTCGTTCATCTTTAGGTTCCTGTTTAATCTTGACCTTTTTTTCTCCCTTTACTAAAATCATTATTCATTGAACTCTCACATTAAAAAAACGTTGGTAATGCAACAAAATAAACTACTCAGTATTTTCCGTAAAATTGCCTTTTTGGAAGGCATCAGCTTTCTCTTGATTGGCATTACGATGTATTTGAAATACGAGATGGCGATGCCCAAGCCCAACTATATTGTGGGCATGGCACACGGCGTACTTTTCATCACGTATTGCGTTTTATTGGCGTGGTTATTTTTCCGCGATAAATGGAAATTCTCCGAAGGCTTTTTAGGCTTTGTCGCTTCACTTATTCCCTTCGGAACGTTTGTAGCGGATAGGTATATATTTAGCAGGAAGTGAATTGATTATTCCAACGAGCAGAGCTGAATAGTCTCAGAGCAGGAGAATCCACTGAATAGGACTTCTCAGAGCATTGATGCCTACAAATTCATATATTGCTTTGTCAGCAAAAGCCTAAACTAATCCCCAGCATACCCCATAGATTAAAATAGGCAGTTTTCGCCTCTACTATGTCTTGCGACCAGAGAAATACACTTGTGGTACTTGACTTTATAGTGCGTGATATAAAATTTTATATTTTACCATTTATTTTTATTAAAAATCTTATTTTGATGCTCAAAAAGTACCAGAATAGGATTTTTTATTTTCAGGTTTTAATTAATTTTATAGCTCACAACAAACTATTAAAGTACGAATGAACAAACTTCTACAAGTTTCTTTAACGTGTTTATTTCTCTTTGTTTCTTTTTGGGGAAATGCACAAACGGTGGTGACGGGAAACGTTACCTCTAACGAAGATGGTAGTCCGCTTCCTGGAGTATCAATCACACTCAAGGGTACAACAAAAGGAACAAACACAGATGAAAAAGGCACCTACAAAATAACAGTGCCCGCCGATGCTACCCTTCAGGTAAGCTTTATTGGCTTCACAACTATTGAACAATCGATTGGTAATCGATCAATACTTAATTTCACGCTTTCTTCTGATGTCAAAGCACTAAACGAGGTTATTGTAACTGGTTTCGGCTCACAAATAAAACGTGATTTAACCGGTAATATCGCCAAAATAAAAGCGTCCGAAATCCAAGATATGCCCGTAACTACTTTCGAACAAAGTATTCAAGGTAAAGCTGCGGGCGTCCAGGTTAATCAGGGTACTGGTAAACTAGCACAGGGCATTCAGGTGCGTGTACGTGGGCAGTCGTCGGTCTCGGCTTCCAATGAGCCTTTATATGTTTTGGATGGCATTCCGCTAACTCAAGGTGATTTAGGTATCAACGGTGGGGGAACAAACCCCTTGGTTGATATTAATCCGCAAGATATTGAGTCAATCGAAATCTTGAAAGATGCTTCGGCTGGTGCTATTTACGGTGCCCGAGCGGCAAACGGCGTTGTTTTGATTACAACAAAACGAGGTAAGTCAGGCAAAACAAAGATTAACTTTGGAATGCAATTCGGAAAAAGTACACCAACTAAAATTCTGAAGTTCTTAAATACCAAGCAATACATTGATTTTTACCGCACTGCGGCGGCCAATTCCGATCAAATTGATGGAATTGATACAACCGACCCAGATTCATATACTTCCTACATGGAAGGCTTCTATAACACCCAAAGCCTCGGTACGCTCGGTACGGCAAACCAAGCCGATACCGACTGGGGTTCTTTAGCTTTTCAGGAAGCCCCTTCTGCTCAGTACGACTTAAACCTAAGCGGCGGTGATGAGAAAACTACCTTCTTTATATCAGGTCAGTTACTTGACCAAACCGGTATTTTGTTGGGGAACGCTTTCAACCGAATGACTGGCCGAATGAACCTCAACCACAAAGTATCAGATCGTTTGAATATTGGAATGAACATGGGAATTACCCGTTCATTAAACGAGCGTGTCTCCGGCGACCGTCAATTCGATAACCCGTTACAGTTGGTTGCCTTGCCACCAATGACACCAGCAACTGACCCAACAACAGGTCTTCCAACGGGTACAGCACCAGGCGACATTTCGATTCCTGTGTACTACAACGCGATGATTAATATTGGCAATGCTTACTACAATACGACGGTTCACCGGAATATCAGTAATGTGTACGGTGAGTACTCTATTTTCAAAGGACTTCGTTTCCGCACAGAATTTGCACTTGATTTATTGAATCAACAAGAAGAGCAATATTATAACAGCAAAACTCAGCGTAACTTTAGTGCCCCGCTTGGTTTCGGATTTAATCGTTTTGTCCGAGTTGAAAATTATAATACAAACAATTACTTCGCGTACGATAATGTAGTTGGCAAACACACCATCAACGCTACCGTTGGTTTATCATTCCAAAGTTCGCAAACGAAAACCAACGCCGCCGAAGGTAGGGATTTCCCCTCAGATGCGTATCGTATGATTGCGAGTGCCGCCCGTAAAACTGATGCAAGCTCAACGCAGTCTGATTATCGTTTTGCTTCTTACTTTTCTCGATTAAACTATAAGTTCAACGATAAGTTTTTACTTGGTTTAAGTGCCAGAATTGATGGTTCGTCTCGCTTTGGTGCTGATAACCGGTATGGATTCTTCCCCGCGGTTTCGGCTGGTTGGGTAATTTCAGAAGAGAGTTTCTTAAAAGATGTTGAATTGATAAGCTTCATGAAACTTCGTGCAAGCTGGGGGCAAACAGGTAATGCCGAAATCGGAAACTTCCCGCAATTAGGTTTATTTACCGGTGATGCCGGCTACGGGGCATTACCAGGACAACGTCCTTCGCAATTAGCTAACCCGTCTTTGGGCTGGGAAACTACTAATCAAATTGATATTGGCCTTGATTTTGGTATTCTGAGAAACCGCATCAATGGTGAAATTGATTACTACGAAAAGAACACCACTGGTTTATTGTTGAATGTAAACGTGCCAGGGTCTACCGGTTTCTCGACACAAACTAAAAACGTTGGTGCATTAACTAACAAAGGTTTTGAATTTGTCTTAAATACCGATAACCTCGTGGGACAGTTCAAATGGAGAACGAGCTTAAATGCTTCTACCAATAATAATAAAATTACGGATCTTCAAGGACAAGTAATCGAAGGTGGTTTAGCCAATATGAGCCGTGCAGTAGAAGGACAGCCACTCGGTACATTCTTCACCGTAGAATATGCTGGTGTTGACCCTGAAAACGGAGATGCCCTTTTCTACAAAAATACTACTGGTGCCGACGGAACAGTTGACCGGTCGACCACTAACAGGTATAATGATGCTCAACGTGCAGTGATTGGAAGTCCACTACCGAAATGGGTAGCTGGCGTAACCAATACATTTAGTTACAAAGGAGTGGAACTGAGTGTATTTCTTAATGGGGTATTTGGAAATAAACTTAACTTCTACGGGGCGGGTCGTTTTTCATCAGCTAATGGTCGTTTTGAAGATAACCAAACTGCTAATCAGTTAAATGCCTGGACTCCAGAAAATACAGATACGAATGTTCCGCAAGCACGTTTGTTCTTCAATAATGGTGCACAAGCCTCAAGCCGTTTTATAGAAGATGGTTCTTTTGTCCGGTTACGTAACGTCACATTGGCCTACAACCTGCCAAAGTCAATCATTAACAAGATAAAGTTGAACAACGTCAGATTATACGTGACAGGTCAAAATTTATTGACATTCACGAAGTACTCTGGTTGGGATCCTGAAGTAAATGCCGATGATATTGTATCAAACATTGCTTTAGGCTACGACTTCTACACCACACCACAGGCAAAAACTTTCATGGGAGGCTTAAATATTAGTTTCTAATAGACTAACCTCTTTATTGATTTACTTAAATAAATTAGATAAAATGAATAACAATATAAGAAAATGGCTATTTGTTGGTGCATCAGCTGTACTCATGACAGCGTGTGATAGCCGCTTAGATGTGAAGCCAACACAATCAATCGAAGAGTCAACAGCTCTCGCTACCTCACAAGACGTAGAAGTAACCCTTATTGGGGCTTATGACGGTTTATCCAGTAGCAATCTTTATGGTGGGGCAATTCAATATTCAGGCGATCTTTTAGGAGATGATGCCGAGGTGCGTTTCGGTGGAACCTTCTCTACACTAGACGAATTATGGCGTAAAACCATCACCACCACCAATGGTCAAACACAGTCAACTTGGTTACAGGCTTACGCTACCATCAACCGTATCAATAATGTATTGGCCTCGTTGGACAAAGTATCTGCCAATAAGAAAGCAAGCGTTGAAGGTGAAGCCCGCTTCTTGCGTGGTTTAGTTTATTTTGACTTGGTACGACTTTGGGCAAAAGATTGGGGCGACGGAGATAACGCAACTAATTTAGGTGTGCCCTTAGTAACAACCCCAACGCGGGTAATCGGCGAACAAGATAACCGCACAAGAGCAACTGTTGCGGCTATTTATGCACAAATCTTAGACGATTTGACTAAAGCGGAGTCTTTATTACCTGCCATTAAAAATGCAGGTTTTGCTTCCAAAAATGCTGCTCAAGCTATCTTAGCGAGGGTTTATTTGCAGCAAGGGAATTATGCTTCCGCCCAAGATGCCGCAAACCGAGTAATTACGAGCCAAGAGTTTGAACTAACGCCCACCTTTAGCGAAGTATTTGAAGATGCAACGAACGATAGCGAAATCATTTTTGAGGTAATCGTGACGGATCAAGATGGCAGCAATAACTTGAATACCTTCTATGCTCCGTCTACCTTTCAAGGTCGGGGCGATATTCGTATCCAAGCTAAACATTTGGCATTATTTTCGGCGAGTGACACACGGGGGTCCTTTTTCGTAAGAGCTTCGAACAATACATTTACCGCCAAATTTCTTGACCAATTTGGCAATGTACCAGTAGTTCGTTTAGCAGAAATGTACTTAATCCGAGCAGAGTCAAATGTACGTTTGTCCACCACTATCGGTGCTACCCCATTATCTGATATTAACCGTATCAGAACAAGAGCGGGAGCAGCAGAGTTGATAACCGTTAATTTGAACGCAGTTTTGGCAGAACGCAAATTAGAGTTAGCCTTCGAAGGGCAGCAAATACATGATGCCAAACGTTTAAAGAGTAATGTTGGTGCGTTGGTGTTTAACGATGATAAACTCGTAATTCCGATTCCCCAACGTGAGATTGATACCAATAAATTATTGGTTCAAAATCCAGGTTATTAATTTCTGATTGAATCAGACAAAAAATACGGGCCGAAATCGGTCCGTATTTTTTTATACTTTACTATCTACAAATCGGATTGAATATGGTTTAGTCAAAACGTCTCTTATGAAAGGGACACGAACTAATAATTTGACGAATTTATGAAAGATTCCTAGGCGAATTTTAGAATTGCTGAATGCCGCTAACTCGCTGAAGAGTTTATGGCGGATAAATACATATTTGGTAAGAAGTGAGTCAATTATTCCAACGATTAAAAACCACTTGATACCTATCCGGACGGAGCGGAAAGTCCTTCGAACAGTGAGATTTTTATCTTTTATAATGCCGCTTATACATTACTGGTAATACTTATTCCTTCGAAGTAAAATCAATTCTTTTATATTCAGATTCATCCGGTGGACCAGCAATTATTTGAACAGTTGGGTTTTCTGAAAACGACATAATAATCGAAGCAAATGTAAATATATATCCATTTTCGTTATTTGTCCTACAAACTGGGTTATCCTCGTTATCTCTGGAACGTAACACTTCTTTTATCGATATATCATCAATATATAAGCTAGATGCCATTCTGTTTTCAACTGCTTGTAAGCGAAGGTAACTGTTAGAATTAATGGGTTTTAGTTCATCATTCGAATTGGGGTTGTGTTGTTCAAACTCTACTTTGAGGTCATCATTAGCAAGTGGGTGATTTGTGTGGTAAATAGTACCATTTTGATTTAATGGGTTAAATCTAACTACTTTATTTGCTGAAGCTTCAAAGTCAAATACTTCCCCTTTAACCCCGATAATATAGTTCTGTCCCGATGCATGATTAACTGTTTGAATAAAAGATAATATTTCATCCTTATTTGTGGAGTTAATAATATATCTAATTACAAAGGCTACGGGTAATCCTGTGGAAGAAGATTTCAACTGATTGATTGTGTTAACACATACTCCAATTCCTTCTTCGTTCAATCCATTCAAAGCTATTAATCCAGGGTAAGTTAGAATTAATTGTTCTGGGCTGTTATCCGTTCTTTGAAGTCGCATTAACAGTTGAAAACCATCTGTAAAATTTTCGAGGTCCATGTTTTGTGCAATAAATCCGGGATTTCCGTTTCTTGACGGAACTCCAAGACTGCTGCAATGATGATTCGAAAGATTGTCAATGTAAACCCAAAACTCATCTAAGAGATTTAATACCATAATATCCTGAAAGTTATTGCCAGAACCATCGGCAATTCCTCTTACTTCTTCATATAAATCGGGTGTCCATTTCTTTATCGCATTATCAAAGTCAGCATATTCGAAAAAGTCTTTTGTTACTAATTCTGCGTCTTTACCCAGTGCTTCAGAAGCGTTCTTTTTCCATGCTTTAATAACGCCATCAATGTCAGTCTTTAATTCTTGTCCATGTTGTAGTCCGAGTTCATAACCACTTCCTGAAAAGGAAACGATTTTCAATTCTCTTTTGGTTTGTTGTCCAAAGGAGCCTACATAAATTAAGAGCCCGAATAAAAATATTAGTTGTTTCATAGTTCTGGAGTTTATTATTGCCGGTAGGCCAGTTACTAAAGAAAGGTGCAGTAGCCCACCATATACTAGCATCAATATAGCGTAAAAACCAGTGAATTGCATGCCTACAAACGTTCATAACCGTTAAAAGCGATTATCACTAAAGCTGGGATGTCTTTCCAACTCCTTCTCCAGAGTAGCTTTGATTAATAGTTCATCTTCTTGTAGTAAGTCCGTATGTAATGGTGTCTTTTCTAACTTGTCTTTAGCTAAATTATAAAATCTGCCGTCTTGATACAGTTTATAGTCGAGTGTTCTGACAAATTGATTTCTGTATTTATTTACATTTTTGCTCCATTGAGGGTTATAATGAACAAAAGCTGTTTCCCTTGCTTTATATTCCCTTCCTTTCAGTAGGGAATAAAAACTGTTTCCGTCAGATTCTATCTCTTTTCCCACTATATCAGCAAACGTTGGAAAAAAATCACTGAATTCGATTAACTCTTTGTAAACAAGCCCTTTCTTAATTTCTTTTGGCCAAGAGATTATCAGCGGTACATGAGTACCCGCATCAATAGTATTGCCTTTTCCTCCTTGAATATCGCCTTCAATAGTCGCAGAGAGAATGGTAGGATGTGTACCATTATCACCCGTGAAAATAATTATGGTATTGTCGTCTATATTTAACTCTTCGAGTTTAGCTGTTATTCTCCCGACGATTTTATCAGTATACGCTACCATATCTTTAAAATAAGTAGTGTCATTCTTATTTCGAATATCGTCGTTTATCCATTCTTTAGAATCAGGAGTGGGCACAAATGGGTCGTGGACTAATACCATGGGGTAGTAGACAAAAAAGGGCTTATCCTTATTTCTTTCCATAAAATCGAGAATATATTCTGAGAATATATCCGGACCGTAATCCTCCACATTTCTTTCAAGTATTTTCCCGTTTTGCTCAATTAGAGGATTCGCGTATCTTCCTCCTTCACCCCCTGCTTTTGTTACTTGCCACAAACAGTATTCATCAAATCCAAACTGGTTGGGTTTGGTAGTATCATTCCAATCCAAAATTTCATCTTTATGATAAGCTCCATTAAGTTGCCACTTTCCGGTGATACAGGTGGCATACCCTGCATCTTGCATCAAATTGCCAAAGGTGTATTGTTTCGTATCTAAATGACCAAAATAATCATAATTGCGGTAGTTGTACAAACCTGTCATTATTTTAACCCTTGACGGTGTACAAAGGGGCTGTGAAATACATGTTGAAAAACGGATTCCTTTTGAAGCTAAATCGTCAATATTTGGCGTCTGATATGATATAGAACCATTAGCACCTAAGCACTCGTACCCCATATCATCAGCCATGATAAGAATAATGTTTGGTTGGGCACTATTACTATCTGATTCCCAGGAAAGCGATAGTGCACCGATAAAAATGATTATTACAAATAGCTGCTTTTTCATAAATATTGGGATTACTTCTAAATTGCTTTAACGGTTACTGTATGGAAAGTAGGGCAGTAGAAAGCGATAAACTTTCAAGTTTACTCTGAGCCACATTTTTATATTTTGTTTTTATATTTTCATCTTTAAAAGCCAAATTTTATGTTTGGCGGACTTTATAAATGACTCTGAACATTCGTAAACCACCAGACGCCCTATTTTCTATATCCAGTGTTCTATGGCGTTTTCTTCGTTTTTCATTTCTTGACTATAGTCAATGAATAAGATAAAATAGGAGTATAGATTTGTAGAAATAAAAAAATACAATTATTAAACTATGAATCTTAAAGGTAAATTACTAATCATTTTAATGTTGACGGTTTCGTTTGTTTTCGGTCAAAACAAATTTTCAAAAGATTCTTTATCAACTCATCCGGAAAATAAAATTAAACATACTCTAGGATCTTCCTTTTTTATGTTGGGAAATTTTCTTTCTGATTCTCCCGATTATTATTTACTGACTTATGGATATCGACTCACTAAAAAAGATAGATTTTTTGTAGAGTTTAATACGTGGAAATATTCTGAACCTTTAGGTACATATGGAAAATCAAAAGAGTTTTACCCCGGTTATGTAAGAGCTTTTGGGGTTGGAGTAGGATATCAACGATTTCACTGGAAGGGTTTGTTTACTACTATACAAGCAACTCCTTTTATTAAGCAGTATTACAATACTGATAATGATAAAATTCAAAAAGGTTTTCAGTTGTATCTTCAAGGGGTAGCAGGTTATCGATTTGAGTTTTTCAAGAAACGGTGGTATCTGGAACCTGCACTCGCTCTAAAATATTGGCCCATTGACACGAATTATCCAACTGATTTTTCAGAAATTGAAAAGGGAACTCCTAAGAGTATGTTTTGGATTTATAGTTTATTGACAATAAACGAGATAAAGGCTATTTGTAACATCGCTTCTGCCGATAATATTGTTTTTTCTACATCCCAGAACAACCTTCGCCTGAAATTGAGCCATCCGAAACTTCTCTCTACCTGCCACCGGTTCTTTTCAGGCACGAACCCTACGGACGATTCAGGTTTTTGTGCTATTTCGACTTCCCAACGGTAATTGGTT